>Ga0208014_1000176_pt1 | contig 36616 bp, 27 predicted proteins | sample 25_taG_FD_184099 | JGI IMG/M metagenome (GOLD analysis project Ga0208014, IMG submission 184099) | Marine viral communities from Cariaco Basin, Caribbean Sea - 25_WHOI_OMZ (SPAdes) (version 2) | ecosystem: Environmental > Aquatic > Marine > Oceanic | place: Caribbean Sea: Cariaco Basin...
GTACTACTGACGTAACTGGCGCAATCCAATTACAAGACGGTACTGAAATGGTAATGCCTGGTGATAACGTTGAGATGGGCGTAGAGCTTATCCACCCAATCGCTATGGACAAAGGTCTTCGCTTCGCAATTCGTGAAGGCGGCCGTACTGTAGGCGCTGGTGTTGTTGCTAACGTATTGAACTAAGACTTAAGACTCAGCAATGAGCTTATGAATTAGTCATAAAAAAGGCCATCCTATCTAGGGTGGCCTTTTTTTGTGGAGGAAAGTTGATTGTATAAGTACAGGGCTACATGAATAAGCGTGTGGCAAGCTCTACACGTATCATCTAAGTATAATGTAATAATAAAAACAGCTTAATCATAATCGTGTAAAAGGAACGTCATGTTTGCGATAGAAGTATTACCAACGAATGCAGTAGAACTCGAATACGTCATTCAAACTGTCGCTAATATAGAAGCGACGGTGCAACCAGATGATGCTTGGAATCAGAAAACATTGGTTGAGTTGCTTGAGCAGGACAGTATTAGTTTACTAATTGCTTACGATCAAGCCAAAGAAGAGAGTGTCTCTCATCGTGAAATAGTTGTTGGCTATTGTTTATATCAAACGACTTTTGAGCAAGCAGAGGTGTTACGTATCGGAACTGATCCAAAGTACCAACGCCAAGGTATCGCTTCGCAGGTATTGAATAAACTGCATGAGCTGTTACAGATTAATCAGGTAGAGAGTCTTTTGTTAGAAGTACGTGCAGACAATACAGCGGCGATAGCGTTATACGAGCAACAAGCATTTAGCATCATTCATAGACGCAAAGGCTATTATAAAGTGCCACATAAACCAGCAGTCGATGCATTAATCATGCAGCATACTTATATTTAATGAAGTGAGTAAAGCTTAGGGCGTGTCCTCAATTCAAACGAGTGTCCTCTAAATGGGCTAAAAACAGCTAAATTTTGCCAAACATCGTCAAATAGTTGGTCAATATCTCGATATTATCTGCACTATTTTCCTCGTTTGACGGCAATTTATCTCATTTTTATCACCATTTTTAAAATGAGGACACGCCCTAATAAAAAATAAACGGCGATGATAAAAGTAGCTATAACAGCTATGATATAAAAGCAGAATTAACTAAGCTTTATTGCAAATGAATTTTCTTTTTACAGACTTCCACATCAAGCTGATAATCGCTATCTGTTTTCATTCGACCTAAAATATCCAAGCGTTCGCTGAGCAGCTCAACCATTATGCTGATATTGGCTTGTTGTTTTTCGACTTGTTCTAGCTTTTGCTGAGTGAGTAAAAGCTGTGAATCAATATCCAAATGACCATCATAATAATCATTTAGACTGTTTTTGATTTCGGTAAGCGTAAAGCCAATAGCTTGCGCGCTTTTGATCAGCTCTATGCGTTCGATACATTCTGGATGAAATTCGGTATATAAACGTGAGCCTGCCTGACGCTTGCGAGATTTCAGTAGGCCTAATTGCTCGTAATGGCGAACCGTATCTTTGGTCGTATTGGCCTTTGCTGCTAGCTCTCCAATCAATAGAAACGATGTATCAAGTGCCATAATAACCTCTTATTTTTTTCGCTATGATAATCATAACTCTAGTTGCCACGGCAATTCGCTATCTAGTCTCGATACGGCTAACGGTTTATGAGAGTGCTTTTGCCATGGTACAGACTGGCTACCAATCAGGTTGTCTAACTGAGCTAGGAAATCAGCACGCGGTAAAGTAGTCGCACCTAAACTCATCAAATGATCGTTCGGTAGCTGACAGTCGACGAGTGCGACATTACTTTGTTCACATAAGCGCATCAGACCCCAAAACGCTAGCTTTGACGCATTAGATGCTCGATGAAACATTGATTCACCAAAATAGATGCCGTTTATTTTTAACCCGTATAATCCGCCAATCAGTTGACCTGCTTCGTCCCAAACTTCAATGCTATGAGCAAAGCCTTGCGCATGCAATTTGGTATAAGCTTCGATCATCTCATCATGAATCCAAGTATGCTCGCCTTCAGGCTGATTTTCATTAAGGCTATCGCTACGTGGTAAGCTACAGGCATGTATGACATCGTCAAAAGCTTGATTAAGCGTCACTTGCCAACGTTCGCGATTTGCTTGCTTACGTAGAGACTTACTCGGTTGATAGGCAGATGGAACGATTACACAACGCGGCTCAGGACACCACCAAGCAATAGGTTCATCTTCGTTAAACCAAGGAAATAGCCCCTGAGCGTAGGCTGATATCAGCGTTTCAGGTGCTAAATCACCGCCCATCGCGACGATGCCAATGCCATCAGGATCGATAGAAATGGGATCAGGAAAGTCATAACGCCCAAGACTTTTTAAAGTCTCAGGCGTAATGTGTTTATCGTGCTGTTGAGTAAAGTTGCCCATTTAGGCTTCTTTATCTGCAGTTAGGGTTGAATCATAAGTGTGGTCACGAGCGACTGTTTCGCCCAGTGCATCCAAATACTTTTCAGCATCCAACGCAGCCATACAGCCAGTGCCGGCAGAAGTGATAGCTTGACGGTAAACGTGATCAGCTACGTCACCTGCAGCAAACACACCTTCGATACTGGTCTGGGTAGCATTACCATTCAAGCCACTATTAACGATCAGATAGCCATCTTTCATGTCTAATTGACCTTTGAATAAGTCAGTGTTTGGCTTATGACCAATAGCGACAAACATACCCATTGTGTCTAGTTGCTTAGTGCTGCCATCAATCATTGATTCGATTATTACGCCATTAACGCCCATCTCATCACCGACCACTTCTTTTACTTGATGGTTCCATTCGATTTTGACATTGCCATTTTTGGCTTTTTCAAATAGCTTGTCTTGCAGAATTTTTTCAGAGCGTAGGCTGTCACGGCGATGCACTAAGGTCACTTCAGACGCAATATTAGATAAGTACAAAGCTTCCTCAACCGCTGTATTACCACCACCAATCACCGCAACTTTTTGGTTTTTATAGAAGAAACCATCACAAGTGGCACAGGCTGATACACCAAGCCCTCTGAACTTAGTCTCTGATTCTAGTCCCAAGTACTGTGCAGAGGCACCAGTTGAGATAATGAGCGCATCACAAGTATAGCTACCGTTGTTACCTGTCAATTGAAAAGGACGCTCGTTTAGGTTTACTTCGTTGATATGATCGTAGACCAATTCAGTACCGAAACGCTCAGCATGCGCTTTCATCCGTTCCATTAATGCAGGACCTGTCAAATCATGTGCATCGCCTGGCCAGTTGTCGACTTCGGTAGTGGTGGTTAATTGTCCACCGACTTCCATACCAGTGACCATAACTGGCTTAAGATTAGCGCGTGCTGCATAAACTGCGGCAGAGTAGCCAGCAGGGCCTGAGCCTAAAATAATGAGCTTTTCGTGACGTGGAGCAGTAGTGTCAGTTGCCATGAGTTGTTCCTTGCTAAATATACGAATTAAAAATGTAAGTTATAAATATAATAAAAGAGGAATATCAAAAATGACTACGAATATGCTTCTTCTAATTGCTGTGTGATAATAACATAAGGGCACAGCGCACAAAGTGCAAGTTTGCTAAAACAAACACAGGTATCATTAGAATCAAAGAATAAATAGCTTTGGAATATAAGTGCGAAAAATTATGTGTATTTTATAGAATTTAGGCAATACAGTTAGCCATATTTTGCCACTCGTGTTTCGCTAACCAGCTGTTTTCTTGCGCAAATTGTCTACTGATTTACTTTCTTACACGCTTTCTTGATAAGACTGTCGCCACTGCACCTATGTATTTGTTATTATAAGAAGTTATGCCAAGTGTAGTAGGAGCCAAGCGATAACGGTTGTTTCAAGGCTCTATGATCGGCACATGCCAAACAAACACTTCGCTCGGTACATTTATGTCAACACTTTATGTCAGCATGATTAGGCTTAGTCATGCATTGGCGACCATTTAGTATTAATAACAAGGCAGATCTTACGTGATATCAGCACCGCTTATTGAGTATTTAAAAAAGGGAATGTTTACCCTCCTTGGGTTAATACTGGCCGTTTATCTGTTTGTCATTTTGATGACTTATACAGGCAACGATCCTAGCTGGTCGCACATCAGTAGTGACATGACCACGATTAATAACATGGGCGGCGAGGCAGGTGCATGGTTATCCGATTTGCTTTATAGCTTTTTTGGGTTTGGTGCTTGGTGGTTTTTGGCATTTGTGGTTTATGAATCTATCTTGATTTGGTGGGAAAACAAGCCAACGTTTTGGCTCATGCGATTGGTCGCTTATGTGTTTTTACTATTAAGTGCTAGCGCATTATTTGCACAATTGGTCTCTCTAGTTCAGCAAGTCACAAACCCTGACGCAATCGGCCTCGAAGGCGTCGCTGGTGGTATCATCGGGCTAGAACTACAAGCGCGTTTGGCACAGCTGCTATCGCAGTGGGGGAGTGTGGTTTTCTTAGCAGTATTCGTTGTGATTACCGCTACGTTTGCCTTTAATATCCATTGGATGACGATATATCAAAAGGTTCGTGCGCTGTCGTGGCTTGGTTCAGGTGTAAAAAGTCAGGATGCTATTGAAGTTACTGAACCGAGCATTGCATCACAAGATGATAGCCAGAAATTAGATGAGTCGGTAGATAAAAAAGTAGAGCATGAGCAGCTGCCACTTGAGTTACAGTCTGCGGAAAATACTAACGGTACTCAAGACGTCAGCAGTAGTGGACGTTTCGGTAGTGTATTGTCAGACTTTTTGGCAACCTCAGGATTGGCAGATAGTGTCAAAGCCTCTGTCATCGCAGCAAAAGCAGCGGCGACACCTAATAGCTCAAAAGGTGAGCAGGCAAATACCGATACAGAAACGCTTAAAGATGCTACTGATAGTACGGTCAACAGTACAGTCCAGCCATTAGTTTCAAACTTGACTGCACCTGTTACTCGCAAAGTTGAGCCAAGCTTTGCGTGGAATGATGCCAGTACGGTCGATGATTTACTTGCAAGTGAGCAGATGGCTTACAGTGCTAATGGCATGGACAGCTCGGCTATGCCTGTACCCAACTATTCCCAAACGGTCACTAGTACCACGGCATCGTTAGAGAAAGCAGTACCTGCTACTGTAGTAACTACCACGACGGAATCGGTTGATGAGTCAGTACAAAGCGATTTAGCCAGTCAGCCAGTCATTGAACCTGATGAGCCCAAAATCTCTACGACACATGAGACTGCAGAAGTAGATAAGTTAGCAGAAGCATGGTTGGCAGAGCATGCTGATATATCAGAACCTGCGGAATCTGTTGTAGAAACGTATGAAGACTCTAAGCCTGTTCAGGAAACCGTATCAGCTGCGCCAGTAGTACCAGAGAAGACGCCAGAACCTATCGCTGAAGAGCCTATTAGCTTTGCACAGGAGTCAGCCAATCAACTGTCTGATACGCCTGTAGAGTTGTCACAGACTAACAATGCGTCAATAGCCCATGAGCCTGAAGTCGCTCCGGTAACAGTAGAGACTGAGCCTGCATTGTCAGATGTGTCAGATATGACACCAACCAATACGCCTCCTGCCAATCCAAAAGCAGCGCCAACGGTGGAAGCGACCAGTCCAGTCTCCAATGTAGAGCCTGAGCCTAAAACGCCCGCGAAACCATCTGTTAGTTTTGCTGTCCCAGAGGGCGATAGCAGCAACCATATCACTGATATGATGCCAGAGGATGACAGTGATGACGATACTAATGTACCGGTCATGCCGCATATTAGTGATGACGCAGCCTTCAGTCAAAAGTCACGCTCGATGCAAACGGCAGCTTATCGCAGCAGCCTGACGCCTATTCCAGAAGTGTCTATATTGGATAAGCCTGATCCTGACCGCAAGCCTAGCTACACTGTGGCTGAGCTTGAAAAACTGTCTGAGTTGTTAGAAATTAAGCTACAAGAATTTAATGTAAAGGCTTCTGTGGTTAATGCTATTCCTGGCCCTGTTGTCACCCGTTTTGAAGTAGAGCTGGCTGCTGGGGTGAAGGCTAGTAAAGTCACAGGTATCTCGCGTGATTTAGCGCGTTCACTATCGATGGCCTCTTTGCGTGTGGTCGAAGTGATTCCGGGTAAACCGTACATCGGTATCGAAGTGCCGAACAAGAAGCGTGAAATGGTACGCTTGATTGAACTGCTCAATACTGAAACGTTCAAAGATCCTAAAGCGCAGATTAGCATGGCAATGGGTAAAGACATCGGTGGTAATCCAATCATTACCGACCTTGCGCGTGCACCGCATATGCTAGTCGCTGGTACCACAGGTTCTGGTAAATCAGTATTGGTCAACTCGATGCTACTATCGATGCTACTCAAATATACACCCAATGAGCTGCGTCTTATCTTGATTGATCCAAAGCAGCTTGAACTTGCTAACTATAACGATATTCCACATTTGCTAACGCCAGTGGTTACCGATATGACGGAAGCGGCCAGTAGCTTGTCATGGTGTGTGGCCGAGATGGAACGTCGCTATCAGCTGATGAGTTTGCTAAAGGTTCGTAAGCTCAATGAGTTCAATAAGAAAGTCATCGCGGCGGAAAAATCAGGCAATCCAATGCTCGATCCTCTATGGCGTCCGAATGACAGCGTCAGTATTAGCCAAGCACCTAAGCTAAAAACACTACCGATGATTGTCATTGTCGCGGATGAGTTTGCCGATATGATTATGCAGGTTGGTAAACAGGCCGAAGAGCTCATCACACGTTTGGCGCAGAAATCGCGTGCTGCGGGTATTCATTTAATGCTAGCGACTCAGCGTCCGTCAGTCGATGTTATTACGGGTTTGATTAAAGCCAACATTCCAGTGCGTGCGGCACTACGAGTCAACTCAAAAGTCGATTCACGCACGATTCTGGATAGTGGCGGTGCAGAGGACATGCTAGGTAACGGCGATATGTTGTTCTTAGGGCCAGGGCAAATCGAGCCAGATCGTGTGCATGGGGCTTACGTTAGTGACGAAGAAGTTAACCGTGTCTGTGACGCTTGGCGTGAGCGCGGCGCCCCTGACTATATTGATAATATGGCAGGCAACTTTGAATTATCTAGCCCAGGCGGTGGTAGTACAGCCAATGCCTCTGGTGAAGATGATGATTTATATAATGATGCCGTGGCCTTTATCATGGAAACACGTAAAGTGTCTGCCTCAAGCATTCAACGTAAATTCAGCATCGGCTATAACCGTGCCGCTCGTATTGTCGACTCTATGGAAGAAGCTGGATTAGTCAGCTCGATGGGCAAAAGTGGCAAACGTGAACTATTAATGTAGGATTAATTCTTAAGTTGATAACGAAAAAGCGAGTCATAAAAATGGCTCGTTTTTTTATGGAAGAAACTTCATAATACTTTTGTAAATTGTAGGTTTAGAAGTAAGTATTTATTATTAAATACGTTCTAGAGTGTGTAGAGCAGATTCGAATACTAGTTCATTAACTAGCGAAATCGACCAGATGACTAACGAGTCCGTTTATCAAATATCAGTCACGGTTTTTTATACTAAACTGACAGAAGTTTATGAAAAAATAGTCATCAGTTTTAGAAAATATGAGTGCGACATAGTCTTAATAAAATTACTCTCCAAGGAAGGTTGGTTATGTTTAAAGAATATACTCAGTATGATGGGCTCGCCTTAGCGGCATTGGTCAATTCAGGTGAGGTTAGTGCAAAGGAGTTGCTAGACGCTGCTGTCCATCAAGCCAATCAAATCAACCCTAAGCTAAATGCTATTGTACATCGTTTTGATGAGCGCGCTTACAATGCCGCGCAGGCAGGTTTGCCTTCAGGTGTATTTACTGGGGTGCCGTATCTGCTAAAAGATTTGTCATTCAGCTTCGCCGACGAGCCCATTACGATGGGTAGCCGCAGCGTCAATATCATTTCAGAGAAAGACAGTGAAATTGTCAAACGGATGAAAGCAACAGGCGTTAATACCTTTGGCAAGACTAACACCCCTGAGTTTGGTTTGATTATTACCACTGAGCCAAAAGCGCATGGCGCTACGCATAATCCTTTTAAAAAAGGCTACAGTTCTGGCGGCTCGTCAGGGGGCAGTGCAGCAGCAGTTGCGAGCGGTATTGTCCCGATGGCAGGCGGTGGTGACGGTGGCGGCTCGATACGTTTTCCATCTGCTTGGTGCGGTACGTTTGGGTTAAAGCCAAGCCGCGGACGTAATCCAATGGGCCCTAATCTTGGTGAAGGTTGGGAGGGGGCCGTGGCTGACCATGTGATTACGCGCTCAGTGCGCGATAGTGCAGCGATGCTAGATGCTACTAGTGGAGCAGAGATTGGCGCCCCTTATGTTATTGCTCCGCCAGACGGTACTTTTTTGCAAGCGGCAATGCGTGCACCGCGAAAGCTAAAAATTGCTTTGCATCAGCAGCCTTTGATAGCCAATACGACAGTGGACAAAGAGGTGTTGGCGGTACTTGTGCAAACGGCTAAACAATTAGAGTCTATGGGTCATGAAGTAGTACCAGCCGAGCCAAAAATCAATATCGAGCAGTTTTGGCATGACTTTATCGTTGTGGTCTGCGCGCATACTGCTTTTACGATTGATAACATCGAGCGTGAATTTGGGGCTGACCAGATCAAAAACCTAGAGCCGCAAACCTATAATATGGCACTGCTTGGGCGCTCATTGTCAGCGGTTGATTTGGCACACGCCAAACATGGCTGGCATCATAGCCAGTATCAGACAGGTCTATTACTAGAAGACTATGACATGATTTTATGCCCGACTGTGCCCACGCCTGCGGTAAAGCATGGTGTACTACCGCCTAGCCGTATGGATGAGATGATGATGCGTAGCGCCGAGGTGCTTAACAAGGGCTTTAATATGGGTAGATATGCCTTTAGCTCAGGCATGATAGAAAAGCTCAGTGCCCCTGTATTAGGTAAGATGGGCTTTACACTATTGGGTAATGTTACAGGGTTACCCGCGATGTCAGTACCCGTCGGTATGAGCAAAAACGGCCTACCGATTGGCATGCAATTAATCGGGCGTATGAATGATGAAGCGACATTATTCAGCGTGGCAGGTGAGATGGAGCGCGCAGGTTTATTTACCAAACACGCTTTTGAGAAGTAGGGTTAAGCTATAGTTTGGATTGATAACACTCAATCAAAGCGATAGATATCCATACCCAAACTATGATGGGCCATACTTTGATGAACGACAGAGACGCGCTGACCATTACCTAGTGCAAAAAACAGCGGTAGCAAGTGCTCATCACTTGGATGAATGTCCTTGTAGTCTGGGTACTGCTGCCAATCGAGTGCCGTGGGAATGTCTATTTTGAGCTGCTGTAGCAACCACTGCTTAAACGTTTTGGCTGCTTGATCGATGCTGTCGGCTTCCCAGCGCAATGCTTGCAAATTATGCGTAATGTTACCTGAGCCAATGACGAGAATTTGCTCATCACGTAGATGTGCCAACTGTGCACCTAACTGATAGCAAGCAATACTGTCATAATGCTGCGGCAGTGATATCTGTACGATAGGCACATCGGCTTCTGGATACAGGTGACTGAGCGGCGCCCACACACCATGATCACAAGCACGTACTGGATTGACACTACAAGTAATGCCACGTGCGGTCAGCTGCTGCGCAAGTGTTTCAGCCAGTGCTGGCTGGCCTATAGCAGGATACTGAATGTCGTAAAGTTCAGGCGAAAATCCTGAAAAGTCATGCCACGTCTTTGGCTGTGGATTACTACTAATCTCTAGCTTTGCTGACTGCCAATGCGCTGACATGATGACTATGGCACGTGGTTTAGGTAAGTTTTGACCGATACGAGCCAGTGCACTGGTCGTCGCAGACTGCTCAATCGCAAGCGTAGGCGCACCATGAGAGATAAAGAGCGCTGGTAGCTTAGATGTGTTTGTCGCTACATCAGACGTATTTTCCCATGCGGCAGCCGCTGTGATAGGCGTCTGCACACTATGATGGTCATCACGTTGTTGAGAGGACTTAGAGGTGTTGGGTGTCGCACGTTTTGGATATTTCATGTTGCATTTATTAGGGCGTGCGCCAGTTTTTCAATCTATTTTAGGGTTGATGTTTCAAATCAAAAAATAGATTAGTATTTTATTTAATTACCACGGTGATAAGGGTGGTTATTGTTGATACTCATCGCGCGATACAATTGTTCCATAAGTACGACGCGTACTAGCGGATGTGGCAATGTCAGTGCTGATAGTGATAACTTTGCATCAGCCTTTGCCAATACTTCTGGCGAGACACCATCTGCACCGCCGATGACCAAGGCAATATCATCGCCTTGCAGCATGCCATCAGAGAGCTTATCAGCCAGTCCTTCTGTCGAAATCATCTTGCCCTTGACATCTAATACCCATAATTGCTCGCGGCTAGAGGCGTTGTGAGCGGCTAGTATCGCCTGACCTTCTTGCTCACGGTACTGTGCCAAATTAGCATCTGAAGGGTTTTTTGCCCGCTTGGCTGCCGCAATTTCGACAATTTCTGTGCTTAGCATTGGTTGAATGCGTTTGTAATATTCGTCAAAACCCGTCTGTACCCAGCTAGGCATTTTATTGCCAACGGTCAAAATTCTTACTTTCATAATGCTTACCATCTCGATAATTAAATTCAAGCTTACTAGGGTGTGTTCTTAATAGTTGTATCGTTCATTGTTTATTGTCTGCAATTTACATCAGAGGGTTAATCGTCTCTGATACGTTGCTATTCGCGCCTTGATCATCGTCGCTCTTATCACTTTGGGTTGGCTTTGGAATGACAGTCAGCTTTGCATCAGACTCAAAGACAATAGCTTCGACATCATCAAAGTTATTAATCCCTTCAGAACGCATGGCACATTCGATTTCTTGACGCGTCAAACGCTCATCACGCATGGCATCTGGCAAAAACTGCCCTTGATAAAAAACGATACGCGGCTCTGATAAAATAAAGTTACTAAATTGCGGTGAAATAGCCGCATATTTGGTCACCACAAATTGCAATAGGTACAATACTAAAATAGACGAAACGCCTTCAACAAAGGGTATGTCTTTGAGCAAAATTGTACTAGCACCCAACGAGCCGATCATGACCGTAACGATCCAATCGAAGTTGTTGAGCTGTGACGTTGAGCGTTTGCCAGAGACTTTGGTGACTGTCACGATCAACACGTAAACCATAACAGTCGTCAAAACAATACGACCAAGCTTGTCTATATTGTCAAAAAAGATCATGTCCATAATGTTCGCTCCTATTATAAAGGTAAAACAGGTCATCGCTAAAATACTACTTACTAGGGCGCGTCTTACTTTGTCTCATTTTTAGTACTATTCTTAAAATAATGACACGCCCTAAACTTAGCCTAACGGATTTTACGCATTAGCAGGGGAAAACTTTGTAGCACCTTGTAGATGATGGTTTGTACTTACGTTGATTTGCGTGTAGGGTCTAATAATCGATTGATAGACCATAGACTGATTCGCGCACTGACTAGAGTGAGGACCAGCATCAGCATTAGTGATGAAAGCAAGGGCAGTGGACGCTGCATCGCCATCTCAAACAGTACTTCACGGCTTATCGTATCAAACAGCCAAAACCAGATGGCTGAAAAATAAATGACAGTCAACATCCAGACAATCACAACCCCACCAAACATCAACTTATTAATCTCATCTCGCGCTAATGCTCGCTTCTGATGTTTGATAAATTTACTGACAGCGATATAGGCCCCTACGATAATAGAAACCACCATGACCAGTTGTGGATTGAGCGCAAGCTTGGTCTGTATCATCATAAATATGGTACTGGCAAGCGTGTATCCAATCGCAAAAAAACCGACATATCGAGCCAGTTTCGGTTGCACTTGTATAAGCGTCTGAGGTTTGTTAAGACTGGTTGTCTGGCGTGACATAAGCTAACCTTTATAAAGGTAAAAAATAGAGTATGGATAATACAACATCTTAAAGTGTTAAAAATCAGCGCTGTGCCGTCCAGTCGAGCATGGCATCTAACACAGGTCGCGCTGCATAAGGATTTAATGCTTGATCAGTATTGATTATACCGACGACAACATAATCCTGTCCTGACAGCCCTTTCACGTAACCTGCCATTGAGGTGACGTTATTTAACGTGCCAGTTTTTATCCATGCGCGACCAGTGGCTGCAGATTCAGGCAAGCGATCGCTGTGGGCGGCAATAGTGCCACTAACCCCAGCGACCCCTAACGAGTCGACATAGGCTTCAAAATTTGGTCGACTGTAAGCATAAGTCAGTAGCTCGCTTAGGTTGGCGGCGGTGATAGTACACTCGCGGCAAAGTCCTGAGCCATTGGTCAAATGAGGCGGTGGTGTACTGAGATTGGTTTGCCACCATTGATTGATGGTTTGTAAGGCTGCTGGATAGTCTGTCGTAGCAGGTTTACCAAACTGATATAAGCTATCAGACTTTTTGCCACTAGATTTATCAGCCGCTACCTTATTATCCATCTCATTACTAGCTTTGACTTCATGACTGCTTGGATTAGTCGCAGTTGTGTTAGACGGTATTGATTGAGTCAGCCTTCCTTTATCGTAAGCGCCTATAGATAGCGCCACTTGCTCAGCCATGACATTGTTTGAGAAGTGGTTAATGTCATGAATCTGCTCGGTTAAATTTAACGACGGATAGCTGACCATAGGTAGGGGAGACATCGCGATAGCCGTAAGCCCGTGCGCTCGTTTTCTCGTCTTGCTCATATCGTAAGGAGTTTCTTGCGAAATTACTTGTCCACTCAAAGTATTCCCCAACGCTTGCCATTTGGCAGCGATGACGTGTGCCGCAAACTCTTTGGCATTGGGATACGCCACGTAAAAAACATGCTCACCGCAGCTATCTGGCAGACTGGCATTTAATATGAGCTGCGTGTTTTGCCACTGCGGCGCTAGGCTATAGCTTGCTTGCCCACAACTGGCTGCACGAGTATTGATTGTAGCAGGAAGCTGATAGTCTGCTAACCGCGGCTTATAGGTCACATTTGCTTGGCCATTATCTTGAGGGTAAGTTTTGATACCAATGGTGCTAAAGTTAACCAAAAACCCATCAGGGCTGGCGTTATAAGGGCGTAGAGGTGAGTTGTCAAAAGCGGCAGGATCTTTACTAACATTGTTAAAAACTGCGCTGTCGATGATGATGTCACCATCGATATGACGAATACCGGATGCTTGCACTTTATACAGCAACTGTTTCAAGCGCTCATGGGTCATTTTTGGGTCGCCACTTCCTTGAATAATCAAGTCACCATGTAGACGGTTGCCGATGACAATACCTGTGTGATAAACCCGTGTATGCCACACAAAATCGGCCCCTAAAGTGTCCAAAGCGATAAAGCTAGGCACGAGTTTCATGGTGCTGGCAGGCGTACGAGGGATGTCAGACTGGTGATCTAACAAAGGCGAAAATGAAATCTTTATAGAGGCTTTATTATTGCTCTCAGTATCTTGGGCCTTGGCATTCTGATCAAGCGTATGCTGAGGTTCGTCAGGAATAACCGTTGGAATGCTCTCTACGCTCTGATAAGTATAAGGGTCATCGGTATAGGTATGTATCTTTCGCTCGTGCTTCTCAATAGTGCGCTGCTCTATAGTAACTAACGCGCTCTGATGACTCGCATCGCTGGTACTTGTATTCGTAGAGGTGTCTGTAGTTGGGTGCTCAGATACTATAGTAGATGCAGATTGGCTATCAGATTCATCACTATCAATAACTTGAATAGGGGTAGGCAGACGGCTGGCAGTTTTGTCACCCACAGGTGTACTCACGATACTGATATCCGCTTCTGTCAGGTCGGCACGCGCCAAGGCTTTTTGAATAGCTGCTGGCAATGCTGCTTGTGCCTGTATTGGTGCGACTATAACCGCTGCCAATAACGCTAACCTAGATAGACGTTTATTAGGTTGGTTTAGCGGTCGCAAATGATGACAAAGCGTGTTGATTTTGGTTGCAGCAGTAGAGTAATGGCGGCGTTTAGAAGGGTATCGCATGAGCATCTTTCATCAGGTGGCAAAAACAGCCTATGGTAACATGAGTTGCTGTTTCCGCACACGATGTCAGCAGTACAATTTTAGCAATAACGACGCCCTTATTTATGTAACTAACTCTAACTACAGATTGAACTGAGAGCATGCTTTACTGCTAACGCACATGTAGAAAAGCCATCGCCGTCATGACAGCATCGTTATAAGCATCATGCGCGCCCAGTTCAGGAATGTTGTAATGGGCTAGAATACGATTCAGATGTTGAGCTTGTCCAGAAAGCCCTTGTGTATGTCCGCTGATACGCCGACTGTACAGGTGCCGCAAATCTATGACTTCGTTTGGTAGCGAGGTTCCTATATAGCGTTTGACCAAAGGGTTCAAAAAAGCCATGTCTAGCTGTGTACAGAATCCAACAATTGGTCGATTACCTATGAATGGTAGCAGCAGTGCCAACATGTCATCGTAACTCATGCCATGTTCAACGTCGGCGGTACGTAGGCCATGGATGACAATAGTGTCGCGGTCTGGCATCACAGGAGGCCTGCAAACCAAATGCATGCCATTACCTGTGTCGATGGTATTGCCATTAATCTGTATCGCTGCTACAGACAGCAGGTGATTCTTCTTGGGGTTCAATCCTGTCATTTCGCAGTCAATCGCCACCCACTGCTCAGCCGAAGGTGTCGTAAACATTGAGGCCAACTCTGGACGCTGCAATTGCGTCTTTTGCCAAGCGCAAGATAACTGCTGTAACCAGCTCATATTAGTCATTCACTCATGTATGTTATTTTTTTATCTATAAACTTTCTCTATTCATGAAGCCTCTATATTAAGACGGCCACACTTATGCGATTTCTAGTTGATAGTGTTGACGCAACTGATTTTTAAAGCTTTTGACCACGGCCAGACACTCTTTGAGTAGGTCACGTTCAAGTGCAGTCAAAGTCGTTGGATCTACTTGCCGAGCATGCTTATCGTCGGTTGAAAGAGCCACAGATAAGCGCTGCGCCATAAAAAACTCTAATGCTTCAAGCAAAGTATCGGCGCGCTCTTGGGTCATAGCGTCAACCTGCACCAAAGCCTTTAAACGCGCCTTGGTACTAGGCACGTCGAGCACATTGTTTTCTAAAGCTAAGGTACGGATGCCATGCACCAAGGGAAATATACCGGCTTTTTTTAGGTCGATATCAGATGATGCTGATTTACCACCCAATAAAGGGACAAACTTTTGCCACCATTGATTAACATCGCCAAACTGTAGCGCTGCCCGTGCAAACTGCCTGACAAACATAGGGTCTGCTTGTTGATGAGTAAGCTTTAAATGCTGACGTACTTGAGTAAGCAGTGACTCATCGCCGCAGACGTATTCACCATCTAGTATCGCAGACAAGTAAATACCATGCATCGGGTCGGAGTTTCTAAACCATAGGTCAATTTGCGCAGTGAATTGCTTAAGTGATTGTCGCCACATAGGATTGGTCATCATAATATTGCCATCACACAGTGGGTAGCCAAGCGTTGCTAAATGGCTATTAAAAGTATCAGCAAACTGTGCTAGGTCAGGATGCGTATAGCCATCGCGAATGATGAGCGCATTGTCTTGATCGGTACGCATGATTTGCTCACCGCGCCCTTCTGAACCCATAACGATCAGGCAGGTATTGGCCATCACTTCATCAGGTACGATTAGCTGCCATAGTTTGGTAAATACCTGCGCATTTAGCGTCTGTACCATACGACTGATATTGCCGATTTTGACACCATTGTGATGCTGTGCTCGAATATAGCGACCGATCAGCTCAACAGCGGTATCTAGGCTTGATAAGTCCTGCGCCTGTTCGATTTGAATACTAATGAGCTGTGAATGATGGCCTATGTGAGCGAGCATATCGCTTTGCCCAAGCACACCGACGACATCGCCACTCTTATCAATGACTGGCAGTCTATGAATACGATAGCGAGTCATGGTCAGCAGCGCATCGCCAATCTCATCACTGGCTTTGATGGTTCGCAGATTAAAATTAGCATAGCGCTGGCAAGGAGTAATAGCTGGATCTTGTCTGTCACTCACCGCGCGGCAGATATCAGTATCGGTCAAAATCCCTAAAAGTAATCTTGTCTCATGTTGCGCTGTTTGTGAGCCACTTAAGCCATGTAACGGTCTGACCAGTACATGTTTTAATCCAGCTTTGGTCATGATGCGGGCAGCTTCGTACAAGCTATCATCGGCATCGACGATATGTACTGGTAACAGATGAACATCTATCACTGGCTGCAGCATGATTTGCTGTACTTCTTGTTGGTTGGTATAGCTGGCAGGATCTAGCGTTTTATTATGACGTCGTTGGCGCAATGCTTTTAATCGCTCAGGCAGCTTGTCTGATAGCATTTGGCGTACCAAATGATTTTGCGCGCTGATTTTATCGATAGCAGTGCCAGCGACTTGGAGCAGTAACGTCTCTTCATTAGCTCGGAATTGATATGGCTGTATAGGAGTGCTTTCAGGCTCTAGCTGATTATCCTTGGCAAGTGGTTCAGGCAGGCGGCGACTATCAAACCAATCATTATTATTCAGACCGTCAGCGTGATTGCTACCTACATAGGACGCGACAAAATCACCATCTAGTGATTGCTCGATTTGCCCTTTGATGACCACATATAGACATTGCAGTTCTTCTACAGGCAAGCTCTCGTTTTTGGCAAGGTAGCGTATCTGGGTGTTTTTTCTAATGCTTTGACGCTCGGCTAAGCTCAATACATCAAAGGGCGGTTGGCTAAAATCAAGATGGGGCATGGCATCATCCTTGATGGCATATTTTCGGTAGAGACTTTACTATAGCATTAATAAAACAAAAAGCCTCCAATAACCACAATATAAATAGGGTTATTGAAGGCTTTTTAATATAGCGAAATTTATCTCAGCTACATTAGATTTTTCTAATTAGCTCTAAGCGTTTAGTAGGCTGCGGATACGACTGATTGCTTCTCGGCTCTCATCGACACTCGCGACCAGAGCGATACGCACATAACCTTGTCCAGGATTGTAACCATCAACTTCACGTGACAAATAGCGTCCTGCCAATGCATGGATACTGGCTTGCTCATACAGCGCTTTGACAAAGATTTCATCATTACCATCGAACTGTTCAGGCACTTTGACCCAGAAGTAAAACCCAGCATCAGGCATGCGTAACTCTAGCAACTCCCCAAGCTCGGACATCCATAGGGCAAACTTCTCTTGGTATAGCGAGCGATTATGAGCGACGTGTTTTTCGTCTTGCCATGCAGCGATAGAGGCCAGCTGATGAGGTATCGGCATTGCACAGCCTTGGTAAGTGCGATATTGCAAATAAGCCTGCAAAATTTTGGCATCACCAGCCACAAATCCAGAGCGCAAACCCGGTAGGTTTGAACGTTTGGATAGAGAGTGGAACACGATACAGTTTTTGAAATCACGGCGACCAAGGGCCGCACAGGCTTGGAGCAATCCAATCGGTGCTGTATCAAAATACAGCTCGCTATAACACTCGTCACTGGCAATAATAAAACCGTACTGATCTGACAGACGAATAAGGTATTCCCAGTCAGCCATTGTCATGACGGCGCCTGTTGGATTGTTTGGACTACAAACAAACAATAGCTGCGTACGCATCCAGACGTCTTTTGGCACCGCGCGATAGTCGCCTTTGTAGTCATTAGCTGATGTACAAGGGACAAAGTAAGGCGTTGCCTGTGCCAGTATCGCTGCGCCTTCATATATCTGATAAAACGGGTTGGGCATGACGACTGTAGGCGATGTATCAGACGCTAGAGAATTACTATCTTTGTCAGCTACATCATGATCAACGACCGCTTGTACAAAGCTAAAAATCGCTTCACGTGTGCCCATTACTGGTAATACTTGAGTATTGGCATCGACGTGATTTAGAAAAAACCGTTTCTCTAACCAGTGGGCGATAGTTTGACGTAGCTCAAACATACCGTTTGTAGTTGGATAACGACTTATTTTGTCCAAGTTTTCGCGTAGGACGTCCAGCACAAATGCAGGAGGCTCATGTTTTGGCTCACCAATACCGAGCTTTATTTCACTGTAACCGTTGGCAGGCTTGCTATCAGCAAGCAAGGTTGCCATCTTTGCAAATGGATAAGGATGTAGATGCTTTAAGTTGTGATTCATAAGTGTGATAACTATAATAGACAATTAATAATAAAGTTATAAAGAAAATTTACATTAGAGCAGTGTAGCACTTCTCTAATTTTTTGTCCTTTTCTTCTTATATCGTGAGTAGGCATTTACCAAGCGTAAGCTATTCATCATATGACTACCAAATAGGTAGTCGCTCAAAAATCTTTTGAACATTTCATAATTTATAACCTATAACAATATAGAAAATGACTATTCACAAAAGTGGTAGATCGTTTTAAGGATAGTTTGATATGTCTAGTGTGCTAAATAATGATGATCTCATCGCTAAAGATATCAATAATGAAAAACTTGATAATAATGTGCAGCGTTCTAACCTATATAAGCTACTCAAAGAGCGTGAACAGAGCTGGTGGCAAGCGCGACAGCAACTGATCGAGCGTCAAGAAAAGAAAATGTTTTGGTATGGTGAAAACAGCCTAATTATGTGGCTGTTGTGGCAATTGGTCGGCTACGTGGTAGTGGCAATGGCCTTGATGCTGCTCAATAATATATTTGGTATCTCATTACCGCTATGGCAATACGTTTCTTTGTTTGTAATACAGACCATATTTTTTGTCAGCGCACTTGCTGCTAAAGGCCAGTTGGAAAACAAACTACAGCGCAAGATAGACAACGACGAGCTGATGCGCGAAGAGGCGCTCAACGAGATGATTATTTTGGCAGAGGATAGCCTGTATCCTGATGTACATGCCAAATCGCCTATTTCTTTAGAAGCCTTAGATGATTATCTAGATGGACAGTTTCACCTAGCAAGCTTGCAGTGTTTGCTACAAAAAGAAGTCGATGCTGGACGACTAATCATGGAGCAGCAGCCACCTGAAGTAGGTGTTTTGCCGCCAGAGCTTGCTGACGATGAATTGAACGAACATGCCAGCGAGATAACCTATAGAAGTACGTTATAAAACGTACTTCTATGATGACTATCAGACTACTTTTGCTAGTTAATATTCAAAATAATGGCTAACCAAAACTATCTAGCCGTATCAAAAATATATTACGCTATTATGCTCTTTCTGAACGGTAAGACTGGCTAACAGAGCTGCCTTTAATGCTTCCAGTCTATCAGGTGAGAGTGGCTTATCGTTTTGATCACTGATATAAAACATATCCTCAGCACGCTCACCTAAAGTGGTAATACGCGCAGCATGTACTTCGATTTGCTCTTGCAAAAACACTTGCCCAACTCGCGCCAGTAGCCCTGGCTGATCAAGCGTTTCTAAGCTCAAGATGTGCTGATCTGATGCTTCATTGAACTCGAAGTTAATCACCGTTTTTACTTCAAAGTGTTTTAACTGACGCGGCATACGCTTGTTCGTCAGTTTAAGTACAGTAGGGTCTTTGAATGAGTCAATTAAGCGTTGTTTTAGCTCTTGTTGACTGTCTTCATCAACCAGCAATGTGCCACTAGGATCTAGCAATACATAAGAATCCAAGGCAAAGTCACGGGTCGCTGTGATAATTCGTGCATCTAAAACATCGAGATTCATCTGATCAAATACTGCCATGGTAACGGCAAACAGGTTCATCTGATCTTGGGTGTAAACAAAGACCTGTACTGCATCAAGCGCCAATTCGCGATGTTCACGCAAAACGACCAACGGTGGACTATCAGCATTAGAGGCCAATCCAATCGGTGGGTGATTCAAAATAGCTTCAGTATGCCATAAGATATCTTCTGCAATTTCTCGCAAGAAATACTCATCGCCCAAGTCATCCCATAGACGCAATACTTCATCGCGATTCATATGTTGGTTGTTGACATTATCTAGCATCGTCAACGCTTGCTTGCGTGTGGCGCTAATCATATCTTGACGATTGGTAGGCGCATCGATATCAGCGCGCAAGATGCGCCGAGTTTGTGAGTATAGCTGTTTCATGAGGGTCGCCCGCCAGCTGTTCCATAGCTGTGGGTTGGTCGCATTCATATCAGCCACCGTCAGTACATACAGATGGTTTAGATGAGTTACATTGCCAATAAGATCAGAGAAAATAGTCACCACTTCAGGGTCTGAGATATCTTTTTTCTGTGCAGTAATCGACATGAGAAGGTGATAGCGCGTGAGCCAGCCTACTAAGTTTGCGTCAGCCAAGCTCATACCATGCGATAAGCAAAACTCAATCGATTCAGTTTGACCAAGCTCACTATGATCGCCGCCACGGCCCTTAGCAATATCATGGAACATCGCTGCCAATACCAAAATCTCTTTACGCTCGATACGCTGAAAAATAGAGCTGACCAGTGGAAACTCTTCGTGAAAGGTCGGATCTGTAAATCGATGCAAAATTCTAATCAAAAACAAGGTATGCGCATCTACTGTATAACGATGGAACAAGTCATATTGCATGAGGCCAGTGACTTGCGCAAAAGCAGGAATATAGTTACCCAATACCCCGTAGCGATTCATGGTACGTAGACGATGAAACAGGTAATTCTGTTCTTTTAGATTCGATAAAAACAACGCTTTGTGAGTAGGGTTGTCTCTATATATCTGATCGATGCCTCGTGCGGCAATTTTGAGTGCGCGCAAAGTATGGGTACGAACTTTATCGATGCCGTGCTGACCCATCAATAAAAACATCTCTAAGATAGACTCTGGGTGCTGTGCAAACACTCGATGATGCGCAATGGCAATCTGGTTGCCAATACGGTTGAATCGCGCATTTATAGGCTGTTTTTTTGGACGTTCATCGTCAGGCAGCTGCGGCTCTATGATCGTTTCATAATAATGATTGGTCAACATCTCAGACAGTGTTGATATTTGCATCGCACAGCGATAATAGTCGCGCATAAACCGTTCGACCGCAGCATTAGGCTGGTCATCAGGTTGGGTCTCGTAGCCCATTAGCTGAGCAATCTCACGCTGATAATCAAACAACAGCTTGTTTTCATTACGGCCAGTCAGTACATGTAAGTAATGTCGAATTTGCCATAAATACCCTTCGGCAAAGCTCAGCTCATCAAATTCTTTTTCGGTCAAAAAGTTCTGTTGCACTAAATCATATAGCTTGCTCACGCGAAAATAACGCTTAGTGACCCAGCCGATGATATGGATATCACGTAGCCCACCCGGCGCTGTTTTGATATTGGGCTCAAGGTTGTACTCGGTAGCATTGTGCTGCAAGTAACGCGCTTTGGATTCTTCCATTTTTACATCAAAAAATGCACGTGGAGACCACTGTTTATTGACGATTTGAGCAGGCATGTCTTGCAATGTTTCATTGCCGATTAGGAGTCGAGCCTCTAGCTGAGCACTGGCAATCGTATGATCAAGCGCAGCCTCTAGCGCATCATTGACGCTACGTACAGAAAGCGCAGGCTCTAGTCCTATATCCCATAGTAGAGCGACCAGCTTGTCGATTTTACTACTGGCATCAGCACCTATTTCACCAGGAGACAGGAGCAAAATATCGATGTCTGAGTAGAGCGATAGCTCACCGCGCCCGTAGCCACCAGTCGCAAAAAACGCCAAATCAGTTTTATCTAACTCAAACCATTTGAATAATGCAATCAATAGGCTGTCGATAGCGCAAGCACGTGCTGCAACCAGTTGGCGAATATTGGTGCCACGTTCTAGTGAGCGGCTGATATCGTCGTTGATTTGTGCCAACCATTCAGGAATGCCAAGTAGATTCTTGTCTGTCACATTTTTGGCTGACAGTGGGGATGAGTCTGTCGCCACCTCACTTGGTAGTATCGGTAAAGGCGTCAAATCAACAGAGGCGATATCACAATTAAACATGAGTGTTATCCAGTTAAGAGTTTAGAAATAGAACGTTTGAGCTGAGCGCTATTGGGCATCTAATATGACGATGGCTAATAAAAGTCACGAATAGCAATTATCAATAAAAGTGCTGATAAATATATTAATAGAAGTTATCAGGTCATCTGAGTATAAAGACAAAGCGCCTATAAGCACAATACTCAATATGCCCTAATTAAAGACCAAAAAAAAGACCGCCTAAGCGATCTTTGATTGTACTACTGCGTCAAAAAACTTAAGTCTTCTTCGGGGCGAGTAGTAAATACCTCACAGCCATTGTCTGTTACGACCATGGTGTGCTCCCATTGAGCAGACAATTTACGGTCTTTAGTAATCGCCGTCCACTCATCAGGTAAAATCTTAGTCTGCCACGTGCCTTGGTTAATCATAGGCTCGATGGTAAACGTCATGCCTGTTTTTAGCTCAAAACCAGTGCCTTTTTTGCCATAGTGCATGACTTGTGGCTCATGGTGAAATTCATCACTGATACCATGACCACAGAACTCGCGAACAATACTAAAACGCTCAGGCTCGACAACGGCCTGAATAGCAGCGCCAACATCACCTAGGCGTGCACCGTTCTTGACCACGCTCATACCTGCGTAAAGGGCATCTTGCGCCACTTTGCAAATACGCTGTGCCATGATAGAGCCGTTGCCGACGATCCACATTTTTGAGGTATCGCCATAGTAACCGTCTTTAATGACAGTCACGTCGATGTTGATAATATCCCCATCTTTTAGCAGCTTGCTTTCAGTTGGGATACCGTGACAGACAACATGGTTGACTGAGGTACAGATAGATTTTGGAAAACCATTATAGTTAAGTGGGGCAGGGATAGCCTGCTGCACATTAACAATATAGTCATGGGCGATCTGATTGAGTGCTTCGGTACTGACGCCCACTTTGACATGCTCGTCGAGCATGACAAGGACATTACTAGCGAGTTTACCGGCCACACGCATTTTTTCTATGGCTTCTGGAGACTGGATAAGGGATTTTTTAGTCATCATCGTATATCTTATAATTATGGGTTCATTGTAGATAGATTATACCATAAACGTACTAGTGACACTTTTACGTTAAGTGATAGTGTACCTATCATTATCATTGAAAATAATTGCTTTACAGCTTGGTAAGGGCTTATATGACTCATTAGTCAGACTAATATATTCATATTTTGACAAATTAGTTGAATGTTGCAGGATATATAAGTAATGTAATTTTGCCTGCTAACGGAATTAGCAGCAATTTTTACTGTAGTTGTGCAGTAAAAATAACCAAATCAATGATAACAAGGATGTTGTTATGACGCTTTCTTTGTACATTCGTGCAGCTCTCACACCAAAGACATTGTTACCAATACTGGGTTCAATCAGTGCTGGTGTGCTTCTAATGACCATGCAAACCACTTCTGCTCAAGCTGCAGGACAATACTATAATTGTGCCAATGCTAATGGTTGCAAGTTGGTGGACAGTAAATATTTCACTTCTAGTTACACTAAAACTCAATATCCAGTCGTCTTAGCACACGGGCTTGGCGGCTTCACAACGCTATTTGGAGTCATTGACTATTTTAATGGGATTCCAGAAGACTTGATGAAAGGTGGTTCAGAGGTATATACCACTAAGACTTCAGCGGTCAATAACAGCGAAGTTCGAGGTGAGCAACTGCTACAACAGGTCAAGACCATTGCCGCGATTTCAGGTGAGTCTAAAGTCAACTTATTTGGACACAGTCAGGGCGGTATAGATATTCGTTATGTCGCTGGCGTCGCGCCAAAGTACGTGGCCTCAGTAACTGCGGTATCAAGCCCAGAGCAAGGATCAAAAACCGCTGATTTTGTTAAAAATGTCCTTGAGCCAAATAATACTTCTGGACAGCCATCTAATGTCACCACCCAGCTAGTATCAGGCGTGTTTAATCTGATTGGTGGCTTTACAGATATTGGTTCTGGTATCAGTTTCAATCAAATTCAACAACAAGATGGCTGGCAAGCGCTCGTGGCTCTATCGACCGATGGTGCTGCTAAGTTCAATGCCAAATTTCCTGCAGCAATGCCAAAAAACTATTGTGGTCAACCGACTAGTACGGCGGTCAATGGCATCAAGTACTATTCGTTTAGCGGCGTCGGGCAAATAACGAGCGCACTTGATCCTAGCGATTACCTATTAGCCGCAACGGGCGTACCGTTTGCAGGTGAGTCTAACGATGGATTGGTATCTGCTTGCTCAAGTCGTCTTGGCTATGTGATTCGTGATAATTATAGAATGAACCATTTGGATTCCGCCGATCAAGTCTTGGGTCTAACGGCATGGGGAGAGTCTGAGCCAAAATCTATCTATCGTACCCAGGTAAACCGTCTGAAAAACGCCAACCTATAAGCTGAACTACAAAATAATAATGCTCATTGATTGAGAAATATCGTTTATGTCAAATAACCGCCGTCCAGCCTATGCAACAATTGCTATCATCGCCGTGGTTATCATTGCCACAGCGGCGGTTATTTTGTGGTTCAAGCCTAGTAACGATGTAAATTCAACTTCAACCAAACCGTCCGTCTCTGATAATGAGAGTAGCGAGTCAGTGACAACTGAGTTGGCTGCGGAACAAGTCGTGAAAGCTACAACGCCACCCAGCCAGTCTCAATTTGTCACAGGATTAGAAAATTTACCACGCTCATTAAAGGGCACCCAAATTGATGGTGAAATCATCATCGATGAAAATAAACAGTTGGTCGTTACTGAGGGTCTGCGGCGTTTGTTTGATTATTTTCTATCAGCCCTAGGTGAGGAAGAGGAAGCGGTTATATTTGCCCGTGTGGAGAGTTATATTCGCCATCACACACCAGAGCCTGCCGCTAGCCAAGCGGTCACTATTTTTAATCAATATGTTGCTTACCTTAAAGCACTTCCTGAGATAGAGAAGCGCTACGGCAATCTGCAATTACAGGCGACCAAAAGTGGCGAGCTGGATTTGAACGCAGTTGCCCAGCAAAAACAAGACATCGCTAATCTACGTCAGCAGTACTTTGATAAGCCAACCATTACAGCATTTTTTGGCGCAGAGGATGATTACGATAATTATAGTATAGAGATGGTCAGAATTGACCAAAATAAGCAGATGTCTGACGCACAGAAACAAGCTGCCCGTCAGGACTATATCAGTCGATTGCCAGAGAATGCGACTAAAAGCAATATCATGCAACAAGCCAATATTAGCGAGTTGATGATTCGTACTGAACAGATGAAAGCTCGCGGTGCAACGCCCGAGGAGTTATATAATATGCGCCGAGAGCTAGTAGGCGCACCAGCAGCAGAAAGGCTAGCACAAGTAGATCAAGAAGACGCGAATTTTGACCAACGCTTCACCCAGTATAAAACTCAAAAAAATCGCTTATTAAGTCAAGGTGTCGATGCCGCCCAAGCGCAAATTCAAATCAATCAGCTTGAACAGCAACTATTTAATGACACTGAGCGTAAGCGTTTGGATGGTTATGCGGCATTGCACCGACAGCAAGCTGTGAATAATCCCTAATTACCGTCAATAGTTACCGTCACTAGCTATCGTCAATAACCATCAATAACCATCGTTGATACGGATAGATAGAGTGAGCAAGATTATAGTTAGCAGCTCATTTAGGTGCTGGCAAGGGCAAGTAGCTAGATATTTGCAAAGTAGTACAAAATGCATTCCGAATAACTACCCAGTTTATGATGACACCTCCCTGTGAGTCATGCACAATATTGTCATTGTTTAGAGCATTAAATAAAACAATAAATGAATCATAATAAATCTGAGCTTTTACTATGTGTATTAGAGCTTATCGTTTGTCTATTAGCGCTGATGGCTCATGCAGATAGTGTGTTTAGTAAAAGTATCAGATGCAATAAAGCGAGGAGTTGAAATGAAGAATATGACTAAAGTAATGATGGCCGCGACATTGGCAATTGGCACACTTGCCGCAGGTTGTCAGACGACGAATTTGCCTGCACCAGTTAACCAACCAATCACTGCGGATGTCTTGCAAGCACACAACTGGCAGCTCGTTGATGCCAAACGTAGCAATGGTGAAAAAGTAACGCAGCTATTTTTTGACCCAGCCAAGCCGTTAACGTTAAATTTTATGAATGATAACGGTAGAGATTACGTGGCATTTATGAATACCTGTAATAACATGGGCGCTGGATATAGCGTTGCAAATGGTGAAGTCGAGATTAAAAACGGCATCAGTACTATGATGGCATGTCCTGAACCGCAAGCTAGCTTTGACACTACTGCATTAGCCACTGTAAAAGGTAAATATAGCCTTAGTAAGAATGCCAACAATGTGCCTATTTTGACTATTAAAAATAATGATCAAGTCGCTTATTTTAAGGCCATTACGAAGTAGCTTAATGATTGAGTAAACAGTTTGACTGGTTCGTGAGCTTAAGCAATTAGAGTTACTTGTCAGAAGTTACTCATTTAAAGCTACTCTTCTTGAAACGCAAAATGCCTCGCTATCAAGTGGGGCATTTTTTTATCCAAAGTTTGACTCAGTTTAGGCTACACTAGAGCAATAACCCTATAATACCTTTGACATCGTAAGATATTAGCTATGGCGTTGAGTCGGCAACAGTGACGATAATTTTTTAATTATTCACAATACTTTTATCATTAGGATCTATTGGATACCGCGCTATGTTTGAAACCATAAAAGTCATTACTACGATAGCTATAGTTACCGTCCTCACTGGCTGTCAGACATTACCTAATACTTCAGTAAAAAAGCCAACCAGTACAGTCGAGACCAATCCGCTGACTGCACGTATGCCAGCGATTGATCGCCGAGGATACATTGCCTATGTAGAAGAGCAGGGCGCAGGTACGGCAAAAGTATCGACCCTCTATAGCATTCGTCCTGACGGTAGCGCTCGTCAGCTAATTGATCAGCTTAATGGCTATATCTATGCGCCAGCATGGTCGGCAGACGGACAACTGCTTGCCTATAGCAAACAAGCCCCGCGTGAGCATCCCAAAATTTATATTTATGATCGTAGTAGCAATACGCGCAACCTAGTGGTAAATGCTGAAGGCAGCAATATGTCAGCGTCATTTTCACCCGATGGTCAAGATTTGCTTTATAGCTCTACTGTCGGTGGTAATGCTGATATCTATAAGATGCGTCTGAGTGATGGTAATACCCAGCAGTTAACGACTCTGCCGAGTACAGAGGTACAGCCCAGTTATGCTGCCGATGGCAAGAGCTTTGTCTATACCAGTGATAAAGTCCGTGCTGGACGACCGCGAATTTATCGTTATGACTTCGCTACGGGCAATGCGACAACTGTATCAACAAATGGGTATGTGGCCAGTCCTCAGCTTAGCTTAGATGGTCAGCGTATGGCTTATCTAAATGGTCGCAAGGCGGCTGTCATGACCTTGATGACTGGGCAAGTGGTCAACTTGGCAGAAACAGGGCTTGATGAACCCGCACGTCTATCTCCCTCTGGCAATTATGCCGTCTATCCAACTCGCCGTTTGAATGTGGGCGGGCAAGTAGCAAGCCAAAATGGTGGTAGTCTAGTTATCCATTCGCTGTCAGGTAATATCAGCTATGCCATTAGCGGTCAAAATGGTGGAGTCGTACGCTCACCGATATGGGGTCGTTAGTGTATTAAACGCATATCGAAATTCTAATACTTAATTCAAAAATAAGATAAATCTGAGGATAAAAAAGTATGGCGCACAAAAAGAAGAATGTCCGCAAAAAACTTTGCCCTGTCTGCGAGCGCGAATTTAGTTGGACTAAGAAGCTTGATAAAAACTGGGAGAGCATGGTCTATTGCTCAGACCAATGTCGCCGTGTTAAAAAGTACGAAGGACTGGATCATCAAAAGTAAGATGTCACCACAATACAAATAGTTAGAAGTAGATGGGAGCAAATAATGGCACATAAAAAAGTAAACCTACCGCAAAAAACTTGCCCCGTCTGCCAGCGCCCATTTACGTGGCGTAAGAAGTGGGAGAAAGACTGGGAGCAGGTGATCTATTGTTCTGAGCGGTGTCGGCGGACAAAAGTAAAAAGTGATTAGCTTAAATTAACAAATCCAGCCGATCATAGATGGGCTGGATTCTATTTTATATATTTTAGCTAACTATTATTGACGAAAGAAATTGACAAACTCCCCATCTTCTTCGTCTATTTGCTCTTGGTTTTCAAAAATAGTGAATAGAAGATTGTTGTCATTCACATCAATAGTCATGTTATAAAAATCTGATAAATCAGAATTTGATCCGCTATAAAGTGACTGTCCGAGGGTGAATAAACCATTACTACCTAATGTATAAGTATTCCATTCTAGACCAGAAGGTGCGTCGTCCCATACATCAAAAGGTGCTTCTTCATCGATTTCTATATGCATGAAAGTGTTATCTTCTAAGAACGCAAATAGTATCAACTCATCATCGACCTCACTTGGCGAAGCTCTCCAAATTCCCAGCTCATTTTCCGACTTAGCTTTGGCAAACTGATACTTTTCGTTATTGTCGACTATACCGCTATCGTTCTCGTCGACGCCTAACGTCAGCATGTCATCAGTGATTTGTACCGTTCTTAGCACGTCATCTGATAAGCCACCGCTGCCATTATTATCAAAAATGACATCGTCAATTTCTAATTCATTATTTGCTTTTAGCGAGTATTCGCCCCACTCAATGCCATTATCCGAGCCTCTTGAGGAAGTAGGGCCTGTGACTTGGGTTTGTACGTAGGTGCCGTCGTCTAAAAAGGATAGAGTCACTAGCTCTTCGTTACCAAGATCCATTCGCCACAGCCCTGAGAGCATTTTGGAGTCTACAACGGTACTAGCCCCGTTTCTTGAGAACATAAACTTCTCGTTATCGTCTATTACCCCGTTTTGATTGTTATCAACCTCAATGGTAAGATCGGTGTCACCAGTCACACGCGCGTAACGGGTACGCGATTCTGATAATCCAACTCCATCATTGTCGTCATAAAACTGTGTGGTTGTTAACGCTTTAGTCGTAGTGTTGATAGCATAAGTACCCCATTCCATGCCATTTTCGGGATTGCTGGTTAAACCAGTGTCATCCACTTGCACATAGATATAAGTATTGTTTTCTAAGAAAGCCACTCCGACTAGTTCATCTTCATCGGCATTATCAAAGCTCCAAGATCCTAAGATGCCTTCAGGTTTGACCTCTGAGAATCTGTAGATTTCATTACTATCAATGATACCATTGTCGTTTTCATCGACTTCGAGGATAAGCTTGCCATTCACTACTTTAGCAGAGGGATTGGGAGCGTCTGATAATCCAGCGTTACCGTTCTTGTCAAAAATAGGTGTAGCGGTGAGTTTACCTGTTTTACTATTAATGCTATACGTTCCTGACTCCATACCATTTTCAGGGTCACTCTTTGAGCGACTGGCATTGACTTGAGTCTGTACATAATTACCGTCATCTGTAAAGACAATCACTGATAAGTCGTTACCAGCATCGTCGCTACTCCACATTCCAACGATTTCGGTATCGATATCCGGCTGATCAGGTTGTGTGATATCTGGTTGATCAGGCGGCGATGTTGGTGATTCATCAGAATCAGAGTCTTCACCACATCCTTGTAAAATGAGTGCAGTTGTTATGGCTAATAGTGCTAGTTTAAATGATTTCATTTTTATCGCTCCTTGATTTAAAAGATAAAATCTTACTTAGCTCAAATATCAGTGCCCCACACCCCCTTATTATTATATTTTAAATAAAGAATATATAAATTGTTATTTACGAATATATCAAACATTTTTTGGTTAATCCAATCCAAAAAGTATTTTTTAAATGAGTAAAATAGGAAAGTTGGTTATCAAAGGAGTGGGACACGAAAGAAAAAGGGAATTATTAAAACTAAATTGGTTAGCGAAATCCTACAAGTAGGACTGATTGAGAGAGCTTTCTGTTTTGGATATTCATAGGTGTGAGATAGTGAGTGGTAATAATATATATTTAGAAGGTATAAAATATACACAATAAAATACCATCACTTTTTCTACTACATTTTTTATGGCATGAAATAGATAGAGGAGATGGTATATTTAAATTCTATAGCTACATGTATTTTTCAGAAAATCATTGCATAATAAATCATCTAGTTTTATAGATTCGAATTTAACCGCTTCTCAGCCGTTTTCATGTCCCAGTCTTTACGCGACATATAATTCTCTAACTGATCGCAGCTTGTCTTACCGACATTGAAATGTTTACTCTTTGAATGCAAATAAGAGAAACTATGGCTTACTTAGCATCTCTTTTAGCAAAAATATTCGCAACCAACGCGCCACTAAAGTTATGCCAGACACTAAATATCGCACTAGGTAAGGCCGCGACAGGATTGAAATAAGTTGCCGCAAGGGCAGCGCCCAGACCAGAGTTTTGCATGCCTACCTCTACCATAATGGCGCGGCGTTGTTTCTCCGTAAAGCCGGACAAACGAGCGATTACATATCCTAAGGTATAACCCATCATATTATGTAAGGCAACCACGATAAAGACGATTGCACCACTGTCTAAGATAGTCGCTTTAGATACTGCCACCACTGCCGCTATAATAATAGAGATACCCAATACCGACACCATCGGTAATACCTCGGTGACGAACTCGATCTTTTTACCCAGAAACTTATGAAAGATAACACCCAGTAATATGGGCAAGATAACGATTTTTGTAATGGTCATCATCATACTGGCTAGGTCGATGTCGATCAGCTGACCAGCAAACACATTTAATAGAATCGGGGTCAGAAAAGGCGCAAGCAGGGTAGAGATAGAGGTAATCGCCACACTCAATGCCACATCACCTTTGGCTAAGAACGTAATCACATTACTAGAAGTACCACCCGGGCAACAACCTACCAAGATAACACCGACTGCGATTAAAGGATCAAGGTTGAAGATGACCGTTAATAGGTAAGCGATCAAAGGCATGAGCGTGAACTGTGCTAATAGCCCTACCAGTACAGGCTTTGGTCGTTTGACAATTTCTAGGAAATCTTCCGTTTTGAGTGTCATGCCCATCCCAAACATAATGATGCCAAGTATGGGAACGATTAAAAAAGCCAACGAGGCAAAAAATTCAGGAAAAATAAATCCCAAAACAGCACTGACCAATGCCCAAATTGCAAAAGTTTTGCCAATCCAACTAGAAAGTAATGCAATCTGATTCATAGCCTGTCTCAAAATAATAAAGTAGACAATAATCTAGCATGGTTCTTGTCAGTAAATGATAAAAGTATTTTGCTATGAACGTAGCGATAAGTTTGCTGATAACAAATAAAGGATGCGCCATAAAAAATGGCTTACCCATATTAAATAAGTAAGCCAAAAAATAACTATCAGGTTTCTATAACTTTATTAGCCAATCGACTATAAATTTGGATTTAACCACTTCTCAGCTGTTTTCATATCCCAGCCTTTACGCTCAGCATAACTCTCTAACTGATCACGACTGATTTTTCCGACGTTGAAGTATTCACTGTCAGGATGCGAGTAATAGAATCCGCTGACCGATGACGCAGGCCACATCGCATAGCTTTCGGTTAGCGTTGTACCAATTGCATCTACCGTACCGAGCCAGTCAAACAATTTACCTTTTTCCGTATGCTCAGGGCAAGCAGGGTAGCCAGGTGCAGGGCGGATACCGACGTATTTTTCTTTAATCATCTCATCATTGGTAAGTGATTCGGTTGGTTGGTAGCCCCAGTACTCTTTACGTATTAGCTCATGTAAATGTTCGGCAAATGCTTCAGCTAAGCGGTCAGACAGCGCCTGTACCATAATGGCATTATAGTCATCGCCTGCTGCTTTGTATTGCTCAGCCAGTGCTTCTGTACCGACGATAGAAACAGTAAAGCCGCCCAAGTGATCAGTGTGGGTGTCTGATGGTGAGATAAAGTCTGCCAAGCTAAAGTTAGGCTTGCCGCTTGCCTTGTCGCTTTGCTGACGTAAGTGCTCAAACTGGTAGGTCGGTTTACCACCATTTTGTGGGTCATTGTCATATACAGTGACGGTATCTGCGCCAGTACGGCGCGCTGGCATCAGTTTAAACACACCTTTCGCTACGATTGATTTTTCATCAATCATTTTGTGTAGTAGCTCTTCTGCATTTTCAAATAGATCGCGAGCCGCTTCACCAACCACATCATCTTGCAATATTTTCGGGTATTTACCGGTCAGACCCCAAGAGATAAAGAATGGTGTCCAGTCAATATAAGGTAGCAGATTCGCGATTGGATAGTCATCCAATATCACTTGTCCTAGTTTATTTGGCACTGGTGGCACATAGGTTTCCCAATCATACTGAAAGCCAATCTTGACTGATTCGGCATAGGTGACTTTGGCAGCTTTTGGTTGACGCTTAGCCAGACGCTCACGCACTTTGACATACTCTTCGCGTGTCTCATCGATGAGCGCTTGACGGTGTTCTTTTGATAGTAATTTGGTCACCACACCGACTGAGCGCGAAGCATCCGATACATAGATGACGCCATCGTTTTGATATTGCGGCTCGACCTTGACGGCAGTATGCGCTTTCGACGTCGTTGCACCGCCGATCATCAATGGTAGTGTCATGCCGCGCTCTTGCATTTGCTTGGCGACATAGACCATCTCATCGAGACTTGGGGTAATCAGACCAGACAGACCGATGATATCAACTTTTTCTGCGATGGCAGTATCGAGGATTTTTTCACATGGCACCATGACGCCCAAATCGACGATATCATAGCCGTTACAGCCGAGTACCACACCGACGATATTTTTACCGATATCATGGACGTCGCCTTTGACGGTTGCCATTAGGATTTTACCTTTGACTTCGCCTTCGATTTTTTCCGCTTCGATATACGGGTTTAGCCATGCGACCGATTGCTTCATTACACGGGCAGATTTTACGACTTGCGGTAGGAACATTTTACCCGCACCGAATAGGTCACCGACGATATTCATACCGTCCATCAGTGGCCCTTCAATGACTTCTAGCGGTTTAGGATACTTCTCCCACGCTTCTTTGGTATCCGCTTCGATAAAGGTGGTCACGCCTTTGACCAGTGCGTGGGCGATACGTTCTTCTACCGTACCTTCGCGCCAGCTCATATCGACGGTACTGTCTTTTTTCTTACCGCCATCTTGGTAGTTTTCAGCGACCGTCATCAGGCGCTCAGTCGCATCTTGACCAGTTTCACCTTGATTGCGATTGAGCATGACGTCTTCGATAGCGTCACGGGCTTCTTTTGGAATATCATCGTACAGCTCAAGCATGGCTGGGTTGACGATACCCATGGTCAGGCCGTTTTTGATCGCGTGGTATAAGAATACGGAGTTGATCGCTTCACGGATTGGGTTACCACGGAAACTAAACGATACGTTGGATACGCCGCCTGAGACCATCGCGTTCGGTAGGTTCTCCGTAATCCAGCGCGTGGCATTGATAAAGTCAGCACCGTAGTTATTATGTTCGGTGATACCCGTGGCAACGGCAAAGATATTTGGGTCAAAGATAATGTCCTCGCTAGGGAAGCCCACTTCGTTGACCAGTACGTCATAGCTGCGCTTAGATATCTCAATCTTGCGCTCGTAAGTGTCAGCCTGTCCGTCTTCATCGAATGCCATAACGATAATCGCAGCACCATAACGCATACATAATTTGGCACGCTCAACGAACTCAGCATGACCTTCTTTTAGCGAGATAGAGTTAACGACAGATTTACCCTGCGTACGCTTTAGACCTTCTTCGATAATGTCCCATTTAGACGAGTCAATCATCAGTGGTACACGGCTGATATCTGGTTCGCCTGAAACCAAGTTGACGAAGTGAATCATCGCTTGCTTGGAGTCGAGCATGCCTTCGTCCATATTGATATCGACGATTTGCGCGCCGCCCTCGACCTGATCACGCGCGACATCGAGTGCTTCGGTATAGGCTTCGGTTTTAATCAAGCGTAGGAATTTTTTGGAGCCTGTGACGTTGGTACGCTCACCAACATTGACGAACAAGCTATCAGAATTGATGGTAAATGGCTCTAGACCTGATAGTCGGCAGGCAGGCGCTATCTCAGGAATAACACGCGGTGGATAATTCGCCACGACTTTAGCAATTTGACGGATATGCTCAGGCGTCGTACCACAGCAGCCGCCCACGATATTTAGGATACCTGCTTTGGCAAACCCTTCGAGTAGGGCAGCTGTTTCTTCAGCGGTTTCGTCATACTCACCAAACTCATTGGGCAGACCAGCGTTTGGATGCGCAGAGACAAAGGTATCAGCGATATTTGACAATGTCTGAATATGTGGGCGCAGCGCATCAGCACCTAGCGCACAGTTAAAGCCAACCGATAATGGCTTGGCATGGCGGATAGAGTTATAAAACGCTTCAGCCGTTTGACCTGATAGCGTGCGACCTGACGCGTCGGTAATCGTACCTGAAATCATGATTGGCAACTCAAAGCCAATATCATCGAATACACCAGTGATTGCAAATATCGCCGCTTTGGCATTGAGCGTATCAAAGATCGTCTCAATCAAAATAATATCGACACCGCCTTCTATCAGGCACAAGGTCGCTTCACGGTAGTTGAGTACCAACTCATCAAAGGTAATATTACGAAACGCAGGATCATTGACATCAGGCGATAGCGAGCACGTACGTGACGTCGGACCCACAACACCCGCAACGAAGCGCGGTTTCTCAGGCGTTTTTGCGGTAAATTCATCCGCCGCTTCTCGAGCAATCTTGGCCGCTGTCCTATTTAGTTCTGGCACTAGATACTGCATATCATAGTCAGCCATCGACAGACGCGTACCATTAAAGGTATTGGTCTCGATGATATCAGCGCCCGCTAGCAGATGATCGTGATGAATGTCTTTAATCATGTGCGGCTGAGTCAGTACCAGCAGGTCGTTGTTGCCGCGTACATCTTGGTCGATATCAGCAAAACGCTCACCACGATAATCCGTTTCTTCTAGTTTATAGGTCTGAATCTGCGTACCCATCGCACCGTCTAACATCAAAATGCGTGATGCCATCTGCTCAGTGATACGGGCACGAGCAGTTAGCTGCTGTTCTTTAAATGGAAACACAGTAGGTGGCGTTAATATAAAATCATTAGCGGATGAGGAACTAGAGGCGGTATCGGTATGAGAATCGGTTGGTGAGGTCGTCGTTGGAATCATAGGTGTGCTGCTTATATCATAATTATTAAAAAAAGAAGGAATAACAAACCAGTAGCGTGCAGAGTCTCACGAAGAGGACCGCAAATTTGCATTATTTTAGCATGAAAAGTTTGCTACATAGGGATACTGCATATTCCTCTTTGGCAATAGATAAATAAGAGGAGAGCTAAGTAACAGAATAAGACATCAGAGTCTATTTCATAAAGCAGATACGCACAAATGAATATCATTTCGCTAAGGGCTTACATAAAGCTTTTCTTTTGCAAATGAAAGCCAACGGGAATGCTCAGAAGTCAGACAGAATTTACATCCATACCACAAAAAATTGCGCAAAGTCAGGTTGATAAAGATTGCTTACATGTTAATTTAATTTCAGAAATATAAGGTCTTAGTAAGTCCTACTTATAAATACAGGCTCATTTATTAGCAGTAACTGGCACTAAGAGTATCATTGTTAGCAGTACAGTATGGTGAGCAAATGGCATTATCAGGCAGGATGATCTGTAAGACAGTAATATCATAGTTGAAACAATACCAACGTTAAAAAAATTCAAATCATTAAGGAAAATGTTATGAAACTTACTAAAATTGCCACCATCGGTACATTGGCGATCTCAATCGCAGGTCTAAGTGCTTGTAATAATATGATGCCAGCAAAGACGGGCGATATGAAAGCACCAATGCACAGTCAGAGTATGGCTAAGATGAATGTTGTACAAATTGCGCAAAGCAATCCTGATTTCTCAGTATTGGTAGAAGCGGTACAAGCAGCGGGCCTGGTCGATATGTTGTCTGATCCTAACGCTCACTATACGGTATTTGCCCCAACCAATGCTGCCTTTATGCAAGCATTGCAAGAAACAGGCATGACCAAAGCACAGCTATTCGCTAATAAGCCACTATTGACCAAAGTATTGGGTTATCACGTAGTCGCTGGTGATATGGCGATGTATGCCAAAGACGTAAAGCCTGGTAACGTCATGACCGCTAGCAAAGATACGTTGATGGTAACTAAAGAAGGCAAATTAATGGATGAAAACGGTCGCACAACGAACATCGTGAAGACAGATATCGCTGCCAATAATGGTGTTGTCCATGTAATCGATAGAGTATTGTTGCCTAAATAATTTTTAACTGAGGCATACCAACTGTATTTATTATAAGACTAAGCAGCCATTGTTTGTGATGATTTCATTATCAAACAATGGTTGTTTTAGACTTTAGAGCTTTATATATATAAGTTTCTATTTAGGTTAGATTTTTAAAGTAGAAATCCGAAAATATAGTCAACCTTAAATAAAACCGATACAATATTCATAACTCATTCATTTAATGAAATAAACGATGACCTATTCAATCGACTTTCGCAAGCAAGTACTGCGTAGCATTAAAGACGGCATGACCATTC
>Ga0208014_1000177_pt1 | contig 36588 bp, 36 predicted proteins | sample 25_taG_FD_184099 | JGI IMG/M metagenome (GOLD analysis project Ga0208014, IMG submission 184099) | Marine viral communities from Cariaco Basin, Caribbean Sea - 25_WHOI_OMZ (SPAdes) (version 2) | ecosystem: Environmental > Aquatic > Marine > Oceanic | place: Caribbean Sea: Cariaco Basin...
CTTTAATTTTTCTGTTTTAGAAAAGTTTTGATCTAAAATGACATTTTTGAGACCTTTCGAGTTTGGATAGACTTTTGTTGCCAGGCTATAGGTAAGCTTTTCAACCTGCTCCAGAATTTTTCTTTTAACCCCGGTTGCTTCCATCAAAGGCATCCCTGCCACTGTATGCAACCTGATTGGCACCCCGGCCATTTTGGCTGCCATCATACCTACTATCCCGGCTTTAGGAGTGTGGGTGTGAACAATAGCAGGTTTTTCCCTTTTAAAAAACCTGTAAAGTTTAAATAAAGCTTTTAGGTCTTTTGTCGGAGTAATTTCACGGGTCATCTCCACATGAAATGTTTCCACTCCATTGTCAAGACCAAACTTCTCAAGCCGACCCTTTTCAGAAGCAACAGCAGTGACCTTGAAATAATCATTCATGAAGGTTAGCTGCCCTTCAAGGAGCTTTTCGAGGGAAAGAGGAATCGTAGTAATCCGGATTAGTTTGGGAGGCATGGATTTTTTTGGTATGTAAGAGATCATCTAATCTCTTTCAGTATTAAAAATGTTATATGCCTTATTCAGCAACTGAATGATTATTCTATCCTTTAAAGAAAGAGTAGGAATCTTTTTTCCTTTAAGTATGACTTCTCCCATTACTTTGTCCTGAGAATAATACTTTGCTTTCTTACCCCCCTGTAGATAATAAAACCCAAATCTTAAAGCCGAAATTTTGGACTTTGCGATTAATGGTTTCCTTAAAAGAGACTCAATTTCATCTTTACTTTTTAAAGTATAGGTGACGTCTGAGTAATAAAAAAAGCTTTTCCCCAGAAGGATAGATGGCTTCTGGTAAAAAGTAGCTTCCAGGCCTATGGTCGAACCGAAAGTTATGATCTTAGAAGCTTTATCCATTAAAGCGTAACTGTCAATTTTGTCCTCCGGATATATTAAAAAAATATTAGGATATTTTCCATTTAAGTCTCGAATGCTCTGCACATAATCGAACTGAAGTCCATATAGATTTGGATGCATTCTTATATAAAATTTTTTTTCCGGGAATTTCTTTCCAATAAGTTCAACTAAGAAATGTATACCTGCAAATTGGTCCTTAAATAGAGGGTTATTGAAATCTTCTCCTAATGCAGCAAATTCATCATCTGATGAAGTATATAACACGATATTTTCCTTACCTTCTGATATATTTAAAGGTAGAAGCTTCGAGGTCTGGTTTTTTATATGAGAAGGAAAGATCACACTACTCCCTGATCTTTGTTTTTTAAAAAACTTTTTTCCTATTTCAATTTTCTCTTCGTGGGATAAAGATGAATTTTCCCAACATGAGTCTATCAAATCTTTTTTAGCAGAGATATTATGAGTAAGTACATTTTTAAAAAATTCTAAGTATCCCCCGGGTCTTGCCTGTTCAACATTATAGCAATCTAAATTACATGCAAGGGCTGCCTTAAAAATAGCCCTAACATAATCCTGACGCCCATTAAAATTATAAACTACGTTTATTTTGTATTCTTTTAAAAACCTCTTCATGCCCAGGTAAAGAGCAACTGCGTTAGTAGCAAGTTCCTTTACGAAATCCTGTTGTACATAGATTAATTCTCTATCTCTGGTCCTGGAAATGTAAGTGGATAAGGTTGCCTCTCCTACTTCAAATTCTTCAAACTTTTGATCAAGGTTGATTATTTCTTTCCCTGCAAAAAAGTTAGCTGCTCTTTTTAAATCTTCTTTAGAGACAATATGATTAATATGCAAATGAGTAAACTTACCATCAATTAACTCCAGGGCATTTTTTATACCTGTTTTACATCGATAACAGTTTGCAGGGTTTTTTTCAAGATTAAAATAACAGAGCTTAAAAGATTGGGAATTGGTAAGGTAGTATACATCAGCTTCCGGATTCTTATCAAGAACAGATTGTAGCACATCGGGCATTATCCCTCTTGAGTAACTATTAAAACCAAATACAGAAGCTATTAAAATCTTCATATAAGAATTTAGGAGGCAAAAATATAGTAATTTCTTAAACTGAAATTATTTTTAGCTAAAATATCTCCCTCTATCCAATTATCATTGCTTCTACTTTTATATTTGAAAAAATTCACTCAATTTTGCAGCTGGTTTTAACCTCCGCTCCCATCTCTGTTTTTATTTAATTTTTTAAGGTAAGGATTTTGATCAAGAAAATATATGATCTCAGGTAATAAAATATCTGGACGATAACTAAAATTTCTGAAAATCTCATTAAGCAACACAAAATCACTATGATAATCACAGGTAAGAATAATCTCTTCCCGAAAAAAGTTTATTTCATTTGGAGAGATTTGAATTCTATCTTCAGAATCTGCTAAATGCTCTCTCAGATATAGAGTCACGTGCTCAAGATGTTCTTTTTTAGAAAAAGGAATTTTTTTCAATTCTTTTAGTTTTACCAGTTCAAAGCCTGCACCTTTAATTAGACCTCCCTCATATATACCATCTACATAATTGTAGCTATTAAAAAGATTAATGTTTTTTTGCAGGAATTCAAAATCGAATAAGGGGTTGTCTCCTGTGACTCGAACAATCTTTTCAAATCCAAATTTCTCTGCACATTTTATATATCTGTTCAAAACATTCTGTAGGTATCCTCTGAAAAACGGAATCTTTTCTTTTCTCAGATAATCACAGAGAGAATCATCGGAATAATCTGTACTGGTAGCGACCACCACAGGAAGACCCGTCGCTTCAGCTCTTTTCAATACGTACCAGATAAGAGGATGGTTTCCTATCATCATCAGAGATTTGCCAGGTAGTCTCGCGCTGGACATCCTGGCCTGAATTATTATTCCTGTTTTCTCAGGCATTCTCTAATGTATTTTTTATATGTTTCCTGAAGCATTCCCTCCTGATCGAGAATATTTTCTACGAATTCGCGAAAGACTCCTTCTCCTCCTACCTTTTCCAACACTAAATCGGCGTTTTCTTTTATTAAAGGATAAGCATCTGCAGGGCAGCCAAACAGGCCTACTTCCCCTACTAAATGATAATCATTCATATCATCTCCCAGAAAGGCCACTTCCGACATCGAAACATTCATTTCCTTACAAAAAGCCCTAATAATATCAATTTTGTTTCTTACCCCCAATCTTACGTGCTCCACATTCAATTTTTGTAACCTCTTTCTCACCATTACATTATCTTCAGACGACAGGATTAGAAGTGGAATTTCGACCAACCTGCACAAACTAACTCCATAGCTGTCTTTAGTCGTAAATTTCCTCATCGCATCACCTTCAATAGAAAAATAAAAAGAACCGTCTGTCCAGACGCCGTCAATGTCGGAAACAATTAGCTTGTATTTCATTGTTGGTTAATTAGTTAATTGGTAACTGGGGATTTGTTAATTAGTTAATTCCGGAGTCGTGAATTCGAGAATCGAGAATCGGGAATCAATAAATCGGAATCGATAAATCGGGATTTGAGATTCGTTATATCGTTTATTCAGGATCGTAAATTTGGGTCCTGCTCTTAATCCTTACTCATCAGTTTTTGCAATCCTTTATTCCACATGCCTCCTGGTCTCCAAGGTCCCTCGTCCCTCAGTCTTCCAAAAACTTACTCCATTACAATATAAGACTGCATTCCACTAAATCTATTCCTTTGAATCCTTAAACGGTTCAGTTCTGCAAATTCTTTTAAAGCTAAAGTTTCGCCCGGAAATTTAGGATCGTTGAGCTCATCAAATCCCAGGATCGCTCCTTTGGTAAGATGAGGCTTAATTAAATTGAGACAGTTTAAGGTAGGTTTGTAGAGATCAAAATCGAACCACGCAAAAGCAATTAATGTTTGAGGATTGTCTTTTAAATATTTCTCTAGAGTAAAAGAAGCGTCACCCTTTATTATAAAGTTTTTATTAATATGGGATAAAGGGCATTCATTTTCATGAACTTTTAATAATTGTTCCAGGTAGGTTTGATAGTCTTCTGTCACCCCTAAACTTCCCTCTTCAATGATTGAATCACCTCCGTCTTTTTCATCTGTATTTTTAAAACCTTCAAAGGTATCAAAGCCTATAATTCTTCGGTTATAGTTATAGGGTTCATATATTCCCCGAAGGTTATTGAGTGTGACTAAGTTCTGTCCCCACCTGCAACCAAATTCTATTATGACTCCGTGTAAATTCTGTATCTGCTGGTAAATTTCATTGAAAAATAAGATCCTGGAAAGTTCCTGTCGCTTTAAATACAAAGGAATATTGGCCATTTTTTCATTATCAGGCAGAGGGTTATTTTCATAAAGTTCATACATCTGGGATCGGTTTTCTATTTCCTCTCCAGAGGCTAAAGAGGTAAGTCTTATCATTATTTTCAATTATTTAAGGTAAATATAAACAGAAAAATATGGTTGAGTTTAAAGATCAAGTGTACTACTGGTATTTTAATCGTCAGATAAGATCCTCAGGAAGGATAATTTCATTCTTCGGAATCATCTTTTGGACCCTTCTGCCTATCAACCTATTTTTATCCCGCCACTTGAAACCAGTGCCTGGCGAAAGTAGCTGCAAGTCCTCCTCGAAAATCACATCCCCCTCATTAAGCTCTCTAGTGGAAGCTAAGGACCTCTCTAATTTAGTTTTAACTTCATGGACTTCTGGTTCAATAAAAATATCTTTTGTACCCAAAGCCATCTCCATAAGCCGGATATCCCGGACCATTCTTCGTACCCCGTCCTTCCCTAATGAGCCTTTCTGATCAGTCCCTTTGAGACTACGATCAATAGTGATATGTTTTTCAATAATTTTTGCTCCTTTTGCAACTGCGGCTACTGGAACAGAAATACCTATTGTATGATCTGAATAACCAATTGTATATTCCTTGTAGTTTTTTAATAAGTAGTCCAACGTATTTAAATTGACATGCCGTGGGTGAGTAGGATATTCAGAAACACAGTGAAGAATGGAAATATGGTTATGAATTCTGGAAATAACAGAAAGAGCATCATCCAGTTCTCCTTTTCCTGACATTCCTGTAGAAAGGATTATGGGTATTTTTGTTTCGGACATTGCTTTCAAAAGAGGGAGATTAGTGAGGTCTCTTGAAGCTACTTTCAAACGATCTGGCTCAAAATGTTTAAGTACAGAAAGACAGGAGGGTGCGCAAAAGGTTTCAACAAAGTCAAGACCTTTCCCTTTTGCATATTTATAAAGTTGAAAATGCTCCTCATCACTCAGTTCCAGGGCTGCACGATGTTCTCCATAGGTTCTACCAAATGAATTTATTGACTTGTAAGGACGTCTCATTTCAGATGCAGACAATTCATACTTTAGATCTCTTTTAGTCAACTTTACTGCATCCATTCCTTTTAGTGGAAGATCGAATAATTGTTCCTTCACAGGATTTGCAGCCAAATCAATGATTTGTTTAGCTATCTCTAAAGAACCATTATGATTCTGCCCAATTTCTCCTATGATGTAGGTGTGTGGCTGCTTATTCATTAATTAATCCATTTAACCCTATCATGGAATAGGAATTAAAATTATATTTTTTTCTGAGGTTCTTGAAATGGTTGAGGATATCCCTAAGATCCTGGAGGTTCTTCTCAGGGTAATTTCCAAAGTTATGAGGATGCCACCAGAGGTGATAAATTTCTTTACTTTTGGCTGCTTTGCTCATTTCTGATGTTATTCTTTTTATTCGCATCCTATCCAAGAAAGTGTTACCGCTGCATGGTCGAAACAACCTACTTGCCCTCTGCCCACGTATGCCAGGATATATCTCTGCAATTTCTTTATAGGATTTATCGTTGAACCCTAAATAGGCATCTCCCGTTCTTATTATTCTTTGATGAAGGCTTTCTTTTTGAGTGTCCTTCCAGTACCACACACTGGGGTTAGTTCTAACGGTTTCCAATCCTGTGTTACTGCATTCCTTTAAATAATTGGCATTAAACTGGTTTCTGGGAAAAACTAAAGATTTTAATGCTATTCCCATTTTTTTAGCCACTACTTTAGATTTTTCCAGGTCAGCTTTAAAACTAATGGGAGTTTGTCCGGGTTCGAGACAATAATAATGAGAATAGGTATGGGTTGCGATTTCCTGCCCCTGAAATTCTTTTATTAACTTTATGAGATCCGGCGCAAAACAAAGCGCTTCTGTTTCTTTAGTCTGAATTGAATTTCCATAATTATAGGCAGAGAGTTTCTTATTTTCATATTCAGGCAAAACAACTGGAACATTCTGGTTCCATTCATCCCAATCATGATTAAATAACATTCCGACAGTTGCCCAGGTACATGATATATTATATTCATCAAAAAGCTTCAAAATCGCAGGTATGATTTCTCTGGTATTTTCAAAATAATCCTTTTTATCTCTCCAGTCCACTTTGTCAAAAACACCCCAGAGGAGTTCAAAATCCATTGATATTACTAAGGCTCCAGTGTTATTATTCATGTTGTCGTTTATTCGGGATTCGTTAATTCGTTAAACCGTTAATTCGAATGTCGGAAGCTGACGTTTTTTCTCCTCTTCCCTCAATCTCCAAGTCTCCTTTTCTCTCACTCCCCTCGTCCCCTAGTCTCCAGGTCCCCACCTCCCTAAACAGCCACTACTATTTCTCTACTCTTCCTCCTCGCTCTTAACTTCCGCAGCTTTACAATTTTATCATACTTCTTCTGCGCCAGGTAATAATAGATCACGAAAAATAAAAAATACATCACCATTGATTTTTGTCTCATAATTATGCCCAGGTTAGACATAATAAAAGACATGGCTATGGAGGCAAGTAAAAAGACGGTAATACTCATTTTTACACTCACCGGAGATTTTCCTAAAAACTTAATAAAATCTTTTTTCAAGATTTTTATAAACAGTAATAAGTAAATTAAATTTTCAGCTGAAACTATTAATCCCAGTATTCCCGGAGCATCAAAAAATAAGGGTCTAAACCAAAAAGTAAAAAGTTTCAAGAGTATGGGATAATTAGTCATGTCTACACCTGAACCTGATTTCGCCAACTCTCCTCCACGATCTTCAGAAAACTCTTCAAAACCTTCCACTAAATTTTCTGTTTCATTCAAACCAGCCATTCCCAAGATTGTATCCTGTACTAGGATAAGGCTGCCAATCATTCCAATATATATTAACAGTTTTTTCCAGAAAGCAATTTTCTCCCTACCTGTCATATATCCTAGTACTATTCCAACAGCAACGAACAGAAAAACATGTGGTCTTATATAATAAGTAATCAAAGAACCTATTACTAATATAAACCACCTTTTCTTGGCATCCTTAATTGCATAGGCAATCATCATAAGTGCCATAAAAATCGGTGCTCCTTTTCCCAGGGAAGCGGTCCAGAAATGCATATTGGGTAAAAACAGTAATAAGTTTAATAAGTTGATCTTTAGGAATTCAATTTTGATTGGAATGTTTTGGCGGAAAAATAGGTATGCATGTACAAAACCAACATACCCAAACCAGGAAAACAGTACCATCATCATCTCATAGTTGAAATAGAAAAGATGTATGAATGGCCAAGATAGAAAATCAATGAATGTGGTACTGGTACCAAAAAGCTCACCCCAATTATCCTGCATTTCAACCCTTTCAAAGTATGCTTTTGAATCAGAAGGGTTGAAAATAGCATAAGTATAATATATTCCAAAAAATAAGAGATGATACCAAAACAAAGAATTCATCAATTTTTTTGAAAACCATTTATGTTTTTTTGAGAAAAAAAAGAATAACCCTTGGGTTATTAGGTATAGAAGTAAAATTAAGACTATGGCTCCAATCATCTAAAATAGTTCTAGATCTCCCAGGCTATAAAACCATAAATCAAGCTTTGAAAAATGTGATTGGGGGAGATTTATGGATTTAAAAGTTAGGGCAGGTCCAAAATTGCCTGAAATTCCGGTTTTAAAGATAATTCCTGGATTGGGAGATATGCTTAATATTATTGCTCCCGAGGATTTGGTTAATTCAAGTATAGCCGATTTAGCAGCTTTTTTACTACCCGGAGAAACTATGGCTTCCGATAACCGGAATTCACTGAACTTACCCCGCGCCTTCACATAACCTGCAATAAAATATTCTTTATGAATAAGAACTTCATATCTTTGGAGTGGATTATTCAAGTAACGCCATTTAATATAGGCTACATCTTTAGGTGTATAAAGACGGTCAGTAACTTTCAGTCTCTGGTAAAATGAATTTAGCAGCTCTCTACAGTCATTCAAATTACCTGAGACTTTGTGATTTACAGTGATATTTTTAGCTGGAAATAAAAGACGCAAATGGACTTTTAGTTTACCTACTCCTTCCCAGCCCATTTTTAAATACCCAGGTTTACTCTGGCTATTTGGAGTATTAAAAACGAAATGATCTCCCCTCTCTTTTCCGATTTCCAAGGCTTTTAATGTTAACTTTTTAAAAATTCCTTTTCCTTGGTGAGCAGGATGTGTAGCCGTATCTACTGCTCTGAAAGCCGAATAAACCTCGTCGCCTTTTTGCCATTTCCATCGCATAAAGGCTCGCACACCCACGATTTCCCCTTCTTCTTCAGCCACCAGCACTAAAGACTCTCCGAAAGGATTATCAATGTGTTTGTACCGCCAAACCTCTTCTGTTTTTTTGGAAGAAGTTTCCCCTAAACTGGCTTTTAACACCTTTAGGATTTGAGGAATATCATTGTGAGTTGCTTCTCTAAATTTCATTTATTTATACAGATTTCACTGATTTTGGATTTCACTGATTTTGGCGGATTTATACGGATTTTATGAAGTTACACCTAAACCTAATTTCTAATTCATCAATCTTTTCCAACTTCCTGATCACTCACTGAACATTGGATTACTTTTCTCCCATTTTCCACTCTCCAAGACCACTCTTCTCCCGGTCCTAAACTACGTCACTTCTTTACAAAATCACTATAAATTACTTCCAGCTCATCAACCATTCGTTTCAAACTGAAGTTTTTCAATACTCTTTCCCGGGCTGCTTTCTTATAATTTTTTAATTGTTCAGGATCATCTATGAGGGTTTGACAAAGATCAGAAAGTTTTTGCCATTCTTCAACTTTGCAAATGAGTCCGTCTTCTTTATTCCTGATCACCTCTTTTATCCCTCCGGCATCTGTCGATACCACAGCACATTCCATACTCATAGCTTCTAATAGTGCTATTGGCAATCCCTCAAATGAGGAGGACATCATAAAGATATCCATTGCCTCAAAATAAGGCTTTACGTCCGTTTTTAGGCCCGGAAAAAAAACTATATTTTCCAGCCCCAAGGCTTTCCACTCATTTTTGATCTCTTCTTCCAAAGGACCGGCACCTACAACTATTCCGTAAATATTTTTATTTTTCTCCTGCAGCATATTAATGACCTGCAACCATTCCACCAGTCGTTTTTGAAACCTGAATACAGCTACATTCCCAATGACTATAGCATTATGCGGAATTCTGAGTTCAGATCGGATAATTGAATTTCCCGAACTTCGGAAAGAGTCGGTATTAACTCCATTTAATAGAGTTCTTACAGGAATCTCCGGGTGAATATTACGATTAATGGAATTGGTAACATCCTGGGATACCCCAAGCGCCAGACTCTGAAAATTAAAACTTAATTTATTAATGCTCTTAGTAGCTATGTGATAACGCTCCTGCATATTGTGTTCGGTATAGATCACCGGGATCTCTGTTTTTTTATGTACAAGCCTACCGACAAATCCGGCCCAGGGAAGATGACAGTGAATAAGATCAATTTGATGTTCTTTACAATAGGTAATGATCTTTTTGTATTGTAATACCAAGCGAATATTGTCCTTCGCTTCAAGACAGGTTACCTTTCCACCGGCCGTTTGCAGCGCCTCCACCATTTGATCTTTCCATGGAAGAAAATAGATGTAATGAAACTCAAACTTTTCCTGATCATGAATTTTGAGAGTTTCAGGCAACAACATTTCTGCTCCACCCCGCCCTAAAGATTTTATGATGTGAAGGATCTTTATTTTCTGCATCTATATAAACATTGGTCGCAAATTTAATTCTTTATAAAAGTAGAGCAAAAATTTAAGAGGACTTTATTAATCCGGAAGTGAAAAATCGGGCTAAATCTGGAGGATTTGAGTGGGGAGGTGGAGACTGAAGCATTTTAAAAAAAAGGGGGAGACTGGGGGATTTGGCGACAAGGGGAATTGGAAAAGGGTTTAACTTTTAAATTTTATCATCTCTTTCTTGTGCAGTCGTTCTAATTTACCCAGTTTCCCTATTACCGCATGATATAAACCCATAATAAGATATACCGTCTGGGACAGTTTGTCAGGTTCTTTAAAAAGGATTCTATAAAATGCACCGGCAAACATATAGCCAATCCTAATAAAACCTCTAATATTTAAAGGAAAGATACGGCTTCTGTAATAAAGGGTGTTTCTTATGGTATAGTAATAATACCACTGAGGTTTATTGCCGTTGCGATTGTGTAAATGAGTGACAACTGCATTGTCAGACCGGTATGGTATAACTCCATTCTTCCTAATCATCCGATTTTGAAGATATTCTGTATCCTCACACCAATAAAAAAATTCTTTAATTGGCAAACCTACTTTTTCTACTAAAGCTTTTCGAAGAAGAACTCCCCACCATCCAAAAGCCAACGTCTGGATTTCCTTACCTTCTGGATTAACAACCTTTGGAAAAGCGTATAAACTGTGCCCAATACCATTAATTAAGTCCTCAAGGCAATTGGGTTCAGGGACAACATCATCATCCATTAACCATACATAATCACAGTCACTTTTTAGAAATTCCTTTAATCCATAATAAAATCCTCCCGCAGGGCCAACATTATCACAAATTTCGAAAGAAACTTTGAGACCTTTCTCTGAAGAGAATTTTTCAATTGTTTCTAAGGTTTCTATTTCTTTTGCATTTACAATGATGTGAAGCTGCTCCACTTTATATGTTGAAAGCTCAAGGACAGCTTTTAAACATTCTTTTAATACTACAGCTCGTTTGTAGGTTACTATAACAGCAAAAACTTTTTTGTCCATTATTCTCCCGATTCCTCTAATACTTTATAATAGCATTGGGTAAAACGCTCTGCGATCTTGTCATTCATGAAATATTTGGAGATCATTTTCTTTGCATTGAAAACCTGTGGTAGATCCCGATCCCCTGCAGATAATATTTTTTCTAAAAAATTCTGAAACAGGAGTTCATCATCCTTTTCAACCAGCCATCCCGTTTGATCCTGAATAACCACTTCTCCGATTCCACCAACATTGTAAGCCACAACGGGAGTTTTACAATACATGGCTTCTAAGATTACGGCAGGTAAACCCTCTATAAAACTTGGTAAAACAAAGACCCGGGAATGAGAAAGTATATCCAGAACATCACTTCTATACCCGAGAAAATGAACATTGGATTCTAGACCAAGATCTTTCACTTTAGTTTTTACAGTCTTTTCCAACTTACCTTTACTCAGTAATAAAAGCTGGATGTCAGGAAAATTTTTGTAACATGATTTTATAATATTAATCAACCCCTCATGATTTTTTTCGGGCACAAAACCTCCTATGTGTGTTATTACCGGCCCTCTTTTATATATATCTGTGAGATCTTTTGGAATTTCCCCTAATATCTGATCTTCTACTCCTATTTCTACTGTTCTTATTTTTTCCTGCGGAAAGGAGAATGTTTTTACAAAATCTTTCTCACATTCCCTGCTCACAGAGATTACATAAGCCACCCTAGATAGATAAAAATTGTTTAGATGCCATTTTAATTTCGAAGTTATGAAATCTCCCATTTTATTAGCGTTTCTAAAAATTAAGGGGGCTTTCCAATGATAAAGGATTTTAGAACTTACGGCAAATTTTAAGGTATCAGCAGCATTGAGCTGAATGATATCAGGCTGAGTTTCCTTCATGATTAAATTGAACTGCTTCCAGCCTTTAAAATCAAAAAACCTTTTTGAAAGGGGACGGTTCATGTTAATTATCCTACCTTTAAAAGGTAATTTCGAATCTCCCTTGAAAATTGTTATCACAATTACTTCATGACCTTGATCCACTAGATGATTAGATAACTGACATGCGAAAATTTCAGCTCCTCTTAACTGAGGTTTTTGAATTAATTGTATAATCTTCAATTTTTTATAGAATTTATTTTAATTGTGCAACTATGACTAAGGTATTTGAAGCTACTCTTTGTGGTAATACATGTTCTCTTATTTTACGAATTCCTTTTCTTAAAAAATTAAAAGTTTCATGTTTTAAATAATCTACTTTTACTACATTAAATCCATATCGGTTCAAAAGAGCACTTAACGTGTATTCACAAAACCAGCATGTATGTTCTGTATTAACCTTTAACCCACCTGTCGAAGCATAGACAAAATTGCTTATCCTCAAGGCATTAGGGGTAGTGATAAGAAAAAGTCCATCTTCTGTAAGATGTTCCTTAGCACATTTAATCATATTTCCCGAATTCTCTAAATGTTCAATTAATTCTCCTGCATGGATTAAGGAGAATTTTTTATTTAAATTAAAATTTTGTGCATCTCCCAGGTGGACATTAAATCCCAATGATATAATTTTATTAATGGCTTTTTCATCCATGTCCAGACCATATACTGAATCTGCTACATCAACAATTTTTCTATGCATCCAATCTTCCTGTTGATAACCCACGGCACAACCTAAATCCAAAATATCTTTATTTTTAAAAAAAGATTTTAACTGCTCAAATCTCGCAGCTTTAGATCCCTTTGTCCATTTAGGTTGAAAAATTGAGTGACTCATATTTGACTATTTAATAAGAAATTTTTAAGAGATCACAAACTCTCTTTAATTCATGAATCCATGAACCCTCTCTATCAAACCAAAATCGCGCATTTGAAGTGAGAGTATTACACAAATCTTCATTTTCTAGCAACTGCAGGATCTTGTCTCCTAAATTTTGAGAGTTCCCGGCTTCATATAATAAAAGATCTTCTCCATCCCTGAAAATATCTCCTAGATCTCCTGCTTTTGGAGCAACTACAGCCTTACCTGCTGCCATATACTCCCGTAATTTTAATGGAGAATAGTGAAATCCTTCCGCCGATCTTGCACTTACTACTGCAATATCAAAGTTAGCGACATATTGAGGGACTTCATTAAATTTTTTTCTTCCTGGCATGATAACAGAATCCTGTAGGTGGAGCTTTTCTACTAATGTTTTAATTTTTTTAAATTCCAGACCGTCTCCCACCAACATTAAAACAGTTGAAGGATATTTTATATGAACTCTTTTAAAGGCAGAAACTACATTATCCAAAGCATGGAAACTCCTAAAGCTTCCGGTCCATCCAATTACAGTTTTATTGTGCAATTTATACTGGTTCTTTATTTTGCCTCCATTAATAGTAGGATTAAATAATGTGGAATCAACCCTATTGGGTGTGATAATAACTTTTCTCTCAGGAATTCCCATTGAGACGACCTTATCTTTTACTTCCTGTGATACGCAACAAACGAGATCAGAATTTTTCAAAGCTTTAGCCTCAATATTTTTTTCTAACCAATTTCCCCAAATAGGTCGATGCACACCCCATTTCTGTGCCTCCCAAACTGCTAGGGCTTCAACTGAAGTTACTAAGGGTACATTTAATTTTAGAGCAAGTTTTTTACCTGGACCAGAAAACAGATCATGCCTTTCCCAAATTAATTTAACTTCTTGCTCAGAGAAAATATTATCTTCTTCAATAGGCCAAACATCTGGTTTTATCCTTTTTAATTTCCAGTCTTTATATGCGGTAATGATCACCTCAGGCACAAGTTTTCTTATCCTGGAGATGAAAGCCTTTTTCTTCAACTCGCTATTTTCTTTATTTCTGGGAAATAACATAGCCTCCTCTGGCTGGAAAACACCGTCTGTTGTAGCAACTACAGCACCTCCCCATAAATCCTTTCCAGCACCTGCCCAACCTGCAGTAGTGATCCAACCAGCTTCATTACCTTTCCAGTCATAACTTGATCTGGGAACGATGAAAATTGCTGTTTTGAAGTTATTTGTCATTTTACTGGTATTATTATTTATAGGTATTTATTATATTTTGAAGTGCCTTATCCAAAAATACTCTCGAAGCATTGGTATCATCTAATTGCCTAATGAATTCCTGTAGCTCAAGGTCCGGATTATGTATTCCTTGTTTTTGAATAAATTTATTATTTACAGCCAGATCCTTGAAGTGATCCCGGTAGTCATCTGCATACGGAGTTTTAAAAAAGGTGAAGCCGGTCACATAGACCTCTTTACAATTCGAATTAAGAACAGTATAAAGAGCAGAAAATCCTATCGTAGGTATCCATTTTCCAAAATTTTTATTCATTTCTCTGGTGTAGTCTCTTGGAAGAACGTATGTCTTCTTATTATTGAGATTTCTTTTATAGTAAATTAGATGGGTCTTAAGACCTCTGTAACTATTGTTCGGATTAATTAAATACTTCAGACCTTGTTTTTCGTAAAGGCCAAAATTGATCGGACCACCTCCACTTTCAATATTTTCATAGAAGGAATGAAACAAAATATCTGTCCGGGATCCAATAAACGAGACCTTTTCTTCAGAAAGGGAATGTGGAGCTTTATTAATTCTAATTATATAATCAAATCTATCAATCCAATCGCCATTTTCTTCTTCAAAAGAAGAGTCCGCTGCTCCTATTACCGCAACTCTTTTGTCCTTAAGAACCTCTTGGGCATGAAAGGTCTTTACTGAACCAATCATATATTTCAAGGCATGTAAAGTATTGATTATTCGCATTTATTCAAATTGTTGGATATAATTGGCCGCAACTTGTTTTAAGGATGGATTATTATATCCCCAGAATCCAATATTGTTTTCAATTGCAGCTTCATAATCATTTATTGAATCTCCTATTAATATTGTCTCTTCAGGTTTATAGTTGTTTTCCTGAAGTAGATTTTGTACGAGTTTTTTCTTTGGTGTAGGAGAACCGTTGATGGAATGAAAAAATTGATAAATATCCAATTCTTTACAGATGTGTCTAAGCTCCTTTTGATCTGAACCTGATACTATGTGCATATTAAACTTTTCGTAGTTCATCCTAATAAAAGAAACCGCCTCAGAAATTAATAATTGTTGATCGATTAAATTTTCAAGCATGACAACTGAGAATTTTTGAGCATAAGTATTAACCTCATCCTCTGACACTCTCTCTTTTTTAATTTCTTCAAAAAAATACCTAAACTTAACATACCTGGAAAGACCTCCATTTTCGCGATGAAAATTCAGGAGCAGATCAATTTCTTCACGGGAATGATTTGAAAGGACAATTTCAAAACCTTTATCCCTCACCGGCATGGAATCCATTATTACGCCATCAAAATCCCAAAGGATTACTCGAATGTTTTTAGGAAAAGGTATATTAGATTTATATTCTCTCACTTTTTTATTTATTAATATTAACTATTTTCTCCAATTGATCATCCAGATCTATTTCTCCTTTAAATTCTTTAAGCAGCTCTAAAAAAATAGAAAATTCTAAATCTGGATCATGCAATGCAGATTCTTTTATATGTGCATTATTATGTTTTACATCTTTTAAATTATCCCTATACCCATCAGCGTATGGAGTTTTAAAAAAAGTAAACCCCGTCACAAAAACCTTTTTAGGCTTACCTTTGAAAACCATAAAGAGACCCCAAAAACCGTTGGTAGGATATTTTGATCCAAATAATCTTTTCCCAAGAAGAAAATATTTCTTGGATAAAATGAAGACGTTTTTCCTGTTTAAATATTTTTTGTAAAAATTAAAAGCTCTTCTATACCCTAGACGATTGTTTTTTGCATTGATTAAATACTTTAAACCATGTTCTTGAAATAATTTTAAATCTAACTTACCTCCACCTGTCTCATTATTTTCCAGAAATGAATGAATAAGTATATCGGTTCTGTTTCCAATATATTTTTCCTTCCTTGAATCCCAATTAACAATGGCTTTATTAAAACGTACTACTATATCGAAGCTATTAATATATTCCCCGTTATTCTCATCAAAAGCAGAAGCTGCAGGCCCAACAATAGCCACAGTTTTATTTTCAAATATTTTTTTTGGATCAAAAGATCTTAAATAAATCATCATTAAGAGAAATCCTAATCCTGCTTCAAATATTTTTTTCAAATTCCTTTCTTTTTATATGTTTTTCATATACAGCCTCTGCAATAAAAAAATCTTCTTCAGTATCAATATCAATAGCTTCTACTTCGCTTAATTCAATCTTCAATGGTTTATTACCCAAACGATCTGCTCTCTCGACATAAACTCCCCGATGTGCCATAAAAAAAGCGTTATTCAAGATAAACAGATCTTGTAAGCTTTGGGTCTGAGGCCATTTTTCAAAACTCGGGGAGTTCATTATTTGGTCATGTTTTTCATACCATAGATATTTTTTAAATGAGCTTACTGAAACCAATGAATCATAACTATCCTGTTTCTCAAAAAATTGATTTAATGCCCTTGCATAAATCTTGGATGTAGCAAAAGGAGAGGTTACATGGGTCCATAGAAGATAGGTGCAAGTTGACAATGTAGGTACATGTTTTATAAGATCTTCAATACGAGTAGAATCCATAGCCAAATCTTTGGGCCTATCAAAAATTTTTATTTTACTACCCACAGGATCAATTTTTTTCGCAATTTCTTTTGCTCTCGCATCATCTGTTGACAAAATTATCTCACAAACGTCCAAACAAAAAAGTTGTTTCAATTTCAGTTCTAATAAGCCGCCTTTCATCCCCCCAAATGGTTTGGTGTTTTTTTCAGGTAATCTAACACTTCCTTTTCGCACAGGTAAAAAAATTGCTACTGACATTGGAATGATTAATTATTTAATTATTTCTTATTCAAATAATTCTCTACTTTAATAATATCCTCCTGCACATCTACTGCAATAGAATGAGAAGAAAGCTGGATCATTTTAACATTCATATTAAGTTCCAGAAATCTAAGAATTTCAATGTCTTCGTACTGTTCCAATAAGGTCTTACCTACAGAATTAAATTTCTCTAAAGCATTATAACTGAATGCATAAATGCACACCTGCCTCCAGGCTTTTATAAATTCTCCTTTCTTGTTTCCGGGAATACTCGACCTGGACATATACAACAAATCACCATTAGGTTTAAATACCACTTTAGGAATAGAATTACTTTTGAATTGCTCTTCACTTTGAATAGTGGTATAACCATTCAAGATAGTTTCTTTTTGAAAATCTAAATTTTCAATAAAATATTTTATGTCATCAGGATTAAAAATCGGTTCATCCCCTTGGACATTGATGTAGTATTTCGCATTAATACTCTTAGCCACTTCAAAAACTCTATCAGTGCCGGTAAGAGCATTTTTAGATGTCATCAAAACCTGGGCTCCAAATTGTCTACAATGGCCTTCAACTATTTTACTATCTGTAGCAATGTAAATTAACCTTGGATCTACAGCTTTTACACATTGCTCATACGTCCTTTGAATTAATGATTTGCCTAAAATCTTTATTAATGGTTTATTTGGAAGTCTTGTAGATTTAAGGCGTGCAGGGATTACAATAATATAGTCATACATACCTAAAAGTTTATAATTTACTATAAATTGATTCAACCGGAAGATTAGGATATTTTGATGGTGTTAGGGAATACAGGTTCAAACCCTTATCACAATAATTTTTAAAGATTAGGTCATTCTCTAAAAATAACTCCTGTTCTTTTTGCCCGATGCTAGTATCACTATATCCATCATACCCCACAAACGCTACTGTCTCGGCCCCCAATTTTTTGGCTAGCTCAATCGCTAAAACAGTTGGGGATTCTTGGGGTAAATCATTTATTGAAAAGCTGTCTAATTGAAAGGTATTCGATTTTATTTTGTCTGGAATATAGGTGCCCATTTTTCTAGGAAAAGGGGGAAGCAGACAAATAGAACGAAATTGTTCAAAATCTTGAAAAACTTTTTCTATTCTTAAGCCTTCATTCCCAATTAGACAAAAATATTGATCAACATCAAAACTGTTAAAAGGTTTTGCATTACGGGAACTTGCATGTATAACACAAATTTCTTCATTATTTTTATTTCGTAAATATTGCTCTATGCCATCAATATGGGAATGGACCGTTGGCCCCCCTCCTACAATGATAACCTCTGCATATTTTTTATTCGGTTCAAAAATTGAAAAACTTTCGTTATCCCTTTGCCCCGTCCTCTGATTATGCAAAGCTCTTATAATACTGTTAAACGAGTAAAACCTTTTTGACACCCACTCCATAACTTGCTTCTGTGGTAGGGAATTTGCACCGGAAACCATATAAGGAAGATTAGTTCCCCATTCATATTCCTTCTGCATGTCAGAAAATAATCCGGTTATTTCACTCAGCGCATTGAAATCAACCGCCAAGTTTTCTTTGGAATTGAGGGCAGTTAACAAAAGTTCTGTTTTTAAATTGCCTGCCCCTCTTCCCATACCTGTTATAGTTGCATCCACAATATCAGCGCCACAATCAATAGCAGTTAAGGTATTGATTAATCCTAATTCCAGGTTATTATGCCCGTGAAAACCAATTTTTACCTGGGACTGATTTCTAATTATGTCATACGTTTTTTTCACATCCTCAGGATAAACACCACCAAAAGAATCTACCATATAGAAATAATCGGCAACACCATCAACTTCTTTAATTTGGGCTAAAAATTCCTTTTCATTTTCCCAATTGGACATATACATAACATTGAAACCTACTTGAAATCCCAATCTTTTTACAGCATCTGCCAAAATAAGAGCTCTGGTAAAATTTTTTGGATCAATGGCAATTCTCACCATATCTATATATCCTACACAAGGTTGTAAAAGGTTAGGAACGTGTTCTGCCCGCACATCCTTTTCATTCAAGATTATGACCAATTTTTTTTCAGTCAGTCCTTTGCACTTTTTCAGTAAATATTCCGGACAATAAAAGAATTCACCTAAATATGCTTTCATAGGATTTGATCTATATCCTATTTCTAAGAATTCAATTGGCAGTGAATTTAAAGAAGTGAAATAAGTTTCAACTAAATTTGGATCAAAGTCCCAATTGGTATAGTACCCTCCATCACGAAGTGTACAGTCGAGTATTTTAAACTTTGTATTATTCATAATTATACATTTTGAGGGGACATTCCTTGTAATTTTACCATTTCTCTAAACAAGGACGAATTATTAATTAAAAAATTAAAATTGCCAATCGAATTTATTTTACCATTCTTAAGTAGTACAATTCTATCAGCATTTTTAATTGTTGACAGCCGATGAGCAATAATTAATATAGTATATTTTCCTTTTAAATTATCAATATTAGCTTGGATTTCAGATTCCGTTTCACCATCCAGAGCAGAGGTAGCTTCATCCATAAATAAAAAATCTACATCCTTATACAATTCTCTAGCTATAGATAATCTTTGCTTCTGGCCTCCACTAATATTAATGCCATTATTCCCAAGATATTCATCTTTCTTGTTTGCTAAACTATGTACGAAATCGGATACGGCAGCCTGACGAATAGCTCTTTCAAATTTTAATATATTTTCCGGTGTTTTTTCTGCCCAAAACGTTACATTGTTAAAGACAGTATCATTGAAAATAGGAGCTTCTTGGGATATATAACCTATTTTTTCTCGATAAGACTGCAAGTTTAGATCCGTAATTAATTGGTTATCTATTTTAATTTGACCACTTGTAGGTAGTAACAAACCAGCTAAGAGATTCATAAGAGTTGTTTTTCCTGAACCACTTTCTCCAACGAAAGCTACTGTCTCATTTTTATGAATCTTTAAAGTTATATCTTTAATTACCAAAGTATCTTCAAATCTAAAAAAGACGTTTTTAAGATCAATTTCTAAATTAAAAGATTTAAAATTGGTTTTTCCAACAATCTCCTTATGAGATTCTAAATCTTTAATAAAAGAAGTGAGGTTTTCTAAAGAACCTGTTTTGGATAAAAATCTATTCCAATGTTCTTGCAATGCCATGAGAAAAGTCAAGGCACGATACAGAAATAGTAGACTCAAAATAATTAGTCCTATGTCGCTATCGAAATAGCTAATTTGGATAAGGATAGCTACCACAACCACAACCATAGTGACCGGCTCTCTTAAAGCTCTAAGTAAGGAATCGACAACCCCTAGTTCCCGTTGAACATTTTCTAGTTCTGTAATTTTCTTAATTAATTTATTTCCGAATAAATAATTTAGTCCGGTAGCTTTAAGATATTTAAAGTTGGCTACTTTTTGAATTAATAATCCCTGAAAAACATGTGCTTTTAAAGTATAGTTTTGTGACAAGATTTTAGTTTTCTTAAATAACCATTTAAATAACAAATTACTAAGTATTCCCCCTAAAGCAACAATCAAGGCAAATTGTGGATTCGCTGAAAAAGCCAACAAAAGATAAACTAAGACCAGAACGCCATATTCAATGGATTTAAAATAACTTTTATAACCCATATTTACTCTCTCCACCTCTGCACTAAATGTATTTTGAATTTTACCTGCATCAGACCTGACAAAGTATTTAAATGCATAGGAATTAAGCAAATTAATATTCTTTACTCTTATTTTTCTTATAAAAAGTTGCTGATAAATAACTTGTGTATAACCTTCTATAAAGGTAATTATTCCTTTTAGTCCAAAAAAGAACAAGATGATTAATAGAACGTTTAATATTGTTAAATTTATCCCCAAAGATTCAAAAAAGTTCGGAAGAAAATCCAATCTCCCCAACTCCTCTTCTCCATTTACAGTGTCTTCACTTTTAGAAGTCATCCTTAATAGAGGAATGAACATAGCTAAACCAAAGCCATCAAGAATCCCTTTTAAAAAACTTAAACCAAAAGCCACAAATATCCTATAATGCAAGTACCTATAAAAAAATAGAAGATAATGGAAATAGGATTTAAAGAAAACTTTAATTTTAGGTGGAATCAATCTTATCATCATCAATCTAATTTACAAAAAGTCTAATTCCCAATGTACGATGAACTATCTTAATTATCTTCGCAGTTTTGTGTTCCCACCATGTATATTGGAAAAGTTTAACACCTTTAAAAAAAATCTTTTTATTTGAGTTCTTGAAATATCTAGAGGATATTCCACCTTCTGAATAATAGTAACCAAACTTAATTGAATCTATTTTGCTTTTTGGTAATAATTCCTTTTTTATTAAAAGTTTTATATCTCCCTTTTCTCTTGGCTTATAGGCAATATCCATGTCAGAATAGAAAGATTTTCCTAATAATATTACAGGCTTTTTCCAATAATTTGCTTCCACGCCAATAGTAGAACCAAAAACTATTACTTTGTCTGCTACATCAAGTAAAGCATAACTGTCCACTTTACTCTCAGGAGTCTCAAGAAACACATTTTTATACTTATTTTTAAGGGATCTTAATTTATTAGCGTAGGAATGGTTTACACCTTTTAAATTGGGATGCATTCTAATAATTAAATTGAAATCATTTTGTTGACTTATTAATTCCGCAACATAAAATATCCCTTCATTTTGGTCCCTAAAATAAGGGTTGTCATATTCCTGTCCTACCGCAGCAAATTCATCATCTGAACTAGTAAACAAAACAATAGTCCTTTTTGTAAAATCGATTTTAGCTGGGAGAAGATCAACTGTTTGACTTGCAGTGTAAATTTTATCATTCAATTGTACTCGCTCCCTTTTTTTGACAAAATAATCCTCACCAATTTTTGTTTTTACTTTTAAAGATAATGTAGAATCTTCCCATTCCTTTAAGACATTGTGAGTTACATATTTAATATTATGAGGTAAGGCATTTTTAAACCTAACCAAGTAGCCTCCAGGACGGACTACTTCCATGTTATAACAATCGATTCCTAACTCTCTTGCCAAATCTAAAGCAGCTTTATGATAAGTGTGTCTTCCATTAAAGTTGTAAATGACATTTATTTCGTTTCTAATCAGAAACTTTTTTAATCCGGAATATAGCGCTACACCATTCTCAATAATCTCCTGAAATGAATTATCTTTATGTAACTTTTCTAAGTCTCGATCTCGTGTGGCACTAATATATGTAGATAATGACGACTCTCCTATCGAGAAATTTTCATACTTTAAACTTCTAATGTCTTTATCAAGAGAGTAATCATCAATAATAAACCTTTTTGCATTTTGCTTATCCTCTTCCGTGATAATATCATCTATAGTTAGCAATTTAAAATTTCCTTGTACCAACATTAAACTTTTCTTCACCCCTTTCTTACACTTAAAACATACTTCAGGTTTTGAAGAATAATTAACAAAACAAGTTTTAAAGGAATTAGAACATGTAAGATGATAAACGTTCGCATTAGGATAAGTTTCAAGAATGGTTTGAAGAGTATCAGGCATTAACCCTCCGGCAATAGAACCATATCCAACAATTTGGTTAATTAAAATATTCATTACTTAAAAGAGATTTGATCCATTTTTAAAGGCGTACCTCTATCATGATCTTCTAAAATTGTATGTCCTAAAATATTCTTTAAATATTTTGGGTGCAAACCATGTCCCGGACGTATAGATCTAATATTTTTTTCCGTTAAAACTTCTCCTGAGCTTATATCCTCAACAACGTATAGCGATCGGCTAAAATCTCTTCCTTTTCTTTGTTTTTCGGTCAGTGAATAATCTACCTTTCCCACTGCTTTTTCAGCTTCTCTAACAGCCTTGACCATTTCTGAAAATTCTCTTCCATCCATAGAAAAAGAAGAATCCGGCCCTCCAATTGATTTATCCAGAATAAAATGTTTTTCAATGATTTTTGCCCCAAAGCAGGTAGCAACTATAGGTACTGTAGCTCCCATAGTGTGGTCTGACAAGCCTGAAATCACTCCATACCGCTCTGCCAGATCCCTTACCATAATCATATTGGCTTCTTCAATAGGCGCAGGATAAGATGAAGTACATTTTAATAATGCAATATCCTTATTACCCATTCGATGACACGCATCAAGAGCAAGTTCAATATCCTCCTGTTCGGCAATACCTGTAGAGATTATTATCGGTTTTCCTTTCGATGCTACGTATTCGATCAAAGGGATATCTGTAATTTCAAATGAAGCAATTTTATAGGCAGGAGTATTTAAACCTTCCAAAAAATCTACCGCAGTTTTATCAAAAGGGGATGAAAAGCATATCAAATCTTCTTCTGTCGCAGCCTCAAAAAGAGCTTTATGCCACTCCCAGGGCGTAAAAGCTTCCTGGTACAAATCATAATACGTCCTCCCATCCCAAATCGAACCGGATTTAAGAATAAAATCTTCTTTATCACAATCTATAGTCAGAGTGTCAGCAGTATATGTTTGTAATTTAATTGCGTTAGCTCCGCTTCTTTTCGCAGCTTTAATAGTTTCTAAAGCAACCTCTAAACTCCCATTGTGATTGGCTGATAATTCAGCTATAATAAAAACCTCAGATTCTTTACTTATTTCGAAATCACCTATTTTCATTCTTTTTTATTTTAGCAATTCTCCTATCTGAAAGGTGAATTGGTTATTTCTAATCTTTTTTACCTGTACAACTCCATTCGGGCTCTTTACTTTTAAAGGTTCAGATGATAAAATCTGACCATTCACCATTTCATTATGATAGCCATCTTCCGTAAATTCTATTGCATCAATTATCACCTTCTCTTTATTATAGTGAGAAAATGCCCCAGGATAGGGATAAGCTTGTGCCCTAACCCAGTTGTGAATTCTTTCCTTTTGCCAATTCCAATTAATTCTACCATCATCTGGCGTTCTTTTTCCAAAGAAAGTGGCCTTTAAATTGTCCTGGGGAATTGGCTGTAATTTATTACTGGCAATTTTTTCAAATACTGCATCTACTATAGGAGCATAAAGCATTTTAAATTTTTCCAAAATCCTGGCTCCTGTATCCTCAGCTTCAATAGAAAGCTTAACTTGTTCTATTATGGGACCGGTGTCGCAACCTTTTTCTATTAAATGGGCAGTAATCCCTGTTTCCTTTTCGTTATTTATGATTGCCCAAACGTGAGGAGTACGTCCCCTATATTTTGGCAGCAAGGAGCCATGAATATTAATGGCGAGCTTTTTGGGTAATTCTATAAGGTTTTCCTCAATGAGGAATAAATAATTCACAGATACCAAAACATCTATTTCTTTCCTTTTTAAAAAACTTTCACTCTTTCCCTTCCTTGGATTCCCAATAAAAACCGCCCAATTTTTCTCTTCACAAAATTCAATTATGCCCCGGGATTTATTATCGGTCATAACAAAGGTAATATTATTCTCAGATGACAGATGCTTAAGAAGATCTAAGCCTAATGCTCCACTGACTAAAACACCTATTTTCATGTAGCATCAATTTTTGAGTGAATAACTACATCAATAAATTTTCCATTGAAGAAACAATGATCGGTTAAGACAGCATCTTTAAAAAAATTATTTTTCTCCAGTACCATATACAAATGAGGTCGAATATCGAAAGCATAAACATATATCTTATGAAATAATAATTCCTTAAATGCAACATCTTCAATTAATTTTAAAAAAACTGACCAGTTGATTTCAAATTTCCCTTCCTCCTGTGTAGTCTCCATAATAAAAGATAGCTCAGCATTTTTATCTAACCAATTAATATGAACTAAACCACCGTAACCTATCAATTTTCCTTCTTTTAAAAAAGAAAATAATAGTTGATCTGGTTTTTCTTGTTTAAAGAGATTTGCCACAACAGATTGAAAATATTTCTCCTGGTCTTCTTCCGTAAGAGGCTTATTTTGTCTCAGATGATACATCTGTTCATTCCGCCATTTCATAATGGCAAAGCGATCCTCCAGACGAATAGGAACTATAGAATAATCTCCCGAGGAAAACTCCTGTTTATTTAGTGCTTTGTAAAAGTTCATATTTTAATTCGGCAAGTTTCCAATCTATTTTGGTATCAATATCCTGAGCTTCCATTTCAGTAACAATTATGCTGCCGGTATTATTTGATATAATTGACTTCTTACTAATAAGTTTATCTGTTCTGAGGAAGTAAAACTGCCCTGCGTCATGATATGCTTTTTCAAGATCCTGGGAACGTGAATTTTCAAATTCGGGATAGAATAATTGCAGTTTATTATTTTTTAATTTTAAGCTCCTTTGAATGGGGTAACTAAATGGAAGTACAGGAAATACAGAATCCAAATTTTCAGCGGAGAATTTCTCGAAAGCTTCTGCTAATTTAGCTTCCGTGACAAAAGCTGCTGTAGGATAAATACAGCAGATGTTGTTAAACCCCTTTCCCAACTTTCCATACTCTTCCAGAACTTCTAGTAGAACATCAACAGTGGTTGCAAAATCACCTGCAGTCTTATCACTTCTCATAAAGGGAACAACAGCTCCATATTTCCTTCCTATTTCAGCAATCTCCTCATCATCGGTAGAAACCATAACCTCTTCAAAAAGCTTACTTCCCAGGGCTGCTTCAATTGAATATGCTATAATAGGTTTACCCATAAAATCTTTGATGTTCTTCCTAGGAATACGTTTACTCCCTCCACGGGCCGGGATAATGCACAAATTTTTATTCATAAAAGAACTTATTAATTTTTCCAATTACAAAGACCTGTTCTTCTTCCTGCAAAGTAGGATACATTGGTAAACTAATACAGTGCCTATAATATTTTTCAGCATTTGGCATATCTCCTTCATTCCCTCCACGATCCCGGTAATAAGGCATTAAGTGACAGGGGATATAATGTATTTGTGCAAAAATTTTATTTTCCCTTAAAAAATTATAAAGTCCTAATCTATTTTCCACCTCAAGTACATACAAATGATAGGCGTGTCCATCTATTACTCCTGATTGGCCTTTAATAAAATCCTTTCCTTTAAAGGCTTCAAAATAACGTTTGGCGATATTTTGTCTCTGCTTCAATCCTTCATCAGCTCTCTTTAACTGACTGCTTCCCAATGCCGCCTGGAAATCAGTTAAACGGTAATTATAACCCAATTGCTGCATTTCCATGTACCAACCCGGATAGACTTTAGATTTGAGATTTGAGACTTGAGATTCGTTTAATCCATTAGCAAATGCCAGAGAATTTTCATATTTACTATCATCTTTTACAATGCCATGGGTTCTTAACTGAAGTAATTTCTCGTAAAGCTCCTTATCATTGGTGGTGATCATTCCACCTTCTCCACATGCAATATGTTTTACAGGATGAAATGAAAATATTGCCAGATCGGCAAAATTTCCATTTCCACAGTATTGCATTTTACCATTTGAATCTACAAAATATCCTCCAGGTGCATGACAGGCATCCTCAATGATCCAAAGCCCGTATTGATCAGCAAGTTTTCTAAACTCCTCCAGATCCACAGCTCGACCGGCAAAATCAACAGGGATAATTCCCTTATAAGTCCCTTTAGGGGAATTCTCGAGTAGTTCCTTTACTCTATTAATGTCCAATAAATAGGTTTCAGGATCAATATCTGCAAAAACCACTTCTCCTCCACAATAACGCACACAATTAGCAGATGCCGCGAAAGTAATTGGAGTAGTGATGACTTTATCTCCGGGTTGAATATTAAGAGCCATCGCACATAAATGCAAAGCCGCTGTACCATTGGAAACAGCAACAGCGTATTTACTGTTGACATAAACAGCGAAAGCTTCCTCGAACTCGGCGATTCTGGGACCCTGAGTAAGATAATCAGATTTTAAGGTGCTTACAACAGCCTCGATATCTTCTTCAGTAATATTTTGGCGACCGTATGGTATTGGCTGGTTCATATCTTAAACTTCAAATGATGGATCAACATGTTCTCTAATTAAATTTCTCAAATCTTCTATTGATTCCCACTCCTCATTTTCTGCTGAGTTATACTGAAAACCAGGTTTTACCTTTTTCGCGTTAAATTTTGCAATAAATTCTTCCAGTTTCCATTTATGTGTTGACGGAAGAATAGTGTAATATTTTCCAAGGTCATAAGTATAGTATGAATCTGAATCAGTAATCATTTCTTCGTGGATTTTCTCTCCGGGGCGAATTCCCACAATCGGCTTTTCACATTCCGGCCCAATAGCTTCTGCGACGTCCGTAATTTTATAAGAAGGTATTTTAGGCACAAAAATCTCTCCTCCCCAGGCATGTTCCAATGCATGCATTACCATATCCACACCGCCCTGTAAGGAGATATTAAACCTGGTCATTGTAGGATCTGTAATAGGTAAAACCCCTTCTTTTTTCTTTTTAAGAAAAAAAGGAATCACAGAACCATTTGATCCCATCACATTACCATAACGCACGACAGAAAATCTTATCGGATTCCAGCCGGTAATATTATTAGCCGCAACAAATAATTTATCGGAAGCAAGTTTAGTTGCTCCATATAAATTTATGGGAGCAGCCGCCTTGTCGGTAGATAGAGCAACCACCCGTTCAACTTCAGTTTCCAAACAGGCATTTATAATGTTCTCAGCGCCCATTATATTAGTTTTCACACATTCCATAGGATTGTACTCAGCTATGGGGACATGTTTCATTGCAGCAGCATGAATAACATAATCAATTCCTTTTAAGGCTCTTTTAACCCTGGCTTCATCCCTTACATCCCCAATAAAAAATCGTATCTGAGGAAATTCGATTTGGGGAAAATCCTGGGCCATTTCGAATTGCTTCTGCTCATCCCGGGAAAAAATAACTACTCTTTGAACTTCCGGATACTTCTTCAAAATATGGGCTGTTAAGGCTTTGCCTAAAGATCCTGTACCTCCGGTGATTAAAACCGACTTATCTTTTAACATCTAAAATAATTTGAAAATTTAAAATTAAATTGCTTTTGCTTCAGCCTGGATTAATTCACTGAAGTAAAGAATTGTATAGTTCAATCCTTCCTGTAAATCTACTCTAGGAGTCCACTTTAATTTTTTAAAAGCCAGGTCTATTACAGGTTTTCGTTGCAAGGGATCATCTTCAGGCAAATCTTTAAAAATTAATTTGCTTTTGCTTCCTGTCAATTTTATTATTTGTTCCGCCAATTCAATCATAGTAAATTCAATAGGATTTCCCATATTAACCGGACCCGAAAATCCTTTTTCAGAATTCATCAACCTTATCATCCCGTCTATTAGATCACTTACATAACAGAAGCTACGGGTTTGTTCGCCATCCCCATAAATAGTGATATCTTCTCCTTTTAAAGCCTGAACAATAAAATTACTTACCACCCTTCCGTCGTCAGGATTCATGTTCGGACCATATGTATTAAAGATCCTGATCACTTTTATCTCTACATCATGCTGACGATGATAATCGAAAAAAAGAGTTTCAGCACATCTTTTTCCTTCATCATAACAGGCCCGGGGGCCAATAGGATTAACATTGCCTCTATAACTCTCCGGTTGAGGATGCACCTCAGGATCACCATAAACCTCACTGGTACTGGCCTGGAGAATCGGAATTTTTAATCGTTTGGCTAACCCTAACATATTGATGGCGCCCAACACGCTGGTTTTCGTAGTTTGTACAGGATCGAATTGATAGTGAATGGGACTTGCAGGACAAGCCAGATTATAAATTTGATCTACCTCCACAAATAATGGATGAGTAATATCATGCCTTAACAGTTCAAAATTTTTATTCTCCAGCAGGTGATGAATATTTTGTCTTGACCCGGTGTAGAAATTGTCTGCGCAAAGAATTTCATTTCCTTCATTTAATAACCTTTCGCATAAATGACTGCCTAAAAAACCTGCACCTCCGGTAATAAGTATTCTGTTCATTTAATATTGAATTATAAAACAGAAACAAAAAGGGTTCCTGATTCTATCAACGTACAAATATAAGGTAATCACTTTCAAACCACTTTATGGTTTACCTTAAAGAAGTGTGAAAAAATAAAATTACACGAATTATAGCGAATTTCACGGATTACGTTCGCTACACCACCATTCCGGCTGCCACGGTCTCGTTCGTAGCTTCATCAATTAAAATAATGCTTCCTGTGTTGCGGTTTTCCCTATAGGAATCGGACATAATGGGTCTTGTACACCTAAGTTTTACCCTGGCAATATCGTTTCGCAGTAAATCTTTGTCATCAGCTATTCGGTCATACGTATTGATGTCGACCTTATACACTACCTCTTTAATCATGGCCCTTTGTTCATTAGTGGTGTGCATAAGCGAATATTTTGCTCTGGGTTTGGCTGCATCATCATTTAACCAACACAACATCACATCGAATTCCTGAGAGGCTTCAGGTTGGTTGTTCACTCTTACAATCATATCTCCCCTACTCACATCGATATCATCTTCCAGAGTCATGGCTATGGACATTGGAGCATAGGCTTCCTCAACTTCAGTTTCACCTGCATTAAGAGATTTAATCCTGGAGGTAAATCCCGAAGGTAACACTGCTACTTCATCTCCCACTCTGTAAATTCCGCTTGCTACTCTACCTGCGTATCCCCTGTAATCACGATGCTCTTCGTTTTGTGGCCTAAGAACCGTCTGTACCGGGAATCGGGCATCGATCTTATTAATATCACTGCTTATGTGCAGCGTCTCCAGAATATTCAGTAAAGTGCCACCCTGATACCAGTTCATGTTTTCAGAGCGATTAACCACATTATCTCCATCTAATGCACTGATAGGAATAAAACGAACATCTTTCATAAGAAGTTTTGAAGAAAATTCTTCAAACTGTCCTATAATCTCATTGAACCTATTCTCAGAATACTCTACCAGGTCCATTTTATTGATGCAGACTATCAGGTGTGGAATATTAAGTAAAGAGGCTATGAAGGAATGCCTCTTCGTCTGTTCGATCACCCCGTGTCGGGCATCAATTAAGATCACAGCGGCATTTGCAGTAGAGGCCCCGGTCACCATGTTTCGAGTATATTGGATATGCCCGGGTGTATCTGCAATTATGAATTTCCTTTTTGGAGTTGTAAAATACCTGTAGGCTACATCGATAGTGATCCCCTGCTCTCTTTCATCCCTTAATCCATCGGTAAATAAGGCCAGGTCCACTCCTTTATGTCCTTTTCTCGCACTCGTAGCACTCACAGACTCCAATTGATCTTCAAATATTGATTTTGAGTCGTATAAAAGACGACCTATTAAAGTGGATTTACCGTCGTCGACAGAGCCGGCGGTAGTGAAACGTAATAATTGATTATTATTGATTTCCATGTGATCACTAATTTTCGCGAATTTAAATACGAATTAACGCGAATGGGTTGTATTAATAATTCTTTTATAAGTTAAAGAGGTAGTACCGAAATTAACTAGAATACCTAACTCTTTCCTTGTTGCTGCCAAATAATTATTTAATTGAGAATAGAAGGCACCAGGTACGTGTTTAACTGACTTAATTTCGACTACAATTTTATTATAGCAAACAAAATCGGCTATGAAATATTTTTTCAATTTTTGTTCTTCATAAAAAATATTCAGCTTAACCTGCCGTTCAAACGGAATTTCTACATTTTTAAATTCTTGCTCTAGAGCTTCTTCATAAACTGATTCGAGGAAACCTAGTCCAAGTCCACGGTGCACCTTCATACATGCACCTATAATTCTATAACTCTCCTCCTTAAATAAAATTTTCTCCTCCATACTCCGAAATTCGTGCTAATTCGCTTCAATTCGAAATAATTCGCGTTTAAAAGTAGCCTTGTTTTTTCCTATCTTCCATCGCCGTCTCTGAACGTTTATCATCACTCCTATCCCCTCTTTCGGTTTTACGCATTGCCGCAACTTCCTGTACTATTTTTTCCAGGGTGTCGGCTTCAGATTCTATACCTCCGGTGATGGTAATATCTCCAAGGGTGCGGAAGCGTATTTTTTTCTTTTCGGTTTTCTCTCCTTCTTCCAGCTTTAGAAATTCAGAAACCGGTATCCAGGAATTATTTCTCCAAACAACCTCCCGGTCATGCGCAATGTACAGCGATGGTATCTCGATGTTTTCTCGCCTAATATAATTCCATACATCCATTTCGGTCCAGTTACTAATGGGAAAAGCCCTAAAGTGTTCTCCTTCAAAATGTTTTCCATTCAAAAGGTTCCATAGTTCCGGGCGCTGGTTCTTTGGATCCCATTCTCCAAAATCATTGCGGTGAGAGAAGAATCGCTCCTTTGCCCTTGCTTTTTCCTCATCCCTTCTACCTCCCCCTATAGCACAATCCACTTTATGCTCTTCAATAGCATCTAATAAAGTAGTAATTTGAAGTGCATTCCTAGTAGCATTTTTACCTTTTTCTTCTGCAACTCTTCCTTTATTTATAGACTCCTGAACCGAGCCCACAAGCAATTTTACTCCTAGTTTTTTTACAAGTTCATCTCTAAACTGAATAGTTTCAGGAAAGTTATGCCCTGTATCTACATGAAGTAAAGCAAAAGGAATCTTAGCGGGAAAAAAAGCCTTTTTCGCCAGATGAGTAACAAGAATAGAATCTTTACCACCGGAAAACAAAATCACCGGATTTTCAAATTGAGCCCAAACCTCTCTTAGAATAAAGATCGCTTCAGATTCTAACTCATCAAGATAGTTTAAATAATATTTACTCATCTAATTTCAATTTTTGTTGCAGAAATTCATAAAGCCTCTCGACAGCTTCTTCTGCAGATTCCTGTTCAGTATTAATTTTAATATCTGGATTTTCAGGAGCTTCATAAGGAGCACTTATGCCCGTAAAATTCTTTATTTCCCCCTGCCTGGCCTTTTTATAAAAGCCTTTTACATCCCTCTCTTCGCAGACCTCGAGCGGAGTATTTACAAACACCTCCACAAAATTTTCTTTCCCTATTATATCTTTCGCCTGCTCCCTATCCTCTTTAAGGGGAGAAATAAAAGCCCCTATAGTTACTATTCCTGCGTCAACAAACAGTTTAGCGACTTCTGCTATTCGCCGGTTATTTTCATGACGGTCTTCCCTGCTAAAACTTAAACCTTTACTCAATCCGCTGCGGATGTTATCCCCATCAAGAGAATAAGTAGATATTCCCTCTTTAAAAAGGCGTTTTTCAAGACTGTTTGCAATAGTTGATTTTCCTGAACCTGAAAGTCCTGTAAACCAAACAACCATAGATTGGTGCTGATTCTTTCTGGTGCGATCTTCCCTCGAGACACTATATTTATGTTCTACGATATTCTTTTTCATGCTATAGACAGCTTTCTATTTATTTGAGGCAAGAATATTCATCTTAGATTTTTTTGATTTTCTTTTGTGGGCCACTCCATAATCAATCCTGTACCATGCTCTTTCGTGAAAATAGTAAAGCAACATTTTTGTCACTACCTCAGCCAGTCCTATTTTTAATCCCGTAATAGGATTTCCTGTGATTATCCAGGCAAGCAGCATAGTATCTACTGTTCCAACTATTCTCCAGGAAATGGTCTTGGCAAAATGCCTTTTTCTACTACTCCATTTTCCTGAGGATGCCAAAAACTCCCCTTTAAACCATAATCTTTCATGAAAATAGTATAGCGTCATTTTTGTTATTACCTCGGCCAAACCAATTTTAAGACCTGCAAAGGGATCTCCGGAAATCATCCAGGCCAGGAAAAAAGTATCCATGGTTCCAACGATTCTCCACGTAATAGTTTTAGCTAAATGCCTTTTATAAGATCTATCCTTCATAAACAACAGAAAAATGGTCGTTTTTAAGGTTTTCCCTGTTGTAGGTGATACGCTCTCCTGAAGCTGCCCATCTGCAGGTAAAGCCAACGGCTTCACAAATTGCCTGTCCGGCAGCGGTATCCCACTCCATGGTTGGGCCAAATCTCGGATAAACATGGGCTGCGCCCTCGGCAAGTAAACAAAACTTAAGAGAACTTCCTTTGGATAGTATTTCCACTTCTTTCCCTTCTTCTTTGAACTTTTCAATAAAATCAAGGGTTGCCTGGTTCATATGCGATCTACTACCCACAACTTTTATCTCGGATCCTGCCTGTTGAGGAAAGATCTGGGTTGAATTAGTAAGAATCAGGTCCAGATCCAATTCTTCATTTTCTAAGGTAATCTGATAAGCCTTAGATTCAGATACTTCAGCAAAATATAGCGACTTTAGAGCAGGAGCATAAATTACACCCAGCACAGGATTCCCTTCAAATACCAAAGCAATATTGACGGTAAACTCCCCATTTCTTTTTATAAATTCCTTGGTTCCATCTAACGGATCTACAATCCAACACCTTTGCCAGCTTTTTCTTTCTTCAAAAGACAGTTGGATATTCTCTTCACTTATTACAGGTATTCCGGAAGGAATTAGATACTCATTAATAATTTCATTCGCTCGTCGATCGGCAATGGTTAGAGGAGAGTCGTCTTCCTTCAATTCAACCTGAAGATCCTTCTGCTCATAAATTTTCATGATCTCCCTGCCGGCTGCGATGGAAGCCCCTATAGCTGTTCTTAAGTGATTTTTCATAGAGGGGCTAAATATACCGAAACCTGTAGAAACAGAGAAAGAGAAACACAAAAAAGATATATCTATCTCTTTAATAGGCTTTATGATCCTCTTTCCCCTTTCTTAATTTCCAATGGCATAGAATTCAAACCCAATCTCCTTCTTGGTTTTAGGCTCTAAAAGTCTTCTCCCATCGAACAAAAATGCAGGTTTAAGCATTTGATCATAAATCTTTTTCCAGTCAATTTGTTTGAATTCATCCCATTCTGTAAGTACAGCTATGGCATGTGCATTATCACAGGCTTCATAAGAAGATTTCACTACAGTAACCCCTTTCCGGTTGGCATCTCCACTTCGGCTTCCGAGGTAATCAAGATCTGAGTAGATCTGTTCTTCTGTCACTTTTGGATCATAAACCACTATCTCAGCCTGCTCATTCAGAAGATAATCTGCTACATAAATAGCTGCAGATTCACGGGTATCATTGGTGTCTTTTTTGAAAGCCCAACCTAAGATAGCAATCTTTTTCCCGGCCACTGTATTATACATAGTCTGGACCATATTAGCTGCAAAACGCCTTTTTTGATGATCATTCATAATGATCACCTGCTCCCAATAATCTGCCACCTGCTGGAGATTATATGTTCGGGCGATATAAACGAGGTTTAAGATATCTTTCTGAAAACAAGAACCTCCAAAACCTACAGAAGCTTTAAGAAATTTAGGCCCTACCCTACTGTCCATCCCCACAGCTTTGGCAACTTCATTTACATCTGCCCCGGTCTTTTCACATAATTCTGAAATTGCATTAATAGAAGAAACCCGCTGTGCAAGAAAGGCATTTGCAGTAAGTTTAGACAATTCTGAAGACCACACATTGGTAGTAAGAATCTTTTCTTTAGGCACCCATGAAGCGTAAATATTGACCAGGGCTTCCATAGCCTCCCTGCCTTCTTCACTCTCAATATCACCTCCAATTAAAACACGATCAGGACTTTTCAAATCTTCAACCGCTGTACCTTCAGCTAAAAACTCTGGATTAGAAAGAATTTGATATTTAACACCATTCCCAGTGTTATCAAGGATATTCTTTAAAGCAGCTGCAGTTCTAACTGGCAATGTTGATTTTTCAATGACAATTTTGTCATTTTTGGCAACTGCAGCAATTTGCCTGGCACAAAGTTCAATATATTTGAGATCGGCCGCCATTCCTTTTCCAATTCCGTAGGTCTTGGTGGGGGTGTTTACCGAAATAAAGATCATATCGGCTTCATCAATAGCTTTATCTACATCTGTGGAAAAGAACAGGTTTTTATCTCTTGTTTCTTTAACAATAGAAGAAAGACCGGGTTCATAAATAGGTATCTTCTCTACATCGGGATCATTCCACTGTTTAATCCTTTTTTCATTGATATCAACAACAGTTACTTTAACACCCGGACATTTTTCCGCTATTACTGCCATTGTGGGGCCACCAACGTAACCGGCACCAATACAGCAAATATTTTTTATTGTCATTTTAATTATAGTTAATTGGTGATTGGTTAATGGGTTAATTAGATTACCTCCTTCTATCCTAATCAGCCGTTTAATTCATTTTGTTTTCTTAGATAATTTATATAACCATTCAACAACCTTATACAGGAGTCGGTTAAATTTCTTATTCCTTCTAAACCCTCTTCTGTTATATAGTTCCAGGAACGTGCTTCAATAGCATGATCTAAAATTTCAGCAACGAATCTCCGGGCATTCAGAAGAAATTTGATGTTTTCTTTGTAATGAAAACGCCCCATCCTTCAGCAATATTTTGCAGTTGCTGAGTGGGATGCCCTCAATAATTGCAACCGCAAATCGAATTTTCAGAATCCGGTAAAGTTGTAATAACATTTTCTTTTATTAAAAGCTTCAGCTCAAAACACTTCTTCCAGCAATCCAGTTTTTCAAAATTGTCAGCCATTGGTTCGGATAAATTAGTTAACGGATAAATTAGTTAGGTGTTTTATTTTTCTAACAACATTATCTTTACTAATCTATAAGATCATTCTCTAGTCTGGATTTCCCCACCACTAATTAGCTCATCCCAAATCACCAATCCCTAATTAACCAATCCCAACCTACAATTTCTTGTCACACCTATCTCCTAATACTCCTTTAACATCATAAACCACCGTTTGTCCATTCTTCAATCTATCCAAATCTAAATTGAGAAATTCTTTATGAGCTACTGCAAGTACCACAGCTTCAAATTTTTCCTGCGGAAGATCCTTGGTGGTAGTGAGTCCGTATTCATGCTGCACTTCCTCAGGATCGGCTAATGGATCATAAATTGTGACATTGGTACCATACTCCTTCAGGTTCTTAATAACATCAACAACTTTAGTGTTACGGACATCAGGACAATTCTCCTTGAAAGTTATACCCATAACAAGAATATTCGCCCCTTTTACCTTTTGATCATTCTGAAGCATTAATTTAACTACTTCCGAAGCTACGTACTGACCCATAGAATCATTCATGCGCCTACCCGCCAGAATGATCTCGGGATGATAGCCTATCTCCTGTGCTTTTTGCGCCAAATAATATGGATCTACACCTATACAATGCCCACCAACAAGCCCGGGTTTGAAAGGAAGGAAATTCCACTTGGTACCGGCAGCTTCAAGTACCGCCTGGGTATCAATGTTCATCATGTTAAAGATCTTCGCCAGCTCATTTACAAAAGCAATATTTATATCTCTTTGAGAGTTTTCAATAACCTTTGCTGCTTCTGCCACCTTAATAGTAGGCGCGAGATGAGTTCCGGCTGTAATAACTGAAGCGTAAAGCTCATCTACCTTTTTTCCAACTTCGGGGGTTGAACCTGCAGTGACCTTTAGGATCTTTTCTACAGTATGTTCCTTATCTCCCGGATTTATCCTTTCAGGGGAATATCCTACAAAGAAATCTTCATTGAATTTAAGTCCGCTAGATTTCTCTAAAACAGGGACACATTCATCTTCAGTAGCTCCAGGAAATACTGTCGATTCATATATCACTATATCTCCTTTTTCTAATACTTTCCCAACAGATTCACTGCTCTTGTACAAAGGCGTAAGATCGGGGCGGTTGTTTTTGTCAACCGGAGTAGGTACGGTGA
>Ga0208014_1000179_pt1 | contig 36370 bp, 37 predicted proteins | sample 25_taG_FD_184099 | JGI IMG/M metagenome (GOLD analysis project Ga0208014, IMG submission 184099) | Marine viral communities from Cariaco Basin, Caribbean Sea - 25_WHOI_OMZ (SPAdes) (version 2) | ecosystem: Environmental > Aquatic > Marine > Oceanic | place: Caribbean Sea: Cariaco Basin...
GATCCAGGAAAAGGGGGATAGCCGTTGGGTTAAATACCAGTGCGTTGAACGGATGCCACACAACGAATACCAGCGTACTGAGGCCTACACTCCACGCAGCCTTCTCACGGCCCGAGGCGAGGATGTTTCGCGGAATCAATAGGGCCCTGAAAAAGGCCTCTTCGAGCAGTGAGGGGAACACGAACAGAATGAAGGGCAGCAGTGGAGTGAGCGGCGAATCCAGCCAACCCGGGTGAAATAGGCCTGCCCAGAAACCAACGGACACCGCCAGGATTGCGAACAGTGGCACCAGGGCCCAGGCTTTCAGCGGAGCCTGAAAAGGGGAGGTCCGAAAGCCCTGAACGAGGTTGGTATCCAGATGGTTTCTGAGTTTTTCCGGGAGCATGGGGTTGCTGACCTACAAGGCAATCCGTGAAAAAATAGAGCTGTCCCGGTTTTTGCAGAGTGCTTCAGTGCCGGTCACTGAGAGGCTATGGCCCTTACCAGCTCGCTGCAGAATGCATCCAGATCATCGGGCTTGCGGCTTGTGATCAGGCCCCCCTCATGGCAAAGCTCCCGGTCCACCCAATGACCGCCCGCATTATTGATGTCGGTTTGCAGGCTGGGGAAGGATGTCAGGGTTTTTCCTTTGACTACGTCAGCCTCTATTAACAGCCAGGGAGCATGGCAGATGGCCGCCACGGGTTTACCCGCTTCCACAAAACCCGCGACGAAGGCCACGGCGTCCTTATCCAGACGCAAGGCATCCGGGTTGGCAACGCCGCCTGGCAACACCAAGGCATCGTATGCCTCAATTGTTGCTTGCTGGACAGTCTTGTCCACGCTGAAACGGTCTGCCCTATCAAGATGGTTAAAACCGTCAATGCTGCCGGACTTGATTGAAATCAGCTCAACTTTTGCCCCGGCGGACTCCAGCTCCTCGCGGGGGCGGGTTAATTCAATCTGCTCCACACTGTCAGTTGCCATTAGCGCAACCGTTTTTCCTTCCAGAGAATGACTCATGGTTTTACTCCTATTTCGATAATCAGCCGCTATGTACAATCCTTTGGTACGGCTCCATGCAGTTTCAATGGCTGACCCGCATGAAAGAGATGCATCCCAAGGAGCTTTGGGATCTCTGGCCTCAGTAAGCCTGGCCTCTGAAAAAAACAGGCCCGGCCTGGTGCGTGCCCACTGATTCCGGGAAGGTTCATAGGTGTTATGGGCCAGGAGCACAACACCCTGAGCCTTGCTGAATTGGTGGGCACGGCACTGTGCCGTATGAGCAAAAGACACAGCAGTCTCCATGCCTGGGCTTCAGTAAAACATGGCAAGCCTCACACTCGTAAAAATACTGGCACGAGTCGGTAGGCATGGTTTCCGTTTTCTGGTGGCCACAGTTCGGGCATTGGATCGTCGACTTCAGAATTACACTGGCCATATCGTGCTCACCTATCGTTGAAGCGATCTTTTTCGGGTGCTTTCCCAGTCAACTCTCAAGATCGTTTTTGATCTGCTCAAACTCTTCTCGCGTGATTTCACCCTTGGCGTAGCGCTTCTTGAGTATCTCCGTCGCCGTTTCAGAATCCTTATCCGTGTTCGATGGTCCGTCAGAGCTATTCCACCATGGCAGCTTAGATCCACCGCGGCCAAACACAACGTAAAGAAAAATGACGAGAAAAATAATCATAACGAGGGGCATGACTACGGGGAACACCCACCAGCCACCCCAGCCAAAATGTTCGGGACCCATAAGTTTTCTCCTGGTTCGATGATGCTTGGCCTATCGAGAGCCGGTCTCATTTTTTATGTAGCGCCCTGTAACGTTCCTCGAGTTCGGCACGAATAGCTCGGCGCTCCTTACCGTTAGCAAACCGCCGAATCTGGTCATCGGTGCGTGGAACCAGCTGCGGCACGACAACGGCTTTGCCGTTGTCATCAACCGCCACCATGGTAAAAAAGCAGCTGTTGCTATGGCGGACCAACTTGTCGCGGATGTTCTCGGTGACCACTTTGATGCCGATTTCCATCGAAGTACGGCCGGTGTAGTTCACACTGGCCAGAAAGGTGACCAGCTCGCCCACGTGGATGGGTTGGAGGAACATCACCTGGTCGACGGACAGGGTAACGACATACGTCCCCGCGTAACGGCTGGCACAGGCGTAGGCGACTTCATCCAGATACTTCAGCAGGGTGCCGCCGTGCACATTGCCGGAGAAATTGGCTTTGTCCGGCGTCATCAGGACGGTCATGCTCAGGCTTGTTGAATTGTTTTCCATGGCGCTTCTCTGGTGGTTTGTTATCCAGTATAGGCGCCGGGGTGCTGGCAGGTGGCAGTACTTATTAATCGGCCTCGAAAGTCACCAGATCAACATCCGCTGCCTGGGTGCGTAACGGCACCAGCGCCTGTTTACCCCGAAGCACCAGTTCCGCACCCCAGGGCACCAGCGTTGCCGGCACCAGGCTGCGGTATTCCGCCCATTTGTCCGGGTCTTTCACGGTGATGTTGCCGATAACGTAGGCTGTCATTGGCGGTCTCCTGTTATCGAGTGGGTGAGAGGTAGGGTTGAATCGGATGGTCAAAAAAACAGATCTGTTCCGGTCTCTTCACGGGCCCAATCGAGGCGGCACGTTATACGATTCCCAATCATGCTTGCTCAGACGGTAAACACGGACATTCCAACCGCTGTAGCACGTCTCAGAAAAGGACTGAAAGCCGACTTTCTCAAGCACCCGTATGGATGCCTCGTGAAGAGGTGACACTATTCCAACAATCGACTTCAAGTTGCAGATACCAAAACCATAATCGAGCACTTTCCTGGCAGCTTCAGAGGCCAAGCCCTTGCCCCATTGATTCTGCGCGAGGCGATACCCGATCTCGACTTCATCGACGCCATCAACAGTCGCATGACTTAATCCGCAGCAACCAATGAGCACCCCCGATTACCTCTCGATCAATGCCCACTGACCATAGCCGTGCTCCTGGTAGGAGCGAATGCACCATTCGATGAACCTCAGAGTGTCCGTCTCCGTCAGGGCTCCTTTACTTGAAAACTCCATTACAGACTGATCACCAAGAATTTCGCTAAGGGCAGGCACATCACTGGTCGCGAGTTCTCTGATCTGCGCTCTCGTTGATTCTGCAATTATCATGGCATGTTCGTCTGGATTAAATAGATCTGATCCAGCCCCGGTTGTTCCATGATTTTCTCCTGCTTCGATGATGCTTGGCCTATAACGCTTTTGTTAGCGGGCGATTTCGCCAAGGCGGTTTCCCGTCAAATGAGTTGAAAATGCTACATATACTGTTGCTAGTGCGCCGATGAATAGAATCCAGTCAATCGTCACGCCAAGCTGGCCAGCTCCGAAGGCACCATAGAATAGTCCCACTGCGCTCAACACAAGGCACCACGCCCTGGACCCCAATCCGCGCAGCACCAGTGTAAATCCGATGATAATCGATAGCGTAGGGCATGGGACTAGCCCCGTTGGTGCTGAATAGAGGTACGCGGTGGCCCCTGTGTCCTGGAGAAAATGAGGATAAACCCAACCAAAGAGGATTAGTAAAGCTCCGGGAATCGTAAACCGCATTGGAGCAATGCTTAGACGTTCTATCTGAATGCGTGCTGCGATCCCGATCAAAACGACACCTGTGAGTGCGAAGAAAAACCCGTTGAACGTGTTCCCATGAATCCATGCAAGGGCGCTAACGGACAGCATCGGCGCTGCGAGTAGTATTCCAAAGAGCCGTCCTTTCAGGCACAGCCCAGCAAACAGCCCAAAAATAAGCGCGGCGAAATATCCGTGCCAAAAAATAGCAAGAAGACGCCAATCATTGGCGATGGTGCTGAGCCCAGCGAGAATTTCTTCCGGAGTTGGCATAGTTTTTAGCCCGGTAACGCTCGCAATCACGCGCTTGTCGCGTGGATTGTACTGTTATGCCACCTGGACCAAAATATACCAATTATTGGTACTAGCGAGGTGGCATCATGCAAAAAAACACCAGCATCACTCTAGGCCAGCATTTTGATGCGTTCATCGCGGAACAGCTCAAGAATGGCCGATACAGCTCAACCAGCGAAGTCGTTCGTGCAGGGTTGCGCCTGCTTGAAGAGTCCGAAACCCGCCTGGCTGCGCTTCGCAGACTGCTTAAGGAAGGCGAAGACAGTGGTTTTGAAGACTACTCCTATGAATCGTTCATTCGCGAACTGGACAATAAAGAGCGCTGAGGTCGAATTTCAAGCTTTCCAGGAAGGCCAAAGCTGACCTCAAATCTATTGCACTGTACACGGAGCGTGAATGGGCCGGGAGCAGCGAAACCATTACATCTTTCAGTTCGATCAGCGCGAAAAATAGGTCTGTCCCGGTTTCTTGAAAGTCACCAGATCCACATCCGCTGCCTGGGTGCGTAACGGCACCAGCGCCTGATAAGCAGGGGAGTTGTGCCAATCGGCGACGGAATCCGCATCCGGGAAGCGGATAACCACCGTATCTGTATGCCGGTATTGCCCGCTCAGCACCTTCGCCCGTTTACCCCGAAGCACCAATTCCGCGCCCCAGGGCACCAAAGTTTCCGGCACCAGGCTGCGGTATTCCGCCCATTTGTCCGGGTCTTTCACGATGATGTTGCCGATAACGTAGGCTGTCATTGGTGGGGTCCGTTCATTAAGTGAGAGGGTAATCCCCCCGAAAAATCGATCTGTCCCGGTTTCGCATGATCCTACCAAACCGAAGCGGGGATTTCGGGGTTTTTCTACAGCCTCAACGCTGGCCAGCATGCGTGGCTACTAAAGTGGGGGAAGTCCACGTCGCCGTGCGTTCCTGGCATTGTTATGTGTTGTTTTCACTATTTCTTTATTCATTTAATGGCTACTTTCGGCTATAGGCAAATTTTACAAGGATCATCGAAAGCTCACATAAATGAAACTATCACTCATAAAAAATATTCAATTTTGGATTAATTTTTACTTTCACTAAATGAAAAAACATATTTTTTTGTAAATCTATAGGGGTCTGATACATACGCTTCCGCAACTTCGGCAGGATCATCAAACCAAGAGTGGTGAGACCATTTCCATTTTTTTGTACCATCGAATTCGTTGAATGAATCCCAGCTGGATCTCTTCTCATAAGAGTTACATGTCAAGATCAGGCACTCTGTTAAACGAGGCAGAAAGACTATCTCGGAAAAAACCCGATTAAGAGCCATAGATTTAGGTTCAAAATATATACCGACGTGAACGGATTGCAATTTGCTATGGTTCCAAATGTTGTATGTCGTATCATATTCATCTTCTGATGAAAATGCGGCTAGTGCTGCGCTAATACCAAATGGATGCCTTCGTTTCGTTTTCTCAACGTCGCTCTCGACAAATGAATCCGATCCGCCTCGACGCGTCAGAAGATCAATCACTGAGCGTTTATTCTGGACTAGTTCAAAATCATCGTATTTTACAGTTCGAATATCAAATAAATCATTAATTTCCGGTGTTTTCCCTGAAGCGCTCAGAGTGTGTTCGAACACGCCATTGATAAATTCCTGCGCTTTAGTCATCGTTGGAATCAATGATTCTACCTCTTCAATAGCCGCTTTTGCCAAAGCAAATTCTGTAACTGGTGGTGACACTACTTGGTTATCGCTACCGGGTACGACTAAAAAAGTCTCTCGGAAATCTTTTAAGTTTGTGGCATCGGCGCAAAATTTTTCTTGCGAAGTACCCTGCCGTATGAAATGCGGAGTTTGACTGGGGTGGCTTAGAAAAGCGTCTCGAAGAGCGCTTTCAACATCGGAATAGTAGATGGGGCCTTTTTCTTTATTCAAGCAAGCCTTGATAAATTCATCGGTGAAAAGGCTTATCCGCTCCCCCGCCAGTGAAAACTGACTTTCAGTGCAAGAGGAAAACTGAACGAAGTTGGAAAACTTAGTCTTCAAAGTGTATGAGAGTGGTTTTACATGGCTTTTTATTAAGTTGCGGCCAGCCTCACATGCATCTATAACAACCACTGATAATTCGGCCCTGAACTGGCGAATCAATTCAAATGCATCGTTTCTTGAGAAACCAGTGGTATTAGGTGAAAACTCTTTAAAATTTGAAAAGCACATGAAAAAATCATCGGAGTTTGAGAGGCCGTGGCCAGAGAAGTACAAAAAAACCTCTTCAAATCCATCACCAGATTCCGCCAACTCTCTAAGTTCATCTTTAACTAAGTCAACTGGCTTATCTATGTAATCCACTATACTACTGAATTTTTTAGCAGCTAAAAGCAACTCACGCATTTGATGAACATCGTTAGCGCAGCAATTTAATGTCGGCAACTCATCGTATTTTGTATTTCCTATGAGTATTGCAATATTCTGCCTCATTTAGTGCACCTAGATTTATATATTAGTTTTATACTCAGCTACTATATGACCCGTTTTAAAGAGGAGTTAAATTAACATTAATACTTCCTTTGGATCGTAAGTAGACTTTCGCCAAAACACATAACGAAGCTTTGCGGCAATTTTGGAGCCGCGAAGCGGTGGGAAAATTGTCCGAAAATAGCGTTTGGTTAGGAGCCATTGGTCAACTCAAATCTGAATGCTGCATGCATCCCATAGAAGAAATCGCAAAGATCAGACAGCGCACTTTGGACCTTACCTGAATCAGTGACTTTGCAGGCGAATATACCCCGCAAATCGCCATCGGCGCTAACGGGAGCCATCAATTGTCGAAAAATAGGTTGCGAGTGCCTGAAACGCGCAGCCTGAAGTCGACCAGAGACCAGGATTTGGCTGCTTTTTGATCAAACCATGGTCGTTAGGCAATAGCGGATTGCCCCGGTATGGTTTCCCGGGTGGTTTTAAGATGATGCGGTCACTGCCGAACGAGCCTATCCGGAGGCGGCGATTCCTTCGTAGAGGTCGCGGTAAACGGCAAAGCCCGGACAGTGTCGACCAAAGCGCAGAACCCACTGTCGGCCACTGTGTACCAGGCGACAGGCCATGGTCATCAGCTCCTGCATCACGGTTCTCAGGCGGCGGCGTTTAGCCGGGTGGCGCACTGGCGCATCCGGGCCAGTCAGTCTCAGGCCCATCCAGCGCAGCACGTTATATCCCAGTGTTGCGAAGGCCATGACCAGGTTGTTGGTGTCGAACTTGCCGGACGGCAGGCGCTCCAGATCCAGGTCGGTTTTGAACTCGCTGTGGAATTGCTCACTGGTGGCGTGATCGCTGTAAAACGCCATGATTTGTTGTTCATCGGCCACCTCGGCTGGCAAGGAGGTAATCCAGCCTTCAAGACTGACCTCCGGCTCCAGATACAGCTGGCCACCGGCATCGCTGGTGCGCACCGTGACTTTAACGATCTGGCGCAACCCGGGCTCGTCCGACAGGTTTTCCGATAAAACCGCCTCCATCTTGCCGTTGCGGTCCAGCATCCAGGCTTTCTGAGCCTGGGCCTTCTCCGCCCAGGCCAGGGGATCCTGCTTGCGGGGATTCCACTTGATCAGGAAGTCGACCTGCTTCTGCTCGCGCAGAAAGTCGCGATTGTCACGGGCATCGTGTGCGCTGTCCAGGCGCAGCAGGATGGGCTTGTCCGTCAGTGCCCGGGCCCGGGGTAAAACCCGCTTGAGGGTATCGAGAAACCCATTATTGGCGTGCTGGCTGCCAGGGTGTCGACAGTACTGCTAAAAGACCTTAAATCAGCAACGTAGATTGTCCTCCCGACCCGCATGATCTTTTCTTGAAGGTGACCAAACCGAACAGGAATCGAATCATGCAAAGCCGAGAGGACTTTCATATGATAAAGCAACTTCGCAGTCAGGGGGCGTACATCGTGGACATCGCGCACCAGATTGGCTGTTCCGAACGCACCGTACGCCGTTACCTAGCTTTGCCTGCACCATTGACTGGTAAACCCAAGACCCCACGTGGCAGCAAGCTCGATCCTTTCAAGCCCTACATTGATGAACTACTGGGTCAGGAAGTCTGGAACGCAGAGGTCATCCGTCAGCTGCTACAGGACCGGGGCTATGATGGCTGCGTTACCCTGATTCGCCGCTACATCCAGCCCAAGCGCAGCCTGAGAGCCAGCAAGCAAACGGTGCGCTATGAAACCATCCCGGGAGAGCAGCTTCAGCATGACTGGGGCCAGACCCGGACCGAGGTCGCTGGTCGCCTGTGCACCGTCAACTTCGCGGTCAATATCCTCGGGTATTCACGCCACTTCCATGTCTGGGCCGGACCCAGCCAGGACGCAGAGCATACCTACGAGTCCCTGGTGCAGGCCTTCCGGTATTTTGGCGGTGTGCCCAAACGTGTCCTGGTGGATAACCAGAAAGCCGCCGTCATTCGGCATGACAGTGGTGGCCGCGTGGTCTTCAACGCAGGCTTTTTGGAACTGGCGAACCATTACGGCTTCGCCGCCCGGGCTTGCCGGCCCCAGCGGCCCAGAACCAAGGGCAAGACCGAACGCATGGTGGGCTACGTGAAGCACCACTTCTTCCAGCGCTATCGCAGCTTCGACAGCTACGCGCACCTGAACCAGTTGCTGGAGCAGTGGCTGAGCAGCTATGCCAGCCAGCGGACACTGCGCCAGTTCCAGCAGACGCCGGCTCAGCGTTTCGAAGAAGAACGAAGCCAGTTGCTGGCCAGGCCAGCGACCGAGTTCGATACACGGTACTACGACATCCGCCATGTGGGCTGGGACGCCTACATCGATGTGCGGGGCAACCGTTACAGCGTGCCGGCCGAGTGTTGCGGCCAGCGGGTCAACATCCGCATCAGTCTAGACGGTGAACTCACCGTCTACGACCTCCGGGGCCAGGAAGTCGCCCGTCACCGGATGACCGATCGCAGGCAAGGCTGGCAAACCGTGGCTGAACACCACGAGCCCCTGTGGCAAGACGTGATGCCAGTGCAGCACCGGAGCCTGGCCGTGTATGAGGAGGTACTCCAATGAACCTGGACCAACTCCTCGACCGGCTCAAGATGGACCACCTGCAAGCCTCCCTGGACACCCTGTGCGAACACGCCAGCAAGAAGGACCTGAACTACCGGGAGTTCCTGGAGCAGGCTCTAGCCCAGGAGTGGGGTGGCCGACACCAGAGAGGCCTGGATGCACGCCTTAAGCAGGCCCGGCTGCCCTGGATCAAAACCCTGGAGCAGTTCGACTTCAGCTTCCAGCCGAGCATTGACCGCAAGCTGGTGCGGGAGCTGTCCGGACTCGGGTTCGTGGAGCGCAACGAGAACGTGATCCTGCTGGGGCCGCCGGGCGTGGGCAAAACCCACCTCGCGGTTGCTCTCGGCGTAAAGGCGGCGGAAGCCGGCCACCGCGTGCTGTTCATGACCCTGGACCGCCTGGTGAGCACGCTGGTCAAAGCCCGGCAGGAAAACCGTTTGGACCGGCAGCTCCAGCAACTAACCTACCCCAAAGTGCTGGTGCTCGACGAGATCGGCTACCTGCCGATGACCCGGGAGGAAGCCAGCCTGTTCTTCCGCCTGATCAACCGGCGTTACGAGCGGGCCAGCACCATCCTGACCTCGAACAAGAGCTTTATGGACTGGGGCGAGGTGTTCGGCGATCAGGTCATTGCCACAGCCATTCTGGACCGGCTCCTGCATCATTCAACCACACTGAACATCAAAGGCGAGAGCTACCGGCTGAAGGACAAACGGAAGGCCGGTCTCGTTCCCGGTACTACTGCCCAACAGGAGGACTCTGACGACCCTGACGCTCAAAAACCGGACACTGAAAACTGATGAAAAACGGACAATCTAGGTTGATGAAAAGCGGTCAAACTAGAGTGTTGTTGACAAGGGCGCAGTTCGCAGCCCAGGCACCAGCCTTCCTGGCCCAGATAGGCCGCTATCGGTGCGTAGCCGTCGTAGCCCTTGTAGGTGTAGCTGACACCCTCTTTGCGGGTCTGGCTGTTGTCCATGGGAAAGACGTCCATATCCAGGGCAACGTGACCCATCGCCAGAGGTGATACCGGGGCTTCGATGGACTGAAGAAACTCAACGCTGGCATCATCCAAAAGCGGCGTCAGGGCTCGGGCATCTTCATCAAACCGTTGCCGCAAGCGGGCTGACGATGGCGACTGCTTGATGCCCATGGCGGTTTTGAAGAATGGATCCGTGCGTACCGGCTCGACCGCCTCGAAGTCACTCTTGCCCAGCGTGATCAGGCCAAGGTAGGTGCGGATCAGCTCGATGTTTGGAATGCCGTGGCGCTTGACGACCGTGCGAGCGGTTTTGATCAGCGACGTGTGCCGGTTCAGACAATGGCCTATCAAGGCCAGTCCGCCATGGGGTGTATAGACTTCGGTTCGGGATTGCTGGAGAGTGAAAGTACGCATGAGCCAAATGCACTGACTGGGTGAATGGATGTCAGGTGCCATTATATCGCTTAAGGCTCTGTTATTGCAGGCTTTAAGCGCAGTTTTAGCCGATTGAAGTCACTGATTCAGGCCTTACCTAAAGTGTCGGCATCTAAGTCGTATGACTCTATTAAATTGTCGTTCTCATCAAGCATAACGACCAGTTTTGCAGGTTTATCAGGGTTGGCGAACGCTTTATCTAAGTCGGTTTTTTGAATCTTCGTTTTCTTTTTATCTTGTTCTTCACTGCCAGATTTTGGGTATCTGAATAAGGTGCTCTTAGGATCAGTTCCGCTGACCAAGTTGATTTTTTGCTTGATATCTCTTGGCAGATCCCACCTCGTTGTTGAAGGTAGAAGCGTCTTCCACTGACAAAAAAGCGATTCAAAGTACACATAAAGATCCGATAAATTATGGGTATTCTCCATAGCTACCCATCGATCGCGTACCTTTATTCCAGGCCGATCAAGAGAGAATTCGCCCCCAAACTCGATCGCGTATTTTTTATGCAGTATAAACGTTACAGATTTTAGAAAAAGCTCCACGGCATGACGATAGAGATAACAGAGAGGTAGCACCTCATCTAGAGACGAACCATGCTCCTTCAAAGTTTCCGCAGCATTTTTGAAGTTGCAGGCTGTAATACCGATGCCGCCATCAAAATGAGACGAAGGCGGTGTGATTAAAAAGTTCACGTGTCCCGTAACTCCTAACATCTATGGACGCCCCGTTTTGTGGTCGTAATGATCACTTTCGCCGACCAATTATCCAGGATGACCGTTTTCCCAACCCCGCCAAAAGTGGCCTAAATTCAATCACCTAAAGCCTAAGCCTGTCTGAAGGCATTCCAGAAAATTGGTTACTGTGACTGCTTTTCCCTGTTTCAGCGACTTTTCGATCAAAACGATCAAATTCCCCAAAACAAAAAGGCCCGAAGTTTTTTCACTTCAGGCCTCTTCTTCACTCATTGCAGTCAATCACCTCAACCACACTTACTATCCCCACAAGACAGGCAGGTCGCACAGCCATCCATCACAATCACCGCCTTGGTGCTGCACTTGCCGCACATGGTGGCGTTGGGGGGGAAGTCGCTGGCTTTCTCGTCGTTCGTGGCCGTGCTGTGGCTGGCTTCGAACTCGGCGCGTTTTTCGGCGAGGATGCGCTTGGTGGTTTCGCTCATTTCCTCGCTTTCCAGCAGGCCGATGGCCTTCAGGTGCTTCTCGATCACGGCGCCGATTTCAGCGACCAGGGAAGGCATGAACACGCCGCCTTTCTTGAAGTAGCCGCCGTTGGGGTCGTAAACACTGCGCAGCTCTTCCACCAGGAAGGTGACGTCGCCACCCTTGCGGAATACCGCGGAGATAACGCGGGTGAGGGCGATTACCCACTGGAAGTGTTCCATCGATTTGGAGTTGATGAACACTTCGTACGGCTGCCGGCTTTCGTGGTCGGTGCCTTCGTTGAGCAGGATGTCGTTGATGGTGATGTACATCGCGTGCTCGGCCACCGGCGGCTTGATCTTGTAGGTGGTGCCCAGCAGGAAATCCGGCCGTTCGATGTATTCGTTCATCTCAACGGGCTTGGTTTCTGCCTGCACCGGTGCCTGGTGTTCGGTAGCTTCTGGGTCGGCTTTCTTTACGCGGTAGCCGACGATCTTGTTGCTGATTTTAACTGTCATGTTCGTTGTCCTGTGTCGGTTCCCGGATCAGTACTTGCCGTAGGTGCCTTCTTTAAGCGCGTCAAACAGGTTGGCGGCGTTGTGGATTTCGCCGTCGTACTCTACCTGTTCGTTGCCCTTGAGGGTGACCTTGCTGCCATCGTCCAGGGTGAACTCGTATAGCGTGTTCTCCAGATCCTTCTCTTTCACCAGTACGCCCTGGAAGGCTTCGGGGTTGAAGCGGAAGGTGGTGCAACCCTTCAGGCCCTTATCGTAGGCATAGAGGTAGATGCCTTTGAAGTCCTGATAGTCGAAGTCTGTCGGAACGTTGGCGGTTTTGGAAATCGAGGAATCTACCCACTTCTGGGCAGCGGCCTGGATGTCCACGTGCTGCGCCGGGCTGACATCATCGGAGGTGGTGAAGTAGGGCGGCAGCTTCTTGTCTTCGTCGTCCGAGAACGGCATGGCGCCAGGGTTCACCATATGGCGGTAGGCCAGCAGCTCGAAGGAGAACACGTCGACCTTCTCTTTGGTCTTGCGGCCTTCGCGGATGATGTTGCGCGCGTAGTGGTGCGAGAAGCTCGGCTCGATGCCGTTACTGGCGTTGTTGGCCAGCGACAGGCTGATGGTGCCGGTGGGCGCGATGGAGGTGTGGTGGGTGAAGCGGCCACCTTTCTCGGCCAGTTCTTCCACCAGCTTTGGCTCTACGCTGGCAATCTGCTGCATGTACTTGCTGTACTTGGCGTGCAGCACGCGGCCCTTGAGTTTGTCGCCCAGCTTGTAGCCGTCTTCGAGCAGCTGCGGGCACTTGCCCAGCATTTTCGGGGTGATCTCGAACTCGTCGTCCATGATCGGGGCTACGCCTTTTTCCTCGGCCAGGGCGAGGGACTGGCGCCAGCCTTCGACGGCCATTTCCCGCACGACTTCTTCGGTGAACTGTACGGATTCTTCAGAACCGTAGGGCATGCGCAGCATGGCAAGGGTGGAACCCAGGCCCAGGATGCCCATGCCGTGGCGGCGCTTGTAGGTGATTTCGTGGCGCTGTTCGGCCAGCGGCAGGCCGTTGATCTCTACCACGTTGTCCAGCATGCGGGTGAAAATGGCCACGACCTTGCGGTATTTCTCATAGTTGAAACTGGCCTTGTCGGTGAACGGGTAGTCCACGAACATGGTCAGGTTCACGGAACCCAGCAGGCAACTGCCGTAGGGGGGCAGGGGCTGCTCACCGCAGGGGTTGGTGGCGCGGATGTCTTCGCAGAACCAGTTGTTGTTCATCTGGTTGACCTTGTCGATCAGGATGAATCCCGGCTCGGCGTAGTCATAGGTGCTGGTCATGATGGTGTCCCAGATGAACTGGGCTTTCAGGGTACGGTAGATGCGGCAGGCGACCTTGCCTTCATCGTTGATCACGTAGCCTTTCTGCACCGGGAAATCGCGGTACACGAACTGGCTTTCGTCGCTCAGGTCCAGCCCTTCATCTTCCACTTCCTTTTCGGTAACAGGGAAGGAGAGATGCCAGTCGTCGCCGTTGCGCACGGCTTCGATGAAGTCTTCGGTGATCAGCAGCGAGAGGTTGAACTGGCGCAGGCGGCCATCTTCACGCTTGGCCTGGATGAAGTCGATCACGTCCGGGTGGTGCACATCGAAGGTGGCCATCTGGGCACCACGGCGGCCACCGGCGGAGGACACGGTGAAGCACATGCGATCGAAGATATCCATGAACGACAGCGGGCCGGAGGTGGTGGCGCCGGCACCGGCCACGTAGGCGCCTTTCGGGCGCAGGGTGGAGAACTCGTAACCGATACCGCAGCCTGCCTTGAGGGTAAGGCCGGCTTCGTGGTTCTTCTCCAGGATATCGTTCATGGAATCCTGAACGGTGCCGGAAACGGTGCAGTTAATGGTAGAGGTGGCCGGCTTGTGCGCTTCGGCACCGGCGTTGGAGGTAATCCGGCCGGCGGGAATGGCGCCGTTCTGCAGGGCCCAGATGAAGTTCTTCATCTGCTGGGTGCGTACGGACTTGTTCTCTACTTCCGCAAGGGCTTTGGCAACACGTTCGTAGGTTGCGTTGATGTCCTTGTCTACGGGCTCGCCGGTCTTGGTCTTCAGCTGATATTTGCTGTGCCAGATGTCGATCGAGGCTTCCTGCATCGGAATTGTTGTTACCACTGCCTGTGCCTTAGCGTTCATTGCCACCCTCTGTCTTCCGGTATGTCTTCTTTTGATGGCGCCTGCCCGCGTGTCGGCGGCGCCATACCCCTTGAGAATTGTGCTTCCGGGCTTGGCCCTGTTTTCTTTTTAACCACTAGATATGGGTTGAAACTGAAGCGAGTATAACAGGATATAGTGTTCTGTGAATAAGAACGCAACTATTGATAGTCGGTTCGGGGCAAAGAAAATCAATCAAAATCGGCTTGAAACCGGGAAATTTTTTCTAAAACAGAGATTTGGATGAAAAGCTTCAGGACCACTACATGTTGTGGTGTAAAAAGTGATCAGGCCCTAAGCGCGGGAAGCGTGCTGGAAAGTGTGACTTCTGCACGTACCCCGTAAAGACGTGTCGCTAAAGTATGTGGGTGGTGTCGAAAAAGGCAGTGGCCCACAGGATGTGACTAAGACTAAAAACAAGGAAACAAGAATGAAAGGCCTGAAACCAACCTTGCTAGCGCTCTGCGTTGCGGGTGTTCCACCTGCAGCCATGGCAGAAATCCGAAGTCTGGATGATTCAGCGATGGGTATGATCACCGGCCAGGCCGGTGTGACCATTGAGCTGGAAACCAAACTCAATATTGATCGCTTCATCTATACCGATGAGGGGTCTCTGGAAGTTAACGATATCTTCGTGGGTGGTGCCAACCGCACCGACATGTTCTCGGAGATGAATCTGAACCTGAACGGGCAAGCCAATGACCGGTTGGATAACATCCGGATCAACATTGATATTGCCCAGGACGGGGACGCCATCATCAACCTCCTGCCACTCAGTTTCAACGCGGTGGATTTCCGGATGACTACCGGGGCCTGGAACCTGACAGGCACCGGTGGCAGCACAACCATACTTGATAACTTCAATATGGACATGCTGATTGGTTCCGGCACTATCCGGATCGATACGGCGACAGACAAGCTCAATCTGCTCACGGATATCGCGATCGACGATCTGGATTTCGATGTGCCTTTCCTGGCACTGGGCATTCGGGATCTTCAACTGACCGGGGCAGATTATGATCTGTCTGCACCGCAGCCGCTGAGGGTGTTCGCGAACGTGGATCTGGATATCTACAAGGCCAGTAACGCGGCCGGCACCGAAGTTCTGGCGGTGGATATGGAAACGTTCGAGGCGGATATGAGAATTGGTGGGGTGCTTATTGGTGGCGTTTCCATCGGCTCTGTCGCCATGGATAACCTGGCAATTTCCAATACTGCCATGCGCATCTACGGGCACTGATCAGTTCCCGTACTTGAAGGAAGCGGGGCCCACCGGGCCCCGTTTTTCACAGAGGGTTTCGCGAGCTAGCCCAGCAACAGGCTGTCGTCGTCCACTTCCAGCCCACGCTGTTTCTCGAACAGGCCGAGCAGGTCTTTCACTTCCAGCCCTTCGCGGTCCTTGCCTTCTATATCAAACACGACCTGTCCCTGGTGCAGCATCACCGTGCGGCTGCCAACCTCCAGCGCCTGTTTCATGCTGTGGGTCACCATCAGGGCGGTGAGCTTCTGCTCCTCGATGATCTTGGTGGTGAGTTCCAGCACGAACGCTGCGGTTTTCGGGTCCAGGGCGGCGGTGTGCTCGTCCAGTAGCAGGATGCTTGAAGGCGTGAGGCTTGCCATCAGCAGGCTCACGGCCTGTCGCTGACCGCCGGAAAGCAGGCCCATTTTATCGCCCAGCCGTTTCTCCAGCCCGAGGTTGAGCGAGGAGAGGCTGTCCCGGAACTGCTCCATGTACTGTTTCTTTACGGCAGAGCTCAGGCCCCGGCGTTGGCCGCGCTTGATGGCGAGGGCCAGGTTTTCCTCGATGGTAAGACCTTCACAGGTGCCGGCCAGCGGGTCCTGGAAGACCCGGGCCACGCGGCCGGCCCGTTTGTGGGTCGACAGTTTGGTGACATCCAGGTTGTCCACAATGATCTGGCCGCTGTCGACCAGCACTTCGCCGGCCAGGGCATTCAGGAAGGTGGACTTGCCCGCGCCGTTACTGCCAATCACGGTCACAAATTCGCCCTGGTTCACCGTCAGGCTCATGCCCCGGAGTGCCGGGTTTTCCAGCGGCGTGCCTTTGCCGAAGGTCAGCCGGAGATCGGTTGCACTGATCATATTGCCTCCTCAGGCCTTGCGGGTGAATTTGCTGACCACAGAGTTGCGCACACCCGGCAATACAATGGCCAGGGTCACAAGTACGGCGGTAATCAGGTTCAGATCCTGGGCCTGCAGGCCCAGCACGTCGGCATTCAGGGCAAAAGCGATGGCCAGCCGGTAGATGATGGCACCCACCACGCAGGCAATCAGCGCCCGGAGCACGGAGGAGGGGGTAATCACCGCCTCGCCGCCAATCAGCGAGGCCAGGCCGATCACAATCACGCCCACGCCCATGGTCACGTCGGCCGCGCCCTGGCTCTGGGCAAACAGGGCGCCGGCCAGGCCTACCAGGCCGTTGGACAGGGCCACACCGAGCACGATCATGCCACCGGTGGCAATGCCCTGGGCCCGGGCCATTCGCGCATTGGCACCGGTTGCCCGCATGGCCAGCCCGGTTTCCGATTTCATGAACCGCCACAGCAGTATCAGAGATACGGCGATGACGATGACAAACAGCACCACGGGTACCTGATGATAGGCCAGGCCAAGGTCGTACCAGGGTGTGAGCACGGTTTGCTCGGTGAGCAGTGCCACGTTCGGGCGGCCCATGATGCGCAGGTTCACGGAGTAGAGCGCAATCATGGTGAGAATCGAGGCCAGCAGGTTCAGGATTTTCAGCTTCACGTTGAGAAGGGCGGTCACCGAGCCGGCGGCCATGCCGGCCAGAACTGCCGCGCCTGTGGCCAGCCAGGGGTTCACGCCGTCGATGATCAGAACCGCTGCCACAGCCGCGCCGAGCGGAAAGCTGCCATCCACGGTGAGGTCGGGAAAGTCCAGAACACGAAAGGATATATAGATGCCAAAGGCCACCAGGCCATAAATCAGGCCGGTTTCGAAGGCGCCGTAAAGGGCTATGTCACTCAGCATGGTCGGGGATCACTATAAATAAAAACGGGCGGCCCTCCGAAGGGTGAGGGCCGCCCGTTGGGTTCAGGGGTTACTTGGCGCTGTCGATAACTTGCTCGGCTTCGGAAACCAGCTCGTCAGACAGGGTGATGCCCATGCGCTCGGCGGCAGCCGGGTTCACGAACAGGTCCAGTTTTTCCATGGTTTCCACCGGCATCTCGCCTGGTTTCTTGCCCTCGAGTACTTTGGCTACCATCGCGCCGGTCTGGCGGCCGTGATCGTAGTAGTCAAAACCCAGGGCGGCAACAGCGCCGCGTTCAACGGTGGCGGTGTCGGCGGCGAAAACGGGAATGTCTGCCCGTTCGCCGACGGCAATGACGGCTTCGGCGGCACTGATCACGGTGTTGTCGGTGGTCAGGTAGATGGCGTCGGCCTTGCCCACCAGGGAGCGGGCCGCGCCAAGCACCTCAGAGGTCTTGGTGGCAGCGGCTTTTTCCAGGGTCAGGCCACGGGCCTTCAGGCGCTCTTCCAGCAGGTTAATCAGGGAGACCGCGTTGGCTTCGCCCGGGTTGTATACAGTGCCGATGCGCTTGGCATCCGGCATTACACGCAGGAGCATATCCAGGTGTTTGTCGATGGGCAGCATGTCACTCACGCCGGTGATGTTGGCCCCGGGGGCCTCCAGGCTCTGGACCAGCTTGGCGCCAACCGGGTCGGTCACCGCCGAGAATACCACCGGGATGTTGCGGGCAGCTGCGGCAACGGTCTGCGCCGAGGGGGTTGCGATGGCAACGATGACATCCGGTTGTTCGCCAATGAACTTGCGGGCAATCTGGGAAGCAATAGCGGCGTTGCCCTGGGCACTCTCGTGCATGACAGTGAGGTTTTCACCTTCTTTGTAACCGCGCTCGGCGAGTTCGTCTTTGACACCCTGGTAGACGGCGTCCAGTGCCGGGTGCTCGACAATCTGAGTGATCGCGACAACACGAGGTTCCTGTGCCTGAACGAGGGTTGCCATTGCCAGCAGGGTGGCACCAAACAGCGTACGCAAGGTTCTCTTGGCCATAAGCCCATCTCCGGGTCGGTTAACTGGTAAGTTGTGCGTTAGTCGTGCACTAAAAGGAGCGGAAGTTTACCACAGGCACAGGGTTGGGGGGCTACTGAAGTTGTGGCGGCCTGACTCCTGATACGGTAAAAATAGATGCACTTGGAAATAATTTTGCTTGTATCACGTTTTGACGCTGCAGCTTGTGTTGAAATACCCTACGAAAGTCTAATAATAAGTCATCCATAACTCGAATAATGAAATACAAGGAAGGTCCATGGACACAACAAACAAACTCCCGCTGGATATGCTCTATCACTGGGAGAAGACCAAGTCGAACTCCCTCTACATGACCCAGCCTATCGGCGACGGCAAAGTCGTGGAGTACACCTGGGGCCGGGCAGTGGACGAGGCCCGCCGCATGGCTTCGTATCTGAAGTCGCTCAATCTCCCGGAGAAAAGCCGTATCGGGCTGATTTCCAAGAACTGCGCCCAGTGGATCATGACCGACTGGGCTATCTGGATGGCCGGGCATATTTCCGTTCCGCTGTATCCCACCCTGAACGCCGACACAGTGAACTACATCCTGAACCATGCCGAATGCGAGGTTCTGTTTGTTGGCAAGCTGGACGACTGGGACATGATGAAATCGGGCGTGCCGGAGTCCGTGCGCTGTATCTCCTATCCGCTGAGCCCGCCCAACGATTTTGAAACCTGGGACGATATCGTTGCCAAGTACCCGCCGCTGGAGGAAAACGTCAAGCGAGAGGCGGATGAGCTCGCAACGATTGTTTACACCTCCGGCAGCACCGGCAAGCCCAAGGGCGTTATGCTCAGCTTCGGTAACATGGCCTTTGCAGCAGAGGGAGGCATGGAAGTGCTGGGTGTCGGGGATAATGAGCGCATGCTTTCCTATCTGCCCCTGGCCCACGTTTTCGAACGGACCTTCGTTGAGCTGGCATCTCTGTATGCCGGCTTCCAGCTTTATTTCGCGGAATCGCTGGATACCTTTGTACAGGATCTGCAGCGTGCCCAGCCAACCCTCTTCCTTTCCGTACCGCGGCTGTGGGTGAAGTTCCAGCACGGTGTGCTGCAGAAGCTGCCCAAGAAGAAGCTGGACCGGCTGATGAAGATTCCCGTGGTCAACAATCTGATCAAGAAGAAGATCCTCAAAGGCTTGGGCCTGGACAAGGTCAAGCTGGCTGGAAGCGGGTCTGCACCGCTGGCCAGTGATGTTCTGGAGTGGTACCGAAACCTCGGCCTGGAACTGCTGGAAGGGTATGGCATGTCGGAGAACTTTGCCTACTCCCATATGAACAAGCTTGGGCGCTCGCGGATTGGTTACGTGGGTGAATCCTTGCCCGGTGTGGAAACCCGGATCAGTGAGGAGGGCGAGGTTCAGATCAAGAGCCCGGCCACCATGATGGGGTACTACAAGGATGAGGAAAGAACCCGCGAAGCCTTCACCGAAGACGGTTTCCTGAAGACCGGCGATAAGGGCGAGATTGACGAGATGGGCCGCCTGAAGCTGACCGGCCGGATCAAGGAAATCTTCAAGACCAGCAAGGGCAAGTACATTGCACCGGCGCCCATTGAGAACCGGCTGATGTCCCACGATGCCATCGAGATGGTCTGTGTGTCCGGGGCCAACCAGACCCAGCCCCACGCGCTGGTGATGCTGGCGGAGGAATCCCGGCCGAAGATGGCGGATGAGGCCTTCCGCAAGGAGATTGAGGAAAGCTTCAAGCAGCTGATTGCCGATGTGAACAAGACAGTGGATCCGCACGAGCAACTGGCCTTCATCACGGTTGTCAGTGATGAGTGGTCGATTGAGAACAGCTTCCTCACGCCCACCATGAAGCTTAAACGCAACGTGGTGGAGGACGCCTATCAGGCGAAAGTGGATAACTGGTACGCCCAGCGCCAGCCGGTGATCTGGCAGTAATCTTCCAGGTTTAACCCGATGAGATGATCAGGCCCGGCATTGCCGGGCCTTTTTTGTAGGGGTAAAAACCGACGTTAGTCGCATAGGGAAAAGCAAACAGCCGTCCTAAACTGGAGGGATATCAGGAGGATGTTATGAGCCAGTTGTCCCTTTTCCAGAAACGTATCCACGACGAGATTCCCCTTTCGCGGGCGCTGGGGATTCAGCTGCATTCGTGGGATGGCCATTCCCTGCTTCTCAGTGCGCCCCTGGAGCCGAACCGGAATCATCAGGGTACCGGCTTTGGTGGCAGTGTCTATTGTGCCGCGGTCACCGCGGCCTGGGGGCTGACCGAGCTTGCGCTCTGGGATATGGGGCTCAGGGGTGCGGTGGTTGTCCAGAGTGGCAATATTGATTACCTGGAGCCTGTCACCACCGACTTCTACGTGATCTGTCGTTTGCCGGGTGACGAAATGCCCGAGCGTTTCCGGAAAAGCCTGGCAAGGCACGGCAAGGGTCGCCTGGATCTTACCGCCGAGGTGTTCTGCGGCGAGCCAAAGACCATGCCGGAGGTTGAACCCGTCGCTGTGTTCCAGGGCCGCTTTGTGGTGCAGGATGTGAAATCGCGGATGAATCCATGATGGCCTGAGCCTCCCGGCCGGCCACTCAGGCAATCGAACGGGTGTTGGAAATTGACCGGCTCATCAGAATGATCGGGATGATACCCGCCAGAACGATGATCAGGGCGGGCAGGGCGCTGTGGTACAGGCGCTCGTCAGAGGCAAACTGGTACACGTAGGTGGCCAGGGTCTCGAAGTTGAAGGGCCTAAGTATCAGCGTTGCCGGCAACTCCTTCATGCAATCCACAAACACCACCAGCGCCGCGGTGAGCAGGGTACCGCGCAGCATGGGTAAATGAACCTTTACCAGCGTGTTGCCGGGGCTGTGGCCCAGGGATCGGGAGGCCATGTCCATGCTGGGGGTGATTTTCTGCAGGGCACTTTCCACACTGCCTGCAGACACCGCCAGGAACCGAACCGTGTAGGCAAACACCAGGGCAAAGGCTGATCCGCTCAGTAATAGCCCGGTGCTGATTCCGAAAAATTCCCGCATCAGGCTGTCCAGCCAGTTGTCGAAGCCTGCCAGGGGCACAATCACTCCCACCGCCAGAACGGCGCCGGGCATGGCATAGCCCAGGCTCGAGAGACGCATCAGAACCTGCATGCCACGGGTATTGTGCAGACGCCGGCTGTAGGCGAGAGTAACGCCAATCAGCAGGGTTGTGAGAGCGGCGGTGCCGGACAGGAACAGGCTGTTGAACGTGTTGCGTATGAAGTCCGAGTTCCAGCTTTCACCAAAATACTCCCACGCATAGTAGCCCAGGGTGGCTCCGGGAATCAGGAAGCCCAGCAATACCGGCAGCGCGCACACCGCAACACAGATCAGCTGGCGCGGGAACGACATGGTGAACCGGTGGATCGGTTCCCGGTTGTCCCTGGCGGCGTACTGCTGCTGCCGCCTGCGGGAGTAGCGTTCCAGTGTCACCAGGATCACCACAAACACCAGCATGGTGGTAGCGATCTGGGCGGCGCCGCCAAGGTTGCCGAGGTTCATCCAGGTATCAAACAGGCCGGCGGTGAGTGTCTGTACGGCGAAGAAGTCGACAGTACCGAAGTCGTTCAGGGTTTCCATCAACACCAGTGACAGCCCCACGGCAACCGCCGGGCGGGCAATGGGCAGAACCACCTTGAAAAAGGTGCTCAGGGCCGAATGGCCGAGGCTGCGGCTGACCGAGAACAGGGAGGGCGACTGCTCCAGGAAGGCCGCCCGGGCCAGCAGGTAGACATAGGGGTAGAGTACCAGGCCCAGCATCAGGGTGGCCCCTTCGAGGCTCCGAATTTCCGGGAACCAGTAGTCGGATGCGTTTTCCCACCCGAACCAGGCCCTCAGGGCATTCTGTACCGGGCCGGCGTAATCCAGCAGGCTGGTGTACACATAGGCGATCACATAAGCCGGAACCGCAAAGGGCAACAGCATGGCCCATTCAAAGAATTTGCGCCCGGGGAATTCACACATGGTTACCGCCCAGGCGGACGCAAGGCCAATCGCCAGGGTGAGCGCGCCAACGCCTGCCATTAGCTGCAGGGTGGTGATCAGATAGCGCGGTAGTGTGGTCTCAATCAGGTGGGGCCAGATATTCTCTTCGGGGAAGAACGCGAGGAAGATAACTGAGAGAACCGGCAGGGCCACTATGGCGGTAGTCAGCAGGGCGCTGATAAGCCACTTCTGGGAGGTACGCTTTGCCAGCAGGGGCTGGGTTAGCCCGGGGTTAGCGCTGGTTGCGGCCTCGCTCATAGGTGTCCTGTGCGTGAATAGGTGTGCTGTCCATTTGAAGGTTGCAGATTGTAGACACCTGTCCCGATGCCTGCAATGACTGGTGTCATGGCGGGCGCAGGCAAGGCAGGCCAAGGGTGGCAAAACCACCCTCGGCCTGTTGCAAGGGCTTACTCGCCGTCGTAGTCCACACGATCCACCATTTTAACGGCGGCTTCGCGGTTTTCGGCGATTTCCTGCAGCGACAGGTCATCCGGGTTGATTTCACCCCACTCGGCAACCAGGCCGCTGGGCTTCACTTCCGGATTTGCCGGGTATTCGGTGTTGGCCTCGGCGTAAATGCGCTGCGCTTCCGGTGAGGACAGGAATTCCATCAGCTTGATGGCGTTTTCCCGGTTGGGCGCGCTCTTGGTCAGCGAGATGCCGCTGATGTTCACGTGGGTGCCCCGGCCTTCGGCGTTCGGGAATACCAGGCGAACCTGTTCGGCGATCGGGCGCTGGTTTTCGTCCTGCAGCATGTTGCCATAGTAATAGCTGTTGCCGATGGAGATATCGCAAACGCCTTCAGCAATGGCCTTGATCTGGTCGCGGTCGCCGCCCTGGGGCTTGCGTGCCAGGTTGTCTTTCAGGCCGGCCAGCCATTTCTCGGCTTCGGCTTCACCATGGTGGGCGATCATGGAAGAGAACAGGGCAATGTTGTAAGGGTGCTTGCCGCTACGGGTGCAGATACGGTTGTCCCATTTATCATCGGCCAGCTGTTCATAGGTGGTGATTTCACCTTCTTCAACCCGTTCTTTGGAGGCGAAGATCAGGCGGCCACGGGTGGTCAGTGCAAACCACTTGCCGTCCGGGTGACGCAGATTCTCCGGGATATTTTCCTCCAGGACCTTGCTGTCCACGCCCTGAACCAGATCGCGCTCTACCAGTTCGTTGATCCGGGAAATGTCTACCGTCATTACCACATCGGCCGGACTATTGCGGCCTTCACGCTCCAGGCGCTCGGCCAGGCCCTGCTTGGCGAACACCACATTGGCGACGATGCCGGTTTCTTTCTCAAACGCGTTCAACAGTGGTTCAAGGAGGTAGGCCTGGCGGTAGGAATAGATGTTGACCTCGCCGTCAGCAGAGGCAGTCAAGGGCATTGCAGAGAGAGCCATTGCGGCAGTTGCCGCCAGTTTCATTCGCATAGTCAGATCCTTTCATGAAGTACTGAACAGTTGGCCAGTGGCTGAGATCCACAGGCGATTAAAAACGACAACCATTCTCATTACTATTGTTTCTACAGTCAATATCTCCTTTGGCATATTTTTCTGAAAATGGTGTTATGCTTCGGAAGACTATAAAAACACTGCAAAAGTTGTGGAAACCTTAGATGGCTGGGAACGATCGAAGAGAGCACATGCGCACCGCCATGAGTGCGAAGGTCAAAGTGATTCACGAGACGCTTGGTGAATTCATATTCTCGACCCGCGATATTTCGGATGGCGGCGTGTTCATTGTTGTCGACACCGAGCCTTTCGCTCCGCAGATCGGGGACACGGTAACCGTACAGGTGCAGGGGCTACCTGTACCGGCGCCGGTCCTTGAAATGGTGGTGGTGCGCAAAACCAATGACGGCTACGGCCTCCAGTTTGATCAAAGTGGTGACTGATAGGCGGATTCCGCCGGCCCGTTGTGGATAATGAGCAGGCCAACGATTTCGCTGTCAGGGAAGGCGCCAGCCCGATGATTCTTTCGATGTACACCAGAGTTTACAAGCCGGTTCTCGCAATTCTCGTTGCGGCCTCGCTGTCCGGCTGTGCCAGTTATTACTCTCATTTTGCAATGTTTCCTGCCGAGAATTCGTCCGGGCAGCCGCGACAGGTGCGTTTGTCCTGGCAGAGTGCTGAATCTCCGGGGTGGTGGTTCGCCGGCAATGAGGCCACCTCGATCAAGGTGGAGACCCAGTGCAGCGATCGTGTCTGGCGGCTTCGGGATGGCGATGAGGCTGGGCCCTGTGGCACTGGCATTCGCGCCTGCGGCAATGTGGGCATGGATATCCAGGCGAAAACCGGGAAGCCGGCAACGCCAGCCACGCGATGCATGGCGGTCAATCCGGAGGACCCCGATGCGCGAATTGCGGAGCTTGGCGGCAAACTGGAGCTTTTGGTGTCCTGTGAGCCGGCGGTCGTGACCGATGGAGCCGGTGACAAGGCGCGTAATCTGGATTATCTCCGCGCTTCGTCGGTGCCCTACACGGTGTACGTTCGCAAAGCCCCGCGGGGCGCCATGAATGCCAGGCTTCCAGAGTTCGACAAGGCGGTATGTGACGCAGAGTGACACTTTCTGACGTTGGTTTGTGACCGCCATCACAATGCTACACTTTGTTTCCTCCTGAACATTATCGTTACGCCTTGTCGCGTTTGGGTTACCCAGCGATACCATATTGTAATTGTGTCTTCCCGCGGTTCGGTCAGAATGGTAGCTATCGAAAAGTATGTTGTGTGAGGTGGCCCGTGGGTGTCCAACAGAAAAAAGTAGCAGTACATGATCTGGAAGTGGGCATGTTTGTGTCTGACCTGGACAGGCCCTGGCACCAGACTCCTTTCCCGATTCAGGGGTTTCCGATCCGGTCCCAGGATGATATCCGCGCCCTTGTATCGCATTGCAAATGGGTGATGGTGGATGTAGCAGAAGCCCGGGACTCGAAAGAGAGCAAAGCCGGGAGTAAGCCGGTTTTTGGCAAGAGTCTCAACAAGCGTGGCGGCGGCCGTGAACAACTCCAGTTGCCCCCCCTGAGCATCCGGGAGCCGGTTACCTACGAAACCGTTACCACCTTGCAGAAAGAGATCAAGACGTCAAAGCGTCTGCTTGACGATGTTGAGGCTGCTCTGGACCGGTTGCTTGAAACCCTGGACGCGAAGGGTACTCCGGATCTCAAGCCCATTGCTGCCATCACCAGCAAGATGGTCAGCAGTGTGATTCGCCAGCCAGACGCCCTGTTGTGGCTGGCTCGCACCCGGACCCATGACAATTTCCTTTATCGGCATGCCCTGAATACCTCGGTATGGGCTTTGGTTGTGGGCCGGCACCTGGGGCTGAATGAAGGCCTGCTGAACCATCTCGGCCTTGGCTGCCTGTTGTCCCAGGTGGGCAAAACGGCTTTGCCGGCGGAGCTGATCGCCCGGGAGGGCCAGCTGAATGCCGAGGAATACACCACTTACCGAAGCTATGTTAATCGTGGCGTTGCGATGCTTGAGGGTAGTGGCCTCTCCCGGGCGGTTCTGAGCGTGGTTCAGGGTCATCGGGAGCGTCACAATGGTTCCGGGTTCCCGGAAGGCGTTCGGGGCGACCGCATCCCCCTGTTGGCGAAAGTGGCAGGTATTGCCGAATTCTTCGAGTCGCTGATCACACCCCGGGACCATGTCGAGCCCCTGACACCCGCCAAGGCGGTGACCTTGCTCTACGAGATGCGCAACATTGAGTTCCAGGAAGATCTGGTGGAGAGCTTCATTCAGGCTATCGGTATCTATCCAACAGGCAGTCTGGTGGAGCTGACCGACGGTCAGCGCGGGATTGTGATGTCCCATTCGCCGGAGCGCCGGCTCTGGCCCCGGGTGATGGTGATGACAGATACCGCCTCCCGGCCGCTGAAAACCGCCAAAGTCATCGACCTGGCACGTTATAACGAAGGCAAAGAGGCGGCGGAAACGGTCAGTATCCGGGAGTGTCTCCCCCACGGTACCGAGGGGCTTGATCCCTCGCGCTATGACATAACCGGCGCGGAATCCCGCTGGAACCTGTCGAGGCTCATCAACGGATAAGGACCCGCAACGGTTTGCGGACCCAACGGTAGGTGCCCTCGGGGCGGAAGTTCGTGAGTAGCTCCGATTCTCCGCCCGATGGGCCTGCCAGGAAGTACTCCACTTCTGCGCTCTGCCAGTCTGCCGAGTTCACCTGAACATCCTGTGGTCTTGTGCTGATGGCCTCCAGTTCGGCAAGCGCGATCTCGCCACCGATCTTGCGCACGGCCACCTCTTTTATCTCGGCGTCGCTGGCCGGGTAGCTGGCAACATCATCGTCCAGGAAGTAGCGGTTGGCGACCGCTGTGGTGATGGCTTTGAGCTCCCGCGTGAGGTAGATCTGGGCGTCTTCGGCGCTGGTATCTTCCAGGGACCGCACGGAGTTCTCGATCCGCTCTTTTTTGGCTTTCAGGTCCTCGCTGTACTCGATATCAGGATCGCGATCGTCCGCGTCGTCGGGCCTGGGTGGTGCATTGTCGATTTCAGCCTGCGTGGGTGGTTCCTCGCAGAGCTCGTCATCTTCCGGGTAGAAACAGATGGCCGCCAGAAGCTGGTTGGCGGGCGAGGGTGTGGGTGCTGTGGCCGTGAATTCCGCTTCGCTGACCGTGAAATCAATGGGGTTGGTCAGGTTGGGGAGGGCGGCATTCAGCTGCTTGATAACCCGTTCCCGGATATCGATGCCTTCACCATCCGGGACGTTCTCTTTCCAGTTAAGTAGCATCAGGAACCGGGTCAGGTTCATCAGGGTGGCGTTTTCCAGCACCTGTTGCTCGGTTTGGGTGTGTGTTGACAGGCCCAGTTCATCGACCGTCGGAACTGCCAGGGCGGCCCGTGTGGAGCCGGAATATTCCAGCAGGGTGATATACTGCTTTGCCGGAACGCCGCTGATCAGTGGCAGATCGCCAACCCGGAACTCCACCGTTTCTCCCGGGTAGTAGCTGAATTCGCCCGCCGCGTTGGTGGTGCCGGTCTGGCTTGCTGTCCGGTAGGTAAGGCCGTTGAAACCATTGAAGTTCAGCCGGCCTGTGCTGGTGTCGTCGCCGGAGCCGCCGCCGTCATCAAGGCAGCCGGTGAATGCAAATACGCTGAGCAGCGCGAAGGACAATCGGATGCGGTGAACGGATCTCATGGTGTGTCGTACATTCCCTTCAATTCAGCGCGGCCGCCCTCAAGGCGCAGCAGCCCCTTTTGTAAGTTGTTGTAACCGCATTATAGGGACGGGGATTGCCTGTTATCGGGATTTCTGTCGCAGTTTCCGGTTTTGCTCCTCCTGAAGGTGCCGGTCCTTTCAGGACCTTGAAATCAGCGGCTTTGTCACAATAAATAGCATTCTAAATTCTGGCTGGCGGCCCGGGCCGCTTATTGCCATTTTTCACCGAATCGGGACCGTTTATGACCAATGCACTGGAAATCGAGGGCCTCACCAAAATCTACGGTGACGGGTTCGAGGCGCTCAAGGGGATTGATCTTCACGTAGCCGAGGGAGACTTCTTTGCCTTGCTAGGGCCCAACGGTGCGGGCAAATCAACCACACTGGGCATCGTTTGTTCGCTGGTGAACAAGACAGCCGGCAAGGTTCGCGTGTTTGGCTGCGATATCGACACCCACCTGTCTGACGCCAAGCTGAATCTTGGCGTTGTGCCTCAGGAGTTCAATTTCAATCAGTTCGAGAAAGTGTTCGATATCGTTACCACCCAGGCGGGCTATTACGGCATTCCACTCAGGGAAGCCTCGGTTTCGGCGGAGAAATACCTGAAGAAACTGGGCCTGTGGTCCAAGCGGGATACGCCGGCACGAATGCTTTCCGGGGGTATGAAGCGCCGGCTTATGATTGCCCGGGCGCTGGTGCATGAACCAAAGCTGCTGATTCTGGACGAGCCGACGGCCGGTGTTGATATTGAGCTTCGCCGTTCGATGTGGGCGTTTCTGGAGGAAATGAACCGGCAGGGTACCACCATCATCCTGACTACCCATTATCTTGAGGAAGCAGAGGCGCTTTGCCGCAATATTGCCATTATCGACCACGGCAAGATTCTCAAGAACACCAGCAAGAAGTCACTGTTACAGCAACTGAGCCTGGAGACGTTTGTGCTGGATACGGAATCACCGCTGGATGCCGCCCCGGAGCTGGGTGAATTCGCTACCAGGCTGGACGGGGAAGGCGCCCTTGAGGTGGATGTTCAGAAAGGCCAGGGGCTGAACCAGGTGTTCGTCCGGCTGGAGCAGTTGGGCATCAAGGTGATCAGCATGAGGACCAAGGCTAACCGTCTGGAGGAGCTGTTTATCCGCATGGTTGAAGAGAACGCCGTGGAATCCCATAAGTCTGTGGAGGGTGCGGCATGAAGCCACAGGCTCTGTTTACGGCGTTCAGCACCATTGTTGTCCGGGAGGTTCGCCGGTTCACCCGGATCTGGGCCCAGACCCTGTTGCCGCCCGCGGTCACCATGACGCTCTATTTCATTATTTTCGGCAATCTGATTGGGTCGCGGATTGGCCAGATGGGCGGCTTCGATTATATGTCGTTCATCGTGCCCGGGCTGATCATGATGGCCGTTATCACCAGTTCTTATGCGAATGTGGTGTCGTCGTTTTTTTCCATGAAATTCCAGCGCAGCATAGAGGAGTTGCTGGTTTCACCCGTGCCGAACTGGGTCATCCTGGCCGGTTACGTGGCAGGCGGCATGGCTCGGGGCCTGGGGATTGGTCTGATTGTCACCCTGCTGTCGCTGGCGTTCACCCAGTTGTCGATTCATAACCTGCCGATGATGATCCTGACGGTATTCCTGACCTCGGCCCTGTTCTCACTTGGAGGGTTCATCAATGCCATGCTGGCGACCAAGTTTGATGATATCTCCATCGTACCGACGTTCGTGCTGACACCGTTGACCTACCTGGGTGGCGTGTTCTACAGCATCGATCTTTTGCCTGGGTTCTGGCAGGGCGTATCCATGATCAACCCGATCCTGTATATGATCAATGGCTTCCGCTATGGCATTCTGGGCGTCTCGGACGTCAATCCCTACATTTCTCTTGGTATGATTCTGGTTTTCATAACCGTGCTGGCATTTGTCGCGTTGAAGATGCTGAGCCGGGGCAAAGGCATTCGCCACTGATTTCAGGAACACCTATGGCACTCAATGATGCACCACTTGGCAAATCAAGTGATTATCCGGACAGCTATGACCCGGGCCTTCTGTTCCCCGTGGCCAGAGAGGAAAACCGTCGCCGGCTTGGTCTGGAGGATGGCCGCTGGCCCTGGTTCGGGGAGGATCTCTGGCAGGCCTGGGAGATCTCCTGGCTGAGGCCGGGTGGCGTTCCAGAGGTGGCCTGGGCGGAGATTGTCTTTCCGGCAGCATCGCCCTCCATTATTGAGTCCAAATCACTCAAGCTGTACCTGAACTCCCTGAATCAAACGGTCTATTCCACCCGGGAACAGGTGGCGGAGGTGATTACCCGGGACCTTTCCAGTGCCTGCGGTGGCGCGGTTCAGGTCCGGCTTCTGAGTGTTGATGAATCGGCCGAGGCCGTGGGCCGTCCCGGCGGCTTCATTTTGATCGATGATGAGCCCGTGCAGGATGTGGTGTACGACTATGCGCCGGATTCCCTCACCGCCGGCACTGAGGTGGTGACGGAGCACCTGTGCTCACATCTGCTTAAAAGCAATTGCCCGGTGACCGGGCAGCCAGACTGGGCAACCCTTCTGATCAGCTATACCGGCCCGAAAATCGACCGGGCAGGGTTGCTTCGCTATGTGGTGAGCTTTCGCCAGAAGCAGGATTTTCACGAGCATTGTGTGGAAACGGTGTTTACGGATCTGATGCTCCGTTGCGAGCTGGAATCGCTGACGGTGTGCGCCCGTTATACCCGCAGGGGCGGACTGGATATTAACCCCTGGCGAAGCACTGAAACCGGGCAGGATGCCGGGCCGAGACTGATTCGTCAGTAAAATGGGTCTGAAGGCGCCGGCGGACGGCGCCTCAGGAAACGTCTTCTTCCCGCCGCAGGCGGTCTGCGGCGTCTTCGAGGGCAAGGAGAATGGCCTGGCGTTCCTTTTCGGTGACCTTGTCCGAATCCAGGTACATGGCGAATCCGCTGTGCTCGTGTTCCAGGAAGCTTCGGTTCGGCCCCATATCCCGCCGGAAATCCACCACTTCGTAGATCGGCACCGGTTTGCCGAAGCCCTTGACCGTGATTTCGCCTTTATCCCGACACATGATCTTGTCCTTGATCAGCGAGAAGGTCTCGTAAGAGACCAGGATTTCGCCGGGTTCCGCCAGGGATTCCAGGCGGCTGGCCAGATTCACTTCCTTTCCGATAATGGTGTAGTCCATCCGGTTCTCGGCACCGAAATTACCCACGGTGGTGTAGCCGGTGCTGATCCCCATGCGGATTTCCAATGGGGTCTTGATGCCCTGGCTGCGCCACTTCTGGCGCATGATCTTCATGTGCTTGCGCATATCGATGGCCATGGACACGCAGGCCAGGGCATCTTCCCGCTGCCCCCGGCTGGTGGGATCGCCAAAAAACACCATGATGGAGTCGCCCACGAATTTGTCGATGGTGCCGCCGTATTTCAGGGCCACTTCCGACATTTCATTGAAGTAGTGGTTGAGCAGTTCGGTCAGTGCTTCCGGCTCCATCTCTTCGGAGAGTTCGGTGAAGCCTTTGATATCTGAGAAGAATACAGCCAGCTTTTTACGCTGGGTTTCCAGCCGTACGTCCCGCTCACCGGTAAAGATGGACTGCCATACCTGGGGCGAAAGGTACTTGGAAAGCTTGTGGGAAAGCGCAATGGACTGTTCCCGCTGATTCTGTATCTGGGTTTTGGCAAGCATCAGGGCCCGTGCCTGCTGATGCGAATAGTAAGCGGTGACGCAGATGTACAGGCCGGTAGAAAGCAGCGAAACGATCATGGTCAGCAATGGCGCGTGCGGACCATCAGCCGGACCGAGGATGGCAACAGTAACGGCAATCGTAGTGGCCATGACTGCCGTGCCGAACAACCATTGCCGGATACCACCGACGATCAGACAGCTGAACATCAGCATCAGGGCCACGGATAGCGATGGCATAACCACCAGGCCGATGCAGCCAATGAATCCGCCGCCGATCAGGCAGTCCACAATCAGCATTTTCTGACGGATGCGGCTAGAGTTCCGAAGGAAGGTCCTGCGTGTCAGTATATGGACAATGTGGGGCCAGGTGAGGGCGCCGGCCACCAGCCACAGCAATGGTTGCGGGAAGGCGTTCTGAAGTACCCCGGCCACGATAATCGCAGCGGTGGAGGTATACGCCAGCACCCTGCCGTTGTAATCCGGCATTGGCGGTATGGCGATCGGGTTGCCGGGGGCTTCCGTCGTCATCGACTTGCCAGCGGAAGTACTGGCAGTGCGCAGATCGGCCGGTGCGCTCATCATTTCAGAAATGGTTCCCGCCGGAGACCCGCGCCCGGAATGTACATTGTGTTGCTACTCATCCTGATACGACCGTACTATTTATGATTGTTCGTTATCATTGTTGGCAAACCTGACTACGACTAAAGGTTAACAGTATTACGTACAAGCCACAATTCACTGGCGTTATTGGGTGTGATCCCGGTTTTTCGCCACCATGCAGCGAGAATTTATGACCGCAGTTACCGATTTCCTGCTGAACCGTTCCTCCGAGCCCAGGCTGGAGGCTCCCGCACCGGACCCGGGCACCCTTGAAAAAGCCTTTGCCTGCGCCGCCCGGGCGCCAGACCATGCGCTGCTGCGGCCCTGGCGCTATCTGATTGTGGAGGGAAAAGGACTGGTGGCGCTGGGGGATTTGTTTGCCTCAACCTGTGCCAACAACAGCGACGAGCAGGGGATCGAGAAGCTTCGGCGGGCGCCCCTGAGAGCGCCGATGGTGATTGTTGGCATCGCCTCGCCAAAGCCGCACCCCAAGGTGCCAGAGGTTGAGCAGATGATGTCTGCCGCAACTGGAATGAGCTTTATCGAGCTGGCGCTCCAGGATGCCGGGTACGGCGTTATGTGGCGCACCGGTTCCGTTGCTTACCATGCGTCTGTACGGCAAGGGCTTGGGCTTGAAGATCATGAGAAGATTGTCGGTTTTCTCTATACCGGCAGTGTTTCGGTCAAAAAACCTGCTGTCCCGCGGCCAGCCACGGAGGAATTTGTCCGGCACTGGCCGTAACCGCTGGAGCGGAATTCCCCGGCCCGAGCCGGGGGAAGCAGCTTGCCGCTTTTTCTACCCTGCATTCTGCTTCGCCCCCACGAAGCTCTCGTTGTACCCCGTCATTACTGGCCTCCCGCACTATTTACGGTGCCTTGCAAAATCTGGCATCCGCCTTGCTTTAATCCTGTCAGAGAGCACTGCCGGCAAACCAGATCGGCATAACGGTGCAGTTTTCGGGAGGCAACATGGCAATTTCGTTCGATAACGCTCTGGGCATTCATCAACATGCGGTGGAAGCGCGGGTCAAGCGTGCTGAAGTTCTGGCAAACAATCTGGCAAACGCCGATACCCCGGGCTTCAAGGCGCGTGACGTGGATTTTCAGGCGATGATGCAGCGGGCCCATGATTCCGTCAGTGGTTTTCAGATGGAGAAAACCAACGAGGCCCACATGGACACCTCCCCGTCGGGTTCGGAAAGTGAGCTGCTGTATCGGGTGCCGCATCAGGCGTCGGTAGATGGCAACACGGTGGATGCCCAGCAGGAGCAGAGTCGCTTCATGCGCAACGCCATGGACTTTCAGGCCAGTTTCCAGTTCCTGAACAGCAAATTCAGCGGTTTGACCAAAGCCATTAAAGGCGAATAAGCCGCAGTCACAGGGTTAGCGAAGGAGATTTTTCATGTCACTGGGCAGCATTTTTGATATCGCCGGTTCCGGCATGACAGCGCAATCACTGCGGCTGAATACAACCGCTTCCAACATTGCCAATGCCGAGACCGCCAGTTCCAGCACCGAGGAAACATACCGGGCCCGGAAGCCGGTGTTCGCGGCAGTTCAGCAGTCGCTGCTGAATCCCGGCCAGGGTGGCTTACCGATGGCGGGCGATTCGGCCCAGGGTGCAGGCGTTCGGGTTGAAGGCATTGTTGAGAGTGAGGCTGAGCTGCAGATGCGGTATGAGCCTCACCACCCGGCCGCGAATGAAGACGGCTATGTCTACTACCCCAATGTGAACGTGGTGGAAGAGATGGCAGACATGATGTCGTCGTCCAGGAGCTTTCAGATGAATGTGGATGTCATGAACACTGCCAAGTCCATGATGCAGCGCATTCTGACGCTTGGTCAGCAGTGATAGAGGTTAGGAGATAATCATGAGCGCAGTGAATTCCACAGCCCCCGCCGATGTGCTGAGCCAGTATCAGATTCAGGAAGAGAGCAAGGCCAAAGGCAGTAATGAATTAGGTAAAAACGCCTTCATGGAACTGATGCTGGCGCAAATGAAGAACCAGGACCCGCTGAAGCCCCAGGAAAACGGCGATTTCGTCGCGCAGCTGGCACAGTTCAGTTCACTGGAGGAAATGCAGAATCTTTCCGGAACCGTGGACGATATGGCCGGCCAGTTCCGCTCCAGCCAGGCGCTCCAGGCTTCCGCCATGGTGGGCAAGTCGGTTCTGGCGCCCACGAATGTCGGCATTCTCGGTAGTGAAGGTGAAGTTACCGGCACTATCGAGGTTCCTGCCAGTACGGGTGGTCTGAACCTGTCTGTGATGAGCTCAGCCGGTGAGCTGGTGCGCAAGATTGACCTGGGCAGTGCTCAGGCGGGCGTTACTTCCTTCCGCTGGGATGGCCAGGACGGCAACGGCAATACTTTGCCGCCGGGCCGCTACCAGATAAAGGCGGAGGGTTCTTACCCATCTGGAACAGAGCAACTGAATACGATGATGAGTGCCAACGTCGATAGCGTTTCTCTGGGCAACGGTGGATCGATCACGCTGAATCTGGCCGGTATGGGCTCGATTCCGCTGTCCGAAGTCAAGCAGATCAACTGAACCGGTGGCACACCAAGAGGTATAAGTCATGGCATTTAATACAGGATTAAGTGGCCTTCGGGCGGCACAGGTGGAGCTGGATGTCACTGGCAACAACATTGCCAACGCCAGCACGGTGGGTTTCAAGAGCAGCCGTGCGCAGTTCGGTGATTTGTACGCCAACGGCTTTTTGAGTTCTGGCAATAACCCAATCGGCGATGGCGTACGGGTTCAGGATGTTAAACAGTCTTTTGGACAGGGCAATATCAGTTTTACCGATAATGGTCTGGATATGGCCATAGACGGTGACGGCTTCTTTGTTCTGAGTAATGGCGGGGAAGTACAGTATTCCCGGGCAGGCCAGTTCGGTATTGATAAAGAAGGCTTCGTGGTCAACAACCAGAACATGAAGGTGCAGGGTTACACTGCCGATGAGGATGGCAATATCTCTGGGGTTCGGGGTGATCTTAAGATTGAGACCGACAATCTCGCGCCGCGCCGTACCACAAACCTGGAGACGGATTTGAATCTGGATTCCAGGGAGTCAATCTTGGAACAACGGGTTAAGAACTTAACTCTACCTGTCGAAGATACCGACCCGACCGCCACGCCTCCTTCCAATGATGGGATCGTGGGGGAAACCTTCACATTCCAGTACTCGGATGGCTCGGCGGACTATACGGTTGGTCCGATTCCTGACGAGCCAGCATACAACGTGGCCCAGTTAATTGATGCTGCCCCGGGAGTTAGCGCATCCGCTACTGAGACCGCAACGATTCCCGCTGGTGATTTGCCCAACTCCACGATTCAGGATCCCAACTTCCAGTTTCGTGTTGACGGGGTGGATGTTCCCAATCTCAATACGGTAAATAATTTAACTGAACTGGCAGCTGCCATTTCGGGCCTGGGCAATAATTCGATTTCAGCGAGCGTTGACTCCAGCACTGGTGATCTTGTCATTACCGACAGCTCGGGCGAGCAGGAATTTGACGTATCCTGGGGGACGGCATCACCTACGGCCAATGCCTATGCATCAAAAGGTGAGGTCTATATCAATACAGACCGAACAGTGGAAACGGTGACACCCGCGACAACTAATTTTGCACAAAAGTACGCGGCAACGAGTGCCGAAAGAATCAATGAATTCAACCCCATTGACCAGCGCACCTATAATCATGCCACCTCCACTACGATTTACGACAGTCTGGGTAACTCCCATGAACTGACTCAGTTTTTCGTTAAAGAGCCATCACCAGGTGCGGGAGTCGGTGAGAGTCAGTGGTCCGTTTATCTGCAGATTGATGGGGAGATGGTCGGTGGGACCGGTCCTGGTGGGGCTCCGTACACTGCTACCTTTGACGAAAGCGGTGCTCTGGAATCGATCACAGATCAGAATGGAAACATTTCCAGCAACGGTGAGATTGTTGTTGATGACTGGACGCCAAAAGACCCCAACGGAGATCCCAATGGCGCGGATGGCCCACCTGCTCTTGCTGCGGGTGAAGAAGTACCTAGCCCGATCCCCGAAGATGGGCAGTATGGTTCAGCTTTCGTCATAGATCTTGGAGACTCAACCCAATACGGCGCGACCTTCGGTGTCAACGATCAACAGCAGAATGGTTACACCACCGGCCGTTTGTCCGGGCTGGATGTGTCCAGTGATGGGGTCATTTTCGCCCGCTATACCAATGGGCAATCCAATCCTCTGGGTCAGGTCGCTCTGGCAAGCTTCAACAACACCGATGGTCTGTCACCGGTAGGTGATACCGCGTGGGTAGAAACCTTTGAGTCCGGCCAGCCGGTCATTGGCAAACCGGATACAGGCACCCTGGGTGCCATCGCGGCGAGCTCGGTAGAAGAGTCCAACGTCGACCTATCTGCCGAGCTGGTCAACCTGATCATTGCGCAACGCAACTATCAGGCAAACGCCAAGACCATCGAAACCTCCGATGCGGTCACCCAGACCATCATCAACCTCCGTTAAGTTCGCGCTGTTTAATCTAGCGCTCTAGCGAATATGGCATGACTCCTGCAGGAAGACTGGAAACAGTCAAAATTCCGGCAGGAGTTTTCCCATGGACAAAGCCCTCTACATCGGTATGTCTGGTGCCAAGCAGAATATGCTGGCCCAGCG
>Ga0208014_1000181_pt1 | contig 36175 bp, 30 predicted proteins | sample 25_taG_FD_184099 | JGI IMG/M metagenome (GOLD analysis project Ga0208014, IMG submission 184099) | Marine viral communities from Cariaco Basin, Caribbean Sea - 25_WHOI_OMZ (SPAdes) (version 2) | ecosystem: Environmental > Aquatic > Marine > Oceanic | place: Caribbean Sea: Cariaco Basin...
TAGAAACCAAAGACAAAGCTGTAGAAGAAGTTTTTTTTAGAAAATTACTTAAAATAGTCGAAGAGGAAAAAGAAAGATACAATCAAAAAGATCCTAGGAAAATCTCACCTAGAGAAAAACAAAAATTAGATAATAAAATTGAGAAGTATGAAGCTTTTATAAAAATGCTACGTTCCAATGATAAGTGGGGAATAACGACGACTGATAAAGATAAACTTTCGAGCATTGGAAAAGATATAAGGAAAAATCGTAATAGAATCGATTCTTTAAAGGAAGATACATTTAATCAATTAAAAAAGGAATTAGAATCTTTAGACAAAATAGATAAGGGGCTAACACCTAACCAAGAGAGTAAACTTGATAGTATTGTTAACAATCTTAAAGAAACCCTTAAAACAGAAAGCCTTTTACAGAAAGAAAACAAACGTTTGAGAGAAGAATTCGAGAATGAGAAAAAACGTTATAATGATTTAAATATAAAGTTTAAAAGAATATATGTAAAACCCGGAAGTAAAATCAACATTAAGGAAGGTCATTTTGGAACTTTTATTTCGCTCATTAAGAATCTACAAAAAATCAAAGAACCAAATACTTCTAATGAAGAAAATCAAATAGAAAAAATTTTACAAACAGGTGCTGAAAAAACGTGGCTTAAATTAATCAGTAATAATTTCACCTCTAATGGAAAGAGTATCTCAATAAAAACACTTGAAAATTACTTTTACGATGACCGTGAGTTACCAAAAAAGGGTTATTACACTGAGATAGTAGTCCTACCAAAAAAAATAAAATAATATATCACCAAATTTATGTCTGAGGGTAAAGTTAATTTACCCTCTTTTTTTTTGAGGGTATAAATATTTCACCTTCATTATTTTTTCAATTACGCATTAAGTTTGTTCCATCCTTGCAAGGTTGACGATAGTTAGCCACTATCCTTTTCATCATTTATTAACGCTTATTAAATCCTAGCAAATTATGGAATTATTTGATTCAAGTGCATTAGTTCGTTGTATAAAAGAAGCTGTAAGAAGTGAATTACATAGCATATTGAAAGAAACGAATTTTCTAAATCAAAAACCTAAAGAGGAAGAAAGATTGCTTACTAAAAAAGAAATGGCTGAAGAGTTAGATATATCTTTAGTAACACTCACCGAATGGATGAAAAAAGGCTTGCCTCATAGAGGTAAACATAGCCGGAAATATTTTATAAAGGAAGAGGTATTTAACTCCTTAGAGAAATATCCAAAAAGGAAAAAAGCGTAAAGAGTACCATTCTTTACGCTTGTAATTTCTTCAAAATTATTTTTAAATAACTGTATAAGACAAATATACAGTTTTCAAATCAATTGTATATGAAAAATCATCAAATTCCCTACATTAGAATTGCTTGGGATTATTATTTATTCGATGATGTTCCAACAGTCTACGGGAAAAATATAAGAACGCTCATAAAATGGAACAAACAAGCGATTATTGATGATCATGGCAAAAAGTATTTGGATAAAATACCTAAATACGTCGGATTTACCTGTGTCCCTTCCCATCTCGATTACCAGCGAGTAATAGGTAATAGGTTCAATCAATATCATCCAATATCCCATAAACCGAAAAAAGGTTCAATTAATAATACTATTAGTTTTTTAAAGCATCTCTTCGGTGAGCAATATCTACTGTCCTTAGATTATTTGCAGATATTGTTTACAATGCCTGTTCAGCACCTCCCGATACTCTGCTTGGTTTCAAATGAGCGTAATACGGGTAAAAGCACTTTTTTAAAGTGGCTTAAAATTATTTACGAAGAAAACGCAACTTTCATCGAAAGTAACAGTTTTCAGAGCCAATTTAACACGGATTGGGCAGGCAAGCTACTTGGGCTAATGGACGAAACACTTTTTAACCAGGAAGAGATTACGGAGAAACTAAAATACCTAAGTACCTCTAATACACAAAAATTAGAAGCAAAGGGAAAAGACCGTGTTGAAATCTACATTTTCATAAAATTTATTATTTGTACTAATAACGAATATAACTTTATAAAAATTGATGAATTTTCGGAGCGTTTTTGGGTAAGAAAGATAAATCGTTTGAAGCACGAAAACACTGAAATGCTAGAAGACTTAAAGGAGGAAATCCCGGCTTTTCTACACTTTCTGACGCAGCGAAAGCTATCTACAAGAAAGCAATCAAGAATGTGGTTTAGCTTTGAACAAATCAAGACCAAAGCCTTTACCAGACTCGTACAAAACAATAAATCTCGAGTAGAAAAGGAGCTAGCCAGTATTCTTTATATGATCATGGAACGCTTAGAAATGGAAGAAATTCAACTTTGCCCATACGATGCCGTTGATCTTGTTTATAGATCAAGAATCAAAACAAGTCAAAATGAAATGCGTAGAATCTTAAAGCGGAACTGGAAACTAACCAATCAAACCAACTCATGTTGGTATGAGAAATTTAGTCTCTGGCAAGATGGGGATATTCAGTCCAAAAAAACTAAAGGACGATATTTTACCGTAACTCGAGAATTTCTTACTACAAATTTTGATGACTTTGATGACAATTGATGATAATCCCTTATAAACAAAGGGCTCATCATGTCATCAAAATTGTCATCAGTAGGTCATCAAAAATAAAAGTGATGACTAAAACTATGCAGTGAAAAACAAAAAATAAAAAGTGATGACAAAGTGATGACGTAAGTGATGACATTGCAATCCCTTACTATACTTGGGATAAGAGAGAAATGTCATCAAATCATCAAAAAATCACGAAAATAAAAGCTCACAACAAAAATGAAAACAAAACATATACTTTCCTGTACAAAAGCGAAACAAATAAGCATAGCAGAATTTTTAAAAACTAGCGGATATAAACCTGAAAAAGACAAAACTCATGAGGCTTGGTTTTGTAGTCCACTTAGATCTGAAAATCACGCCTCTTTTAAAGTCTGTAGGCGCAAAAATGTATGGTTCGATCATGGGACGGGTTTAGGAGGAACTATAATTGATTTAGTAATGAAACTGCGAAATTGTACAATTTCCGAAGCTCTTTTATTCCTAAGCGATAGTAGCTATTCTTTTTCTTTTCACCAGCAACCGAAAATTGATATTAAACAGAATAAATACACTATTCAAAAAGTATGCGATCTACAATCTCCAAAATTATTGAACTATATTAAGGGTCGTAAAATCAACCTTGATTTAGCAAAACAGTTTTGTAGAGAAGTACATTATTCATTTGATGATCAAAAAATATATAGTGGTGTGGGTTTCCAAAATGATCTGAATGGTTTTGAAATACGATACTTTAAGTTTCAATGTTGCTTGTTTAAAAAAAGTATTACTAGCATTTTGAGCCATTCGCCAACAGCTTGCTTTTTTGAATCCTGGTCAGATTTCCTATCCTACTTAACACTCAAAAAAAGAATACCCAAAGAAGATTTTATTATTCTCAACAGCACTTCCCTTGTTAAGAAAACAGAACATTTATTTTCCAATTACAAGCGCCTCAAAGTTTTCTTTGATAATGATTCGGCCGGACAATCAGCCTGCAATTATATTCAAAATTTAGCTCCTAAAGAGGCTATTGACTGTAGTATTCATTACAGTGATTATAATGATTTAAATGATTATCTAATCAATAGTGAAATTATAGGGCGTTGAGCTTAGCCAGTCGTGGGCAACGTGTACACTTCGTGCACACTTATGCCCCGCCTGGCTATTCGCAGCAGAGCTGCTCATAGAAAATTTGTCAACTAAAATCGATTAAAAATGAATTCAGAAAATAAACATAGGGTTGTTTTTTATTTGTCTTCGGAAGACAAAGAATACCTGAATAATCAATGTGAAATCCTTCAAGTCAAAGTCTCTTTTTTTGTACGAAACTGTGTCCTTGAAAAACTAGGAAAGCCTGTGCTTGATATTCAAAAGAAAGATATCGATGTAAAAAAATACAGTTCTCAGATGATCAGAATTGGTGTCAATTTGAATCAAATTTCCAAGAAGTTGAATTCCGGTGCGAAATTCATCATAGCCGATCAAAAAAAAGTTCTCGAGGATATTGAAGGCTTAAAAAATCACATTTTAGAAATTAAATCCCAACTATAGTTATGGCGAATAATGAAGAAATATTAGTGAATCTTATGCAAAATGTCTCTGATGAGTTAGAGCATATTGGAAAAAAAATAGGTGATCTGGAACGATCAAAAGAAAAAGATGATGAGCTCTTTGAAAAGCAACGCAATATGCTTGCCAGGAACTTGAATGCTACAAATACTATGCTTAGTAGAGTTTTAGCTGAAAATCCACCAATAGTCAAGCATACTCACAATACCCAATATACGGCCTTTGGAAAAGATACGCCATTTAGTTCGAAAATGCTTCTAATCCTAATCGCTTCGCTATTACTATTAATTCCTTTAATCAAATATGTACCTCCATACTTGAATGAAAGAAGCACTATAGCAAAAGAGCGGGATGATTATAAACTCTTTTATGAGTACGTATTCTATAGAAACTTTGAAGCGGATCAATCTATTCCTAAAGATCTACAGCAAATACTAAAGGATATAGAAACTGACGATACGACCTACACCAATTACGTTAATCGCCTTAGCAGAAAATATGAAAACTACCTGAAAAAGGAAGATCTAAAGGCACAATTAAAAAAATTGGAAGAATGATCGCGAAATTACAATCGATATCCTACACCAGTAACGCTTTGCAATACTGTGAACGAGGTGGACAGATACTACATTCTAATGAATGCTTGGGAAGCGCTAAACAAATTTGGGATCAAATGAAACTATTGGAGGATCGTAATGACCGCTGCGAAAAGAAAGCATTTCATATTAAAATAAGAATTGCACCAGAAGACAAATCGAAAATAACCAATCAAGATTGGATAGATATTGCTAAGGATTATGCTAAGAAAATAGGTTTTCAAAATAATCTATATGCTGCTTATATCCATGAAGAAGGTACAAATAAAGAGCATATTCATATTGTAGCCAGTAGAATTCAAGAGAACAATTTAGCTGTTCCTGACAGTTATACGCATTATAAAAACATGGATTTCTGTCGGAAGATTGAAAAGCAATATGGACTACGAAAAGTAGATCGAAAATTAGAGCATTTTAAAGCCCAGGAAGTTTTTATTCCAAGCGATAAACGCAATTGCAATTTAAAAGATGATATTTTGAAAGCTATGGAAATTTCAGATTCCCTGGATGATCTGACTTTTCATTTGAAACAGCAAAATATTCAAACAAAGATCGGTCGCGGAATATCTTTTATCGATGCCAATGGCGTACGAAAAAAAGGTTCGGAAATAGATCGCAAACTATCCCTAAAAGGCATAGAAAAGCAACTTTCCTATAAGAATCAAGAACGAAAATTTAATTACGGAATAACTAGATAATCAAATATGAAAAATATTCAATTAGAAATAAGTAAAGAGTGTCCAGAGGAGTATATCGAAATTATTAAAGGCTACTGGAAATATGAAGGTACACCTTTCGATTTCATCAATAAGCCTAAAAAAATACGAGATAAATATACTATCGCGCAGCACAATCTAAATAAGATCATTAAACCTTATTCAAAACTTACTTTTTATTTTCATTGTACAAGCTGTAATTCTTATGAATTTCAAGAAGTCCGCAGTCAATCAGCATGTGTGCAAAAACTCAGAGAAATAAAACCGTCAAAATTTGATGAGTTTAGATGTGAGCACTGTGAAAATCAAATGAAAATAGAAAAATTAAAACAGAAAGAAGAAGATAGAAAAAGAATGATTGCCAGATTAGAGAAGGCCGTGGATGAGCAGCGTTGGGAAAAACTTAAAGATTTCGAGTACAAACTATTAGATCATTGTATCTCCAAAGATTTAACCGAGTTGAAACTATTTTACGGGGCGAAACTTGGGAAAGATCAAATCAAGCGATTATTTAGAGGATTGTATATTTTGGAAGAATTTGAACTTCTCGTATTAAAAACTGATAGATATAGCAAAACAATTAGAGGCTATGAAGTTCATGAAAAATTAAAAGAAAACTTCAAATATAGTCCTCGTCCTTACAAAAATTCAATAGACGAGGAACCTGAAATTGACTTTGATCAGCTCGATGCTTTGAAATTTTTATTACCTGTAAATAGAACCAAGTTCCGTCCAGATGATCCTAGATATGCAGGCAGAACTAAATTTCCAAAACGCATTATTATTGAACCAAATGTCGAATATTCATTTGCGCTTTGGGAAAGATCAAATGGCAGCTTATATCTAACGCTATTGCCTACTGATGATATTTATCCCTCTCCAAAAGTATCACCTCTTTAGTGAATTAATCATTAAAATAAGGAAATGCCATCTCTCTTAATGAGGGATGGTGTTTGGGGCAAAATATTCTTTAAAATTTGATACTAAATCTTAGTAAAAATTCGAGAAATAAAAAAACAATCATTAAAAATCAAGATATTCCCTTTATCATTAAAAAAGTGAGGAATAGTGATTGGGGCAAAATACTGTATCATATTAATCTAAAAACCCTATTTTTAGGCTTCAAATTCAATTCTACTTATGAAGTCAGCTGAAATAGAGGAAAAAGTAAAAATACTATTCCAAAATTTTGATCGTGAGAATTTTATATATGATTTATTAAGAGCTTACGGAATTTCAAAAACCTCAATAACTCGTTTACAAAAAGGAGATTTTAACCTTTCTAAGAACGAAAATGAAATTCTGTACAAAAAAAAGCTGTTATTCAAGGAAACTGATAGTGATCAGTTACTCGCTATTATAGATGATTTATCTAAAGGAGAAAATCTGAAACATAATCCTCGCTTTGTTGTAGTAACTAATTATAAAGAGCTAGTTGCGAAAGATACAAGGACTGGAAAAAATTTGGATATCGCTTTAAAAGAACTTCCTAAAAACTTTAGTTTCTTTTTACCGTGGGCCGGACAAGAGGTATATACTGCTAAAAATGAAAATGAAGCGGATAGAAAAGCTTCCTACCGAATGGCGAAGCTTTACGACATCTTAGTTACCGAAAACCCTGAAGTTGCAGAAGATTATGGTCATAATCTTAATGTTTTTTTCTCTAGATTGTTATTCTGCTTTTTTGCAGAGGACACCGATATTTTTCCACTTGAAGGTATGTTCACCAATACCCTAATGCAACAAACACAGAAAGATGGGAGTGATGTTCATATTTTTCTAAAAAAACTATTTAGAGTTCTTAATACTAAAGATAACAGCGAAGAAGCATCGTATCTAAACCAATTCCCCTATGTGAATGGAGGATTATTTAAGGATGACATTGTACTTCCTAAATTCAATGCGGAAGCACGAAGAATAATCGAAGAATGCGGCGATTTGGACTGGAAAGAAATTAATCCTGATATTTTTGGATCGATGATTCAGGCTGTGGTGCATCCTGGGGAACGTGGTAATTTGGGAATGCATTACACTTCGGTGCCTAACATCATGAAGGTAATTGAACCTTTATTTTTAAACGAACTCTATGAAGAATTTGAAAAAGCTAAAGGAAGTGCAAAAAAACTTAGAAAGTTAATTACGCGGATTAGTAAACTTAAAATATTTGATCCTGCTTGTGGTAGCGGTAACTTTCTAATTATTGCTTACAAAGAACTTCGAAAACTGGAAATTGAAATCTGGAAGGAAATTCAGGATATTGAACCCCAACAAAGTTTTATCTATTCTGAAATTAAACTCACACAATTCTACGGAATTGAAATTGACGATTTTGCCCACGAAATAGCAATGCTGTCGCTTTGGCTTGCTGAACACCAAATGAATATATATTTTGAACGAGAACTAGAAATGGGTAAAGCACTGCCTATTTTACCACTAAAAGCTGCCGGGAAAATTGTTCACGGAAATGCAACTCGTGTGGATTGGGAAGATGTGTGTCCAAAAGAGAAAGGTGATGAAATTTATTTGTTAGGCAATCCACCGTATCTAGGCTCTAGAAACCAAGATCAAGATCAAAAAGAAGATTTAAAACTTTTGTTTAAAAAGGATTACAAAAGCTTAGATTACGTGGTGGCTTGGTTTTACAAGGGGGCAAAATATATAGAAGGTTTCGATGCACATTTAGCACTGGTGTCTACAAATTCAATCTGCCAGGGGGATCTTGTTGCCAAAATCTGGCCAAGGATATTAACAGAAGGGTTGGAAATTGGTTTTGCTTATCAATCGTTTAAATGGTCTAACAGTGCCAAAGGAAACGCTGGAGTTACCGTAATTATTGTTAGCCTAAGAAATACATCTAAAGAGAGTAAATATCTTTACATAAATAATACTAAACAGCTTGTAAAAAATATAAATCCCTACCTAGTTGAAGCTAAAAATATCATAGTTAAAGGTTCTGCCTCTCCTATATCAGATCTACCAAAGTTAACCTTTGGTAATATGCCAAATGATGGAGGAAATCTAATATTAGACGAAGCTGAAAAGGCTTCACTTATTAATTCTGATCCAAAAGCCAAGACTTTTATTAAAGATTTTATAGGAGCTCACGATTTCCTTAATGGAAAAACAAGATGGTGTTTAAAAATTGGTGATAATGATTTAGAAGATGCTTGTTCTATTCCTGAAATCAGTAAAAGATTAAAAAAGGTAGCTGAAAAGAGAAATAAAAGTACTGAGAAGAGTACTAGAGAATTAGCCAATAAGCCTAATAATTTTTATTTCTTCTCTCATTTGAATTCTGATTCAATTTTAGTTCCTAGACATTCATCTGAACGTCGGATTTATATACCAATTGGTTTATTCGATTCAAATACAATAATTGCAGATTCAGCTTTAGCTATATACAATGCGGAGCCTTGGATATTTGGAGTGATATCATCTAAAATTCATATGTCTTGGGTAAGGGCCGTTGGAGGCCAACTTGAGACAAGGCTTAGATATTCCGCAAAACTGTGTTATAATACTTTTCCATTTCCTAAAATTTCAGAAAAGGACAAAGAACGAATCAATTTACATGTGTTTTCTGTTTTGGAAGAGCGTGAAAATCATCCAGAAAAAACAATGGCACAATTGTATGATCCAGAAAAAATGCCAACTAGTTTACGCCAGGCGCATAAAGAATTGGATGAAGCCATAGAACGTTGCTATCGTCTCAAACCATTTGAAAATGATACCGAACGCCTGGAATATCTTTTTAAGGAATATGAAAAGATGGTAAATAAGAATACGCTTTTGGAAAAGGGGAAAAAGAAAACTACACAGAAAAAATAGTAAATATGGAAACTACTCAAACAAAAGTCCTTAAATCATTAAAAGACAATAGTATTATTTCAACTTCCAAAGATACGCCCGAAAAAGAATCTGATGTTATTGATAAACTGGAAGCGTTCGAAGTGATCGTGAAACACACAAAATATTCTTATAAGCCCACTAAACTCTTTTATCAATATTCTGATGAATTAATTGCAACTCAAACTCCAATTGAAAATTTTCAGTTTAAAGAAGATACTGTCTCACATAATACTTATAACACTACAATAAATGCAGAACGAATTGGTCAGTTTGCACAAGGTAGTGGCGTTTTTCATTTTGATCAAATTAACGTTGATGCTATTCAAAGGACATTAGAAGAAGTATTAAACCAAGATCAATTAAATGAAATAAAAGACATAATTGATAAAAAGGATGGGAATCAGTTATTCAGGAAGCTAAAAAGCTTCGGTTCAGATGTTCTTGCCAACGTCGTTTCAGGAATTCTTACAAACCCAGGAATATATTCATAAGACGTCGAAATAAAAAGTTCGGAAATATTAAGAACTTTTTGTTATCTTTGTAATTAGGTTGTAATGAGGTTAATCAATAAAAAGGCACTTGAAAAACTTAAAAGGAAGAAAAGAGGCAATGCTTCCCTGGCCAAAGAAATTGATCAGTTGATTGAAGACTTTGAAACACACAACTGGAAAACCCAGGAAGAATTAAAACAAGATCGAAAGGATGCTGACTGCGTACATGCTGATGGATTTTATTTTTTCAATATAGCAATCCATAGAACTATGATCCTTATCGAATTTGAGGATAATGAAGCATCGGTAATATGGGTAGGTAACCATCAGGAGTATGAACGGGTATTTAAAAACAATAAAAGTGCTATTGCTAATTGGTTAAAAAGTAAGGACTTAATTTAAGTGATTATGAAAACACAATTTGATGTAGAGAGCTTCCTTGAAAAAGGAAAGATTCAAAACGAGTTAGATTTCGAAAGAGCTTTAATTGCAGATAGAAAATTAAGGGTATTGGCTAAACAGAACCCTGAGTTAAAGACTACACGCAAGAAGCTTCGAGATCTTATGGAAACTTATGAAAACAAAGCGTGGTCTTCGAATAGTGAAATATCTGAAGATAAGCTTAAAGAAAGTGATTGGGCAGAACGAATAGCTGAAAAAGAACGTGTATTTATTCATAATAGAAAGAAGCTGATTAAAAGTAAATTGAAAGAATTAGGCCTTTCCCAACAGGAATTCGGTGTCATTTTAGGCCACGATAGTAAATCGTATATGTCTGAATTGATGAATGGGGTACGTCCATTTTCACTAAAAGATTTAGTGGTTATTAGTCAGCTTTTAAAAATTGATCTAACCGATTTAGTTCCAACATTTTTACCTCTTAAAGAAAGAATCAAGATTAAAAGTTCTATTCAAAAATTGGACAATCCAAAACTTAGTTTAAGCGAAGACGATTTTGCCTTGGCATAATTAAAATACTTATTCTCAAACTCACTCTATTACATTATGCCAGATTTAGTGCACGTTAATTATAACCAAACCGGAAAAAGTAAAAAAACGAATCATTTAGGAATGCGTGAAATGCAGGCTAGAGCATATGAGGCTAGAACTGCACAGTATTTATTAATTAAAGCACCGCCCGCTTCCGGAAAATCTCGAGCTTTAATGTTTATCGGTTTAGATAAGCTAAGAAATCAAGAGATTAAAAAGGTAATTGTAGCAGTGCCCGAAAGATCTATTGGAAACTCCTTCTCTACTACAGATTTAAAAACCTATGGATTTTTTGAAAATTGGCAGCCTAATCCCATTTATAACTTATGCACTCCAGGTGGAGAAAAAAGCAAAGTAAATGCTTTTGTGAGCTTTCTTAAAAGCGATGAAGAAATCTTAATTTGTACCCATGCTACCTTACGATTCGCTTTTGATGCCATTGAAGAAAAAGATTTAAATGATACGTTGCTAGCGATTGATGAATTTCATCATGTCTCAGCAGATGCTACCAATCGACTAGGAGATGTATTGCGAACCATTATGGCAAAATCTAACGCCCACATAGTAGCTATGACTGGATCTTATTTTAGAGGGGATAGCGTACCCGTTTTACTTCCTGAAGATGAAGCCAAATTCATTAAAGTAAAATATGATTATTACGAGCAGCTAAATGGCTATGAATACCTGAAATCTTTAGGCATTGGCTATCATTTTTATCGTGGGAAATATACAGGTGCGATTCATGAAATTCTTGATGAGAGTAAAAAGACTATAATTCATATTCCAAGTGTAAACTCTGGGGAATCAGAAAAGGAAAAGTACGAAGAAGTTAATCGTATTATTGACAGCTTAGGAGAATTAGATTATCAAGATCCAATTACAGGTGTTTTGCATGTAAAAAGTAAAACCACCGGAAAAACTTTAAAAGTTGCTGATCTGGTAAATGATAATCAAAAAGATAGAGACAAAATACAAAATTACTTACGTGAGGTAAAAACAGCAGATGATATTGATATTATCATTGCTTTAGGAATGGCGAAAGAAGGTTTTGATTGGCCATTTTGCGAGCATGCGCTTACGGTGGGCTATAGAGGTTCGCTAACTGAAATAATTCAAATTATAGGGCGTGCTACGCGTGATAGCAGTAATAAAACTCATGCCCAGTTTACTAATCTAATTGCTCAGCCGGATGCAGCAGATGATGAAGTAAAATTATCGGTAAATAATATGCTTAAAGCCATAACCGCTTCCCTACTTATGGAGCAAGTTCTGGCACCAAATTTTAAATTCAAAACCAAAGACGATTTAGTTGATTATGATTCTGACGACGATGATCAACAGCCTAATGCCAAGGAAGGAGAAGAAAATCATATTTATATTAGAGGATTTAAAGAACCTTCTACACAAAAAGTGAGTAATATTATCGAATCTGATCTTAATGATCTAAAGGCTAAAGTTCTTCAAAATGATGATATGCTTAAAGCGATGCCCGGCAATGTAGAACCAGAGGTGATTAACCAGGTATTGATTCCAAAAATTATAAGAGAAACTTATCCTGAACTATCAGATGAAGAAGTTGAAGAAGTAAGACAGCATATCGTTGTAGATTCTGTAATTAAAAATGGGACTATAGAAGAGCAAGGAGATAAACGCTTTATTAAAATGGCTGATAGTTTTGTCAATATAGACGATATTCATATTGATTTAATTGATAGCATCAACCCATTTCAAAAAGCATTTGAAATTCTTTCTAAGTCTGTTACAGCTTCAGTATTTAGAGCTATACAGGAAACAATAGATGCTTCCAGAATTACGATGACAGAGGAAGAAGCTATCATTTTATGGCCTAAAATTAAAGATTGGGTAAAGAAAACCGGCAACCAGCCGGATATTAAATCTTTAGATCCAAAAGAAAAGAGAATGGCGGAAGCTGTTATATTCCTGAGGGAATTAAAACGCAAACAGAAACAGAATGTCTAAAAAAAAACTAAGCTTAGAAGATATTTTTGATGATGACGATTTAGGTATTCTAGAGTCTAAATCGAAACAATCTTTAGTGAAGTCTGAAGATCAGCGTTTAATCGATTCATTTGAAGAAATTAATGTCTTTATCGATTCTAACGGAAAAGAACCCGAACAATCAGGTAGTATAAGTGAAACTCGTTTGCAACTAAGATTAAAGGGATTTAGAGCCTCAGACCATAAAAAAGAAATACTCAAACCTTACGATAGACATCATCTTTTATTTCAAAAGCAATCTCCCAAATCGGTAACTGATATTTTTGATGATGATGAAATGGATATCTTAAACCCTGATGTAGAAGCGGAATCCATTTTTGAATTTAATCATACTCCTAGGAATTCAGAAAGAGCTGAAACGGATTTTGTGGCCAAAAGGAAGCCGCTTTCAGATCGAGAGTTTGAGCCTTATGAAAAAACTTTTAAAAAGGTGCATGCCGAAATAAAATCTGGTAAACGCACCCTTAAAGAATTTACAAAGGCTGATAAAAATTTAAAAGAGAAGCATTTTTATATTGTAGATGGAGTGCTTTGTTATCTAGAGATGGCCGATATTTCTATGGTAGAAATGGGCGATAAATCAGGAAAAAGACTTCGAAAAGAAGGGCGAACAAGGACTATTTTCGATAACGGCACATATAGCAATATGTTATATCGATCCTTAGGTAAAATTCTTACCAATAATGGTTTTATAGTTTCTGAAACTGACGAAGCCACAGAAAAAGAACTTATTGCAAATACCGCTCAGATTAATTCTGATGATCAAGAAAGTGGATGGATTTATATCTTGAAATCTAAGTCTAATAATCCAGAAATTTCTTCAATAAAAAACCTTCATAAGATTGGTTTTTCTACGGTGGATGTAAAAAGAAGAATTGTTAATGCTGCGAATCAATCAACATATCTAAATGCGGATGTTGAGATTGTAGCTACTTTTAAATGCCTGAATTTAAATACTCAAAAATTTGAAAATCTAATTCATAGATTTTTTAAAGATGTACAGCTGCAAATAGATATTATGAGCGAAGGTAATCGAAGAGTTTCCCCTCGAGAATGGTTTGTAGTTCCTTATCCGATTATTGAAAAAGTGATTGAGCTTTTTATTTCTGGGGAAATTATTAATTACAGATATGATAAAGAAAACGAAGCAATAATTGAAAAATAGATTTAACTGGATAAGTATTTGATCCATTGCTAAATAACTGACTGCTACTTCCAATCATTATAAAAAATGTCAAAAATAGAAAAAGATAATATTCCAGATTTTCAAACAATTATGCTTCCTCTACTACAACTATTGGCAGATGGAAAACCTAAAAGTTTAAATACGGTAATGGAAGCTTTAGTTAAACATTTTCAATTAACCCCTCAAGAGTTAAAAATAAAAGTTCCTAGTGGACAAATGGGATTGTTCCGGAATCGCGTTGGATGGTCCAGAAGTTATCTGAAAAAAGCTGGTCTAATAACGTATCCCGAAAGAGGAACATATCAAATTACAGAATTTGGCAAGAACTATTTGTCTCAAAATCCTAAAGAGTTAAGAATAAAACAGCTCAAAAAGATGCCTGATTATAAAGAATGGGTAAAAACTTTTAATCAGGGTAGTGATCCAATTGAAGAAAAATTAATAGATACAAATAGCTCTACAGACACTCCTGAAGAAATATTAGCCACTACAGTAGAAAGCTTAAAAAAGCAATTGGCTAGTGATCTATTAGATAAATTAAAAGAAAACAGCTTTTCTTATTTTGAGAACTTTGTAATTGAATTATTACATAAAATGGGCTACGGTAACTTTCGAGAAGATGCTAAACAGCTTACAGGTATGTCTGGTGATAAAGGGATTGATGGAGTAATTTCCCAAGACCGATTGGGCTTAGAAAATGTATATATTCAGGCTAAACGGTTTACTGATAATTCTGTTGGTTCCGGTGATATTAGAAATTTTATTGGTTCACTCGCTCTAAAAGGAGTTACTAAAGGTGTGTTTCTAACTACTTCGAGGTTTTCTAAAAGCGCAATCTCTACTGCTGAGGACAGTAAACAACAAAAAATCATTTTGATTGATGGACAGCAATTAGCCAACCTCGCAATTGAATTCAACCTAGGTGTACAAACCCAGAAAACTATTGAAATAAAAAAAATTGACCTGGATTATTTTGAGGAGTAGTTTGTAATTATGGAGTTTTTATTAGGTATAGCTTCCACTTTAATTTGTAATTTATAAATACCGACCCTTCAATTATATGCTTTAACATATAATTTCAATCAAATACGAGAAATTATATGCAATTACATATAATTATAATTTATTAAAAGTGAATTTCCAGTCAGAATAAATTGGCTATTATGATCTCTTGAAATGGTAGAACATCATAACTTTTCTAACCATTCGTCAATATTGTCAATTCGTTCTAAGTTTCTACTTTGAGCTTCTTCAATAGCGGCTTTAGTAGCTTCATTGGGGATATTCCAAATATCAGCAGCTAGTACTTTTTCCATGTAGCTATTTAAACTGCATTGATTTGTCCTAGCTTGTTCTTTTAAGATATCCAGAAGATCACTATCTAACCGCAATATTACCCGAACTTTTTTATCCATGATTTTTAATTAATCTATTAAATACAAAAGCATAGGAAATATAGTCCATTCCTATTAAATAAAAATTTTAGAGGATATTACGAATCAATCATTTTAAGTTGGCTTATTCAGCTTAACTTTACTTAACTCATTTTATCAAAGGGAAAGACAGAAGATAAAAATTGTCCGCAATATGTCCGAAAAAAATGAAAGCCACTGAATATCAGTGGCTTTTGTCGGGATGACAGGATTTGAACCTGCGACCCTACGCCCCCCAGACGTATACGCTACCAGACTGCGCCACATCCCGAATTTGAAATGGCAAATTAAACAGGTTCAGATATAAATTCAAAATATAATTGAATAAAAATAAAACTTAATAAATTGATAATTTCACAATCCCTAAAGAATGGAAATTGAGTATATTCACATTATACTAAATTGAATTTAAAAATATGATACCCGACCAACTAAAAATCAACGAACTACTACATCAAAAATCCTATCTAAGCGATGGCAAACTCATCGAATGGCAAGGCAAAACCGATGAAGTTTTTTCTACAATTTCAACTTCAGAAAATTATCAAAAAACTTTATTGGGGACTGTTCCACATATGGATAAAACTACAGCTTTAGAAGTATTAACCTCAGCTTGCAATGCTTTTGATAAAGGAAAAGGCTTATGGCCTACCATGAAAGTATCCGAGCGTATTGCCTGCATGGAAAATTTCGTAAACAAAATGAAATTGCAACGAGAGATTGTAGTGAAATACCTTATGTGGGAAATTGGAAAATCTATGCCAGATTCTTACAAGGAATTTGACCGAACGGTGGAGTATATAGAAGATACTATTGAAGATTATAAAGACCTGGATCGCAACAGCGCTAAATTTTCTAAAAAAGACGGTGTTTATGCGCATATTAGGAGGGGCCCTTTAGGAATCGTTTTATGCCTGGGGCCTTACAACTATCCTTTAAATGAAACTTTTGCTTTACTAATTCCCGCTATTATTATGGGAAATACCGTCATTTTTAAACCGGCGAAACACGGAGTTTTACTAATCTCTCCGCTTCTTAAAGCTTTTCAGGAAAGCTTTCCTGCCGGTGTGGTAAATGTAATTTACGGTAGAGGTCGTGAAGTTGCCGCTCCTATAATGCAAAGCGGAAGAATAGACGTTCTCGCACTTATAGGTAATAGTAAATCGGCTATTGCTTTGCAGGATCAACATCCTTTTAAAAACAGACTACGACTGGTTTTAGGACTTGAAGCTAAAAACCCGGGGATCGTATTGCCGGATGCCGACTTAGATTTAGCGATTAGCGAATGTATCTCGGGTACACTTTCTTTTAATGGCCAACGTTGTACCGCCCTTAAAATACTTTATGTACACGAATCGGTTCAGGACGCATTTTTAAAACGTTTTGCTGAAAAAGTAGATGCTTTAAAATTTGGAAATCCCTGGGAAGAAAAGGTACAGTTAACCCCGCTTCCCGAGCCTGAAAAACCTGCTTATATTCAAGATTTAATTGATGATGCCCAACAAAAAGGGGCTAAAATAATCAACAAAAAAGGAGGTGAGGTTTCAGAGAATTTTATTTTCCCCGCCGTGCTTTTTCCGGTGACCAAAGATATGAAGGTGTACCAGGAAGAGCAGTTTGGTCCGGTTATACCAGTTAAACCTTTTTCTGACATTGAAGAAATCCTGGAAGAGATTGCAGATTCAAATTATGGCCAGCAGGTATCACTTTTTGGTAAAGATATTGCAGAACTTGCACCGTTAATCGACACTCTGGTAAATCTTGTTTGCCGCGTAAACCTGAATAGCTCCTGCCAGCGAGGTCCCGATGTTTTCCCATTTACGGGAAGAAAAGATTCGGCAGTAGGTACGCTTAGTGTACACGATGCACTGCGCTCCTTTTCTATACGCACATTTGTTGCATCTAAAGATAATCCATACAATAACGAAATTTTAGAAAATTTACTCCATAGCAAATCTTCTAATTTTATGAGTACAGATTATCTTCTCTAACTTTTACTCAGGAATATCCCGGTTATTTATTGGCAAAATGCTCCATAAAATGATCGGGATGTGCTCCTGTTCTTTCATTACTATCCAAAGCATCTATCTTCTGTACTTCAGATTCAGACAATTCAAAATCAAAAATATCAGCGTTTTGCTGAATCCTGTTTTCATGAACACTTTTGGGAATCGTAATCACACCTTTTTGCAAATCCCATCGCAACACCACCTGGGCGGTAGATTTACCATATTTTTCAGCGATATCTTTTAAAAGTTTATTATCCAAAATTTGCCCGCGCATTAAGGGTGACCAACCTTCATACTGGATATTTCTTTCAGCACAATAATCCAGCATATTTTGTTGTACCAACTTTGGATGAAATTCATTTTGCAACAACATTGGCTTTATACTACCATTTTGAATGATTTCATCCATTTGATGTTCTACACAATTACATAACCCGATGGCTTTTACCTTACCCGATTTATAAATCTCTTCCATCGCTCGCCAGGTTTCAGTCAAAGTATCGGGAACAGGCCAGTGAATTAAATACAAATCTAAATAATCCAACTGTAATTTCTCCAGGCTCTTATCAATAGCCTTTAAAGTACCTTCGTACCCCTGGTCGTCATTCCAGACCTTACTGGTGATAAAAATATCATCTCTGTTAATATTACTTTCTTTTATCGCCTGTCCTACTCCCTCTTCATTATCATAAAAACTGGCAGTATCGATATGTCGATAACCTGCTTTTAAAGCATAATGTATTGCGTCCTTAACTTCTTTTCCATCCTTAGATTTATAAACACCTAAGCCTAAATAGGGCATTTCTAATCCATTATTGAGGCGTACCGTCCCTTTAATATCAGTAATCTTCATAAGCTTTTTTTATAAAGATAAGGCGTGATTTTTAGTTCAAAAAATATATAGAAATTTTGACATTTTTTTGTGCTAAAAGTTTTCATTGTTTTATTCAGCCTAAGATTATATCTTTGACATTCGTTAAATTATTCTTAATACGGAATGCTTTTTCTGAAGTCGAATGCTTTAAAAGGAAACATTAAAAAGCTTTTGAAGAGGTTGAGAAAATGATTGAAAACAAGACCTACAATATATTAATGATAGCTAAGCCTGAAGAGGAAGTATTCTATCTAAAAAATTATCTGGACAAATCAATTATTAAAACTAAAGTCACTTCGGTATATTCCACTACAGATGCTATTAAAGAATTAAAAAAGCAAAAATACCATATCATCTTTTTAGATCTAGGCAAACCAGGAGAAACGGCATCAACTAAAATAGACCAAATTCTATCCTTTAGTCCCTCTATACCCACGGTAATTTTAAGCAATAAAATAGATCTGCCTTTTAGTATTTCTTGTCTAGAAAGAGGAGCCTCAGATTACCTGATAAAAGAAACTTTAGATACCTTTAGTATCTATAAAGCGATAAGACACAATATAGATCGCCGCAATTATATTCATGCGCTGGAAGAAGCAAAAATGCGCTATAGCCGTTTATTTCATTTAAGCCCGCAACCCATGTGGGTTTATGACATCGATACCTTAGAGTTTTTAGATGTTAACGAAGCTGCACTACAAAAATATGGCTACTCTATTAACGAATTCCTTTCCTTAAAAATTACTGATATTGCATCTGGGGACGAAATTCCAAAAATCCTTAAAACGGTTTACGAAACAAGAAAGAATGTTACCAGAAGCTTTAAAGAAATTTCCAAACATAAAACTAAGGATAATCAAATTATTGATGTAGAAATCCATAGCAACCTCATTAAATTTAATGAGAAATCGGCTCGCTTAATACTTGCTAACGATATTACAAAAAAACTCAAGCACATTAAGGCGATGGAAAGCCAAAATAGAAAGCTACGCGAAATAGCATGGACTCAAAGCCACGTGGTAAGGGCTCCCCTAGTTCGAATGATGGCACTGGTAAACATGCTTAATGAACATTTTGAAGAGCCATCCGACTTCTACCTTGAGCAAATAAACAGGTCGGCTCAGGAATTTGACAAAATTATTCGAGAAATTTCAGATAAAACAGCCCAGATCGAATTAGACGATTAATCGCAACTCCCTTAAAAACACTTCTCATTTTTGTTTGATATATTGGTTTATCCAATATTTTTGTAGGTAAAATAGTATTTAATTTTTATATTCATAAAACCCAAATCATGTGCTTTCGCACCCGTATCCTTTTATAATGCAAAAAATACACTGTTCTTATTTTAAATACTGCACCTTAATTTTCTTTTGCCTAGTTCTAAATATGACTAGTAGGGCTCAGGAATATGGTGCTGATGAGTTATTCAGCATGGCAAGAAATGCTGCTTTTGAAGAAGACGATTATCCTAAAGCCATTAAACTTGCCAAACAGGCATTAGATCAAAGCCCCGATTACACAGGAATCCGAATCTTCTTAGGTAGAGTCTACACCTGGAGTAAAAAAACAGATAGCGCAAGAGTAGAATTTGAGAAAGTTTTAAAAGACAATCCGGGTCACGAAGACGGTTCTTTTGCTTACGGTAGTTTAGAATATTGGAACGACAATTCTAAAAAAGCCTTAGATATTGTAAATAGTGGTCTGGAAGTACATCCAGATGCCGAAAACTTATTACTGCTGAAAGCAAAAGTGCTTCGCGATCTTAAAGAATATAAACTAGCCCAGGAAGCCAATTCAAGACTTTTAAAAATTAATCCTAAAAATACTGAAGCCCGCTCCTTAAGTCAGCGATTAACCATACTTTCTGCCAAAAACCAAATTGGTGCTACTTACGATTTTGTTTATTTTGACAAACAGTTTGATGATCCCTGGCACCTTGCCAGTATCGATTATAGTAGGCAAACTAAAATAGGATCTATCGTAGCCAGGGTGAATTACGCCAATCGTTTTAACAACAATGCCTTACAATTTGAGGTAGACGCTTATCCAAGCATTTCTGAAACTTTTTACGCGTATGTAAACGCAGGATTCTCTGATGATGCAGGGATTTTCCCCGAATATCGCGCTGGTTTCTCCCTTTATGCCAATCTTCCATGGGCTCTGGAGGCCGAAGCGGGTTTTCGATTATTAGGTTTCGATGACCAAACCTGGATTTATACCGCTTCTATAGGGAAATATTATAAGAGCTTTTGGTTTAATTTCAGGACCTTTTTAACACCATCCAACAGTTCTGTTTCACAATCATACAGTTTTATGACGCGTTATTACCTTGGTGGCGCAGACGATTTCCTTAGTTTAAGAGTAGGTACTGGTCTGTCTCCAGATAATCAAACCAATAATATCTTATACAATAATGGTAATCAATACCGTCTAAAATCAGATAATATCGCTATCGGTTATCGAAAAACTTTATGGAGCACCAATGTGCTATTTATAGAAACAGGCATCCAAAATCAGGAATATCGCCAGGGAGAAAAAGGCAATCAATTCACTATAGGTGTTGGATATTTAAAACGTTTTTAAAATGCTGAAAAAGCGTTTAAAACACATCATTATCATTTTAATTTTATTATCGCCTGTTTTTATGTTTCTGGCGTGGTTTTTTACACCAAAAACTAAAATGGTCGCAGCGATTATTGATAAAACTGTTTTAACTACAGAAGGACAGGAACATATTTCTTTAGACTGGGTGCTTAACTACAAGAAGTACACTAAAACATCTACAAAATTCTATAAAAGAAGTGAAGACTATTTCGGCTTTTTTCCAAAAGAGAACGAACAATTCGATCTTCGCGGTTTGGAACGTTTTCCTTCCAACAAAATAGAACAGCTAAGCAATGATGCTGATTTGGTCTATTTTACCGATACCTACGGAATTTACACTAACGAGTGGTACGAACAAAATAACCAGACCGAGCGATCCGGCATTGTTTACGGAGGATTAAAAGAAAACGATATGGAATTCCTTCAAAAAATGAAGGATAAAAATAAGCTTATAATCACAGAATTTAACACGTTTGGTTCTCCTACTGCATACGATATCCGAAGAAAATTTGAACATACCTTCGGATTGCAATGGACCGGTTGGACGGGACGTTATTTTGATAATTTAGATACCTTAACTAATAAAGAATTACCCAGGTGGTTAATCAAAAATTACCTGAATCAACACGGTAATAAATGGCCTTTTAAAAAATCTGGAGTGGCATTTGTAAACGAAAATGATCAGGTAACCATTCTTGAAGATAGTATTCATTTAGAGCGAGAAATTCCACAGATTATAAGTAATGACTACGGAAAAAAACGATTTTCACTTCCTGATGAAATAAAATATCCATTTTGGTTTGATATTGTTCAAAATAACTCGGCTATCAATAAAACCGCGGCAAATTATAAATTGTACACTACAGAAAAAGGAAGCCGGGAATTGAAGAAATACGGTATTCCTACATCATTCCCTGCAGTAACTTACCATTTAGATAGCGATTACGAATTCTATTATTTCTCTGGTGATTTTTGTGATAACCCCATTACTATGGAAACTTCCTATTTTAAAGGAATCGGAATTTTTAAACGCTTCTTTTATAACGATAGGGATAAAACCGAAAGAGCCAGCTTCTTCTGGAAGTTTTATCGCCCCATGCTTCAGAAGATCTTAGAGGATTACGAGAAAAAAATCAGTAATAAAAACAACGAATCTTAGCTTAGTTGGTGTACTTTATATAAACAGAATCTGGAATTATTTTTCCACCATTGGTGATAATCGCGTTCTTCTGTTTAAATCCGTTATACGCGTCCATTATACTTTTTTGCTGTTTAGAATCGTTTACTGGCCTTTCGCCCATATCCTCAAGGATCTCATAAAGACGATCACCATTAAGATGATAGGTGCCTACCACATAATCTTTCATATTCACCTTGGTTTGAATCAACGGAATCTGGTGAATATTTCTAAAATTAACAACGGTATCCAGGCCTTTTCCTAACCAGCTCGTATCTTCGGGTAGATCAAGTTGGTAATTAGACTTCAGCAATCTTAAAATACTGGGAGCGACATCAGAATGGGATGAAATCGATGCCATTTCAGAAGTACGTTTAAGCATTGGAGAATACAATATTAAAGGTACATGATAACGATCGATAACCGTAGCCATAGGAATTTCGGGCATACGGTGATCCCCGGTAATCAGGAAAATGGTATTGCTAAAATCCGGACGCTTTTCATAATTTTCAAAGAACTTTTTCAGCATTGCATCGGTATATAAAATACTGGCATATTGATCTCGATAAGCACGATAGTCCTGTTTTTTACTTTCGCTAAAATCAAGCTGAGTCATACGCTCTTCAAAACGATCATAAAATTCCTGCTGCTGATTAATTTTGAACGGGTTGTGGGAAGAAACCGTAAGCAAGACCCCTAATTGAGGTTTTGCCATACTATCTGAAGGTCTGGTATTTAAATATTTTGCATAAAGCGCCTCATCATCATAGCCCCAGGTAAAACCATTAGTTTCTGGTAACAATCCAGAATTTGTAGAAAACTTGTCTTTATCAATAAGATCATCAATTTTATTTCTTCTTAAATACAGCTCCATATTATCGAAACTCGCATCACCACCGTAGTAAAATGAAGTTTCATAACCGTTATGTTTTAACAGGTTTAAAAGTGATAACTGATTAGGCATTTTTTCTCCCATACCTAAATAACCACTTTGCGCAAAAGGCAAAGAGCCTAAAATAGAAGGTAAAACAGCAAAAGTACGCCCTCCCTGACTAAGAAAGTTTTTCCAATACAAACTCTGTGTAGAAAGCGAATCAAGAAACGGGGTCCAATTTCCTAAATAAGCACCTTTATTCGTAAAAGCACGACCTAAACCTTCCACCAGAATAATCACAATATTCGGTTTCTTTTCATTCAGATTAAAATATGGCGAAAGCACATCGGTATCAGAATCTACATGATAAAAAGGATAATTGCTTTCATCTAAATATTCATAATCCACGACAGAATTATCAAGATTATCATAAATACCAATATAATTATCAGCATAAATATCGACGTCATAATCGGTCTTGGGAAAGAAATAATAATACGAACTTGTAAAAAAATAGTCTGATTTATTAGTCACCAGATTACTGGCAAAAATAGTTTGTAAACTTATTTGGCTCCAAGCTGAAGTAGTTGAAGTAAAGAATATTATTACAGAAGCTAGTGGATAAATAATACCTAAAGCCCAGGGTAATTTAATAAATCCAGGCAACCACCATAAAATGGAAATACAAATGGCCACCACCACTAAGAACTGGAGTACGGCAACAACACTTAAACCTCCTGATGCTCCCAAAGTTTGCTGTACATCTTGTAACGAGTAACTAAAAAGATCTGCCCCCAACAGGTTTAAAGAGGTCGTAAAATACAACACTAATGCGGTTTGGATAATGGCTGCGAAACAAATAAAAGTTTTAAAAGTAAATTTGGCTGATTTGGGATGCACTACATAAAAGATAAGGTAGAAAATATAGCAGACTGCCCCCCATTTTAGCCAAAGCAAAACATCCATCCAGCAACTATACATCAACAATCTAAAAAAGTTTTCCTGTACAGCATTGACTAGCGTATTATAAAAAAGCTCTAATAGACTGAGTAAAAACAGTAAAAAGAGCCATACGAGTGAAATTGAAAAAAACTCCCTGGTAGCATTAATTAATTTCTCTCTAAAACTTAGATGATCGAATGAACTTATCTGTGACATAAGACTTAGTTGCAAGCAGCCAAAGTATCAAAAAAAGCTGTATTCTTAGCTTAAGAATACATAAAATCGATAGATATCTTCTAAAAAGCGCTATAACTAATTTACGGCAAGTCTAGACCTTAATAGCTGCAGATCGCCATCACCAAAGCCTTTAATATCCAGAATAGTGCCGCGATGCGCATCAGATTTTAAAATGAGTTTTTCTTTCTCGAAACGGAAATCAACAATATCTTTAAATAAAAATGATTTTGGTTTTAATTGCTGCCCTTTCATCTCCAATTTCTCCTCATCCCACGAGATTATAACGTCTTTTGGATAATAAAAATAGATGAATAAATTTATAAAACCGCCAAACATAAACATCGTAAACATAAATTTACCTACCGGATGGTCTACTTCTATGACATAATCTATTCCTGAAAATAAAAAAGCAACTCCAGAAATAAGCGGCAGATGTTTTACCCAAAATGGCGAATGTTTCTTGATCGTATTTTTCATATTAGGCAAATTGTAAATTAGTTTCTAAATTGAAATCCTGCTTTAATTTCTGGATATCTTTAGGCTTGAAGCCTTTTAATTCTATCATTGTCCCGGCAGCTACTCCTTTTTTGATCGTGAGATTATAATCTGAAACATTTAGATGATCTACTTCAGATAAATTATAAGATACCTCCTTTTGGCACCAATGCTTTAAAACGATCTTATCCTCATCCCAGCTTATATATTCTTCAGTAGAACCACCAAAGAAATATTGGACTACGAAATAACAAATCCCGATAGCAAAGTAGCCATAAGACATTAAACTAGAGCTCTCTCCAGTAAAGAACATGGCAACAGCGACAATAAGGTAGAATAAACCAAATAAACGGTAATAATGTTTCCTAAAAAAGCCGTTATGTTTTTCGATTTTCTGCATAAAAAAGGATTCCGATATAAAAATACCGAAATCCTTTAATATTTCCTATAATTTTTTAGTCTATACCGTTTTTATCTTTAACTCTCTTCTCGTTGGTTTTACTTCGGCATTTAACGGAGTACCATATAAATCGAAATCGGCAGCATCAGTGATTTTAATATCATAATATTCGCCTGTTTTCAGGTAAATTTCAGTAGCATCTATAAGTACTTCATTATCTACATCTGGCGAGTCAAACTCAGTTCTTCCGATAAAATAATTACCTTCTTTTCTATCAATAATCACTTTAAAAGTTTGCCCTATTTTTTGCTGATTTAGCTCCCAGGAAATTTGTGACTGAATTTCCATAACTTCATTAGCACGCTCCTGCTTTACCTCATCTGGTACGTCGTCTTCAAGATTATACGCATGGGTATTCTCTTCGTGAGAATAGGTAAAACATCCCAAACGCTCAAATCGCATTTCTTTCACCCATTCTTTTAATTCCTGGAAATGCGCTTCGGTTTCTCCTGGGTATCCCACGATAAGCGTGGTTCTAATCGCCATTTCTGGAACAGTCTCTCTAAATTTATATAAAAGATCGGTGGTTTTTTTATGAGTAGTACCACGACGCATCGATTTTAAAAGATCATCAGAAATATGCTGTAAAGGAATATCCAGATAATTACAGATTTTTGGCTCCCGTTTCATCACCTCTAGCACATCCATTGGAAAACCCGTTGGAAATGCATAATGTAAACGGATCCATTCGATTCCTTCAACTTTAACCAAATTCTCTAATAATTCGGCTAAATTTCTTTTTTTATAAAGATCGAGACCGTAATAGGTTAAATCCTGGGCGATAAGGATTAATTCTTTCACTCCGTTTGCCGCCAGCTTTTTAGCTTCAGTAACCAAATTTTCGATCGGTGTTGATTTATGGCCCCCGCGCATTAACGGGATGGCACAAAAACTACAGGGACGATCACAACCTTCAGCGATCTTTAAATAAGCATAGTTTTTTGGAGTCGTGGTTAAACGCTCACCAATAAGCTCATGCTTATAATCGGCTTCCAGGGCTTTTAATAAACCCGGGAGTTCTGTTGTTCCAAAATACTGATCTACATTTGGAATCTCTTTTTGTAAATCGGGTTTATAGCGTTCACTTAAACAACCGGTTACAAAAACCTTATCTACATCGCCCTGCTCTTTTTTCGCTACAAATTCTAAAATAGTATTTACCGATTGTTCTTTAGCATTATCGATAAATCCACAGGTATTAATTACAACAATATTACCTTCCTTCTCGTGAACAACATCTTTATTATTCGCTTTTAACTGCCCCATTAACACTTCGCTGTCGTAAACATTCTTACTACAACCAAGGGTTACTACATTTATCCTGTTCTTTTTAAGCGATTTAGTCCTCATGTAAAATCTTCGTTTAGGAGTGCAAAAGTAGTGAAGATGAACGAAATACTAAGGATATCAGCCAAAATTTAGCGTTGATACCAATTTAAGTCCGTTTATTTTTCCTGAGAGTTGATTTCTTCTTTAGGTTTCTTCCATAGTCCCAGGCAAATAACTCCTGAAATAAGCATTGAAACAAGAACACCGGCAATGACTATTCCAGCACCATCACCAGCAAAATGATCCATATCGTAGTCCATAAAGATAAAGAGATAACCTATAAAAAGGGCATCAAGCACTAATTGAATAATCCAGTAAGCAATTTTACCTTTATGTGTTAGTTTTCGTAGGAACAATCGATCTAACATAGCTTTGAGTTTTTTGGTTTTAGGCTTTTAGAACGATCTTAATTTTTGATTATTTTATAGACAAAGAGGTTATTTTTAAGAATAGCGTATCTTTAAAAAAATCTGTCACAAACCATGAAATCACATTTTTTGATTCTGCTTCTTTTCATTACAAGTTTATCACTTAATGCTCAGGAAACTGCCAGAGACCTAGGCATTATAACCGGCGTAATGCCCGTTGGAAAAACCAATAGCATCGTAGATGTAAGTGGAGTTAAAGTTGGTCATACCACATTAATTAAAGGAGACGCTATAAGAACAGGTGTCACTGCAATTTTACCGCACGGAGGAAATATTTTTCAGGATAAAGTACCGGCTGCAGTTTTTGTGGGTAATGGTTTTGGGAAATTAGCAGGAACCACACAAATAAACGAGCTTGGAAACATCGAAACTCCCATTATCCTTACCAATACGCTTAATGTTGCTACCGGTATTGATGCCATTATTAAATACACCTTACATTCCCCTGAAAATGAACAGGTAAGATCTGTGAATGCTGTTGTTGGCGAAACTAACGATGGCTATCTAAATGATATTAGAGGGCAGCATGTTTCTACCACAGATGTTTTAAATGCGATAAAAAATGCAGGTACAGAAAAGCCGGAACAGGGAAATGTTGGTGCCGGTACCGGAACGATTTGTTTTGGTTATAAAGGCGGAATAGGAACATCTTCACGTAGATTGCCTAAAAATCTTGGCGGTTATACTGTAGGCGTTTTGGTGCAAACAAACTTTGGTGGAGTCCTGGATATTGGCGGAGTCAATATGGGGGAAAAATTAAAGAATTTCGCCTTTGCAGATGAATTACAAAATAACGTAGATGGTAGTTGTATGGTAGTGGTTGCCACCGATGCGCCATTGACGAGTAGAAATTTAGAACGCCTTGCTAAACGTGCTTTTATGGGACTGGCACAAAGTGGAGGAATTGCTTCTAACGGCAGCGGAGATTACATCATTGCTTTTTCTACTTCGGAAGATGTGAGAATTGCCTATCAAACCAAAGCATTATATAAAACTAAAAGTGTTCCCAACGATTGGATGTCACCATTATTTATGGCTGCAAACGAAGCCACCGAAGAAGCCATCATCAATAGCTTATTTATGGCTGAAGATATGACCGGATATCAAGGCCATCACATTAAAAAATTACCCGTAGATAAAGTATTATCGATCCTGAAAGAACAGGGAGTGTTGGAAAGTGAATAATATTTTAGGCCTTTCGTAATTTCTGATCTTTCTGATCACTGTGAATTTTACTTCTGCTTTAATGTAGAACATAGAATTCAAGAATTAAGAGTCAGGAAACAAGACTAGACAGCAAACTAATTTGAAAATAGAATATTTAAAAATGAAGAAAACATCCTCTTAAACTTTTGAACCTTAAACTTTCGAAATTTTAAACTCAGCTTATATCTACTCCCGTACGTTTCTTTACTTCTTCGCAAAATAATAATTGAAGTCTTCTGGTAACTTTTCCAATCTCGTTCCCAAAGTTTATAATCCTATCCGGAAAATAAAGATTTTTAATTGCGGTAATCTGAGTAGTGGTACCGGTAATAAAAACTTCGGTAACCTCATCTAACTCAGAGACCGGAAGTGCTTTTTCAACAATTACGATATTGTTTTCCTTACACAGTTTTATAAGTAAATTTCGAGTAATTCCAGGTAAAATAAATTTACCATTGGGATGTGTATAAACGCTTTCATCTTTTACAAAAAACAATGAAGAGTGCGAACCTTCCGTAAAATAACCATCTCTAATCATTATGTTTTCAGAAAAATCACTTTTCTTAGCTTCGGTATTTGCCAGAATATTGGCCATTAAGGAAACCGATTTGATATCGCAGCGATGCCAACGCAGATCATTAGATACCAGGACATCTTTAAATTGATGCTGAAAACCTCTAAGATTAGTTTTATAAGCATATACAAGCACGGTAGCATCGTAATTTTCAGGAAAATAATGCGTCCTTGGAGCCATTCCCCTACTTACCTGAATATAAATGGCGCCATCGGCTGTGTTCAATTCCGTCAAATCGATAGCTTTTAAAATAATGCTTTCAAAATCACTTATATCACATTGCAATTCGACTTCATTCAAAGAATATCGCAGCCTTTGTAGATGTTCTTTCAGTAAAAACAACTTTCCGCTGTAAAAAGGAATGACTTCGTAAATACCATCACCAAATAAAAAACCACGATCAAAAACAGAGATTTTCGCCTCTTCGGGCTTTAACCATTCTCCGTTTAAATATACTTTGCTGGGGTAACTTAGTTTCATGTTTAATGCAAAACTTAAAAATAGACTATTGCGCGATATAAAAAAACTGCCCTGGAAAAAAATTTCACAAGGCAGTTTTATAAGTTTTTGGAGAGTCATTTATGAACAAGGTTGCGATTGGATGGAATCAACCTGAAAAAATGAAATCACAACGAAAATGTTCAACAAAGAGCTAAAATTGAAAAGAAGGCGGAGCATTTTCGGGTTTGCTTCCCCAATTTTTATTTGCTTTATCCCCCATTTTTAAGACTAATGTCCCCCCATTTTCTAAATCTGTATGCGTAAACCAGGGGTTGTCCCAGTTTTTACCATTTAAAGTAGCGCTTTGTATATACTTATTGTCCTTAGAGAAATTTTCTGCAATGATGGTGAAAGTTTTACCATTTTCTAATGTCACTTCAGATTTTTCAAAAAACGGACTTCCAATCACATAAATGGGTAACCCCGGCGTTACCGGATAAAATCCTAATTGAGAAAATACTACAAAAGAAGACATTCCTCCGCCATCTTCATCTCCCGGAACTCCCATAAAATCATTTCTAAACCAGGTATGTATTAATTTTTTTATGCGTTTCTGGGTCTTCCACGGTTCACCGGCATAGCTATACAGGTATGGGATATGAAGTGAAGGCTCATTCGCCATACTAAACTGGCCTACATTCCCAGTTTGATCCGGTAACTGCGTATAAAACTCTCTTTTGCCTCTACCCATTGGCTCCGCAAATGTAGCATCAAGATTATCAATAAAGGCTTCTCTACCTCCCATCAAATCAATTAAATCTGCAACATTATGCTGTACGTCCCATCGGTATGTCCAACCATTATTCTCACCATAATAATTTCTTGCACCCACGCCTCCAGAAAAACGATAATCAAATGGTGCTATAAATTCACCATTTTTATCCTTAGGATGGAAGAAATTGGTTTCGCTATTAAACAAATTTCGATAATTTAGTGCTTCTTTTATAAAGCGCTTATAGTCATTCTGATGGTCTAATTTATTTGCTAAAACCGCCAGACACCATTCATCATAAGCCGTTCCTAATGTTACCGCTACGGGCTGGCGCTTCTCAAAACCACTAACTTCAGGAATGGTTTCTTCTTCGCCATCCCTTAAAGCCGGGATAAATCCATTTCTTTTATAGAAAGTATCTAGTTCGCCGGCCGGTTTCCCAGACCACGGCGCTAATGTTTTTTCTGTAATTGCTGCTTTAGATGCCTGATAAGCCTTTTCAAGATCAAAATTATCAAGGCCTTTTTCTGAAGCATCCAAAATAGTCGCCACACCATGATTAGAATTCATTCTTCTACTATCTCCCGTTACTTCAGGAAAGGTTGGTAACCAGTTATGCTCCATCTGCTGTGCCATTAAAATAAAAGAATGAATAATATCCTCTTCCTGCTTAGGATTCAGCAAAACACGCAATGGATGATGTGCTCTGTACGAATCCCAAATCCAATCGTCTGTATAAAACGGTCTTCCATTATCCTGATGTACCTGGCCATCAAAAGCACTGTAATATCGCCCATCTTCAGAAATACAAACAGGGCGCTCGTAAGAACGATATAGCGATGTGTAAAAAACATTTTTATCGGCTTCACTACCACCTTCTACCTGCATTTTACCTAATGCTTCGTCCCAAATTTGTTTCCCCTGTTCTTGTAACTCGGCCACTGTTCTACCTTTTATCTCTCTTTGATAATTCGATTTAGCTTGTTGCTCATTAATAAAAGATACCCCGTATGGCAACTCTAAATTAGATTGCGATTTTGAGAAACTTAATACGATACTGGCATTTCTACCTTCTGCTTTAGTACCTGAAATAAGCGTAGTATTTTCATCCAAAACCTGAACTTTTTCGGGTTTTTGCTTCGGAATTAAATAGATATAAACTTTGGTGTTATTTCCTATAATCTGATAGCCAGAGATTGCTTCACCATCCCAGGTTAACATGCCGTTTCTCGAATTGAGGATAAGGTGACTTTCTTTTTCTTTTTCAAAATGAATAGTATATTTAGCCGACTGCGATGCTAATCCATAATCTACCGTAGTTTCCTGCTCATCTAAATAAACATGGTAACTGTAAGGGTGAATTTCTTCTAAATCATAACTAAATTTTATTACCGGTTTAATGTCGGAAAGCGCTCCCTGAAACGGACTCAAATTAAATGCAGAACTACCACGATGACTGGTAATCATCAAAGGCAGGCCATTTAACAAATCGCCATTATAATCTGAACGTTCCGGATATACCCGCAACATGCTATTTGGCATATGTATCGTTGGGTAGGTTGGTACCAACATATGACTAATATTACCCATATATGGGTTTACATATTCAGCCGGACTTTTTTCTTTTACGGCTTGTGCAAAGGTTGAATAACTCGTTACCAGCATAAACAGTACTGGTAACGAGTTATTTTTTAAGAATTTGATCATTAAGTTAGGGTTAATTAAGCTTATTCGGTTTCTTTTAAAAGTTCTTTTACTGCAGTTTGCAACTGGGGATCATTTCCACTTAAAAATTCATTATAAGGTAATGCTACTTCTATATCGGGTTGCAACTCCATATTTTCTGTTGGTTCTCCTTCTGCACCTATAGTTGCTACCATTGGTATTCCAAATATGATCGAAGGATCTATTTGTCTTTCCCACCATACCGCTGTACCGGTACCTGCCACTGGCATCCCTACCAGTTTACCTATTCCGTTTTGTTTGTAAACATAAGGGAAAATAAAAGCATCACTATAATTTCCTTCACTCATTAAAACGATACTTGGCTTGGTCCAACGGGTCATGGGTTCTCCCCCTTTAATCACTTCTCCCTGTGGTGCGAACTTTAAATATTCTTCCCCGCTTAAAAAAGTATTAAGATCGTCATGCAACCATCCACCACCGTTAAAACGGGTATCTACCACAAGACCTTCTTTTTCTAAATTCTTACCAAGTGCATTTTCATAAACATCTCTAAAACTACCATCATTCATTCCCTGGATATGCACATAACCCAGTTTACCGTTACTAAGGCTATCGGTTTTACGCTCCATGGTACGCACCCAACGCTTGTACATTAAAGCACGCTCTGATCCTACCGAAACAGGCTTGATGGTTTCTTCGAAATTGGAGTTCCCGCTTTTAATGGTTAGTAAAGTATTTTTATCCTGAATGTTATTTAGATATTTATTCCAGTTTTCATCAGATTTGATAGTTTTACCATTGATTTTGATAATTATATCACCTGCTTTTATTTTGCTATCGGCATTATCTAATGGTCCTCCTGAAATCACTTCAGAGATTTTAATTCCGTCTCCCATATAGGATTCATTATATAATACTCCTAAAGAAGCGGTATGATCACCGTTAGCACCAGAGGCATAATAACGTCCCCCAGTGTGAGAAGCATTTAACTCTCCTAAAAGCTCACTTAACAATTCCTGAAAATCATAATTATTATTGATATGCGGTAAAAACTTCGCATATTCGTCATGGTACATTTGCCAATCGATTCCGTGAATCTCCGGATCATAGAATTTCTTGGTAACCTGTCTCCACATATGGTTAAACATATATTCTCTTTCAGCAGCAGCATCAATCACCATATCACCATTGATAGCTATATTTTCTACCTTACCACTTTCTGCATCTACTTTTACCAAACGTCCATTATTACTTAAAAATAAGGATTTCCCATCTTCACTAATTTCAATTCCGCTAGGAGAACCGCCCATTTTTGCCAAAATCTTGGTTTCTCTGGTTCTTGGCTCGGTTACCCAAAGATCATATCCTTTTTCAAATGATGCCAGATAAAAAACTTTGCTCGCATCTTTATTCAACACATAATCACTAATACTGGCAGAGTTAATTGTAAGTTTTACTTTACGGATATCAAGGTTATCGAAATTAAGTTTTAAAGGTTCATCCTTTTTTTCTTCTTTTTTCTTTTTAGATTTTTTCCCGTCTTCTTCTGCTTTTTCCTTTTCTTCTTTCTCCTTTTTCTCGCGCTCTTCTAAAAGTTTAAATTCTTCTTCGCTTAGAGTATATCGATCATATGCTTTTTGATCAAAAAATACCGCGTAGATATCCTGCTCGGTACTTCCCTGGTTCGCTAATGATTTTCTACCCTCGCGGCTACTGGTATAGGTCATCATTTTACCATCCATGGCCCATTTGGCGTTAGATTCCCCAAAGCCACTATTTACAGGATGAAAAATTTCTCCGTTACCGTTCGCTTTAATTAAAGCCACATTATTATTAAAAAAATAACCTTTTTGATCATCTACCATTAGCCAACGGCTATCTGGGCTCCATTGAAAAGACCAATCTCCATCACTATACGAATGATTTCTACCTTCAGGAAGAATTACTGTTTTCTTACCCGATTTTAGATCCATTACTTTTAAAATATTTCGTTCCTCTATAAAAGCGATTTTAGAAGAATCTGGAGAAATTTTAGCCTGAAATTCTTCAGCAGTCGTGTTAATTAAAGGCTCAATATCTACAATGGTCGAAGCATAGAAATACTCTTCCTGCGGGCGGTTTAAAGTCGCTTTATATACATTCCAGCTACCATCCTTCTCCCCGGAAAAAATTAATTCTTTTCCGCTTGGGGACCAGCTCACCATACGCTCCTGAGTAGAGGTATTGGTAATTCTTTTTGTACGGGAATCGTCTACACCGGTCACAAAAACTTCGCCTCGATTTACAAAAGCAATCTCTTTATTATTAGGACTAACCGCAAATTCGGTTACACTATTGATATCCATATTTTTGATGGCTTCGAAAGCAGCATCATCCAGAACTTTAATCTCCAGTTTTTTAGGTTGAGTTCCTGGCGTCATGGTATAGACTTCACCTTTCCAGGTAAACGCCAATTTATCGCTATCAGAAATACTTAAGTGACGCACCGGAAAATCTTTAAAATTAGTCAGTTTTTCTTCGGAACCCGAGCTTAAATTTTTGACGTACAAATTTTGTGTACCGTCTTTTTCATTCAGATAAAATACTTTTGTTCCATCAGCACTAAAAACAGGCTCACGATCTTCACCCTCAAAATTACTGATTTGCTTATACGAATCATTCTCAAGATCATACAACCAAATATCTCTTGTGACTGCCGAAGTATGATGTTTTCTCCAGGCATCTTCATAACCTTTTCTATCCTGAAAAACCAAATGCGTTCCATCTTTACTAAAATGGGCTTCTTCTGCTCCCGCAGCGGTAAGTAATTCTGGTCGTCCACCTTTTATAGGGATGGTATACAAATTTTGAAATAATCCGGGACTTGGAAATCTTACGCTTGATGCCGGTGCATTACGACCACTCCCGTAAAGAACCTTATCGTCCTGTGGTGAAAAATCGTAGGGAAAATCATTGGCGCTATTATAAGTTAATCTTGTAGGTGTTCCACCTGTAGCTGGCATGGTATATACATCAAAATTACCATAACGATCGCTGGCAAAAGCTATACTTTTACCATCGTGACTCCAAACGGGACGCATATCATAAGCATCTCCTGTAGTTATGGCAATGGCTACTCCCCCATCACTACTAACCCGATAAAGGTTCCCCATATATCCAAAAACGATAGTTTCACCATTTGGTGAAATCGAAGGATATCGTAACCATTTTGCATTTTCTTGTGCTGAAACTGCCACACCAACAAATAATAGCATGATCAGCAAATAAAATTTTCTCATAAAATAAATGAATTTAATTTAGCTAAATTTTCAGAGTGGCACTAAGATACTAACTATTGCAATTTAATGGCTATAAAAAATCCATCGAAACTTTTGTTAGGATGGATTTTAAATTATTAATTGTTAGGCGAATCTTTTAAATAGCACTATATTCTATTAAAATTTCATCATTTTGGTCGTATAGAATTAATTCCCCTTCCTCATTATAAGTATAATACCAACCGAAAGGATAACCTGAAACTTTAAATATATCTACAGCATCTTTTTCTATTTTTTCCAGAAGAATTCTGCTGTCAAACCTCAAGAAATAAAAATTTTGATCTGCCAGTTTTACTAATTGAAAGTTCCCACCAGTTTTTTGGTTTTTAAATGCCTGATTTTGCCATTCTCCAATAACATCCAAAACCTCTAAATCTTTTGTGATTTTATATTCTGAAAATAACTTTTCAAGTCTTTTTACCAAATCATCTTCAGCAGGCATTTCTGCCAACTTTTCTAATAAATAAGCATACCTGCTTTCCTGATTAACTAAAGAATAATCATAAGCAGAAAGAGATAGCGATTCTAATGTGTAACTAGGGAATAAACTCGTTTTAAATCTTTTAATTATTTCTTCATTTGCAATCAAAGACCAATAAGCAAGATTTATCTTGGCATCTCGATTATGCGCTAAATTCACTATTGGTAATATAGCACTACTTGTTTTACTAATTAACACATATCCTTTATTTCCATGAATCTTAAAAAGCAATGAAGTTCTAATCATATTATCCACAGAAATTGAGTCATACCTAAACCTATCTTCAGTCTTCAATAAAACCTCCTGGTCTAATTCATTAATTATTTTCCAATAATCAGCAATTTCATCGTCGGTTTTTAAAGCTTTTATTTCTTCACGATATGCTTCAGTTGGAATTTGACTAAGGCAATTAAAACTTAAGGTACAAATGATAAGTAGCGTTAAAATTCGAAGCATTTTAATATAATTTTTTTGAAATTCAATTAAGAAACGTCCTCTAAAAAAAGAGTAATAAGTATATTTCTTTAATTTTAAGATGTTTTTTTAATTCGCAGCAAAAAAATTATGCAAGCCTAACAACCAGCCTTGCTCATAATACCTGATAATACTTATAAGTATTGCAGAAATGATCACATAGATCCAGTTATACTTTTTGACCTTTACAAAATAAGCACCTAAAAGCCCTAGCAGAAGTACTGGAAAAGTCATTATTAGATTCGCATAAAGCCATGCACCCTGGAATACGGCCAGTATTTTCATGATCACATAAAAAAGGCAATAAATAAATATAAGTTTGGTAAAGATAATCAGGTATCGTTGTGCCATTACTTGGAATAGTCTTTTGGTGGTTTACGTTGCT
>Ga0208014_1000183_pt1 | contig 36108 bp, 35 predicted proteins | sample 25_taG_FD_184099 | JGI IMG/M metagenome (GOLD analysis project Ga0208014, IMG submission 184099) | Marine viral communities from Cariaco Basin, Caribbean Sea - 25_WHOI_OMZ (SPAdes) (version 2) | ecosystem: Environmental > Aquatic > Marine > Oceanic | place: Caribbean Sea: Cariaco Basin...
CATGTGGTCTACAAGCTGACGGAAGACCGGACATTTTCACTGCGGCTGATGAACAATCTGCGTTCGGACGATAACAAGACGTCGGTGGAGTTTGGCTACAGTTTTCCGATGGGGGATACGATTAAGGGGTTTTTCCAGTACTACAACGGGTATGGGGAGAGCCTGATTGACTATAACCACCGGATTCAGCGGTTCGGTATCGGGATTATGCTGAACGACTGGCTCTGACCACTTCAGTCTGGTGAAGGTTGAGCAGGCCGGAAGAGGGTTCAGAAACACGCTCCTTCGGCCCATCCCTGGGGCGCTTGGGCTCCGCCATCCATGGCTCCGCACAGTTTCTGAACCCTCTTCCGGCCTGCTCGCCCCAGACTTTAGGCGTTAACCGTTTAATCAACCTTCTTTATTCAATCTATCCATTTCCGCCAAAAGCTCTTCCGTCTTTTCTTCCATCAACGGAATATCCGCCCTTGATTCCACGTTCAAACGCACGACAGGTTCGGTGTTGGACATCCTAAGGTTGAAGCGCCAGTCTTCGAACTCGATGCTGACGCCGTCCACGTGGCTGACGTTTTTGGCGCCGACGCTGTATTTGGCTTCAATCGCGGCGATGACCTTGGGGGGATCACCGATGGTGCGGTTGATTTCGCCGCTGGCCGGGTAGGCTTCGATTCGGGCGTCGATCAGCGAGGACAGGGGCTGGCCGGACTGGCAGAGGCGTTCGGCGATCAGCAGCCAGGGGATCATGCCGCTGTCGCAGTAGGCGAAGTCGCGGAAGTAGTGGTGGGCGCTCATTTCGCCGCCGTAGACCGCGTCTTCGTCCCGCATCCTTTGCTTGATGAAGGCGTGGCCGGTTTTGCTTTCGATGGCTTCGCCGCCGGCGGCTTCAACCAGGTCGAGGGTGTTCCAGGTGAGCCGGGGGTCGTGGATGACTTTGCCGCCGCCGGTTTTGCGAAGGAACTGGTCAGCCAGCAAACCGACGATGTAGTAACCCTCGATAAAGCGGCCGTTTTCGTCGAAGAAGAAGCAGCGGTCGTAGTCGCCGTCCCAGGCGATGCCCATGGCGGCGCCTTCTGCGATGACGGCATCGGCAGTAGCTGCGCGGTTTTCCGGGAGGATCGGGTTGGGGACGCCGTTGGGGAAATGGCCGTCGGGTTCATGGTGTACTTTGACGAATTCGAAAGGCAGGTGCTGTTCGAGTTCGTCGATCACCAGGCCAGCGCCGCCGTTGCCGGCATTGCAGACAATGGTCAGCGGGCTGAGCGAACCGGCATCGATGTAGCCCAACAGATGGTCGATGTAGGCACTCATCACTTCCAGGGGCTCGTAGCGGCCCTGCTCGGGCGCATCGGCAAAGGGCTCGAGTACCCGATCGCGGATGTCGTTGAGGCCATTGTCGGAGCTGATCGGGCGGGAGTCCGGGCCGACCATTTTCATGCCGTTGTGGTCTTTCGGGTTGTGGCTGGCGGTTACCATGATGCCGCCGTCCATCTTGTAGTGGCTGGTGGCGAAATACACCTGCTCGGTGCCGCACAGGCCGATATCAAAGACATCTGCGCCTGCGGCCATCAGCCCGGAACTCAGGGCTTCGGCAATATCGGGGCTGGACAGGCGGATGTCGTAGCCGACGATCACTTTTTTTGCGCCGGTGATTTCCACATAGGCGCGCCCGATTTTTTCAGCGAGGAGGGGGTTGAGTTGGTCAGGTACACGGCCACGAAGGTCGTAGGCCTTGAAACAGGACAGGTCCATTGCAGTCTCCCGGTCGGTGATATCCGGCAGGATCCGGATTATTCAGAAGGTCAAACAGCAGACATTCTAACCGCAATGGAAGTCATTCGGGAGAAACTGGCCAGGAAAACGGGGAAAGAATTTCCGGCAATCGCCGCATGACAGGGCAATTGCCGGCCGACAGTTACTCGGAAGCCCCGGACTGGAGCTGGATGTAATTCTGAATCCCCATCTGGGAAATCATCTCCAGCTGGGTTTCCAGCCAGTCGATGTGCTCTTCCTCGCTTTCCAGGATTCGGCGGAACAGCTCCCGGGAAGTGTAATCCTTGATTTCGTCACAATAGGCAACCGCTTCCACATAGTCGGCATGGCCGGCCTCTTCCAGTTTCAGGTCGCACCGCAACATCTCTTCGACGTTCTCACCGATCAGAAGTTTGTTAAGGTCCTGGAGGTTGGGCAACCCCTCAAGGAAGAGGATACGCTCGATCAGCTGATCGGCGTGTTTCATCTCGTCGATGGACTCCTCGTATTCCTTCTCAGCCAGTTTGGTTATTCCCCAGTCCTTGTACATGCGGGCGTGGAGGAAATACTGGTTGATGGCAGTCAGCTCATTGGCCAGAGCCTTGTTCAGGTGCTGGATGACTTTCTTATCGCCTTTCATAACCGGATTCCTTGTCTAGTGAATACCTTAACCCTCAAGGGTAGACCGTTTTCCCGCGATAAAAAACCGCGCCTGCATACAGGTCGCAATTGACAACCGGAATGGATAACCCGGATTTCAGGCTGGCTGGGCAAGCATGTTGGCGAGTGCCAGATAATCTGACGAGCGACTCTCGCGGAGGATTTCCCGGGCAGTACAAGCGCATCGGCCGCACTGGGTACCGACACCCAGCTCCTTGCCCAACTGGCGCATGGAGGAGACGCCGTTGTCAGCGGCTTCGCGAATTTCCCGATCGGTTACCCCGTGGCATAGGCAGACGTACATAGTAGTGGCTCACCAACACTGTGAAAGTTAGTGATAATTATTGTTATTCACACCCGAAAATGCAACCCTTTTTGTATCAATTTTGTGCAACGGAATGTTTCAGCCCCGGCCCTCACGGGTCAGGTTGCGGCTTCCGGCTTCCGTGACCACCACATTATCCTCGATCCGGATACCCCCGCAGCCACGCAGCCGACTAATCAGATCCGACTCCAGGTGACGGCCCAGATCCCCTTCCAGCAGGGGATCCAGCAGCGACGGTATGAAGTACAGCCCGGGCTCGATGGTGACCACCATCCCCGGCTCAAGGCGCCGGTTCAGGCGCAGGAAGGGTGCATCCTGTGGCGGGGGCGTCGGCGTGCCTGCAACATCATGGACCTGAACCCCCAGAAAGTGGCCAATGCCGTGGGGAAAGAAGACCCGGGTAATGCCCTGCTCAACCATGTCCTCATCGTTCAGGCCGGTTACCAGGCCGGTGGCTGACAGCAAGGCGGCAATGCCCTGATGCGCCTTGCGGTGGATATCAATGTAGTCCACTCCGGGCGCCACCATGTCGCAAAGCCGAAGCTGGAGCCGCTCGAGCCCGTGAACCAGGGCGGCAAAGTGGGACTCCCCCGGCCCGGCGGTGGTGCGGGTAATATCGGAACAATACCCCCGGAACCGGACCCCGGCGTCAATCAGCAGGCTGCGGGAATGGCCGGGAGGCCGGGTGTCGTAGTACTGATAGTGCAACGTGCCGGCGTGCCCGTTAACCCCGATGATGCTGTGGTAAGGGGCATCGGCTTCGCGCTGAGCGGTGGCCCGCTGATAGGCCAGGCTGATACCGAACTCGCTCTCGCCGTCGGCAAAGGCGTCCCGGGCCGCGCGGTGGCCGGCCAGTGCCAGAGTGTTGGCCCGTGCCAGACACTCAATTTCATAGCGGGTTTTCAGCACCCGGGTTTCATCCAGAGCTTTCAGCAGGTGCGGCGGATTCGCCTCCCCGGGGATGCCTTTGAGTAGAGCGGGATCACCGATCGCCGCCAGACTGCCCGGATCGTCGAGTACCGGCGCCTCCGGCGATTGGCTGCTTCGAACTTCAACAAACGCCTGCCAGGGCTCCTCCGGCAATGGCTGGTTGGCGTGCCAGAAATCCACCGGCTGGTACAGCCACAGCACCGGTTTGTGGCCGGCCCGGATCCACAACCAGCAGTGTTCACGCCCGGCCAGTCCGGTCCAGTGCAGGAACGGACCATAGCCCTGGAAATGCCAGGCCTGATCGTCGCCGTAACGATAGGGAGCAGCGCCGGAGGCAATCAGCAGGCTATCAAACCCCTGCTCTGCCAGCGCCAATTCATAGCGGGCCTGCAGCTCGTTGAGGTGATCCAGCTGTAATGAAAGCACGACATCATTGGGCATATCAGTCTTCCAGTTGGTTCCAGAGGGTTAACAGGTCGTCCGAACGCGCATCGCGGAGACGGATCAGGCGAATTTCCAGAGGCACGTCCCAGCGCTCGTCGCCAGCGCGCACCAGACTACCGAATTGTTCGCTTTTCTCGGTCATTCGCTGCGGCAGCCAGCCCATGCCAAAACCCTGTTTGACCAGGGCCTTGATACTGGCGGATTGGGTATTCTCGTTCAGGGGCAACAGGTTGGCAGTCAGCTTCTGACGCGCCAGGTGGCCTTCAATCGCGGACTGCAGGAAGCCACGATTATGATAGGCAATCAGCGGAACCGGTTGCTCCGAGGTGCCCGGCAACGGGAAACGGGGACGGCCCTGTTCGTCGGCAACACTCACCGGCACCAGAGCCTCCCGGGCGAGTACCAGCCAGTCAAAACTGTCGGCAGTCAGCCGCCCGCCCCAGGGCAGGTCCTGATGCCAGTAACACAGCACCAGGTCGCATTCGCCGTTTTCCAGGGCGTCCAAAAACTGCTCGCCAACCCAGCTGGTGGCTTTCAGGTTAAGCTGGAGGCGGTCGGCAATCCCCGCATCGGTCGCCCAACCCTGATAGAAATGGGAAAACAGCCCCTGGGTGGATCCGACGCTGATCCGCGCTGATGCCTCCGCTTCAAGCGCCTCAATACGGTCCCTGGTATCCCGCACATCCCGGGTGACCCGTTCACACAGTTCCAGAAACAGGCTACCGGCCGGGGTCAGCGTCAGCGGCAGCGTCTGGCGATTGATCAGGGTGCTGCCCATGGCTTCTTCGAGCAGTTTGATGCGGCGGCTGAACGTAGGCTGGCTCACATGCTGCAATTCGGCAGCACGTGAAAAATGGCGCGTGCGGGCAAGCGCCAGAAAATCTTCCAGCCAGCGTACTTCCATGAAGTCCCCTGAGGGTATGAGTTATAACGGAAACCATCTAGTTGAAGGCATCATAGCCTATCGCCGGCCCTCCGTTACAACCGCCCCTCCTCCACCGCGTGGCAGGCCACCTGATTACCCCCATCGGTGGTACTCAGCTCCGGTATTTCCTGGCGACAGCGCTCATTGGCGTACGGGCAACGGCCATGGAATACGCAACCGGAGGGCAGATGCACCGGCGTAGGCACCTCGCCTTTCAGGCGGATGTGGTTGGGCCGGTCATCCTCGAGCTTGGGGATCGCCGATAACAGCGCCTGGGTATAGGGATGGCGGGGCGTCGCAAACAGGGTTTTGGTGTCCGCCAGTTCACACACCCGGCCCAGGTACATCACCGCCACCCGGGTGCCGAAATGCTCAACCACCGCCAAATCGTGGGTGATGAAGAGGTAGGTCAGCCCGCGGCTTTCCTGGGCATCCATCAGCAGATTCAGCACCTGGGCCTGGATGGACACGTCCAGAGCCGAGATCGGCTCGTCGGCCACGATGAACTCCGGGTCCACCGCCAGCGCCCGGGCAATGGCAATCCGCTGGCGCTGGCCACCGGAAAACTCGTGGCCGAAGCGGGTGCCCCAGTCCGGGTCGATACCCACCGAATGCATGACTTCGTGAATCTTGTCCCGCACCTGGACCGGCGACCAGTCCGGATGGTGGAACCGGATCGGTTCTTCCAGGGTCTGCTGAATGGTCATGCGCGGGTTCAGGGATGCGTAGGGGTTCTGGAAGATCATCTGCATCTTGCGACGGTACGGCAACGACGCCTTGCGCTCGAGGTTGTCGATGCGCTGGCCGTCATAGTGGATCCCGCCGGCGCTGGGCGACAACAAGCCCATGACGGTGCGGGCCACAGTGGATTTGCCGCAACCGGATTCGCCCACCACGCACAGCGCCTCGCCCCTCTGAACCTCCAGGTCCACGCCGTTTATGGCATGAACCGCTTCCTGTTTGCGGCGTAAACGCCCACCCTCAAAGGTGATCTGTTCCAGCAGGCTGCCGGAGAGATCAAAGCGCTTTTCCAGGCCGCGAATACTTACCAACGGGGAGGTCATGATTCGGCCTCCTGCATGTGTTTCTCCTGCTCAATCAGATTGGCCACTTCGTAACAGGCCACATCCACATTCCCCGAACGCACATACTCCGGCATGGACTGTTTGCATTGCTCGGTCGCAAACCGGCAGCGGGGGTGGAAGGGGCAGCCCTTTGGCACGTTTTTCAGGGATGGCATGGAGCCGGGAATCTGGAACAGCCGTTCGCCCGGCTCCCCCATCTGGGGCAAGGCATTGATCAACCCCTGGGTGTAAGGATGCTGGGCGTCGTTGATGATTTCCCGGGTCGGCCCCTGCTCGATGATGCGACCGGAGTACATAACCAGCATGCGCTGGGTCACCTGGGAGACCACGCCCAGATCGTGGGTGATCAGCATCAGGGCCACGTTTTCCTGCTCGCACAGGTTGAGCAACAGGTCCATGATTTCCGCCTGAATGGTTACATCCAGTGCTGTCGTGGGCTCATCGGCAATAATGATTTCCGGATCCAGCAGCAGCGCTATGGCAATGATCACCCGCTGGCGCATGCCGCCGGAAAGCTCATGAGGGTACTGGTCCAGGCGTTTTTCCGGGGACGGAATCTGCGCTTTCTGCAACCGGTCGAGTGCGATTGCCTTGGCTTCCTTCTTGCCGATGTTCCGGTGTGCCTGAATAGCCTCCACCATCTGAGTGCCGATGGTCAGCACCGGATTCAGGGTCATCATCGGATCCTGGAAAATCATGGCAATGCGGTTGCCCCGGATCTTGCGCAACTCCCGCTCGCTCATGGCCGCCAGGTCCCGGCCTTCAAACAGGATCTGGCCACCGGCGATATAGCCGGGTTTGGCTATCAGGTTGAGAATGGAAAACGCCGCCACGGATTTGCCGGCGCCGGATTCACCCACCAGGCCCAGGCGCTCGCCCTTATCGAGGCTGAAGCTGATGCCCCGGAGCGCCGTCAGGTCGCCGCCACGCACCGCAAAGCGGACATCAAGATTTCTTACTTCCAACAGTGCCATGGTGTTACCCCTTGTACAGCCGTGGGTTCATTACATCCCGCAACCAGTCACCCAGCAGATTGATGACCAGCACCAGCACCACCAGCACCAGGCCCGGGAGCAACGTGATCCACCAGGAACCGCTCTGGATATAGTCGAAACCGGACTTGATCAGTGAGCCCAGCGACGGCTGGGTTTCCGGCATGCCCAAGCCCAGGAAGGACAACGCCGCCTCGGAGATGATGGCGTTGGCAATCTGGACCGTGGCAATGACAAAAATCGGTGACAAGGTATTAGGGAGGATATGTCGGAACATGATTCGGGGGGTGCTGAAACCCATCACCTTGGCGGCGTCGACGTACTCTTTCTTCTTCTCCGCCAGCACCGACGCGCGCACGGTGCGGGCGATCTGCGGCCATTCTGCCACGCCGATAATGAAGATCAGCATGTAGATGGCAATTTCCCCGAACATCAGGTTGCCGAAGCTGGCCTTGAATACAGCGCCCACGATGATCGCGACCATCAGGGTGGAGAAGGACAACTGGACGTCGGCGATGCGCATCAGCACCGCATCTACCTTGCCCCCCAGGTAACCGGCCAGCAGGCCAAACAGGATGCCGAGCACAGATTGCAACAGCACCGCGCCAAAGCCGATCATCAGGGACACGCGGGTGCCGTAGAGAATCGTCGAGAGCAGATCCCGGCCCTGGGCATCGGTACCCAGCGGAAATGCCGGATCGGAGCCGGCCAGGCCGGCCGGTGGCAGTTCCGAGTTCATGATATTGATCTGTGCCAGATCGTAGGGATCGGTGGGCGCCAGCAGGGGCGCAAACACCGCCGCCAGAACCATCAGCAGCAACACCACGAAGCTGGCAATGGCCACCTTGTCGCGCTTGAAGCTGTACCAGACAAAGGACTCGCGGAAGCGGTCCCAGCGGGAAACCGTTGCCGTTGTCATGCTTTCTTACCTGTCAGTTTGACGGTGGGGTTAACGAGACCGTAAATCAGGTCTACCAGTGTGTTGGTGATCACGAAAATCAGGCCCACCACCATCAGGTAAGCCACAATCAGCGGGATATCACTGCGGGTGATCGCCTCGAGGAACATCAGGCCCACGCCGGGCCACTGGAACACTGTCTCGGTGAGAATGGTATACGCCACCATAATGCCAATCTGCACCCCGCCGACCGTAATCACCGGCAACATGGTGTTTTTCAGTGCGTGCAGGAAGTTGATCCGGCCGGCGCTCAGCCCCTTGGCCCGGGCGTAGCGGATATAGTCGCTTTGCAGCACTTCCATCATCTCGGCGCGAATCAGCCGGATAAACAGCGGAAGCATGATCGACGCCAGCGACACCGACGGCAGGATCAGGTGCATCAGGCCACCTTCACTGAAGAAGCCGGAATGCCAGGTACCGAACAGGTGGGTCAGGTTGTCCCCGCGCCCGTAGGACGGCAATCCACCCTCGGTGGAGAAAAAACCGTTCAGCCACTGCCCCCACCCGGTGTCGGCCGGGAACGCATTCACCGTGACCCCGATGGAAAACAGCTGAATCAGCATGATGGCGGTCAGGAACACCGGTATGGAAATACCCACCGTGCTGACCCCCATGAAGAATTTTGACAGCCAGGCCTGGGGTCGGATGGCTGCGTATACACCGATGGGCACCGAAAACACCACGATGATCAGACTGGCCCCGATCACCAGCTCCAGCGTCGCCGGCAAGTGCTCGGCGATCACTTCCAGAGTCGGCTTACTATAAAAGTAGGAGTTGCCCAGATCACCCTGGAGCGCGTTACCGGCAAAACGCAGGTACTGCACCACAATCGGATCATTGAGCCCCATCTCCTCCCTGAGGGCCTCCCGCTCCTCCTCGGAGACGGACATGCCCACCATCTGCTGTAGCGGATCACCCAGCCCGTCCTGAATGGCAAAGGCGATCACACTGATCACAAACATCACCAGAAATGCCTGGGAAATCCGCTGAACCAAAAACGCTAACATGGAAAGATTCCGGAAAAGGCTTGCAAACAAAAGGCCGGCACCAGATCACTCCAGCGCCGGCCGGCCATCAAAGGCGATTACTCGACAACCAGGTCACCCAGGTACGGGAAGTTCATGACATTGAGCACCGGCTCAATCTTCACGTTCTCCTTGGAAGCCCAGGCCAGGTCCTGCCAGTGCAGCGGAATGAAGGCGGCATCCTCGTACAGACGCTGCTCCACTTCCTGCAGCATGGCTGCCCGCTTGTCCAGATCGGTCTCGACATTGGCCTTGTTCACCAGGGCGTCGAGCTCCGGGTTGCAGTACTTACCAGCATTGTATTGGCCTGCACCGGTTTCGGCGTTCGGGCAGAAGGTCAGAAACTCGAAGAAATTGGCGGAATCCTCGGTATCCGCGTGCCAGCCGATCATCATCATGTCAGCCGCGCGGTTATCGTACTCCGGCCAGTACTGCGCCTTCGGCAGGGTCTTCAGGTCTACCTTGATGTTGATGCGGGCCAGCATGGCAGCCACCGCCTGAGCGATCTTGTCGTCGTTCACGTAGCGGTTGTTCGGCGCCATCATGGTGATGGTGAAGCCATCCTCGTAGCCCGCTTCCTTCATTAATTGCTGCGCCTTGGCCACATCGAAACGGGGCGTGAGGGCTTCGTTATGGCCCTGGTAGCCGCGCGGCGACATCTGCGCTGCCGGCGTGGCGAAGCCTTTCATGATCTTGGCGGCAATGCCTTCCTGGTTGATGGCGTAGGCAATGGCCTGGCGAACCTTCGGGTTCTTGAAGGCTTCCACCCGGTCCTGGTTCATGTGGAACAGGATGATGCGTGTACCGCTCATGGTGACCAGGCTGGAGTCCTCGTCGCGCTTGATCCGCTCCAGGTCCGTGGGAGGCACCGGAGCAATGAAGTCGACACCGCCAGACAACAGTGCCGAAACCCGGGTGGCGTTCTCTTTGATCGGAGTCAGCGTGATCTTGCCGACGTTACCCGGAGATTCGGCATCCCAGTAATCATCAAACCGATCGAATTCCACACGAACGCCCTGCTGGCGATCGGTGATGACATACGGCCCGGTACCGGACAGGTTTTCCGAGGCGAAGGAGTTGCCGTGTTTTACGATGGCACTCTTGTCCTTGCCGTCCTCGGTTTTGCCGGTATAGAACTCACTGTCCATCGGGAAGATGTAGGTGGCGGTGTTCAGAAGTAGGGGGTAAGGCTCTTTGGTCACCAGCTCGAAGGTGTAATCGTCAATCACCTTCAGTTCGCTGAACGGCTGGAAAATCGCCTTGTAATCCGGGCTCTGCTTGAGGCGGTCGAAGGTGAACTTCACATCCTTGGTGGTCAGTTCGTTGCCGGAATGGAATTTCACTCCTTCCCGGAGCTCAAACCGCATGGTGTTTTCATCAATGCGCTCCCAGCTTTTCGCCAGACGTGGCTCAAATTCCAGGTCTTTGGTCCAGCGCACCAGCGGATCAAAGGTCATGTGGCTGAGCTGCAACATGCCGCCAGAGAGCTGCTCATGAATATCAAGGGTCACGGGATCGGCGTCGTACGCCATCTTCAGTTCCTTGGTCGCCTCGGCCGACAGGGCTAGCGGTGCTGCCGCCAGGGCCATGGAACCGACAAATGCTGCAATCAGTTTTTTCATCGCGTTTTCCGTCGCTGTTTTAGGAATTTTCACGGAACATCGGCGCAGAAGGGCGCCGAATGCCTGGCCAACAAGCTAGTCTCGGAAAACACTTAGGGCAATCGAAATTGCGACATGGCGCTATACGCCAGATGAATGACCTGTTGTGGGGCGCACTTCAGAGGCGAAAAACCAGGGGCAGGATCAGCGCCGTGAACACGCCGGTGAGCCCCATCCCGAGAGAGGCAAACGCGCCGGCGGTATGGCTGATTTCAAACGCCCGCGCCGTGCCGATGGCATGGCCATTCAGCCCCAGGGCGAAGCCGACAATCCGCTCATCCCGCACTGGTAAATAATGGGCGAGCAGGTCAACGAAGAGGGTTGCCACCACACCGGTAATCAACAGGCCACCCATCATCAGGGGCACCGAACCGCCGAGCTGCTCGGTAATCCCGATGGCGATTGGCGCCGTTACCGACTTGGGCGCCAGCGACGCCAGCACCTCGGGCGTGGCCCCGAGTGCCCAGCCAATTACCACCGCGTAAACCGCCGCCATGGTGGCGGCGATGGGCAGGGTGACCACAATCGGGCGCCACATGGCACGGATATGGTGCATCTGCTGGTACAGGGGAATGCCGAGAGCAACCGTGGCGGGCCCGAGAAGCACGGTCAGCCAGCGCGCGCCCTGGTGGTAAGCCTGGTAATCCAGTGCCAGGACCGCAATCACCGTGGCCAGCAGGCATGCCGATAGCAACACCGGCGGCAGCCACAGCGGCCTGCCGATACGGGCGAACAGCCAGTTGCCGGCAAAGAAAGCGCCCAGGGTCAGGCTGATCGCCAGAATCGGCGTGGCTTCGAGGGTATCCGACAAGGCTCCGAAACGGCTGAACAGTTCATTCACGATGCCGCTCTCCCCTGACGGTTACCAGCTTCATCAATGCCAGGGTCGTAAGCACACTCAGGAAGGTACCGACCAGCAACGCGGCGGCAACCGCCAGCCACTGGCCGGAGAACTGATCGGCGGTGAAAAATACCCCCACCACCCCGGGCATGATCAGCAACACCAGCACTGAAATCAGCCCCTGGCTGGCCAAGGCCAGATCGTCGCTCACGCTGCCCTTGATCATCAGCGTAAAAGTAATGACCACCATCCCCAGCACGCCGCCGCTCACCGGCAACGACAGAAGCACCCGGACAGACTCACCAAGGATAAAAAACAGCACCAGAATCAGAAAACCGCGCAACATCGACATGCAGTCACACTCAGACACGGAAGAATTGCATTACACTAGCCCAAACAGACACCCCGATACCAATGCAGGAAGCCCATGGCGCTCAAAGCAACCATCCTCAAGGCGACGCTCAATATCGCCGATATGGACCGGCACTACTATGCAGACCACCATCTGACCATTGCCCAGCACCCGTCGGAAACCGACCTGCGGGTGATGGTCCGGCTGCTCGCCTTTGCCCTGAACGCCAGCGATACCCTCGAATTCACTAAGGGCCTGAGCACCGACGACGAACCCGAGCTGTGGCAGAAAGACCTGACCGGCGAGATCGAATTGTGGATCGAGCTGGGTTTGCCTGAAGAAGACCGGCTCCGGAAAGCGTGCAATCGCGCCAAAGAGGTGATCCTTTACACCTACGGCGACCGGGCCTTTCCCGTCTGGTGGGACAAGCACCACGGCAAGCTGGAGCGTTTCGACAACCTCACCATCATCCACCTGCCGGGCGACAGCACAGAAGCGCTGGCCGAGCTCGCCGGCCGGTCCATGAGCTACCAGGTGACCGTCCAGGATGGCGAGGTGACGTTCAGTAACGATAACAACCTGGTGTCGATCACACCCGAGCAGCGACTGCCCAAAAACTGATGCCCCTACTTGTGCTCAGGGGCTGGACAGCGACTCGCTTCGCACGTAAGATTGCGCACTCGAAATCGGCGACCTCGCCGGACTCGAAGCGCCCGTAGCTCAGCTGGATAGAGCGTTGCCCTCCGGAGGCAAGGGTCAGAGAAAAAATCCGGAACCGAAGGCAACGGTCAAACATGCCAAACTTGTTGAAATCCGCCCGTAGCTCAGCTGGATAGAGCGCCGCCCTCCGGAGGCGGAGGTCAGAGGTTCGAATCCTCTCGGGCGGGCCATTTAAACGGCAAATCATCATCTTACACGCTCCGATCGCCCTGATCACCTCCAATCCTCGAACCTGAAATAACCCCGGCGCCAAATGAGGCAATGACCTTTGCCTTGTTCTCGAAATTGTTCTATTTGGCACACGAAATTAGGCCTGTGTCCAAATTGTGTCCATGGTGTGTCCACGGCTTTTGGAACGTTTTTCTCAGTCTGAAATAACTGACCTTTGCACAGAAACCGAAAACTCCTAACTTGGACACAGAAAACGATTAGAAAAAGTTCCTCTGGTAGGCCTCCTGTAGAACTGCCATAGCCCTCAATGCAAATGCCTGGCCTAATGCCTGGCCTACGCCTTTGGTAGATCGGCGAGAACTTCTCTGGAGATACTCAATCCGACGCCAGATATTCGATGTCCCCTCAACGAGATCTTCGGGCTCTTTCACGCTGTATAGTTCCATCACACCATTACTCTTCTTGTTTTCCTGCCTCATTTGAGGTATAAAAACAGGAAGACTAGCACCCTGCCCCGGAGCCAACCTCATGCACAACCTTTTACACACTGAAGAGAATGCTATAGATCGACTATCCCAACTTGGGATTCAGTTATCTGTCCTTAGAGAATCCGTCTGGCAGGGATACCTTGCAAGATCTCGCACTACGGCCAATCACCCGAGTATCTCTCGCGGGATCATCATGTGGGCAGAAACCGTTGCCGTATTACGGGAACAGCTAAGGCCTCAAGGGTGGAGGAAATCGGATAAAGGCAACTATGAGCTTACGGTGAACAACGAAAACGGCTTGGCTATCGTTGTCACCACCGGAGATGATGCAACCGGCATGATCGGGTCGACGCCTTCAAATAAGTGCCCAAAGGGAATTAATACTGCTGAAGCGATTGAAACCAACAATCAGTTGGATATGTTCAGTGAGTTGCTGCAAGCGACAGAGGAAACCCAAGGACTCACGACTTGGATACTTTTGATGCATTTGGCTGCCAATGAAGTACGCTTTGAACTTTCCCTTCCATCTAGCATTTCCGCCGGAAAAATCAATGGTTGGAAGGAACGAATTGTTCTGCCGAGTATGCCGCTAGATGATGATTCGGTCGAAATCGATCTTCCTGACTTGCCCGATATAGAAGTACCAATTAAGAAAAAGGCATAGCATGTTCAACAACACTCGTTTTGCGCTCGCGAGAAAGCGCAGAGGCCTTACAAAGCGGGCACTGGCTAAGGAAGTTAGTGTGACAGATCGGTCAATCACTGCTTATGAGAGTGGCCAGACCGTGCCTGAAAACCACACAGTCGACAAGATCGCGAATGCGCTCAGGTTTCCGGTCGAATTTTTCTTTGCCGATGACGTAGAAGAGCTCCCCGTCGAGGTGGCAAGCTTTCGTGCGCTTACCAAAATGACGGCCTCTAAAAGGGATATTGCTTTATCGGCGGGTGCTGTAGCACTTCTCTTGAACCGCTGGATTGAAGGCAAGTTTGATTTGCCTTCACCTGACTTTCCTGAGGATTACAGGATTGCGTCGAATGTAGATTCAAAAATTGATGCTGCCCAAAGATCGTCTGAAGGTGACCAATATCCTGGTCTCGGGCAGAAAAATGATCCTGAATCCGCAGCCGAAATGCTGCGTCGATACTGGGATCTAGGTGAGCTTCCAATTAAAAGCATGATCGCTTTACTTGAATCCAAGGGCGTTCGTGTATTTTCTCTATCTGTTGATGCTAGAGAAGTCGATGCCTTCTCCATGTGGTATGACGATATTCCTTTTATATTTCTCAACACAAAGAAAACAGCGGAACGATGCCGGTTTGATGCCGCACACGAATTGGGCCATTTGGTAATGCACCGACACGGCGCACCACAAGGCCAAGAAGCAGAGAAAGAAGCTAACTCTTTTGCATCAGCGTTTCTAATGCCGAGGAGAAGTGTGCTGGCAAATGCCCCAAGAACAGCGACGCTAAAGAGCCTTATCTCCCATAAAAAATACTGGAACGTCTCTGCCGCGGCCCTAAACTACCGGCTTCACTCACTGAGCTTAACATCGGACTGGACCTATCGAACACTGTGTATTGACTTGGCTAAATTAGGCCGGGATCACGAGCCCGAGCCATCACCTTTCGAAACATCGCAGATGCTCAAAAAGGTTTTTGCCAGCCTGCGCAATGATGGCATCTCGAAAATTGACGTTGCCAGAGAACTATTGATTGAACCGGAAGAACTGGATGAGCTTACATTTGGCCTGATGCTGAATGCTTTGAGTGGTAATTCGCAAGGCACTTTTTCTCAAAAACCCAAGCCTAACCTGAGCCTAGTTAGGTAGCTAACTTACATTGAGGCTTGCCAGCATTCGGAAATGTGTTTCCAAAAGGCAGTCGGCCTTGCGATAAACCATTAGCAGATCTTAAATGGTAAGCGAAGCCAACCCTTCAACTTTTTCTTCCTTTTATATTTATGATTCCTAATCTAAAGGTTGAACAGAGTTGGCAAGTCTTTTCTCTTTACCAAACGGAGTAGTATAAAAACGCTGCTCTATGCCATAAAGTAGAAATTTTAGCTCATCATCAGTGGATATCTCGAATTTCCTGCTCTGTTCATCGAAATTCAGCTTTTCGCTACAATAGCCATTAACATAGTCAAGCATATTTTTTTTATCGGAATCTGACATGGTATTTAAGGTTGCCATAGCAAGCGCTATGCGCTTCCTATTTGGCTTAGAGACATTCCCGACGTCATAATCATTGGCCAATTCTACAAATGATCCATCCAAAAAATCTCTGACTTCGTCATTTGTTGCCTCTTTGTAGAGTTCGTCAATACCTTTGAAAATGCTGGATATGGTAGCTAGATTACGAAATATAAGAACGTCCAAATCCTTGAAGTAAACCGCATCAGGAATTGGATTCACAATTAGTCTATTTTCACCATCTTCCAGATGTGCTGCTTCGCCAAAGACAAGTGTTTTTCTCTTTATAAATAACCTCGGAGTTACTTTCTGGAAATAGAAATCGCCTCCCTGGACGGATATAATATAAGCTATTTCGGTAAATTGATCTTTTGTTAGATCATCGAAATCTTTTGAATCAAACTGTTTTTTAAGAAGCTCAATACAAAAGTCCTGCTGACCAAACTGTTCGATTTTAAACCAGGAATCTTCATCTAAGTTATGGTCGGGATTGTAAGCGACACACGAATTGGCATCAATCGCTACAATCTCAAAGAGCGACTCGCCGGAAATAAGCTTGAAATACTTCTTACTACGTTTCCGCTTAACCCTGGCAAGCACTTGGTCCATAGTTACCTCCGCTCTATAAAAGTATAATTATTAATTCGATATGCTATAGGAATCTGAACTTCGTCTGGCCTTTTGTACTTTTCAGAACTAATTAAAAAAACTGCTGTACCATTATTTGTGGTTATATTATAAAACTCATAACCGAACAATAGAAAAAGCGGGTTAAAGTACAAAGCCTGAGAAAGGAATGTAAAAATGAACAAGACACTATATACAAATCCAAGCGTTTCCCAGTCACCTATGCTTAACGCAACAAAAAAGTAGCCCAAATAGCTTGGAAGAAAGCTGTTGTTTGCATGTTCAATGCTTCCCACCTCGCCAGATTTGAAGTCATCTTTTCCGAGTTTGGAACTCAGCAGTATGCTGCCCCCCGTGGAAAAAACTGGAATGAGGAAATAAAGCAGATAAGATACTGCATTCGGGAGCATTCCCGTCCAACTGAGCCATGCCACGCCACTGAAAATCTGGCCCAATGTATAGCCCTTCTGCACGAGGAAGATAATCACCAGGAGTGAAGTGGCGTTGAGTGTTAGCAGGAGCCGAAACGCGGTGTTTATTATCATTTTACCGTCACTTGGCCGTTCATTAGCATTGGCAGCAACCAATCTCGAAGCGAAGAAAGCGTTATGTTCTCCTTGGTTGCTGTTTCTATTTTTTCGAATGCTGGCTCCGCTACCGCAGCAAATTTTTCAATAACTGTTTGCTCTATCGGGAGTGCAAGGTTTGTGAATTCGATATCATTAGACACAATCGAGTTGAATACTGAGCCACTGGCTTTTACTTCAAGATGATGGATAAGTTCTTTGGTCAAGAAAAATAAAAAGGTGTAGCTAATCCCATCCCTAGCTCTCAGAGCGTAGCAAGATTGATTCATAGCCATCGGCACGGCATTGAGCGCTAACCGGCCTACGGAACCTCTTGCGGTGATAAACACGGTGTATGGCTCGAATAATCGAGTACTGCTGTCCTTTAACCCTTTATCTGTAATGTAATCTTCTGTTACTACCGAAAAAATATTCTTGTCAGAATCGCTTGGTGTGAAGAAAGGAATAGCTCCATTCCAATACTCCGGTTTTGTTTTTGTTGGTGTTCCGCCACCAAGTAGATTCGCGACAGATAATACATTTCCCGCTTTCCACCCCTCCGGTATCTCCCGCTTTAGGGTTTGGTTGTAGACCATTTTTCCGCCGGAGGTTTTGTAGGGTTTGCCGTTGGCGTCTGGAAAGTCGAACTGTACAAACCAATAGTCGTACAGGGTTTTGGCCATGACTTCCAGCTCGGTGTTGATGCGATCGTTGAGAGCGATTTTCTTGTCGATCGCTTCAAGAACCTTCCTTATAGAAATTTGAAGATTTTTGTCTTCAATCGCAGGAATGGCCATTTCATGGAGTTCGTTTCTATTAACCCCAGGCACGGCGCTTTTGTCAGAAGTTCTAATTCTTCCGATACAGTTCAATAAGTAATATATGTACTTCGGGTCATTGCCCTTAAAGTTCTGCACATATAAAGCTGTATTGTGTGGCCAATACTTTCCCTCTACAAAGTACATCTCTCCTAACGTTCCATATCGCCCGGTTACAACACCTTGACCTTCAACCTTATAGTCATTGTGAAATCCAGAAACGCCAGCAGAACTAATAACAGGATAAGGTCCAGCAATTCTGTCCTTCTCTGGCAGGTCATAACCCCTTTTTAGAGTTATAAGATCACCTAACCTTCTCGGGCTAACATTACTCATACTTCAATCCCGCCAACTGCTTTTTTATCTCAGCTTCCAATTCACGAGACTGGGCAAACAAGCTGTCCAAGTTACTGGTAAAGCCCAGCATCTTTTCTGCAAACTGCTTCGCCGTAATATCAAAATACTCGATTTTGACGTCGAAATACTGGCCTGCGCTTAATGAGTAGTTCTTGGCTTCGATCTCGTCATAGCTCACTGCCGCGGAAAAATCGTCTACGGCCACTTTGGCATTAAAGGTATCGATAATGCGCTGTTCTTCATCCGCACTCAGGACGGTTTTCTGATTCTTTCCGTCTTTGATTTTCTCTCCGAGGTTGGAAGCATCAATCAGGACCACCTTGTCTTTGTTACTGTCATCCATAAACAGGATGGAGACGTTGGTGCCGGTAGTAGCAAAGATATTGGAGGGCATAGACACCACACCTGCCAACATCTTGTGCTCTACCAGGTATTTACGGATGCTTTTATCGATGCCCGATTGCGCGGTGATAAAGCCGGTAGGCACCACCACGGCCGCTTTGCCGCCGGGTTTGAGTGAGTGGATGATGTGTTGCAAGAACAATTGGTAGATTTCCATCTTGTCCTTGGCTTTGGCTTTGATCTTGGGGATGCCCGCAAAGAAACGCTTTGCGTTTTCTTTGCTGTCCAGCTCATCGCGGAAGTCACTGAAATCCATTTTGAACGGTGGATTGGAAACGATATAGTCAAAACGCTTCAGGTCTTTTCCGTCCCGGTGATAGGGGTGCACGACGGTATTACCCTGGATCACATTGGGGATGGAGTGCACCAGGTTGTTCAGGATCAGGTTAAGACGCAGCAGGTTTGAAGACTTTTGCGAAATGTCCTGGGTGTAGATGCTGCAACGGTTCTCACCAATGGCATGGGCTACGTTCATTAGCAGGGTGCCCGAACCTGCAGAAGGGTCGTAGCAACTAACGTTCTTGACTGTGCCCTGTTGTTCCGTGGGTACCAGGATAGCCGCCATAATGCGGGCCACGGCATGGGGCGTGTAATACTCGGCGTATTTGCCGCCGGAGTTGCTGTTATAGTCTTTGATCAGGTATTCAAAGATGGTGGCATAGAAGTCGAATTTCTGCGTGAAAATACGCTCGAAGCTAAACTCAACCAACTTGTTAATAATGGCGCGGCAGAAGGCATCGCGTTTGGACTCATCGGCAATGTACTCACTCACCCTATCAAACAGCACTACCTTGGCGCCGCCATCGGTTTTTACCGCAAACACGTCATTATTGGTCAGGGCGATATCGCGCAAGGTATCATCAAACAGCTTGGCAAAGTCTGGTGCGTTCTGCTGGCTAAACAGGTAGCTGATAAAGTGGTGCGGCTTTAAGCGTGCGGTATCGCCGCCCATTTGCAACTGGAGCATTTCCAGATCGTCTTCGCTCATGGCGACCAGGGCTTCTTCCCACGTTTCAGCGTTGGCGACCTTCTCGTCGATCTTCTTCGCCTCGTAGGCGAATTTGTCGTTCAGGAATTTGTATAGAAAGGTTTGGGTGATGATTTTGAATTCATTACCGTCGTTACCCAAGCCATAGTGGGCGCATATGTTCTTCAGGCTATCGATCAGCGCCTTTGTTTTATCTCTAAATTCAAGTTCTACCACGTACGTGCTCCGGTACTAAATTCGTTCAGGTATTCGGCGACAACCAAGTGATTGATATAGCGTGAGGCGTCGGCGTTGAGTTTTATGTTTTGCTCGCCTTTGAAGCGCCTGATCACTAAAGGCATCATCTGGCGCTCAAAGTAGCTTTCGTTGTCCAGTATCTGGCTGTTATTCAGTACCTGCTCATCGGCGTCCTGCTTTATACCGGCGAGGGCTTCAAAAACCTTGCGCTCTGACTCGCTGATGCCGCCACACTCTTGCAGGCGCTTGTGAATGCGGGTGTATTTGGCATCGCCATGGTATTTTTGGCGAAGCTGGTTGTTCTCGCGATTCAGATCCTTAACGCGCTCGTGGATCTTTTTGAGCGCATCGATGTTGGCCACCATTTCATCCTGGGTGACTTCGCTGAGGTTCTTTTTCTTGAAGAGCCTTTCCAGCTCTTCCTTCAGGCTGACGAACTTGGGGTCTTGCTGGTCAAAATTACTGGCCAGGGCTTCGCGGGTTTGGCGAAGGGTGTTTTTCAGTTTGTCGGCCAGCACCAGTTCTTCTTCGCTCACCTTGGTGAATCTAAAGAGGACATCCTCAAGGGCCACATTCAGTAAATTTTCGGTATGTGTGCCTTGCTCAACGCTCTCCTTGAGATTGAGCATATCCAAGTGGTTACAGGTTTCCCGATAGAGGATGTTCAGTTTGGCGAAGTCCAGCTCATCCAAGATGCTGTATTCACCTTGCAGGCGGATCAGGTTGTAGAGGCTTTTCGCATCGCCCAGTGCTTTCTTCAGAGCGAGAATGGCTTCCCTGTCCTGAATCTGGCTTATCTGGTCGGTAAATACCTCGGCATTTTCGATGTCGAAGCGGAACAGCACATCCTTGATATGCTCGATTTCCTGCTTTATTTCCTCTTGGGATTTGAACAGGTTGGAGTAGTGCTCCATTTCATCGCCGAGTTCTAATTGCAGCTCGTCAAAATAGGCTTTGTTGGTCGCGTCAAATTCCTTGCGGATGTCGGCAAAGTCCACCACGTAGCCGTAGCGGAAATCCCTATAGGTGCGGTTTACCCGTGTTAAGGCTTGTAGCAGGTTGTGCTTGCGGATGACTCGGCCCAGATAAATTTTCTTTAGCCTTGGGGCATCAAACCCGGTGAGCAGCATGTTGAATACGAACAGGAAGTCGATTTTCCCGGCTTTGAAGTCTTCCACCCAATCCTTGCGCTCTTCCTTGGTGCCTATGTCATGCAGGATCAGCGCTGAGGTTCTGGCCTTGTTGTTCTCTCTCTTCGCAACCTTATACTCAAGCTTGTTTTCAGCCACCTTGGGTAGTTCATAAACACTGTCATTGGCTTCTTTGAGGACTATTGGTTCTGCGTATTTTTCTTCAAAGAGTTTGGACATGGCTTTGGCCTGGTCTGCGCTATCGCAGATCACCATGCCTCCTATGCTAGCATCATTCAGTGCGGCTCGGCTTTTTTCAAAGTCGGTGATGATGTAATCGAGCATGGGTTCGACAAAGCTCGGGTGGGCGTAGATAAGCTTACGATCCACGTCGCCCATTTTGACTTCCACTTCATCCAGGGCTTGTTGCAGCACCATCTTATAGTTGGTAGCGATCTCTTCCCGAATCAGACGTAGTGTGTAGCCATCGGCAATAGACGCGTTGTAATAGTATTTGTGAATGTATTCGCCGAATAGCACCCGGGAGTTGTAATCGTCGCCTAACAGTGGTGTACCCGTGAGGCCAATTTTGATGGCATTGGTGTCTGACTCACTCAGGTTCGCCAGGAAGCTCCCTCTGGGGTTGTAACTGCGGTGGACTTCATCTAGGAAGTACACGCGCTGAATGGCAACATCGTAGTCCTTGGTTGAGATGACATCCGGGTCGTCCTTAAATTTCTGGATATTCACTACCGTGATTTCAGGCTTGCCAGAATGGTTGTGGATAACCTGGGTTGCCTTGATGTCGCGGGTAAAGGCTTCACGGGAGTTAACGATGTGCACTGTCAGACCGCGAGCGGTGAATTCTCGCTGCGCTTGTTGCAACAAGTCCAGTCGATCGACAATGAAATAGAACTTGGGAATGATCTGTTGCTTCTGAAAGTAGTCCGTCAGAAAATGCACGTTGTAGAAAGTCAGCGCTGTTTTGCCGCTGCCCTGGGTATGCCAGATGATCCCCTTTCTAACGCCATCATTGAGTTTCCTTTCGATAGCCTTGGTGGCGAATAACTGCGGGTAGCGCATGATGTGCTTTTGCAGCCCGTCAGTCTCTGATACATAGGCGAGTGCATAACGCAGAATAAACGCTAGCCGGTCTCTGTTGACCAGAGAGGTGCAAATACGGTTGGTTGGCCGGTTCGGCTCTTTATTGACGATGAATTCGGGATTACTGCGAATGACCTCCAGATTGTTGTCCTTCAACACCTTGAGCTCGTCATCATCCGATAGGGGCTTGAGCAGGTCCGTAAGGTTCAGAATCTCTTCCTCACGGAAGTAATTGAAGACCGGCTTATGATAGGAGCTGCTGGCGTAGAACGCGCCCTGAACAGGTTCCGGGTCGCCGTCATCATACTCCATATTGTTAGAGAAAATCATGAACTGCGTGATGTTGGCAAAGCGCTTGAACTTGGGGTTCTGGAAGCGCTTGTTGATGCGATCCCGCTCCGCCAATATGCCTTCACGGTTGTTTGGTTTCTTCACTTCAATAAAGACCAGCGGCATGCCGTTGATCAGCAGGGTGACGTCTGGCCGAAACTCTTCATCGCCATTCTGACAGGTCAGTTCAGTAACAACGTGGAAGCTGTTGTTGTCGAAGTTTTCGAAGTCGATCAGCTTGGTGTTGAAGCGGTCGCTTAGCCGTTCAAAGAAGGCGCGCCCCAAGTCTTCGTTGTCGAGCAGCAGTTTGACGTCTTCCTGGAGCCGAGAAACTTCTTCCGCCTCGATCCCGGGGTTGATTCGGGTGATTGCTGATGAGAACAGCTCAGGGAATATATTGGTGTCCAGATCCCAACTCCGGCCCTTGAGCGAGAGATACTGATAGCCCAACCTCATCAGATGAAGGATCGTCGGAATTTTTACTCGGGTGTCTTCATTAAACTTCATCACATACCCTGTTTATAGCTGTGCCAGCTCTAGCTGATTTTCCACGTGAAATTCGAACAGCAGACACAGCTTTTAAATGGCTCAGGTAGCTGCCCTAAATTACTTAGTCAGCTTGCCATCGAAGTATCGCTTTCTACCACCGTTGGACAAAAATACACTATCCGATCAGTCTGCGGTTACGTTTTACCTGCCATCAAACGGCTCGACTGGCGCACCCAATTGCCTCAGTCTGCTTACTCCTCAATGAAATAATCCGTGTCGACCTGCTTAACCTCGTAGACCTCTTTCACGTTTACGCCCAGGTTGTTTTCGATCATCAACTGGGCCAGTTCACGCCCGTCAATCAAGACTACTTTCATATCTAGCCCGGCGGCTGCCACGCGAGCACCATCAGAAAAATCAGACGTTGTCAGAAAAACTCCTTTCCGGGCGCGTTGCCGTGTCAAAGCACCGATGAACTTGTCGATCTCAGGACGATGGACTGTGTTTGTCCAGCGCTTTGCCTGCAGGTAAATGGTATCTAGCCCGAGCTTGTCTTCCTTGATAATGCCGTCGATACCATCATCGTTTGTAGTTTGGGTCGCTTGGCCGGCCTCTCGTCTTGATCCGCCATATCCCATGGAGATCATCAGATCGACCACCAACTTTTCAAAAAACGGCGGAGAGGCCTTGCGAATACTATCCAGCACCTCGTCAGCGAGACTTTCCATCAAGGACTGATACGCCGAAGCGAGTTGTTCGTCTGGCGTAGCCTCATCAATGGTTTCGTTTTCCGCTTCTGACTCGCTGGTTACAGTCTTGGGTTTATAAGTGTGAAAGTCTTGAAATTCGGGGAATTGCTTCACCCAGGCAACGCTAATGCGGTCAGGCCCGTTCTGGATTGCACTCAGACCTCGGTCAGTGATCTGCACCATGCCTCTTTGTGGGATCTTAAGCAGCCCGGCTTTGTTGAGGTAGGTTCTCGCCCAGCCGGTTCGGTTATTTATCACCGTCTGATTACCTGAAGGCAGGCGTTCTTTTCTATCTTGCTCAGAAAGGTCAAAAAAGTCCTTCACAGCCTCGCGCACATCAGCCAAGGGCCTGGGTTCCCCGTCGCTTACTGCTAAAAGGACCGGTCGCATGACAGACTGAAAATCAGGGATTGCCATTTCCTGTACTGCTCCTCACCAAACCTTGCTTACTGCTCGTCTACGAACTCGAACAAATCACCGACGTCACAATCGAGATATCGACAAAGAGCTTCAATAGTTTCGAGCTCCACGCGGCTAGCAGTCTCATGATAAAGCCGGGTAATCGTCCCCCGGTTCACCCCTGTTTCCCTCGCCACATCAACAATTTTGAGCTTCTTCTCGCCCATCAGCTTCGACAGATGGCACTTAATCATTTGGCCCACCAAAGAACAAATTAACTCGCAGGAGATCAAAAAGACTTGCAAAAGGTCTTTATGAGTGCATAATGATCTACAGGAAGACATTTTGAGGCGCTAGTGATGCGGTATGTCTTCCAGCACTGAACGATAGCAGAGGTGAAAAGTTATGTCACAGGAGTATCTGACTACCGAAGAGCTCGCGCAGCGCATCAAATACGATGCTCGCACCATTCGCGAACGCTTGAAAGACAGTGTTTTGCTTGAGGGCATTCACTACATCCGCCCGTTCGGAGGGCGAAAAATTCTTTATATCTGGGAGAAGGTTGAGCAAGACATGTTTGATCAGGGCACCAATGTCGCCTTTTCCGTGCCAATGGCTCGGGGAGGTGTGTGCCGTGGGTAAGATCGTCGCGCGACCCGAAACCGGAAAACTGTACTTCGATTTCCGCTACCGAGGGAAACGCTGCCGGGAGCAAACAGCGCTCTCGGACGCACCCAAAAATCGGAAGCAGCTGGAAAAGATCCTCGCAAAGATTGAGGCGGAAATCACTTTGGGGACTTTCGACTACCACAGGTATTTCCCTGACAGCCCCAGGGCGCAGGAATTTACCCGGCAAGCTGAATTGCAGCGCGCCCGGGCGGCTCATGACACGCCGCTGTTCAGTGAATTTTCACAAACATGGCTGGATGAAATGAGGATTCAGTGGCGCCGTTCCTACATCGCAACGATTGAGGGAACGCTGGAGAACTATCTGATTCCGGAATTTGGAGAGTCGGAGGTTGGCCACATCACCAGGCAGGAAATTCTTTCGTTCCGGGCGTCCCTCGCCAAAGTTCAGACCCGGAGCAAAAAGCCACTTTCCGCCAGCCGTATCAACCGCATCATGACGCCATTGCGCATGATTCTGGGAGAGGCAGCCAACCGGTATGAGTTTACCTCACCCTATCAGGGGATCAAATCACTGAAGGTGCCCCGCTCGGATGTGGAACCGTTCTCTCTGGAAGAAGTTCGGCTGATTCTGGATACAGTTCGAGAAGATTTCAGAAATTACTACACCGTTCGCTTCTTTACCGGTCTCCGGACCGGCGAGATCGACGGCTTGCAGTGGGACTGCGTAGATTTTCAGCGGCGGCAGATTTTGGTTCGCCAGGCACTGGTGAACGGGAAAATCGAGCAGACGAAAACCGATGGTAGCTATCGTCACGTTGAGATGTCTCAACTGGTCGTCGACGCACTTGAGGACCAGAAAAAGGCTACTGGCGGAAATGAATTCGTCTTTTGTACCAGAACAGGTGGGCCGCTTAACCATAACAACGTCACGAAAAGGGTTTGGTACCCGCTGCTCCGCCATCTTGAGTTGCGTAAACGCCGGCCTTATCAGACCCGCCACACCGCAGCGACCCTATGGCTAGCCGCCGGTGAGAACCCGGAATGGATCGCAAGGCAAATGGGCCATACCACAACGGAAATGCTTTTCCGCGTGTATAGCCGCTACGTGCCAAATCTGACCCGTCGCGATGGCTCGGCCTTCGAGCGCCTGCTCATTAACGAATTCAACGCCAAAACTGATCTCAATAAGGAAACCAACTCATGAACCATACTCAACCGTTTTCTATCAGCCGAAAGTCTTTCGCGACACGCCTAGCCAGTGCATTGGCCTTTTCCATGCAAATTCCTGACGGAACTCACCTCGTCGCCGTGCTGGGAGCAGGCGACGAAAGTTCCAATCTCGCAGCTCTCACCCACTGGGTGGAGAACGAGCTCTGGTTGATGGACGACGAGGCCCTTCAGGACCCGCTGCCGCAGCTGCTCAACAAGCTGGAACGCCTTCTGCACTCGGCACAGGAGGACTTCGCATGAGCATTATCGTCAACACCACCTGGAAAACCGATCCGGAAATCTTCATCGGGACCATTACCCATCTGACGGAAATCCCGAACGGGGAGGGCCTGCCGGTGTTGGAACTGACCATTGAAAATTCTTTCGAGCAGTATAAGGTCGTGATGTTCCAACCTCACCGAGATCTCCAGCTCACACAAATCCCAGACTGTGCTGTTCAGCTGGTGCTCTGGGAGGGTGAGCGGGGGAATGCCGTGTCGCGCTCAGACACTGTCATTCTGCTGGACACACCTGACACACTACTGCATCTGCCTGAGTCGAAACTGGTCGACCCAGATCTGGTGGTCGACATTGAACTGTTCATTGACGCGTGTCCGGTGCAACCGTTAGCTGATTTTGTTCGACGAGTGCTGGGTCGACCATCAGTTGGGCTGCGCTTCTTGAATGGCGCGATGCAGGAAGCCGGCCTACAACAGCCAGGCAGCCTGGCAAGACACGGCCTTGATGTAGCCATACGATCATTCGATGCATGCCGCGGTTATAACGAAGCGGAACGCTGGCTGGCGGCTATTGCGGGACTTCTACATGGGGTAGGCCGGATTGAGTTATCTGACGCTAAACCAGTCGATTACCTAAAGGTTGTTTTGAAGAGCTTGGGCTTGCTGGCGGAAGACCTAAAACGACTAGAGCAAAAACTTCCCGAGGCGGTGCGAACCATTCAGTTTATTATCGCCTCGATGTACCGCATCGGAAGCCCTACACAGCCAGATTCAAAGGCTATGGTTGTGCAGTCATCCCACCTGCTTGCTGCACAACTCCAGTCAGAACTGATGCACACAGCGTCAACGCACCTGACTAACTCCTCTACACGCCTCATTTCACCTTAAAAAAGGACTATATTCAGCGGCCATGGATGGCCCTATCCTTCTGGATTTCATCATCAACATATACTCGCCCGGCGAATCCAATCAGAGCTACGAATACCACAAATCGAAGGGCGGACATGTAATGCTGACGCGGCCGCTCACCAAAACCTTTACGGGGCGGATCGACTTTTATTTGAGCGACACCCATTACATTTGTGGGACCCGCAGGCTTATCCCAACGCACTCGAACAAGTGTTTTGGGCATGGAGAGCTCTTTACTCCAGTAATCCTTCAATTGATCTTCATCAGGACCGTTTTTAGGCGCCCGAACATCCACCCAGGCGTGTGGGAGAAAATCTATGACGTCTAAGAATTGAAGATATAGTGCCTGTCCCGGCGTATCACGGAATTTTAATTGGGTATGACTTTTCTGTGCAGCCTGCACAACGTTTTCCACAAGGGTTCGGAACCGATCAGCGTCTATTTGAGCAAGTTTTATTAGGCGTTGAAACATCTTATCGACTGTTGGATGCGATGCCTCGAACTTGGGTGGAGCCGGGCACGTCCGGAGGATGGGATAGTTCACTCCGCCCACTCCATTTTTGTAAGCCACGCTTTCAGCATCAGGTCTCTTACTCGGAGAAAATGCGTTGCGCTGACCGGGGTGCTCTTTTTTGAAATTCCGCGCATGTTGATCCATCAACCACTCGCCACGCCTATGGCAGTGAGTCAAACAGAGCTCAGACACTCCAAACAAGTCTGCGGTCCCCGCAATTGCCTTTTCCAATGTTGCGCCGTTCTTTGTGAGCTGAGAGACATGATAGAGTGCACGGTAAACCAAAAAAGCCGATGCCGGCATCTGAGAACTCTCGGACACAGCCCCAGAAACTGAGCCTGACATCTCGAAACTGGTAAACGACTTGTCTACGGCTACCTCTCCGCCGTTTTTAAAGCGGCCCAATACAGCGGCCAGTTGAGCTGGCGTAGACTCCTTGTTCTTACTTAATCCCCGCCGGTTACGAAACTGCTGCAAATTTACCTCAGTGAAACCCAATATCTCGGCCTGGCACACATTTGACAAGGCGCTCATCTGTACCGACCAGCGCATTAAGCCCACTGCGTAGTCTAATAGGTGAGTGTAGGTTCGAATCGTTTGCCCGGGGGACGCATGGCCCATCATAAAGGTCAGGTATTGGAGCTTTTCGAACGCAGGCACATACTGTTCTTCTCCACACAAAACGGCATACCAGTCCTCTCCCCAGTGAGGCATGATGACCTCGCCCTCATCACTGCAGGCCCATTCAACCGGAAAAAGCTCACCGGGATACGATTCCATCAAACGAAGAGCATTAAACGTCGCACAAGAATGCCGCAGGTGATGGAAGCGCAAAATCGGAGTTCCCGAGGCGGATCGCATGGCATCCTGAATCGGGTCAATCAACGTCCCAGCGGGCATCAAAGAGTCTGGCTGGTGCAACTCGCAAAAAAGTAATTGGTTACGTTTTGTCGATGTTTGTTCCAAAACTCGCCGACGATACCAACGCCTGACCAAATCCAGTTCGGAATCGGTTAGTAGGGCCCACAACTGCAATACGCGATTGGCGTTGGCGGTCTTGGTGGAGCCAAACCTATTCCCCCTAACAATTAAAGTCGGAAATGATAAGGCCGGCTCATACAACCCCTGCAAATCCCGTAGAAGTAGCCGCCGTATTTCCCCTCGTCGTAAGCCACACCGATAGCCCAGTATCACGGCAACTTGCCTTGCTTCAGACAGCCTTCGATCCGGCTCATCGCCGAGCATAGACAGTGTCCGCCCGTATTCCGCGGGCGTTAATATCTCTGCATCCACCTGACCGTTACTGCTCACTCCCTCAATATAGGTGTCTGGCAAACCGTGTTGCGTAACCAGGTAGTGGTGAAATCGTCTGAGTACCCCAGAACGGTATGCTCGCTGTTGAATCGATGAGCTTGCTGTCAGGAGCTCTGCGTAAAGCCCCTCCCAGTCATCCTCATCCAGATCATTCAGATCCTCCTCATCAATTAACTCAGCGATGAGTGGCTCAGCAAACTCGGAGAGGTACCTCCGTATGGAACTGGCTGTTAAAGACAGCCTGGAGAAGGCACACCATCTAGCAACGATTCTGATAATTGGTGACAAAGTGGATGACTCAGCAAGACGCTTGAGCGACTCATAGCTCTTACTTTTTTCGGATACACTTTTTGTACGCTCATCTATCGCCAGAGCCTGAAGGATTGATGCGATCGCGTCTTTGGGGTTTCCGTTTTTCGCGCCAAAAAGGGGACAAGATGGCTTATTTACAACCAGTTCCGGGGGAGATTTTGGCGTGTTGCAACGCCCCCTCGGAGGAACCAGACCAGTAATCAATCTAACCCACGAGCTAGCCCCCATAGAGACGGAGACACCTGGCGCGTTTTGTTCAAAACCAGCACATCCCATGATATCCAGTGATGCCACGGTCGAGGCTGCATCCATGAGACCACGGACAAAGTTTCTGTCCGCAGAGACTACGCTCTTCGTAGAGGTAATTCGTGAAACAAACCCTGCCACGAGCGACGGCGCATTGGCAGGAAACGCTTTTACACCGTGCTCGCGATTAAACCGATGCAGGAGCATCAGCGTGACAGGATCAGGAAACCAACGGGAGCATTCCGAGCTGTCGGCACTCTCCATCCAATAAAGTTGCCTGCCGCCCCGATACCTCTTGGCTGTTTGAAGACCACCAGTGATGGCGCCGCAGATGGTCTTGAGCGCTTTCTGGGAGTGCAGACCTCCAAACCAAATCATAGAATACACAAGTCGCCCAGCGTCGTGCTTTAACCGAAGCGTCCCTTTCGCCCCCTCATTCCGAAGGCTATTCCAGAAGTCTGCTTCAATCACCTCGTAAACGGATTTATGTGCAAAGCTGCGCGGGGTCATCGGTGGCGTATCCATCCGGACAACTATCATTAGGTCTCGGTTCGGGATTTCGAGGCCATGTTCCTCGGCTATCTCATCGAGACGCCTCACGAGGTGATTGTGACGAATACGTAATGCGTGCCCCGTGACGCCGGCACAGGCTGTCTCGAAAATAAAAGTAACCAATCCCTCAGAGACTGGGTTAGAAACGTCTCCGGCCACTAACCTTGAAAACGATTGGTCGAGAATCCTGTCCACGGCACCACGTTCGGATTCTGCGATTTGGTGGCGCTTTTTCTCGCGCAGCTCATCACCGTGAAGATTTTTATTTCTGGCCCCATTGTCTCCCATTAGCCCAGCCCCCTCACCGGCGTCCAACCAAGCTCCATTTGGATTTCCTCCAGCACCGGCACCAGATTTTCCTTGTACTCAACCGGAGACAAGGTCGAAAACCGTCCCATGGGCTCTCTCCCAGCCACCCAGTGCCCCATCAAGGTATCAACCAATAGTGCCGGGACTCTCCTGTGTAAAAGCTCACTACGCAGGAGGTGTCGCCCGACGTTCAACGGCAAACTCGAAAATGACGCCAGGTGCTCATCGATCTGATCAGGCGTCACGGCGATCGGCTTGGCCATTCGCCTATTCGGTGTTGAAAGAAAAAAGAAGGTATGGTCAGGAGCCGGCTCGCCCAGATACGTCTCGACCATCCGCATCACATGGCGCCGATGGCTCAGATAATAGTCCCAGTGACTCAAAAAATTTTCGGTCAAAGGCACAATACGCGAGTGGCTCCAATGGTCGCTCTCCTTGTCCGCAATCACCGCATACCTGCGATTGAGATCTACATCTGTAATCCGAGATAGGGGCGCCTGAACGCTTCGGTACCCAGTGCACAAGAAAAGAAGAAGGACCGTGTATAACGTATATGCATTATGAATATCGGCAAGCGTCGATTTCCCGATTGGCTGACGCAAAGTTACCTGGAAATGCGTTTTCAAATCCGTCGCCAGCTGCCTCAGCGCGTCAGGTGTAGGACAATAAGGGGAACCGATACGCCGATCAGATTGCACCAATGCTACCGGATGCAACGTGTTACGAGATTCGGGCACTAGCTGTGAAATAGCCTGCAAGTAACTTTCTTGCAGATCTGATTCATAGGCACAGTAATAGTGGATTCCGGCATGTCGACTCACATCCTTGTGTTCACCGGCAATGAGAACCGCCTCAACCATGTCACCGGCACCGTCAGACAAACGGTAAAACAACGCTCGTCGAATTCTTTTTAAAGTCAGCCTGGTGTCCGCTTGCGTCCTAATTCGAGCAAACAAGGCATCCACTCGTGCCGCAATATTCTTTTTTTCGTTGCTCTTGAAAAGCGCGCCACGCCAGTCACGAGGATCAGATCCAACATGACGTTCCAACAGGTTCCAGAGAGGAACTACAACGGGCATCCGCACCGAACGCACGGTCTGAACCAATTGGTGCCGAAGTTCTACGTCAAGCTGCGTCTTCCGTACCGGTTGCGGGGCGGCGCTTTGCCAAGCTGAAGACTCATAGCAAATGTATATTCGCCCGTTTTCTCCACGTTCCGGCAAATCATCCAGCCGGGATTTCAGTTGCGTCTCCAGAACCAAATCTAGCTCTCGCCCAGTTAAAAGAACCAAAAGGAGTGCCAATGCAGCTGAGAGATCCGCATCAACAGGCTCAGTTACCGCGTTCCAGTAAACATAGAGTTCGTACTCCGTCGGCCGCTCCCAACGATTTGTCAGCGTTTGATTAGAACGTCGAAGCTGATCGGATTTTGCGCGATCTCTAGCAACCCCATTTTTTCCAGCCCAAGAGTTGCGATGCGTTGAGGATCCTTGGCTTGTTACAACCATGGGCCGGTGAACAAGGTCATCTGATGGGAGTGCATTGCGCTCTGCTGTTTGGAATAGTTTGTCCTGGTCTCCAACACTCCTAATAGAGAAAGAGCAGCACTCAATCAACGCAGCGGAATCGCTTTCATCACTTGCTTCAACATCGATCGGAATTCGCTCCATCTCAAAGTCGCTGTCGGCCCCATTCTCATACTCATCTGTATCAGCCGGGTTTTCAGTCTCAGTTCGCACACTCCGCTCAATGAGGGATTCTTTTTGCAACGACAGTCCTAGTAGTCGACGGATAGGCGACAAATGCCCCGCTCGCAGGTCACCACGCTCCCTAAGTCGCTGTTCCAATTGGTCAAGCGTGGTATAGCAATTTTCGGGCTCCGAGGTATCAACGCTCTCAAGTCCATCCATCCAAAGATGAGCTCGCCGGAACTCCAGAAAAACCTTTTGCAGGTTCGAGAGCGGAACTTTTCCATCTGGCGCCTCGGGAACCCCGACCCAGATTGAGAAAAACACCTGGGCCAGAATCGACATTTGCTCGCTGTTTAGAAAGCCTTGCTCTCCTATTTTCAGCAATGCGGCATAGACAGGATACGGAGTGATTTTTGGCCTTTCGTCAGAGGTCGGATGCCAAAATTCGTCAACATAGAAACCATCGATAATATCCCGACAAACCTCAATAATTTCCGGCAATACCCTGCGCAGCTCATCCATATTAAGATGACTCTTTTTCTCAAGAATCGACGACATTCGATCCGCAATCGGCAAAAAAGCTGTGGCGACAGTCTGGATTTGGGCGCGGGTTTCAGGTGGCTGAATAAGCCGCTCAAGCGCAACACTCGGGGACATCATTTACTCCCTAACTTTTGATAAATAATCGGAGGTTCCTGGCTCAAATCTCTCTGCGATTCACGCCAGAGATCTGGGATAAGCGACTCTTTGTAGGGAAGATCGAACTAGCAGAGCCATACCTCTTCATGAAGACAAATAAAGAAGAGATAGCTTTGGCATAGCCCCCTGTTTGCATTGCCATCAGGGACAAATTCAAAAGCTCTCGCTCGATCACTTCAGTGAGCAAAATGTCGGTGGGGATTGGAGGACTTTCAACCAAAACAGGAATTTGGGTCTCAGGGTTCAAACAAGAGATCAAGACCGCAGATCGCAGATTTCCCGTTACAATGTAAATAAGGTCGCTCTCGGTTTTGCTCTCCTTCTCCCTTTCGTTCTTTTTCTTCTTTTTCTTCCTCTCTTCGACCACTATCGGATGGCGGTGCAGGTAGTCCAAGATTGCTGGCTCAGGCAACTCATCCAGAGCGCTTGCCCGAAAGGGTAGCGCTGCGAATTGTTCAAGAAAGTGGGTAGCCCTCAATAAAGGGGATTCCTCAACATCCTTAGGCGAGATCGTTTTCAGTGCATAGGTGTGGTCAGCCATACTGCTCTCCTCAAAAGTGATGAGAGTCATTGTGACGACCTGTAGGCGAACCTTTTCTTGGCTAATTTCCGTAAAAATGTAATTTGACCAAAAATTACAAACCTGTAATCAAAGCTTGGAGATGCCTTGCATCGATCGAAAAGTGTGGAATGCTGGGATGGTGTTTCTGACAAACTGAGCTAACGGAGTGCCGGACCAATGACTGAAACAAAGACTACAGAAGAACTGCGTGAGCTCGCCATAAAAGAGGCTAAAGCCCTATTTGAAGGCGATGAACTGGCTGCCATGAAATGGATGAGAACGGCTCAGCGAGGGCTTGGCAATCGACCTCCTCAGGGACTCATGAGCACACCGAAAGGCATAGAAAAGGTCCGAACGTTAATTGGCCGGTTGGAGCATGGAGTCATTACCTAAGCTCTTACGTGGGCATCAGATCAGCTCTGTCTCGACAGCAGAAAAATGTCTTGTGTTATCCGGCCCAGGGACTCACGGAGTGATTCTGCTTTTATCCCAATAAAATTGACCCGCCTTGAATATCTGAGTTAAAAGCTCCGATGTTCAGTTTCTGTACTGACCACAAAAGAAGGGTGCCAGTCGCATGGAGAGAACCTCGCCGAGCTTCTTCGGCCCTATGAAAATGGGCGGTATTTATGCCGGATATTGGCTGTTTTATGGTCAACTCCGGGTTGCCGGAGGAATCACCAGATATCGGCGAGTTACAGTGCCGACTCATTAAGATCCACTCGAATACTTGGTTCTGCAATGCGCTCGTTAACAACGGCAATCAACTCCTGATCATCCAGCCTGTCGAGCATGGCCTCGTAAACTGCAGCAGGAACGCAGTAAAAAGCGGTTTTATTCCGATTCAAAACAGCGATTGGAGAGCCCTTCCCAGAATCTACTGCCGCCATAGGATTTTTTTTAAGCTCTGAGATGCTAACTGCAACCTCAGAGAGGATTTGATTGGTCATGTAAACGCCTCAACATAAGGATCCATTCACATTTCGGTCAATCCAATGCCTTAGTGCTCGGTTTGGTTTAGCCAACATTCCTGGGTAGCAGTAGCATTCTCACAGGCGAGCACGATGAACATGAAAAAGTGAGTATTAATCTGCAGGATCAGCTGAATTCACCATGTTCAATTTTCTGGAGGACCGACGCTATCCGGCTACACCCCTCAGGGGTACCCAACAGATCGCAGGGCCTTTCATCCTCAAGCGCTTGAATGGGCCGCTGGAGCCAATCCAATGCTCGTTCCGGCGACTCCCAGATTCGTATCGCCTGATGAACAACGTCGATTGTGTGCCGCGTGATGCCCAGTTCCAATCCAACTGGCTCTATCCGCTCCCATTCTCGGAGCGTATCTGGAGTCGGGGCGTCCGGGCTACACTGGGCCACGAGATCACTCAGACTGTGGGCTTTTCCTGTTGTCATACAAGTCGCTCCGATTGGGCATTGTTGTACCATTTTCCAACGGACAATCCACAAAAGGAAGGGGGTTAAATCTCTGTTCTAGTCACGAAGTCGATTTGAATTTTGCCGCCCTTTAGTGTGGTCAATGGCACCACCATAGCGCCAGACATTCTCAGGGATCATGAACGTGCGGGGGTCCGCATGCGTCTAAGAGCTTGGGAAGCTCGGCTCGGTCGCAAAGCGGACATTCGAGATGGAGCAAGCCGTTCTGTTTAATCGACCTGCAAGATGAACATCTCATAACCAAACTCACCGAGATACTGATCAATAATCCCAATCTCTCGATCAATGTCTTTCAGTGCAACCGATTCTGCCATCTGAGGCTTCAACTCATTGACGCGTGAACGCAGAGGTTCATAATAATTCGCCCATGCCTGCTGGCTCAGGGAAAAATGATCAATTACCATATATCCCGCCCGCCGGATTTGTTGCTCACGTAAAGAGACTGATTGCATGTCCGGATATTCTTGATGCCAAAAGTCCACGGCGGGCTGACTTGGCGTGTCTGTCAGCCAGACCAAATCATTCACCGCGATGCAGCCTTTTGGCTTCAGGAATTTTTTCCAGGTTTTAAGCGCTTTCTCAAATCCCATAACGTATGCCGACGCTTCTGCCCAGATGAGATCAAAGGTGCCAGTCTGGAATGGCAAATCCGTCATACTTGCGCATTCGGTTCTTACTCGGTCTTGAAGGCCGTGCTCAACAAGGCGTTGCTTTAACGCCTCCAGTGCGCTTGCTTCATTGTCAACGGCCACGACCTGAGCCTGAGTCCTTTCGGCAAGTATGAGGGTAGCAACGCCCTTGCCACAGCCGATATCAATCACTTGGGTCGGCACCATAGGTACTCGCGACAGCGCTTTGACGGTATCTTCTTCAGAACCTGGTCCCCACCGGTCAAGGCCCTGGAAAACGGCCATAAAGTCGGCCATGTACTGATCATGTTGATTCATGTCTTTAGATAACCATTTCAAATGCAGGGCTTGCCGCTCATTGAAGCCTTGCTGTTTAATCCAGTCCAAGTAGGCGTCGGGGGCGACCCGATCAGTTACCTGGTGCCAGGAACGCAACGAGCCTTTACCGAGCAGCGCAGAAAGCAAGCTACTGGCTTTCTGCTTTGCTTCGATCTCAGCATCCAACTGCAACACTCGGCGTTGCAGCGTGTTCCGATCGAGCTTGCCATCAAGGCACTCCTTGCACTCTTGGAGACTCAGTCCTCCAGCTTGTAGCTGTTGCAATAGTCGAAGCCGTTGTAAATCCTGTTCCCCATAGAATCGATATCCGTTCGACATGCGCTTGCTAGTGACTAGTCCTTTTTTCTCGTAATACAACAAAGTTGATCTTGATAGACCGAGCTGTGCAGCCAGCTCTGAGATTCGATACATGGCACCCCCAGCTTTGCTGCGAAAGATAGAAGGTAAACTATGAAGTTATAGACGGGTCAACAGTGAGCGCAGTTTTGATTCAACGGACAGTGTCTCGACAGCCAGTCCAATGTCGGCTTTTGTTTAGAAACCGGAGAGGGCTGCGCTGGTCGCAAAGCGAACATTCAGACTAGGGGTAACGCTTGGCGGCAGGGACGCTACGTCAGTAGCGTCCCTTGACCGCGTTTGTTAAGCACCTTGCTCCAAGGAGTTATGGTGATTTCTGGTGTATGGAAGCAGGCTGAAAGGATGGCGTATCCTGTTGGTTGATCACCGCCAAGATCACAACCAACAGAGGATGGATACGCCATGTCCAAGTCTAACCTGCATGCTCT
>Ga0208014_1000186_pt1 | contig 35710 bp, 26 predicted proteins | sample 25_taG_FD_184099 | JGI IMG/M metagenome (GOLD analysis project Ga0208014, IMG submission 184099) | Marine viral communities from Cariaco Basin, Caribbean Sea - 25_WHOI_OMZ (SPAdes) (version 2) | ecosystem: Environmental > Aquatic > Marine > Oceanic | place: Caribbean Sea: Cariaco Basin...
ATTACTGCCAATACTTCTATCGTCTTTGCTATTATGATGAAACAATTTAAAGTTATAGCCATCAAAGCGATTTAGGCCGTCTTTTGTACCAAACCATAAGAATCCTCTTTTATCCTGTAACATAGTGATCACAGAATTATGGCTTAATCCATTTTCAACCTGGTAGTGTTTAAAATAAAGTTCCTGCGTGGTGGCCAAATTGGTCAAAAACAGGCTACAAATTATTCCATATAAAACTTTCTTCATCAAACCCATTCAATTTTAGAGAAAATTAAGAATTATCATTCAACTATTCGTTTCAAATCACTTCATATCGTGTCAAATTCGATGAAACTCTAAGGAAATCTTAAAATTTGAACAATTTGGATGAAAGAATGAAACAAAATATCATATAAAAATTATTTAAAAAGAATCTACTTTGAATATCTCAATAATCACTTCTATTATTTATTAAATACTAAATATGAATATATAATTATTAATGAATTAAAAAACTAAATCGTTTTCGCATGATTTCTATTTGTAGAGATCTATTTACCTACTATTTAATCATATTTAAAATGAAAATTCGATGAAAAAAAATTTACAAACACTTAAAAAGCCTGTTTTGCTATTTTTTCTGTTGTGGTTTGGCGTAGTTCAAAAAGGTTTTGCGCAAGAGACAATTACCGTTACAGGAAATATAACCTCAGCCGGAGAATTGCAGGAAGCATTACCTTTTATTAATGTTCTTGTGCAGGGGACTAATAAAGGAACCACAACCGATTTTGATGGAAACTACAGTATAGAGGTTGCTCCAGATGCCACCCTTATATTTAGTTATCTGGGATATAAGACAAAAACGCTTAAGGTGGATGGACGCACCGAAATAAATATCCAGTTAGAAGAAGATGTTGCGGGGCTGGACGAAGTACTTATAACCGGATATACTTCTCAGGATAAAAAATCGATTACCGGTGCAATTTCAAACATTACCAGTGAGGATATAGAAAAAGTTCATGGAGGAGCGACCGTTTCTTCTGGTCTTGCTGGGAAAATTCCAGGAGTTAGCTTTAGAATGAATGATGGTCGCCCGGGCGCAAGTGCTTCAATCCAAATTCGTAATATGGGAGATCCATTATATGTAATAGACGGAGTGCAGCAGGATGCCGGTCAATTTAATAATCTTTCACCTAATGATATTGCGAGTATTACAGTGCTAAAAGATGCCTCGGCCGCTATTTATGGAGTTAGGGCGGCAAATGGTGTGGTGGTGGTTACCACCAAAAAAGGAAAAAGGGGGACGCGTAGTGCTGTAAATATAAATGCTTACGTAGGCTGGCAAAACTGGTCTCGGTTTCCCGAAAGTGTAAATGATTCCTACCAGTGGATGTTAGGTAAAGCCGCAGCTGAAATTAATCAGTTTGGATCTACAGATATTACTGCTGAAGAATTAGAACGATACAGAATTGGTGAAGAACGAGGCTATCAGTCTTTTAACTGGAAGGATTTTATTATTAAGAAGAATGCGCCTATGCAAAACATTAATGTTAGCGCAAGCGGAGGATCAGAAAATATTAATTATTACCTCTCTTTAACGCATTTGGATCAGGAGTCTGTTTTAGGTGATGAATTTACCTTTATGCGAGATAATATTCAAAGTAATGTTGATGCAAATATTACAGACCGTCTTAAAGTAGGTGTTCAGATCAATGGTAGGATAGAGAAGAAAGAAAATCCAGGAATCCCGGGATATGATGATTACTGGTTACCAAGATTTGCCATCTTAAGGAACCGTCCTTTTGAACGTCCTTATGCCAATGATAATCCAGAATATCTAAATGATATTGGGCATAACGAAACCAACTGGGGGCTTCATAATTTTAAGACCGGTGGATATTATCGTGATACCTGGAGGGTTTTACAAACTAATTTTACTGGGGAGTACGATATGCCATTTATAGATGGATTAAAGCTTAAAGGCATGTATTCGTATTATATCGCAGATCGTTTTCAAAATGGTCACGAATATACCTACGAAGCCTATACTTATAATCCAGATGATGATACTTACGAGGTTACCGGAGGCAGTACCAACCCGTTTAGAGAACGTACGGCCGAGAAAGTTTTTAGAAAAACCTATCAGGGACAATTACAGTATAAAAAAGATTTTGGTGATCACGCCGTAGATGCCGTTTTTATAGCAGAGCGATTAGAAAACCGATTTTTAAGACAGTATGTGCATTCGGTACCAAGTACGAACACTCTTCCTTTGATTTATTTTTCTGATATGGATCAATATGATGATTCAGAAAATGAAGAAGCCAGGATTGGTTATATCGTCAAAGTGAGCTACAACTATAAAGACAAGTATTATCTTGATATTTCGGGTCGTAGAGATGCTTCCTGGAAATTTGCGCCCAATAAGCGGGTAGGCTATTTTCCTTCAATTTCAGGAGGTTGGCGAATTACAGAAGAAACGTTCTTCCAAAATCTGATGGGGAATAACAGCGTCCTGGATAACCTAAAGTTTAGGGCCTCCTATGGGGAGCTTGGGGATGATAATATTGATATTGGAGCTTTTGACTATCTCACTGGATATAATTATAATCAGGGCGTGGCCATTTTAGACGGGGAAGCGGTTATCGCTAGTCGTGATAAAGGACAGCCTATTACCAACCTAACCTGGTTTAAAAGTAGAATTACAGATATTGGAGCTGACTTTTATCTTTTCAACAATAAATTGTCTGGATCTTTTGATTACTTCTACCGTAAAAGAACCGGTTTAAGAGGTAGAAAATACGATATTCTTATTCCTAACGAACTTGGCTATGGCCTACCAGATGAGAACGTAAATAGCGATGCACAATATGGTATCGAAGGGGCATTGTCGTATTCTAAGAAATTTGGAGAAGTAAGTTTAACCGTTTCTGGTAATGCCTCTTTATCCAGGAGTAAATTTTTGGAATCTTACAAGCCAAGATTCGATAATTCGTACCAAAGATATAGAGCTTCAGGAGAACATCGGTTTAACAATATTTTCTGGGGCTTGCAAGCCATCGGGCAGTTCCAGTCTCAGGAAGAAATTGATAATTATCCGGTAGATATCGATGGACAGGGGAATAGTACCTTATTACCTGGAGATATTATTTACGAGGATATCAACGGAGATGGTAGAATTGGTTGGTACGATGAAAAACCAATTGGTTATAACAGCTATAATCCCATGGTAAATTTTGGGTTTAGTTTAAACCTTGCTTACAAAGGATTTGATTTTACTGCAGATTTTTCAGGAGCTTCAGGTTACTCATGGAATCAAAACTGGGAACAAAGATGGCCTTATCAAAATGAAGGTGCTTTAAATACTATTTTTCTAGATAGATGGCATCGTGCAGATCCATTAGATATTAATAGTGAATGGATCCCAGGTAAATATCCGGCAATTCGTTATAACGATGGGGGGCATAGTAATAATAGAAATTCTACTTTCTGGCTACATAATGTTACTTATTTAAGAGCTCGTACACTGGAGTTAGGTTATGCCTTGCCAGAAAGCATTCTGGACAAGATCAATTTAAAAAGAGCAAGATTTTACGTGAATGCTTATAACCTGTTCTCTATAGATAATCTTGAAGAATATGGAATTGATCCCGAAATATCTGACGAAAACGGATTGCAATACCCGCAAAACAAGTTCGTGAACGTTGGTGTTAACATTTCAATCTAAAAAACAAACTACAATGAAAAAACTTCTATACATATTAAGTTTTTCTGCTTTACTGGGTAGCTGTACATCAGATTCAGAATTTCTGGATAGAGAGCCCACTAACATTTTAGGGCAGGAAGAGACATTTAATCGACCAGATCTGGTACTTTCTGTATTGGCAGATTTATATAATCGCTATTATGATTTTGGAACGGTAGAAGACTGGTCATCCTTAGCACAATTTAATGTTGCTTTTTGGTCTGAGGCCGGGAGATACGGTGAATTTCAGAACGGTGGCTGGGGCTACGGCGCCTGGGGAACCTGGGATTATGGATATATACGGGAAATGAACCTGTTTCTTGAACGCCTGGAACAGTCGACCGAGTTAGAAGCTTCAGAACAAGCACGATTTATGGCTGAAGGTAGATTTTTAAGAGCTTCTTACTACTTCACCATGGTAAAAAGAATGGGAGGTGTACCTATAATTTTAGAATCAAAAACCTATGATTTTAGCGGGGATGCGACCTATTTAAGATTCCCTAGAAATACGGAAGCTGAGGTTTATGATTTTGTAATTGCTGAAGCAGAAGAAATTATGAATGATCTTCCGGCAAGTGCAGATGTGAAATCTAGAGCAACAAAAGCTGCTGCTTTAGCAATGAAAGCAAGGGCAGCGCTTTATGCGGGTTCGATTGCAAAATATGGTCAGAATACACCAAGTGTTAGTTTGCCTGGAGGAGAAATAGGAATTCCAGCTTCAAGAGCAGATGGATATTATCAGCAGGCGTTAAGTGCAGCTCAACAAATTATCGATGGAAATACAGGAAATTATAGTCTGTATCTAAAAGATGAAGCAAATTTATCGAATAACTTCGCAGCACTTTTTTACGATAAATCAAATAATCCTGAAGTGATTTTTGTGGAGGATTTTATGCTTCAAAGTGGTAAAGCGCACGGTTTTACTATTGCCAATCAGCCAAGATTTGGAGCAGAGGAAGAAGAAGGAGGTAGAATAAACCCTGCTTTAAATCTTGTTCAGTCTTTCGAAACTTTAGAGGGAGAATATAAACCCTTACCAATAATGGACGGAAGTGGTGATTATATTTTATATGACGATCCACAGGACCTTTTTGCTAATCGTGATGCGCGATTAGAGGGAACTGTAATTGTTCCTGGATCAACTTTTAAAGATCGTGAAACCGATATTTGGGCTGGCGTTCAGCTTAAAGATGGTACGGTTATAAGTGGAGATTCAAGAGGTCAGCAAAAAGAAGTACCGGGCAGTGACGGGCCTATCCAGGTAGTTGGTTTTGATGGGCCAATCGATGGAGTAGAGTTTACCGCACAAACAGGTTTTTATATTAGAAAATATCAGGATCCAAAAGCAGGTTCGGGGCAACGCGGAGTGCGTAGTGATGTTTGGTTTGTACGTTATCGTTTTGCTGAAGTTCTTTTAAATGCTGCTGAAGCTGCATTTGAACTTGGCCAAAACGAGCTTGCTGCAAATTATATAAACAGGGTGAGAAGCAGAGCAGGTATCACTACTGAATTAACTGCAACAGATATCAATTTTAACCGTATAGCACACGAGCGTTATGTAGAATTCGCTTTTGAAGGGCTTCATTTTTTCGATCTTAAAAGGTGGAGAATTGCAGATAAGGTATTGGATGGAATTAGTATGGAAGTGGATGATTTGCTTTCAAACATTGGTGATGCTACCAAAAGAAGAACTCAGCCTTACGGTTTATGGCCTTACAAATATTTTAATCCAGGAGATCCAAACAATGGAGACTGGCTCTTTAAGATTGTAAAACCAAACCGGGTAACCGGTGCTGATAGATTTCAATTAGGGAATTATTATTCTGAAATCAATCAGGATATACTTACTAATAATCCGCTAATTGTTCGAAACCCTAATCAATAACCTAAAATCGAATATTATGAAATTGAAGTATTATATATTATTCATGGGGTTAGTTTTAAGTCTGGCTTCCTGTGAGATTGACAATTATGAAGAACCACAATCTTTCTTTACGGGAAATGTGGTTTATGATGGAATGCCTATTGAGGTAGGACCGTCCCAGGTAAGATTTCAATTATGGCAACCGGGTTTTGGAGCTTTAGCACCGCTTGATGTAAATATTGCTCCGGACGGTTCTTATAGCGGGAGATTTTTTGATGGCGATTATAAACTAAAATTCGTAAACGGTCAGGGTCCATGGATCGCTCAGCAACAAAGCGCACAGGCCGGAGATACCATTTTCTTTTCTTTAAATGGGGATACTATGATGGATATTGAGGTCACCCCATATTATATCGTTCAAAACTCAGAAATTAGCCTTAATGGAGGAAGAGTGAATGCTTCCGTAGATCTGGATCAGATCATAACAGGAGATAATGGAAGGGGAATCGAATATGTAAACCTATATCTTAATAAAACCGAGTTAGTTTCTAATTGGGCAGAATACAATATAAATGATGGTGATCGCTATAATGATAGCGAATCTTACGGTATTGTACAGGAAGGCCCCGGGGATCTTTCAGATATTAATAATATTAATTTATCTGTAAATCTTCCAAATCCAGTAAATTATGAGCGCGATTATATTTTTGCCCGTGTTGGGATTAAGATTCTAGGAATAGAAGATCTTTTATTTACACCAACAGTGAAATTAGAATTATAATCCCATGTTAACCTAAGGAAGCTTGCGGGGCCACTTTAATTGCTCTGCAGCCTCCTTCTCTAAACATCAACAATGAAAAGAAGTTTAAGAATCATTATTTGTGTGTGGATGGTACTTGTTTGCGGACTAAGTTTTGCACAGCAAAAAACCTTTACCAATCCACTCTTGGCCTCTGGCGCCGACCCCTACAGCACCTACCACGAAGGTTACTATTATTACATTCATACCCAACAAAACCGGTTAGTGCTTTGGAAGACTAAAAACCTGGCCCATCTAAAAGCAGCAGAAAAAACAATAATATGGACGCCTCCTGAAAATACCATGTATTCTAAAGAATTATGGGCGCCCGAAGTGCATATGATCGATGGGAACTGGTATGTGTATTTTGCTGCAGACGATGGTGATAATAACAATCATCGTATGTACGTACTGGAAAACACTTCGGGAAATCCTATGAACAATAGCTGGAAGTTTAAAGGAAAGCTGGCCACTCCTTCAGATAAATGGGCAATCGATGGAAATGTATTTAAGCATCAAGGTCAGTTATACATGATCTGGTCCGGTTGGGAAGGCGATGAAAATGGTCGTCAGGATTTATTCATTGCAAAAATGAAAAACCCAACCACGATGGAAGGAAAAAGACAGAAAATCGCTACCCCCACTTATGATTGGGAAACCCGTTGGGAAGGAGGGCCTCATGTACTGGTAAACGAAGGTCCTCAATATTTATCCAATGGAGAAGAAGTGTTTATCGTATTTTCTGGCAGTGGTTGTTGGACCGATTATTATACCCTGGGATTACTTGCGCTTAAAGGGGAAGATCTTATGGATCCTGATAACTGGGAAAAACACAAGAAACCTATTTTTGCCTGGTCTAAAGAAAATGGAGTGTATGCTCCTGGTCATAATTCCTTTTTTAAATCGCCAGACGGGAAAGAAGATTGGATATTATATCACGCCAATGATAATTCAGGAGATGGCTGTGGCGGAAAAAGATCCCCAAGAATGCAAAAGATAAGTTGGAACAAAGACGGAACGCCAAATCTGGGGACTCCGGTTTCGACGAACACCATCTTAGAAATTCCTTCCGAAGAATAACAAACGAACTCGAATAACAACAATATACAGCAAATGAAAAGAATAGTTTTATTGATCAGTTTTCTTATTGGGATAAACAGCTTTGCCCAACAGGAAGATATTGTATTAAAGAATAGGTGGTCACGAGAAAAAGCGGCCGAGTGGTATAAAAAACATGATTGGATATCTGGTGCTAATTTTATTCCAAGTACCGCCATTAATCAATTGGAGATGTGGCAGGAAGAAACCTTTGATCCTGAAACCATCGATAGAGAGTTAGGGTATGCTGAGGGAATAGGATTCAATACTATGCGTGTTTACTTGCATAGTCTGGCCTATAAAGCCGATAAAAAAGGCTTTAAAGATCGTGTAGATGCGTATTTAGAAATTGCCGACAAGCATAACATCAAGACGATATTGGTGATTTTTGACGATGTTTGGGGGGCTGATCCAAAAATTGGTAAGCAACCCGCACCAAAAACAGGAACCCATAACTCTGGCTGGATGCAGGATCCCGGTTACCCAGCTTCAAAAAACGAATCCAATTTTGCCGAATTAGAAGTCTATGTAAAGGATATTATCAAAACCTTTGCGAATGATGATCGTGTACTGTTATGGGACTTATACAACGAACCAGGAAATAATAATAAAGGCAATGAATCATTAGCTTTACTAAAGAAGGTGTTTACCTGGGCCAAGGAAATTAACCCTTCCCAACCCGTATCTGTAGGATTATGGAGCTGGGGATTAAAAGATTTAAATGCTTACCAGGCACTGCATTCCGATATTATCACCTATCATGATTACGAAGGTCCGGAATGGCACCGTAGGGTAATCGAGCTTTTAAAGTCACATGGGCGGCCTATGATCTGTACCGAATATATGGCCAGAACAAGAAATAGCCGTTTTTCGAATACCCTGCCCATGCTAAAAGAAGAAAATGTTGGCGCAATTAACTGGGGACTGGTTAATGGCAAGACCAATACCATATTTGCCTGGGATACCCCAATAGAACAAGGCGAACCTAACGAGTGGTTTCATGATGTGTTTAGAAAAGATGGTACTCCTTACCGTCAGGATGAAGTAGATTTAATTAAGAAATTGAATAAAGATTAGGTTTTTTTGCAGTATTATCAAGCCTTATCGACAGCCTAGTATTAATAAGCGTAAAAAATACGTTAAAAATATTAGTATTATTAAATTAATAATTTTAAATTGCCTAAAAGGATTTAGCTTTTATGGGTTATAGTTTTTATTTTATAAATAAGTAATAAACGTTATTAAATAATGAGAAATGTTAAAAATACATTTTTAGCAACATTCTTGGTTTTACTGGCTTTGGCTTGTAAGGAGAAGCCTTCGGAAGATGAAAAGGGCGTAGCCGAAATTGCGGATCATCCAGAGAATTTCTACGGGTTGGAAAAGGAAAAGTTCGATACCATTATCGACGGAAAAGAAGTAAAACTGTATTGGATTAAAAATGATAATATAGCAGTTGCTTTTACCAATTATGGCGGGAGAATTGTTGGGCTTTGGGTTCCGGATAAAACGGGTAAAATGACCGACGTTGTTGTTGGGATGAATAGCGTATCTGGTTTTGCCAATGCTACCGAACCTTATTTTGGAGCAACGATTGGCCGCGTTGGAAATCGGATCGCAAAAGGAAAATTTACCTTAAACGGGGAAGATTACAACATTCCCACAAATAATAACGGAAATACATTGCATGGCGGTAACAAAGGATTTCAGTATGTAGTTTGGGATGCCAGGCAGCCAGATGCTAAAACCTTGATGTTAACTTATACTTCCCCAGATATGGAAGAAGGTTTCCCCGGTAATTTAGAGGTAAAGGTTACCTATTCTGTTACGGATGATCAAAGTATATTAATGGAATATGAAGCTACGACAGATAAAGCAACACCGGTGAATCTCACCAACCATGCCTTTTTCAATTTAAATGGGGAGGGTAGTGGCGCCATTCTGGATCATAAGGTACAGATCTTTGCTAATCAGTTTACCCCGGTAGATGCAGGTCTAATTCCTTCGGGGGAGTCGAAAGATGTAAAAGATACTCCGTTTGATTTTACTCAAGCTCATACCATAGGCGAGCGAATTGAAACTGAAAACGATCAGCTTAAAAATGGCGGTGGGTATGATCATAACTTTGTATTGATCCAGGATAAAAGTGCGGATCAACAAACCACTAAAAATAAAGGGATGAACCACGCTGCAACTTTTACCGGAGATCAATCGGGAATTGTTATGGATGTGTATACACAGGAACCCGGAGTGCAGTTTTATAGCGGCAACTTTATGCAAAGTAAAAACACTTTTAAATCTGGTGTAAAAGACGATTATAGAACAGCTTTTGCTTTAGAAACCCAGCATTTTCCAGATGCACCGAATCAGGAAAATTTCCCCTCGATTATTTTAGAGCCGGGAGATACCTACCATACCATATCCGAATATCATTTTTCCACCACAAATAATTAAACGAATCAAAATCCTAACGATGAAACAAAGATTTCTTTTTGCCTTAAGCCTCCTGGTTAGTGGTTTTATAACCGCTCAGCAACGACAGGCACCAGCCTATCCTTTAATTGCCCATGACCCTAATTTTAGTATCTGGTCTTTTGGAGATAAAATTAATGAATCAACTACCGTTCACTGGACTGGCAACGATCAAAGCCTGGTAGGTCTTATAAAAGTTGATGGTAAAACCTACCGTTTTTTAGGTAACGAGGCCAGAAACTACGAAGAGGTAGTACCTGCTGCCAACAATAAATCATATACTGTAAAGATCAGCGAGTCCAATCCGGGATCAGGATGGGAAAAACCAGATTTTAATGACAAAAGCTGGAAATCTAAAAAAGCACCTTTTGGTGATAACGGTAAGTATAAAACAAAATGGTCTAGTGATGATCTTTGGTACCGAAGAGCATTCGATTTAAAATCAACCAAGTTTGATGAATTATACCTAAAACTTCATCATGACGATAATGTTGTGGTGTATCTAAACGGGGAGCAAATTTTCAAGAAAGAAGGCTGGAATCACGAATTTGATTACATAAAAATCGACAAAGCTGTTCAGCAAAAACTGAAGAAAAAGGGCAATGTTTTAGCTATTCATGTAAAAAATACTGCCGGCGGACGCTTCCTTGATGCCGGCTTGGTTGAAGTTAAGGAAACTAAAGCTAAGGTTTTAGTAGCAGAACAAACAGGTGTAGATCTTAGAGCAACTCAAACCGAGTATATGCTTAAAGCCGGCGGTGTAGATGTAGATCTTACTTTCACTTCACCTTTATTAATGGATAATCTTGATCTCATGGCGCGCCCGGTTTCTTACATTTCAGTAAAAACAAAACCTAATGATGGCAAATCGCATAAAGTTCAGGTGTATTTGGGAGCAGCGTCAGCGATCGCCGTAAACGAATCCAGTCAGGAAGTTACTTCAGAAAAGGGAAGTACGAAAGACTTGGATTTCTTAAAAGCCGGTACGGTAGAGCAGCCAATATTAGAGAAAAAAGGCGATAATTTAAGGATCGATTGGGGATATATGTACTTCGCAGTTCCTAAATCCGCAAATGCAAGTCAGTCAGTTACCGCAGCTTCAGAGGCTACTGCAAATTTTGCTTCAGGTAAGGATATGAAAACAAAAGCTAAAGGCACCAATTTAATGCTGAATACTGTTTTTGCTGAAGAGACTATTTCCGGAGAAAAAGAATATATGGTCATGCTTGGGTACGATGATATTTACTCAATTAATTACTTCGGAAATAAACTACGACCATGGTGGAACATCGATGGTAAAAATACGATTGAAGCTGAATTGGAAAAAGCGTATACAGAGTATGATGATGTTTTGGATAAGTGTGAAGATTTCAATGAAAAACTATATGAGGACGGTGTAAAAGCCGGAGGCAAAAAATATGCTGAAGTTTTAGAAATTGCCTATCGTCAGGCCATTGCCGCACATAAATTAACCAAAAGTCCAGACGGGGAAATCCTTTTTCTTTCTAAAGAAAACTTTAGTAATGGCTCGATAAATACTGTAGATGTTACGTATCCATCGGCGCCTTTATTTCTAATTTATAATCCAGATCTTTTAAAAGGGATGCTTAACGGAATTTTCTATTATTCTGAAAGTGGAAAATGGAAAAAACCATTTCCGGCACACGATTTAGGAACATATCCAATTGCCACCGGGCAAACGTATGGCGAAGATATGCCCGTAGAAGAATCTGGGAATATGGTAGTATTAACCGCGGCAATCGTAATGGCCGAAGATGATGCATCCTATGCTAAAAAACACTGGGAGAGCTTAACCGAGTGGACCAAGTATTTAACCGAAGCCGGTTTAGATCCCGCCAACCAGTTATCTACCGATGATTTTTCAGGTCACCTGGCACGTAACGCTAATCTAGCGGTAAAAGCAATTATGGGAGTAGGAAGTTATGGATATATGGCCGACAAATTAGGGGAGAAAACGGTTGCCCAAGAATATACCACTAAAGCCAGAAATATGGCTAAAGAATGGATGGAACTTGCTGATGCCGGTGATCATTATGCCTTAACTTATGATGATAAAAGTACCTGGAGCCAAAAGTATAATCTGGTTTGGGATAAAGTGATGAATCTGGAAATTTTCCCACAGGAAGTTTTTGATACCGAACTGGCTTATTACAAAAAGAAGCAAAATGAATACGGACTTCCTTTAGATAACCGTGCAGATTATACAAAATCAGATTGGGTATACTGGACGGCAAGTTTAGGAGATGATACAAGCTTTAGATATTTTGGAGATCCCATGTACAAATTCGCTGTAGAAACTAAAAACCGGGTACCTATGAGTGACTGGCACTATACCAGTAGCGGTGATCAGAGAGGTTTCCAGGCACGTAGTGTTGTGGGAGGATATTATATCAAACTATTAAAAGATAAATGGGAATAGGCCTTTGCCTATCCCTTTTATCTTATCCGAAAATCATCCGACAATTTAACCACCACCATACAATGAGAGGCTATTTTAAAACTTTAGTAGTTGTTCTGGGAATAGCAGGCTTGATATCTTGTAAAAAAGATGAGCAAGCTGAATCTTCTTTTACTGCTGAAGTAGTAAATATTCCAGATACTACTAAAACCAATCAATTTTATAGGGGCAATCGTATGCCTTTACAATCCAGTGTTTTTATAAAACTTCCGGTGGGAGCGGTAAAACCTAAAGGCTGGTTAGCCGAGTGTCTATCCAGGCAGGCCGATGGTTTAAATGGTCACCTTGGTGAGATTAGTGCCTGGTTGCAAAAAGAAGATAATGCCTGGCTTTCCAAAGATGGCTCTGGCGCCTGGGGATGGGAAGAAGTCCCTTACTGGCTAAAAGGCTACGGCAATATGGCTTATATCATGGAAGATCAAAAAATGATCGAAGAAACCAAGTCCTGGATAGAAGCAGCACTTGCCAGTCAACGTGAAGATGGAAATTTTGGCCCTAAGCGTTTTGGCGAAGATGGTACTCAGGATTTCTGGTCGAACATGATCATGTTGTATTGTTTGCAATCCTACTATGAATATAGCCAGGATGAAAGAGTAATTGATTTAATGACGAACTATTTTAAATTTCAGCTGGAAATTCCAGATGAAAAATTTTTAAGCAAAAGTCATTACTGGCAACGTATTCGAGGCGGTGATAATTTATATAGTGTCATGTGGCTTTATAATCGTACCGGAGATAAATTCCTTTTAGAACTCGCAGAAAAAATTCATAGAAATACAGCAGATTGGGGAAAGCGAGACAATACTTTAGACGAAATAAATAACTGGAAAGAAACGCGAGAAGGTACAGAATGGCCAGACTGGTTTGGTGATCTTGTAGACTGGCATAATGTAAATGTAGCGCAGGCTTTTAGAGAACCGGCACAGTATTCACAATTAAGCCATGACAAAAAAGACCTCGAGGCTACTTATAAAGATTTTAAAATAATCCGTGATCATTTTGGGCAGGTTCCTGGCGGAATGTTTGGAGCCGATGAAAATGCCAGACCGGGTTACGATGATCCAAGACAGGGAATCGAAACCTGCGGTGTGGTAGAGCAAATGAACAGTAACGAACAGTTAATAAGAATTACCGGGGATACCTTTTGGGCAGATCATACCGAGGAAGTAGCATTTAATACTTTTCCGGCAACCATGATGCCCGATTTTAGATCATTACGCTATATCACGAGCCCCAATATGGTGGTAAATGACGATAAAAATCATCGCCCGGGGATTATGAATGATGGACCATTTTTAATGATGAATCCATTTAGTTCCCGTTGTTGCCAGCATAACCACGGGCAGGGCTGGCCGTATTTAATCGAAAATCTCTGGATGGCCACACCAGATAATGGTTTGGCTGCGGTAATTTATTCTCCAGGTACGGTAAAGGCAAAAGTTGCCGGTGGGGAAGAGGTCAGCATTACTTCAGAAACTAAATATCCATTTGAGGATCAGTTGCAGTTTAGTATACATACTTCTTCGCAAGAACATAAAGAATATCCATTGTATTTCAGAATTCCGGGCTGGTGTACAAAAGCTTCAGTTAAAGTGAATGGAGAAGAAATAGAAGCAACTCCTGAAGCCGGGAAGTACATTAAGCTAAACCGTGACTGGAAAGATGGAGACCAAATTACACTTGTTTTTCCGATGCAATTGAAAGTTCGCCGATGGGAAAAAAATCATAACAGCGCAAGCGTAGATTACGGACCATTGACCTTTAGCTTAAAAATCGATGAAAAATATATCGAAAAGCGAAGTGATGAAACCGCAATCTGGGATTCTAAATGGCAGGAAGGCGTAGATCAGGCAAAATGGCCCTCGTATGAGATTTACCCGGATTCTCCGTGGAATTACGCTTTGGTCTTAAACGAAAATCCTGAAGATTCTTTTGAGGTGATTAAAAAATCCTGGCCGGCAAATAATTTTCCGTTCACGGTAAATAATGCACCATTGGTTTTAAAAACCAAAGCAAAACAAATCCCAAACTGGACGATAGATCAATATGATTTGGCGGGAGAGCTTCAGGATAGTCCTGTAAAATCATCTGAAGTAATTGAAACCGTGGAACTGGTCCCAATGGGAGCTGCCAGGTTAAGAATTAGTGCTTTCCCGGTGATTGGAGAAGGTGAAAATGCTAAAAACTGGGAATAATTCTATAAAAAATATACATAGAAATTTTAGAATTTCAGCATAAAAAAATAAACAAGATAACATGAATTTACTGAAAAAATCGGCTGTATTTATACTTGCAGGCGTTCTTAGTGTAGGCTGTAAGGAAGAAAAAAAATCAACTGAAAATAACCAGAATAAACCAGAGGCGATCTTAACTACGCGTTGGACCAATAAAGTAGATCCGCAAAATGTTTTACCAGAATATCCAAGACCTATACAAAAGCGTGAAAACTGGGAAAATCTAAATGGGTATTGGGAAGTAAGTTTAGAAAAGACCGATAAAACTACTTTTTCTGAAGCTTTAGAAGATTCGATTTTGGTGCCTTTTGCGGTAGAATCTTATTTATCAGGGATTATGAAAACTTCAGATGATTTGGTGTATCGAAAGCTTGTCAGTATTCCAAAAGACTGGAAGGGAGATGAAATTATGCTGAATTTTGAAGGGGTAGATTATGAAACAGAAGTGTATGTAAATGGTGAGAAAGTTGGCGATCACAAAGGCGCTTTCGATCATTTTACTTTTAATATCACCCCATACTTAAAAGAAGGGAAAGAACAGGAAGTAGTCGTGAAAGTTCACGATACGTCTAACGATGGTTTGCAACCGGTAGGGAAACAGGTAAGAGAGCCAGAAGGTATTTTTTATACTTCTACAACCGGAATTTGGCAAAGTGTATGGATGGAACCCTTAAACAGAAACCATATCGAAAACTTCAAAATCCGTCCAGATATCGATAAAGGTGAAGTAAGTTTTACTGCAGAAGATAAGGTAGAAGGGATGATTAAACTGAGCCTTATGGATGGAGCTTCTGAAGTGGCAACCGCTGAAGGGAGTGCTGGAGATGCGATTACTTTAAAAGTAAAAGACGCTAAACTATGGAGTCCTGAGCATCCATTTTTATACGATCTGAAGGTACAACTGGTAAACGGCGAAGAAACCACCGATAGTTTTGAAAGCTATGTAGCCATGCGAAAAATTAGTTTAGGTAAAGAAAAAGATAAAACGAAGATATTCCTGAATAACAAGCCTTATTTTCAGGTAGGCGTACTCGACCAGGGATACTGGCCTGATGGTTTAATGACGCCGCCCACTGAAGATGCGTATGTCTGGGATATTGAAACTTTTAAAAAAATGGGCTTTAATTTACTTAGAAAGCATGCCAAAACCGAAAGCCAGAGATGGTATTACCTGTGTGATAAAATGGGAATGCTGGTTTGGCAGGATATGCCGCAGGCCTATCCTCATCCAGACTTTCTGGAACGCTTAACAGAATCGGATAAAGATCAGTTTGAGGCAGAATTTCAAAATATGATCAATGATCTTTACAATTATCCAAGTATCGTAATGTGGGTAGTTTTTAACGAAGGCTGGGGCCAGTATGATACCGAACGTTTAACCAATTGGGTAGAAGGTTTAGATGAAACAAGGCTGGTAAGTAATGCCAGTGGTTGGACAGATCATAATGTAGGTGATATTATAGATATGCACAGCTATCCCGGCCCGGATGTCTATCCAGTTGAAGACGATAGAGCGACTGTTCTTGGTGAATTTGGAGGGCTTGGATTGCCGTTAAAAGGTCACCTTTGGCAAGAATCTAACTGGGGCTATCGTAATATGGCCGATTCTTTAGAGTTCAGAAAATCCTATACCGAGCTTTGGGATAAAGTTTGGGAAATGAAAGAAGATAAAGATGCCAGTGCGGTAGTCTATACGCAGGTTTCGGATGTAGAGGGAGAGGTCAACGGACTGGTAACTTATGATCGAGAAGTGATTAAAATCCCGGTAGATTATTTGCATGATATTCATACCGATAAAATGATCTCTCCGGTAAGTATACAGGTAGCACATAGTCTTTTTGTAGACCATTTAGAAGTAAGTCTTACTTCTAGAAAAGACGAAGCGATCTATTATACATTAGACGGAAGCGAGCCCAACTCATCTTCTAAAAAATATACCGGTCCCTTTACAATTTCCGCATCTTCACAGGTAAAAGCCAGGGCTATAGACGATGATAAAGAAAGTTATGTCACCAGCGAGAAATTTGAAAAAGTAGATCATTATCAAGAAGCTTCAAAAGCTCTTTCTGCTACGATGAAAGCTGGTCTTAACTATTCGCTTTATCAAGGGGAATGGCAAAAATTACCTGATTTTTCTTCGGAAGAAGTAGTGGCTTCCGGAGAAACAAAATCTTTGAAAATTTCAGCATTAAGAAAAAGAGAAAACTTCTATGCGTTAACATTTGAAGGATTTGTGAAAGTTGCTAAGCAGGGCATTTATGGTTTTCATTTAAGTGGAGACGATGGTGTACGATTACGTATTGATGGAAAAGTGGTTATAGACCATGATGGGATTCATGGAATGGAACTTAAAAAAGCTGAAATTCCGTTAGCTGCAGGTTATCATACTATGGCATTAGAATATTTTCAGGGAGAAGGAGGTTCAGGTTTAAACCTTGAAGTGATCGATCCAGATGGCAATACACTAAAAACTGAAGATATTTTTGTTCACGAATAAAGCATTGCAACGAATACTTTTAAGTACTCATGAGAGGGAAACTATATAAAAAATAAAAAGATATTTTATCGAATACTGGAGTTGTAACCCAGTTAGTACTGTGTAATCTACATTACAGTTAGTTTTTTTGTTGATGCCTGTACCCGGTTGGTTTTAGATAAGAGTAAATTCCGGGTGCAGCGTTTTTAGGAGAGATGGCATCAAATTAATTTTTGATGCCATTTTACTTGATAATCAAGGTTTTTTTAAAAGCTAAGGATGAAATATTCAGATCAAAAAAATATAAAATGATAAACCGCTTTTGGTTGTTTTTAAGCTTTGTTTTTTCACTGCAATTGTATGCCCAAAATTCACAAATTCTTTTGGCAGATCCAACGATATTCGAAGAAAACGGTACCTATTATTTATACGGGACAAAAGAAGATCATAGCATTCCCGGAGAAGGTTTTCTAGTGTATACTTCTAAAAACCTGAAAACCTGGGAAGGTCCTTTAGGGAAGACTGATGGCTATGCGTTAAAAAAAGGAGATGCATTTGGCACCAGGGGTTTTTGGGCTCCACAAGTCTTTAAGCAAAATGGACATTATTATATGGCGTATACTGCTAACGAAAATATTGCCATAGCATCAGCCAATAGCCCTTTAGGCCCGTTTAAAAACAAAGGAAAAGCTTTAGAAGCTACGGTAAAGCAGATCGATCCTTTTGTATTTTTTGATGATGGAAAAGTATATCTATATCATGTAAGATTAACTGCTGGGAACAGAATTTTTGTTGCTGAAATGACCGAAGACCTTAGCGCGATAAAGCCTGAAACTTTAAAAGAATGTATTGCAGCTAAAGAAACCTGGGAAAATACCACGAATGCCGAATGGCCGGTAAGCGAAGGACCAACAGTTTTTAGAAATGCAGAGACCTATATCATGCTATACTCGGTGAACGATTTTAGAAACCCGGATTATTCAGTTGGTGTTGCTACGGCTAAAAGTCCTTTTGGACCCTGGAAAAAATCAGCCTCAAATCCGTTAATATCAACAGCAGATATCGGGAGGAATGGCCCGGGCCATGGTGATTTGGTCAAAAATAGAAATACATTGTATTATGTACTTCATACGCATTTTTCTGAGGAAAAGGTGAGCCCGCGTAAAACAGCAATTGTTAAACTGAAATTCGATAAAAAGAAGAATGTTTTTAAGTTAAAGTCACATTCCTTTCAAGATCTAAAAAAGTAGAATTTAGTGCTTAAAAAGCAAAAAGATACTGTATAAAGTGTTTAAAACCTTATTCTGAATTCATTTAAGGATTTTAGCACGTAGATTTAAATAAAGTTATTTTTCCCCGAATCAATTTCAATAGCTATTGGAACTGGAAGAAGAGAGCTCATTATGATTTATTTATTATATTATGTAAAAGTGAAAAATCCGTTAGTTTTGCTAACGGATTTTTTATAGCACTGCCAAAGGATTTGATACTCAGGGCTTACTTTCAAATGCTAAATTTTTCATTTTATACCCTTTGGGCGTTGTGGATTTCCGGATATTTATCTTATACGATATCAACTAGTTTTTCGAATACTCTTGCTACCATTTCAGCACCGGGATCAGGGATGCCCTCAAGGCTGGATTCAGATAAATAAGAACTACGCCCTGCACTGGTATTGGTGATTTTTGCGGTTTTATCAGCTCCTTTTCTGGCAGCTTCTGCCGCCTCTTTAATAGATTTTTTTTCACTTAACCCTTCAAAAGCGGGTTGCATGGCATCAATCATGGTTCGGTCTCCCTGCTCAGCACCCCCGTAGGATTTCATTTTTTCTAATCCGCTTAACAAAGCTTTTCCCACATTATCATTTTCTTCAAGGCTACTACCGGCTTTGGTAAATAGCATCGATAACAGTACACCACTGGACCCACCGGTTTCTCTTGCCAGAACACGACCAATAGTGGTAAATAATTGAGGTAGTGAAGCATAGGGTAATTTATCGGAAACCTTTTTAAATTTTTTACCGGCGGCGGCAAAAGTGGAGCCTGCATCACCATCACCTACTTTCTCGTCCAGATCGTTCATCTCTTTTTCCATTTCGATGAGGTAATCAGCGATGTTTTCTACAATTTTTTGATGCTTTTTATTTTCAGAAGGCTCAAATTGCATGGTTTTAGGTAGTTCCGGACTTTTAATGCTGCTCGGTTTTCCATAAGCTCTAATTCGCCATTCGGGAGTATCGTTTTTTTCTAAGAGCGCTTTTTCGATTTCTTCATCTAATTTTAATAGCGTTATCGAGAAACCATTCATATTTAAAGAAGTGGTCATGGCAGTAGGACCCACCAGGTATTTTACTCTGCCGGAAATATCGGTTTTATCAAAGCTATGAACCAGTAAATTCATTTCGAGCGGGGTAACACTTCCCAAATTATTAAAAAGCAAAACATAGTCTTGTTTTTCATCAGGAAGGTATTCTTTCAGTTTATCGACAGCCTTTTTTACGAGGGCATCAGCCTCATCCATCTTAATGACATCCACGCCAGGCTCCCCGTGAATACCCAAACCTAATTCAGCTTCAGATTTATCTAATCTCGATTCTTCAGGATTATTGAATTTTTGCCCTTCAGAAAGTGAAAGTCCTATAGAAATAGCACTCTCTGCTACTTTTTTTGCAGCTTTGGTCACTTCATCTAAAGATTTTCCTTCTTCGGCTAGTTGTCCCGCTACTTTATGAACCAACAAAGTGCCGGCAAGACCGCGTTGTTGTGTATCTTCTCCTAAAGCAATATCATCACCAACAATAACGGTTTCCACTTTATGGCCAAGCGCTCTGGCCTGTTCAGCTGCCAGTCCAAAGTTTAATCGGTCTCCGGTATAATTTTTTATAACTAGCAAACATCCCTTTTCACCACTTACCGCGAGAATGGCAGCTAGTACAGCATCTACAGATGGGGATGCAAAAATATCCCCGCAAACGGCAGCAGTAAGCATTCCTTTAGCAACAAAACCGGCGTGCATAGGTTCATGACCAGAACCACCACCAGAAATAATGGCAACTTTAGAGGTGTCAATTTCTTTTCGGGTAACTACCCTAACTTCAGGAAAAGTATCCAGTTTGGTAAGTTTAGGATCGGTAAGTAAACCTTCTATAGATTCGTTTACAACGTTTTCGGGTTTATTTATAAAAAATTTCATAGTTGATGTTTTCTTTTAAAGGTAAAGAAATTAATGGGCGTGGCCTCAGAATATGATTTGTACACCTAGGATTTTATAAAAATTTTGGGATTTTTAGGTGTGATGATTTTTAATACAAACGATTTGTTTTTACAAAGTCCGTTTATTGCAATGGTATTGCATAAGAAGCGATTTATATTTGTAAAGTGAAAATTATAGGAATCATATTATCTGTACTTTTTTTATCACTTAGCTTTATGCCTTGTGCCGATGCGACTACCAATTTTGAAGATGATGATCTTATTGTAGAGCAGCATAACAATCATGAGGCTTCAGTAGATTTATGTTCTCCTTTTTGCCAGTGCCACTGCTGCCATAATCATATTATGGTTAATAATGATCCGGTTTTTGAGCAGGCGATGGCCATGACTATAAATGCTGCTTTTATTTATCTGAATAAAGAAACTTCACAGTTTACCACAAAATATATCCCACCCCCACAAGCTTAATTTAGATTCATGGATTTATATATCCATCTTTTGAGGATTCTAAGCTTAAAATTTAAGAGTTAAGATTCTTCCCATTTACTCGATAATCGAGATTGAATGTTATTGTACCATCCCAATCCTGATGGCTATCGAGATGCCTCGAAATAATTTAATAAATGACTCATGGGCTTGCCCTGAGGTAGTTTGCTATTTCTGAATTTAAAAATATATCATCTGATGATTAATAAAATCATTGACTTCTCTGTCAATAATAAATTTATCGTCGGGTTACTGACGCTGGTTCTTATTGCCGGTGGTTTGTGGAGTATGCAGGAAGTTCCTGTAGATGCTCAGCCCGATATCACCAATAATCAAATACAGGTAATTACCCAGGCACCAAGTTTAGGGGTCGAAGATATCGAACAGTTTGTGACTTATCCTGTAGAAGTCGCCATGGGAAACCTCCCTGAAGTAAAAGAAATCCGCTCGGTGTCCAGATTCGGACTTTCAGTGGTTACCATTGTTTTTAATGATGATGCAGGTACGTATTTACCACGACAGCTGGTTGCCGAGCAACTTTCTAAAGTAAAAAAAGAAATACCTGAAGGATTTGGAGAGCCATTTATGGGACCCATTTCTACTGGCTTGGGTGAAATTTATCAATATACTTTGGAAGTTGATCCCACATTTAAAGCTGAATATTCAGTTACCCGTTTACGTAGTATTCAGGATTGGATTGTAAAACGCCAGTTTGCCATGGTGTCAGGTGTTGTAGAGGTGAATAGTATTGGGGGGAAAATAAAGCAATACGAGGTAGCTGTAGATCCCGATCATTTACGATCGATGGATGTTACGATTTCTGAAGTTTTTAATGCACTGACGTCGAATAATCAAAATACTGGGGGAGCCTATATCGAGAAAAATCACCGTGCCAATTTTATTAGAGGAGAAGGCCTGGTCACCTCGATAAATGATATCGAGAATATCATTATCAAAAATGAAAAATTCCCAATAACCATTGGTGATGTTGCCAAGGTGCAAATGGGTAATGCCATTAGGTATGGCGCACTTACTAAAAATGGGAAAGGCGAAGCCATTGGCGGAAGCATTTTGATGCTGAAAGGAGCAAATTCTAACGAAGTTGTTGAGAATGTAAAAAAACGTATTTCACAAATCGAAAAATCCTTACCCGAAGGGGTTCACATTAAACCTTTTTTAGACCGGAGTGAATTAATAGCGAATACTACTGCTACCGTAAAAAATAATTTACTGGAAGGAGGCCTTATTGTGATTTTTGTTTTAGTGGTACTGCTCGGGAATTTTAGGGGAGGTCTTATTGTGGCTTCTACTATTCCGCTTTCCCTGTTTTTCGCGTTTATCCTAATGAATATTTTTGATGTTTGGGCCAATTTGATGAGCCTTGGAGCTATCGATTTTGGAATTATTGTAGATGGTGCGGTGATCATCGTAGAAAGTACCGTCTTTGTCTTTAGCCAAAAAGCTTTAAAACAAAAACTCGATCAAAGCCAGAAAAATAAGCTGGTGAGCAAATCATCTAAAAAAATGATGAATGCTGCTTTCTTTGGTCAGGCCATTATTTTAATTGTTTTTCTACCCATTTTGGCTTTAGAAGGAGTGGAAGGGAAAATGTTTAAACCCATGGCCCTTACCTTCATCTTTGCCATGTTGGGGGCTATGATCCTTTGTCTTACTTATGTGCCTATGATCTCTGCACTTTTTCTTAAAAATAAAAAGTCTGATAAAAAAGGATGGGGTGATCGATTAGTACTGTGGCTACAGGAAAAATATGAGCCTTTACTTCAAAAAGCACTAAAAGGATCGAAAGGGATTGTAGCCTGTGCACTGTTATTACTGGTTTTTGCGGGTTATCTTTTTAGCCGAATGGGCGGCGAGTTTATTCCGCAGCTAGATGAAGGTGACCTTGCTTTTCATGTGATCTTAAAACCGGGAAGCTCCCTTAATGAAGGAATTGCTACTTCAACAAAAATCGAAAATTTACTGCTCAATAATTTTCCTGAAGTAAAGCAGGTAGTAACGCGGTTTGGAGTTTCTGAAGTGCCAACAGATCCTATGCCAATGGATATAGGCGATAGTTTTGTGATCTTAAAACCAAAATCTGAATGGACATCTGCCGATAATAAAGATGAACTTATCAAAAAAATGAAGCATACGATAAGTGAAATTCCCGGTGTAAGTTACGAATTTACCCAGCCTGTAGAAATGCGTTTTAATGAATTGCTTACCGGAATTAGGGAAGATATTGCCGTAAAACTTTATGGTGAAGATTTAGATGTTCTCGCAGCAAAGGCCCAGGAAATGGGTGGTATCATTGCCGGGATAGATGGCGTTGCCGATATGAAAGTAGAGGCGACGGCCGGGTTACCGCAAATTAATATAGATTATGATCGTGCTCGAATGGCTCGCTATGGAATAAACATTGAAAAAGTAAATAAAATGATAAAAACGGCTTTTGCAGGGGCTAAAGCGGGAGTTGTTTTTGAGGGAGAGCGAAAATTTGATTTGGTCCTTCGGTTGGACGAGGAAAACCGCAGGGAGTTATCAGATATTGAAGCATTGTATATTAATTTACCGGATGGCAGCAGTGTTCCTTTAGAGGAATTAGCCAATATCAGTTATCAGCCGGGGCCTATGCAAATTAGTCGGGATAACACCAATCGAAGAACCTATGTAGGGATTAATATCAGAGACCGTGATGTAAAATCTGTTGTTCATGACATTCAGCAAGAATTAGAGACAAATTTTGATCTTCCACCAGGATATTTTATACGGTATGGCGGTGCTTTCGAGAATTTAGAGCGAGCAAGCCAGCGATTGCAAATAGTAGTGCCCATTGCCTTGTTACTTATTTTTATTCTTATCTACTTTGCTTTAAAGTCATTTAGGCAAACTCTAATGATTTATATGGCGATACCACTGGCCGCCATTGGAGGGATTATCTCATTGTGGTTACGCGGAATGCCATTTAGTATATCGGCAGGCGTTGGTTTTATTGTGCTTTTTGGTGTGGCCGTTTTAAACGGACTCGTTTTAATTGGTAGTTTAAATGAATTAAAAGCGGAGAGAAAAACAGCCAATTTACAGCAACGAATTTTACTGGGAACAAAACGAAGGATTCGGCCAATTTTACTAACTGCCCTTACCGATGTTCTTGGTTTTTTACCCATGGCTTTTTCCAGTTCTGCAGGAGCCGAAGTACAACGCCCGTTAGCTACGGTGGTGATTGGAGGTTTAATAACTTCTACGTTATTGACCCTATTTGTTCTACCTGTTTTGTATAAGTGGGTAGAAGAAGGTGTTTTTAATTTGAGCATCAAAAAGGATCAAATTGCTGCTGCAGGACTGCTTTTAGCTATTTTAATTCCTAATTTTTCCAATGCTCAGCAAAATGAAGTACTTCCTGAAATAAATATGCAGGAAGCCGTAGAACTAGGGCTTCAAAATTATCCACTATTAAAAAATAAGTACTTACAAATAGACAGGCAGGAAGCTTTAAAAAAGAATGCCTGGGAGTTTGGTAAAACCAGCATTTTTACCGGAGGCGAAGAGCTTAAAAATGGGAATGGAATTTATACCAGGATAGGCGTTAATCAACAAAATATTGATGTTTTCGGAATTGCTTCGGCCTTAAAACTTCAAAAGGAAAAATTAAAATTAGCTGAAAATGAACTGAATTTATCCAAAATTGAAGTGGCCAGGCAAATTCGGAAATTATGGACTAAAACCTATGCTGCAAAAAGAAGGTTTCTGCTGTATAGAGAGTTAGACTCTATGTACGGAAAATTTAATGAAGCGGTAGAGCTGCGTTATGAAGTGGAAGCCATTTCCAGATTAGAGAAATTAAACGCCCAAAATAAGGGGAATCAAATTCGAATGAAGACACAACAGTTTAAAGCAGCTTATGTTAATGCTTTAAGCGAGCTCAACTTATGGCTGGGTACTAAGGATCATAAAACTGTTGCTTTGACAATACGGCTGCTACCATTTCAGTATTCCGAAGAGAATAGCGCTGACAACCATCCGATATTAAGGGCCGCAAAACAGGAAACAGAAGTTGCTTCAGCAAACCTGCAAAAACAAAAAGCAGCATTTTTACCAAAGTTGAATTTGCAATATGCCAAACAAGAAGTACAGGGGGTGGATGGTTTCTATACCTATCAGGCAGGGGTTTCTATTCCGTTTTTAAGTGGTAAAAGTTATGGTGATGCAAGAGCTGCAAAGATTGAAACCCAAATTGTAAATCGAAAGGCAAATTTTAAAAAGCAGCAATTTTTAGTACAGCAACAACAAGCAGAGCAAAATTACGAAAGCTGGAAGGATAATTGGCAGTATTATCAGGAAGCAGCTTTAAAGGTGGCCAAAGAACAGCGAAAAGGAGCATTGCTGGCTTATAAAGAAGGAGCTTTGGATTATGTAGCTTTTATTCAAAACCTAGAAGAAGCTTTGCGAACCGAGCTGGATGCGATTGAAGCTGCGAAATCATATTTACTGGCTTATGCTGACATGAAATTTTACCTGGGGAATGATATTTAAAAATCAGAAATTATAAAATACAATGAAATTAAATACAATTTTAAGTTTGCTGCTTTTTGGCATTTTAGCAGCTTGCGGAAATACAACATCCAAAGATAATGTTGAGTTTAAAGCAGAAACTGAAATTAACGAGGAATCTGAAGAAAATTTACATGCTTTAAACGTCGTTGAAATTAGTACATCTCAATTTGATGCTTTAAATATTAAATTGGGAACTGTTAAAAAGAGGAATATGGCTGGCATGATCACTGCTAATGGGCAATTAGAGGTGCCGCCACAAAACGAAGCATCGGTTACTACCGTTTATGGAGCAACTATTAAAAGTATCAATGTTATTGAGGGGCAGCAGGTGAAAAAAGGACAGGTGCTGGCATATATTTCGCATCCTGATATTGTAGCAATTCAAACAAAATTTTTAAATGCTTTTAATCAATTTCAGCTTAAGGAAAAAGAATATGAGCGCCAGAAAAAGCTTTATGATGCCGGAGTGGCTTCAGGAGAAAATTTTCAGGTTACTGCAACCGAATTTCAGAATGCAAAAGAGACGATGAACGGATTAAAAGCACAGTTACATTTATTGAATATTAATGCGGCTCGAGTAACGCAGGGAAAATTAGCGCAAAAAATCCCTATTTTGAGTCCGATTACCGGTGCGGTAGAAAAAGTGAAAGTGAAAACCGGACAATATGTTTCTGCCCAAACAGAACTTTTTGAAATATTAAATGTAGAAGATGTTCATGCCGATTTAATGATTTTTGAAAAAGACATTGAAAATGTAGCAATAGGACAACAGGTACGATTGACTTTAAAGTCGAGGCCAGGTTTAGAAATGATGGCAAACATCATATCTGTAGGACGGGTGTTTGAAGAAAATCCGAAAGCAGTGCATATTCATGCTGAAATTGAAAACAAACCCAAAAATTTAATCCCGGGGATGTACCTTACCGGAAAAATTATTACCACCAATCATCTAATTGAGGCTATTCCAACCGAAGCCGTTTTTACTGAAAATAATCGGGATTTTATTTTTAAGGCGGAAGAAAATAACGGTAAGTGGTATTTTAAGCCTATAGAAGTGAAAACGGGAATAGAGGATAACAACTGGATAACTGTTACCTTTATGAATCCAAAAGATAAAAACGTAAAATTTGCTTTAAATAATGCATATTATTTACAGGCCGAAATGAATAAAGGAGAAGGTGGCCATTCACACTAATAATGCTATGAAAGAAATTGAAACTATTTTAAAAGCAAAGGGAATTCGGCCTACTGCCGTACGGCTACTGGTTTATAAATTTATGGCAAAAGAATCTTTGGCGATGAGTTTAAATGATATAGAAGCTGCTTTTGGCCAGACAGAGCGCACTACGCTCTTTAGAAGTTTAAAGTTATTTGAAGAGAAAGGATTGGTACATAAAATCGAGGATGGTAGCGGTATTGCAAAATTTGCTTTAGAAACAGCGGGTGAAAACGGGGCGAACGATAAATTACATCTGCATTTTCATTGCTCTAAATGTGGAGAAACACAGTGTTTAACAGATCAAACCATTCCTAATATTAGCCTTCCAAAAGGTTTTAAAGCTACTGATGCTAATCTTGTTGTTAAAGGATTATGTGATAAGTGTTATCAATAGTTATTGATAAAACCTTCTTAATTTAAGATGTTCGGTTTAAACTAATTAATTATTTAAGAGTCAAAGGTTTGTAGGAACTTAATAACAGTTTACATCATGAAAAAAGTAATTTTAGGTTTATTATTGCTCGTGGGAACACAAATGTTTGCTCAGGGGAGAATGTCTGAAGCCTCTTTAAAGAAAATGCAGGATGAAGAAATGGCTGCGCTTAGCCTTACTGAACAACAAATGCCGCAGTACAAAGTGATCAATACCATTTTTATGGAGGGTTTAAAAGAGTTGCGTGAGGCCGATGGTGACCGATCAGAGAAGTTTGCTGAGATGCGTAAACTTTCTGAAAAGCGTAATGAAGATTTAAGAGAATTACTTTCAGAAGAACAATTCGCAAAGTTTGAAAAATTACAGGAAGAGCGTCGCAAGAAAATGATAGGACGTGCACGTGAAAGAAGAAAAAATAATTAGTATGCTAAAAGCCCTCTAAAATAGAGGGCTTTTACTTTTACAAAAGACTATAAAAATTATTGTTCGGTGTACTTTTGATCTAAAAACAGGAATCGATTATCATCTTTGGCATTCTCAGCTTTAGATTCGGTATCCAGAATCATGACGGGAGGTGTTTTATCACTGGACTCAGCCTTTGGCCATTCCGGTAAATTTTCGGAATTTGGACTTCCTGTTTTAATAAAATTCGCTAAATATTCCTGAATAGTTTCTGAAACTTTGTAGTCTTCATCGGTCCAGGAATAATCTTCTATCCGGTCTAGATTACCCATAAAATATTCAATTTCTGCGGCATGAGGAGCACCAATGGCTTTTGGCGCTTCAGGTGTATTTTTATCTTTTTCCTTAGTCCCACCTGCAAGACCAGGTTGTTTGGACTGGTCTTTTAGTTCAGGTCTTAATTTGCTATATAAATAACGATAAACAGGAGTTTCAGAATTTTTGCGATGTAGGTCAAACCATTTCCAGGTACTATATACGATAAAACGGTCTGAGGCTAATTTGGTTGCTGAGTAGCGTACTTCTTCTTTATCAGTATGCGGGTAAAGATTCAATACTTCTTTGTAATCCTCAGGATAAATTTCTTTTACCTTTTTTATAAAATTTTCTGGGGTATTCTCTAAGCCTTGCATTAATGCCATCCCGGGAATTTCGGCAGAATTCCAGCCAACAAGTAAAGGAACCTGGGCCTGTTCTTTCGCTTCGAATATTTCAGGAAGTGATTTTGGTAAAAAGTAATTATCGATCACTGTGGGAAAACCATATCTTCCAGAGTTCTGGTAAAGCATAAAAATAGAATCGGTACTCATCGCTCTCAGCTCGGCCAGAGATTTAGCGCCAATTTTTTCTGCAAAATCAAGTCCGGTTTTTTCTGCTTCTTCTAAGGCAACCGGTGCAAGTGTAGGGTGTATAGCAGCACCACTTTCACCAATAGCGCCATGAATAAGATCTTTTGAGAGTGGCGATGCCATTTGAGCGCTTACCGAAATAGAGCCGGCAGATTCTCCCGCAATGGTTACTTTTTTAGGGTCACCTCCAAAAGCAGCAATATTATCGCGTACCCATTCCAGCGATTTTTGCTGATCTAATAATCCGTAATTTCCCGAGGCATGATATGAAGCTTCTTCGCTAAGTTCGGGATGGGCCATAAAACCAAAAATGTTTAACCTATAATTTACGGTAACTACAACCATTCCTTTTTTAGCCATGGTTTCTCCATCGTAGCGAGGTTCTGAGGCATCACCGGCTACAAATCCGCCACCATAAAAGTAAACCAGAACCGGAAGCTTTTCTTGGGTGGCTTCTTTAGGAGTCCATACGTTTAGGTATAAACAATCTTCGCTCATTCCGTTGGAACGGGATTTCATATCCCCAAAAACATTAGCCTGTACCGGTTTATGCTTAAACTCTTTTGTTGATAAGGTATCTTTCCAACTTTTTGTATCCTGTGGGGCCTTCCACCGTAAATCGCCCACCGGAGGCTGAGCAAAAGGGATTCCGAAATATTTTCTAACCGAATTTTCCTCGTTTAGGAAACCTTCAACTCTACCATTTTCTGTAGAAACAATGAGATTATCCTTTTTAGAATCCTGGTTTTCGCTGGTATTTTTGCAGGACGTTAAAAGGCTTAATCCTGCAAATAACAGTATGATTTTTTTCATTATAACAGATTATTTTAATAAATATACAATCATTGCTTAAAAAGTAATCATAAAAAAAGCCGGAATTTCCGGCTTTTTTTATGATTGATGTTTTGTAATTATCAAGTCTTATCCAGATTCGAATTGAACCGGGTTTATTAGAATTTTAAGTTTTAAACCACAATTTTCTTTTCCCCTTTAATTTCATGATAATTTTGACTTATATCATTTTGATCTTTTTTAGTTTTAAAAAGTTTATAGCCCAGATATCCTAAGCCTGCTACAGCACCAATACCCAGTCCTACCATACCGCTTTTAGCCACGATTCTTTTTCCTGTTTTTGCTGCAAGATAACCTACGGCCCATTTACCGGTTTTTTTCAATTGGTTTTTCATAGAATTTATAGTTTTTGTTTTAATTTAATTGTTTTTTAAGCTTGAGGCTTGTTTACCTAGAGTTACTTTTTTAAGATTTACCTGTTGGTTTTATAAGGAGCTCGTTTACGTTTACACTATCGGGCTGGGATAGGGCATATAATACGGCATCGGCAATATTTTTAGCTTCCAGTTTAGGTTCAGAAGCATCGTTATAATTTTTGTCGTTTAGTAATTCTTCGTCTGTAATATTATTTCTTAAAGCAGTGTCTACTGTGCCAGGTTCGATACAGGTAACTCTAATATTATAGTCTGGAGAAAGTTCCATGCGCATTGCCTTCGATAAAGTAATGATGGCAGATTTTGAAGCACCGTAAATTGCACCGCCTTGATATACCTCTTTACCATCTACCGAAGAAATATTTATAATATGACCACCTTCGTTTTTCTTCATATAAGGTAAAGCGCCATGTATACAGCGAAGGGTTCCTTTTACATTTACCTCGATGGTTTGAAGCCATTCATCCAGATGGCGGTTTTTTAAATAGGTTAATGGCATTACCCCTGCTGAATTTACCAGAATATCTATAGTTTTAAATTTTGCAACTGCTTTTTTAAAGCCTTTGGCAACACTCTCGGTCTGGCTTACGTCCATTTCTATAACCATACTTTCTGACACTAAATGCTGCTTAATTTCTTTAAGTTTTTCTGTGTTTCTGCTGGCTAAAACTATTTTACATCCTTCTTCAGATAATTTAATTGCAATTGCTCTGCCTATGCCACTGCTTGCTCCTGTAATTAAAGCGACTTTGTCTTTTACTATCATATAATCTTCCAACTCATTTAAATCGATTTACACTTCTTTTATCCAGTATGAATGACGCAATTTTTTTATCGAATCTCAGGTAAAACAATCTTAATCTTTTAATAAATCTAAGTTAAACATTATAGGAAGGTGTTGGTTAACTATCTGTTTTTTAGTTTTTTATTGTTTGTTGTTGGTTTTTATGTAATTTTTTGTAAAACTATAATTAGCGTATTTGCGTAAATATTGGGAGAACATACATTCGATTAATTATGAAAAATTTTATTAAACCAATTTTTATGTTAGTAGCAGGAACTATGATATTTTCCTGTAGTGATGATGACGGAATGGGTGAAAATCCAGTGCGGCCTTCAAGTACAGCACATCTTTATGCTACAAGCCATAATGGTTCTGTAACCCGTTATGATATTAATACCTCTGAAACTACTACTTACCAAACCTCTTCAGACGATGCAGAGGGAATTTATTATGATGGTGACGATGATTCTTTTACCATAGTTTCTCGCTCTTCAACTAGTTTAGAAAGTTATATAGGGATTGATAAATTGGAAACCGGCGTAGATCTGAATATTGATATTGATCTATCGAGTTCTTCCGATCTGAAAAGTCCGCGTGATATTGCTGTAAACGGGAATATTTATGTTGTGGCCGATAATGCAGATGTAGATGGAGACGATACGACTGCGGACGGGAGATTCTTTATTTATACTAAAACATCTTCTGGATTTCAATTAAGAAATGTGGTAACGGTAGATTTTAAAGTTTGGGGAATCGAATTTATAGGTGACGATTTGTATGCCGTGGTAGATACGACTAATAAACTGGCGGTTTTTACCAACTTTTCTTCGGCTTATATGACCAACATGAATGTTTCAGCAACAAAAACTGTAGAAGTTGAAGGCATTGTAAGAACACACGGTTTAGATTATGATGGCGGAACTATGGTAATGACGGATATTGGCGATGCTGCCTCAGATTCTGATGGTGCTTTTCATGTGATTACAAATTTTGACAGCAAGTTTAATGCAACGATGGATGGCGGAATGATTTCTATCGATGATCAAATGCGAGTAAGTGGCGGAAATACCAATCTTGGAAATCCAGTAAATCTTGCTTACGATGCGAACTATGATGCGGTATTTATTGCTGAAGTGGCTAATGGTGGAGGTAGAGTCCTTGCTTTTTCTGAGGTAAGCACCTCAAGTGGAAACAGGTCGCCACAAATTAATAATAGTTTATCTGGCGCTTCAGCCGTTTATTTTTATACAGAATAATAGTACTTTTTTGTCCCAAATCATGAGGCTGTCTTCAAATTATTTTTTGGACAGCCTCATTTATATATTAAGACTTACAGGCTTTTTATTCTCGTCGATGGCCACAAAGGTAAATTCTCCCTTTACTGCCTGTTCCCTTTGATCAGAGTACATCTCTTCAATATAAATTTCTACACTTACTTTTAAGCTGGAATTACCTACATTGGTTACTGTTCCTATTAATTCTACAAATGTTCCTGCGGGAATTGGCTTTTTAAAATCTATACGATCGCTACTAACGGTTACCATACGCTGCCTACTGAATCTTGTTGCGGTAATAAAAGCCACCTCGTCCATCATTTGCATGGCGGTGCCCCCAAAAAGAGTATCGTAGTGATTGGTTGTATTCGGAAAAACCGCTTTAAAAAGACTGGTGGTTGATTTTGCTATTCGTTCTTCAATATTCATAAATTTCTTTTTCCAGCGCCAGAAAGTGTGTGATTTGTTGCTCGATATTTTTAATGGGGTAAATATCGATTTTACATAAATATTCCTCTCCGTTTTTACGATAGTTGGCTAAAACTTCAGAGAAGTTAGTACCTGAAGTCACCAGATTTTTAATGTTTTTTTTCGTTATGGCAGAAGTGTTTTTACCCTGTAAGAAATTAGGTTTTTTGCCTTTGGCAAAATTAGCAGGATATCCTGTCATACTGCTAAAACCCTTGTTTGTCCAAACTATGGTCTGGTCTTTTTGAGTAAGTATTAGCGCTTCATAATCCTTTTCCAGCATAAAATTTAAAGGAGTATTCCAATTAAATTTTTCGGCAAAACTCTGTAATGATTTCATTTCAGTTTTACGTCTTGCCTGTTCTTTTATTTTATCTGAGTAATCAGCAAAAATATCCATACTACTCAACGGATGCAATTGCTGTACCTGCAGATTGCTTAAAAGCTCTGAAGATTCATTTAAAAAAAGGTCTAGTGAAGACAGGTTATAATCTTTTTCTGGAGCCATGATGATTAATATTTCTTTTTAGAAATTCGGTTACCTGTTATCGGACGTTGCCGGCTGCTTTTAAAACGTCCAGTTTCAAAATTCCTAAGTTTTTGGTGTTTTGTTTTTCTACCCTGCACTCTTGCACGCCATTTTTTCCAGTTTTTAGGGTGCATTTGCTCCTGCATAAATTTAATGACATCTTTCTCGGTAAGACCAAATTGATATTCTATAGCCTCAAAAGTCGTACGATCTTCCCAGGCCATAGCAATGATTCTATCGATCTGTCTTTCAGATAGATTAAATTTTTCAGCAATTTTCATTATTCAACTTTTGTTTAAAGATAATCCGATAAAGTTGAACGCAAAAATAATTATAATTAATTTAAAATGCAGGAAGTGTTTTTGATCACTTTATAACCACAGGTATATACTTCAGGAATGGCACTAATGGAATGTTTGGGAACTTTTGACTTTTTCAATTTCAGAAATTTTGCTTTAAAACTTCTACAATCCAGTTTTTTATCACTTAACAATTTTCCCTTTTTGTTTTTTTGATACTTAAGATGATTTGCAAAAACAAAATTAGCTACGCGGTATTCAACGAGGGTTTCATTAAAAGCATCATTTTTCATCATTACTGAGATTAGAAAGAATATACTGTAATTTAATGAATTATTATTTTTGTAACCATTAATTTAACATATTTTATTTTTTGACACCTTTAATTATTTATAATATAATTAATCGTTTTCTTTTTCTATTTTCTCGGCGATAAGATAATCAACGATTTCAGTATTTATTTCGGCACCTAATAAAATGATGAAACAGGTGATATATAACCAAAGCAAAAGCACAACAACTGCTGAGATAGAACCATACACTTCGCCATAATTACCAAAGTTGCTTACGTAAAAAGAGAATCCGTAAGAGGCAGCCAACCAGACAATAGTAGAAAATAAGGCACCGGGGATTACCCATCTTGTTGTAGGTTTTGGCCTGGCCGGTGCAAATTTATATACTAAGCATAAAAAAATACTTACCAAAAAAGCCAATAACAGCCAGCGCGACCAGCTTATTAAATCTTCTAATTTTGCAGGCAATCCTATTTTATGCACCAATGCCGGAAATCCTACGATTAAAATCATACTTAAAATAAGCATGATAAGCCCGCCTATCGTAAATACTGATGCCATTAAGTATTGTTTAAAAATATTATGATTTTCTATGGTGTCGTAGGCAATATCTACACCGGTTAGCAAACCGTTTGTACCTTTATTAGCGCTCCAAATACTAAAAATAATCCCAAATACGGTTCCCCAACCTAATTGATCGCCATGGGTTTGCAAAAACACATCTACTCGTTGTTGTAAAACTTCAAAGGCCTGGCGAGGCATCATGGCAGAGAGTTCGTTAATCTGTCGCTGAATTTCCTGTGGATCTGTAGCTAATCCGTATAAAGAGATTAATGCCATAATTGCGGGGAAAACCGCTAAAAATGCGTAAAAAGCAACTCCGGCAGAAACGATACTTACCTTATCTGCGCTAATTTCATTTTTCACCTCTTTTATAACTTCCCACCAGCCTTTGGCTGAAAGCTTAAAAGGATTGTGCTTATTTTTAGTGTCTATATTTTCCCTTTTCATTAAAATAATATTGGCGTCTACAAAAATTAAGGATAAAATCCATGCTTGTTCATAATACCCTGTTAATTGTCGAATTTTTTAATCGCTTTTCAGCTTTCAGTAGGTAATTTTGATAGCTGTGGATTATGATCTATGTCATAGTTTGGTTGTGCTAATATTTGTAAATTAGATATAAAATTATTCGTTATGAGAACTGTGCTTTTACCCACTGATTTTTCTGATAATTCTTACAATGCTATTCAGTACGCATTGCAACTATTCAAAAATTCCAGAACCAAATTTATTCTGCTTAATACGCTTTATAATGCAGATTTTATTATTTATAGTAGTTTGTATGGAGTATATAAAGAGAATTCGATTAAAAATTTATCGCGATTTCTAAAGAAAATCGAGGAAGAATTTCCCAATAAGCTGCATGAATTCGAATTAGTTTCCACCTTTAAAATGTTACATGAAGAAATTAAAGATCGTGTTGCTCAAGAGACTATAGATTTAATCATCATGGGAACCGAAGGGGCTCAGGATGGAAGCGAACTTATTTTTGGTACGAATACTGTTCATGCTATTAAAGTGGCTAAGTGCCCTTTACTCGCTATCCCTGCGGGAGCTACTTATAAAGAACCAAAAAACATCTTGTTTCCAAACGATTTGAAACTAGACTTTGCGGAGTACGATTTATGGTTTTTAAAAAGTATCGTAGAGCAGTTTGAAGCAAAAGTTCATATTCTTAATGTTAGTTTTGGTAAAGATCTGGAGGAGAACCAGCAAAAATCTAAAGAAGCCCTCCAAAAATATTTTGATGATTATGGTTATATTTTTGGAAGGATAAACCGGGATAGCGTGATGGATGCTTTGCAGGAATACCAAAAAGAAAACCCTGTAGAAATGCTGGTTATGGTTAAAAACAAACATACGTTTATAGAAAAACTGCTGTTTAGCTCACTGGTACACGAGGTAGCTTACAATGTGAAAATACCATTTTTAGTGTTGCCTACAGAAAATTATAAACGTCATGGAGTTTAATTTTCTATAAAGTCAATTAAATATTTAGCATCATTTTTAATGCCTCCCAAAGTTGCAGATCCACGGGTATGTAGCCACGGGAGGCCTATAAAATAAAGACCTTTGGTATTGCTTATACCACGTTTATGTTTAGGATAACCTTCTTTGGTAAGCTCTAATCCCTCTATCCAGCTAAAATTTGGTCGGTACCCGGTTGCCCAAATAATATTGCTAATATCTGTGAGTTCTTTTTTTTCAGTATAAATAATTTGGTCTTCTGCATCGATGGTTTTACCTACTGCTTCCACATTTCGTCTGGATAAAATTTCTTTTACATTGGTGCCAATAATAGGTTGCCTGCTTTTATTTATTTTTTTTCCGATCCATGAATCTTTACTGAAATTTAAAAATCCGGTTTTACTAAACCACCACCATAAGGTTTTACCAAGAAATTCTTGTGGAAG
>Ga0208014_1000187_pt1 | contig 35597 bp, 31 predicted proteins | sample 25_taG_FD_184099 | JGI IMG/M metagenome (GOLD analysis project Ga0208014, IMG submission 184099) | Marine viral communities from Cariaco Basin, Caribbean Sea - 25_WHOI_OMZ (SPAdes) (version 2) | ecosystem: Environmental > Aquatic > Marine > Oceanic | place: Caribbean Sea: Cariaco Basin...
AATCTGAAATTGCAGAACTTAATGTTACCCTGAGCTCTGTAGAAGGCTCTCACTATTTGCCAATTTCCGCTAAAAGTGGAACAGGTGTGGAAGAACTCCAACAAAAACTTCTGCAATTTGTGAACACGGGTGAACTGCGTAACAATAACACTATAGTAACCAACAGTCGGCATTATAATGCCCTGCTTTTAGCCCTGGAGGAGATAAACAAGGTTCAGGATGGGTTAAACCACGATCTTTCTGGCGATTTGCTGGCGATCGATATTCGGGAAGCCTTGCACTATTTCGGAGAGATCACCGGAGAAATCACTAATGATGACCTGCTAGGGAATATTTTTGCTAATTTTTGTATTGGCAAATAAACAGGAAATTTAATTTGGTATTATTTGATTACAAATCCCCATAAAACCTAATAAAACCCTGTAATACTGGACATTTGCGTCACTCCCATCTTTTCCCATTTTCACCCATGTTTGGAATATATTTACACCTAGTTTACACCTCGTCCACAATTGTGATAAGCGAGGTGTAAAAATTTACACCTCATAGCATCCTTTGTAATAATTTCGCCAATTATTCCATACTTTTATCTCTGAGTAAAGAATTTTACTCAAAGACTAATATACACATAAACCCTTGTTATTAAACAGGTTATTGTAAATAAATTTCTATTTAACAACACAAGATTTGGAAAATAATTCGGCGAGATTATGTCCCTTAATTACCCTTATTTACCCTTATTTACCCTTATTTCTTCTTATTTACCCTTATATACCCTTAAATCTCCTTATCTTGTTTATGTAATTTAAAAATCCAGATCATGAGTACTAATATTAGGGTAGAATCAACCTGTGATTTCTGTGGTAAAAATTTTATAGCTAAGACATTAAAAACAAGATATTGTTCACACACATGTAATAGCAGAGATTATAAGATCAAATTGAAGAATAAGAAGCTAAGAGGAGAAGTAAAAAGTCGGAAAGACAACAAGATCAGTAAGGATCTGGAAGCTCTAAAACACAAGGAGTTTTTGTCCGCCCAGGATGCAGCAATCATAGTAGGCTGCTCCACAAAAACTATTTATAGACTATTGAGTGATGGAACTATAAAAGGTGTGAATCTATCAAAGCGGCTAACTAGAATTAATAAAAAATCTTTGGACAAAATTATCTCCTAGCCCCAGATAATCAAAAAGAGAGTTGATTGTCGTAAAGAAATACCAAAGCCCTACAAGATTTGCGATACAAGATGTTATATGTGGGACTATCTTTTCTCCACACATCTTATTTATTGTTGGGTGCTGGCTTTCAGTCAAATAAGTTATTCTATTTTCGATTCAGCTAAAGGATTGCCGAAATACTAATGGTGAAACATTGGTTTTTGACCTAAACAACTTGCTGAACGATTGCGAATGTTCAAAACCTAATTCGTAAGCGATTTCTGAAATGGATAAATTGGTGGTTGATAATTTTTCTTTTGCTTTTTCTATAAGCTTTAGGTGAATATATTGCTGGGCATTTACCCCAATGAGCGAACGGAGTACATCACTTAAATATCCCGGCACTATATTAAAAACTGTGTAAGTATTGAATAACGGGGTTTGTTAGCCCCGTTATTTTTTTAACCTTGCCTGCAAAATCCAGGCACTAATATTTACACATTGATGAAAAAAGAAGATCTATTCGATGATGAGTTTTTAAAACAGTATAAATCCGGAGAAGAACTTAGCAGCTTTCTCAAGCAACTTCAAAAACGAGGATTAGAGAAAATGCTTGAAGGTGAACTTGATGGCCATCTGGATTACGACAAGAACCAAAAGTCTGGATCTGGAAATACCAGGAACGGTTATTCTCAGAAAAAGGTTCGCAGCTCTTACGGTGAAGACACTATAAAGGTTCCCCGCGACCGTGATGGCTCTTTTAATCCCATGATCGTTCCCAAACGAAAAAACATGGTGGACGGGATTGAAAATGTTATTGTATCACTATATGCAAAGGGAATGAGCAATAGCGATATTGAGGAGCAAATCTCTGAGGTGTATGGTTTTGATGTCTCTACTTCTACTATATCCAGAATTACAGACAGAATCAGCAATGATATCGTAGCCTGGCAAAATCGTCCTTTAGAGCCTGTGTATCTGATCGTTTGGATGGACGGAATCGTATTCAAGGTTCGAGAGAACTCTAAGGTAGTCAACAAAACCATTTACATAGCTGTAGGCCTTAGAAGAGATGGTAAAAAGGAAGTTCTTGGCCTTTGGTTAGGAAAGAATGAATCTGCCGCCTTCTGGATGAGCGTATTGACCGATATGAAAGCCCGGGGAGTTGAGGACATTTTAATCACTGCCACTGATAATCTCAATGGATTTACAGATACCATTAAGAATGTTTTTCCACAGTCTAAAACTCAAATCTGTGTGGTTCACCAGATCAGAAACGCCTGTAGGTATGTAGTCTGGAAAGATAAAAAAGCCTTTACCAGGGATATGAAGTTGATCTATGATGCGCCTACCAAACAAGCCGCAGAAGCTGCCTTGGAAGATTTTGCCACCAAATGGAACTCTAAGTACTCTTATGCGATAAAAAGCTGGAGGGACAACTGGGAAGACCTTACCGTCTTTTATGAGTTCCCGCTGGAGATCAGGCGAATCATTTACACCACCAATCTTATTGAGAACCTGAATGGTAAGATCAGAAAGTACACAAAAACAAATTATCCTTCCCAACCGATGATGCTGTAATGAAATCTGTATATTTGGCTTTAAGGGAAGCAACCAAAAAATGGTCCATGCCCATTAGAAACTGGGGAATCGTCCTCAATCAGTTCTTGACTATATACGAAGAAAGGGTTCAACTTTAGATAAAAGTCAAACCCCTTTATTTAGAACTTACACACTTTACGGGATAGTGTCTTTAAAATTTAATTGCTCCACTAATCCCATTTTGCTTCTCGAAACCACTACGTAGTGAAAGGAAGTATTTTAAAATTTTTCTATTGCGACTTTGGGCCCGATTCATTAACAACTTGGATCGCCATATTTAAAATTTCATCTACTCCGGCTTTAATCCCCGTGGCTGTCGGTTCCACAACATAATCGATTTTCACTCCTTTACCGTGAGTAACGGTGCCATCAGGATAGAAATAACCGACTCCGGTAAACATCATGGGAAATCCCCCAATAAGGTTGAGAAAACTAACATTCGCCTGAGATCCTGCAGTTTGGCTACCCACTGTGATCACGTTATCCCCTGACTGTAATCCCATGACGGTGAATTCCCCATGACTTTGTGTAAATTCATTTACCAAAAGAACTACCTGCCCCTCATAATGCTTATTTATTTCCTTGCAGCAGTTCACTTCCTCTCCCATTAAATATTTTCCAGGATAAGAAAGATCTGGCACGATCTTGTAAAGAAAAGGTCCATTTTTACGTTTTAAAAATTTTCCAATACCATACATGGTGCTATGGGCATTCCTCCTTACATCTAGAATGAGAGCCTTTGTTTCCCATAAAGAATCCATCATTTCATGCACATCCTCTTTTCGTAAATTCCCTAGATTGACATACCCTATATTATCTTCTAATTTTTCCCATTTCAGGCTATTCTTTGCTTTGAAGTTTAATTCCTCTACTGTATATCTTTTGACATTTTGGGTATTCAGGTCTTCTCCTGACCTTACCAACAATTCAACGTCATTGTCTTTTCCATGAAAGATCCAGTAATATAACCCTCGCAATTTAGTTACCTCATTAGATGCTGGCACATATTTGCTTTTTTTCTCTATTATTTCTTTTATCGGTACTCCATCCACTTCCAATATTATATCGCCAGTCCTGATGTTATTTTCAGCAGCTTTTTTCTCATCATACAGGTTAGTCACTACCACGCTACTATCTATCAACTTAAAATTAAAAGGAACGATATATGGACCGACACTTTCATTTATGGCAGGGGTCATGAAATTAAAAGCATGCGTATCGTCTATTGTTGACAACATCTCCAACAGAAGTAAATGATAATCTGTAACATTATCCACGGCTAAGAATTTTGGTATTAGGGATTCAAGGATCTGATCCCAATCCTTCGCCAACAGATACTTATGGGGGTAGAAATATTCTATGATGTTCCAAAAGCGGAACAAATTCAGAAGTCGATATTCATAGGAAGGAAACTCCATATTCTTATATTCCTCTTCGTTCTTAATCACTACATTCCCCACCCCTCTCGCTTTATCTACATAATATTTCCTACCCACATTGCGATTAGCTTCTATATACCTAAGTTTATTGGATAGTTCCTGGGAGAACCATTGCCTATTATCCAGCCACTGCAGATCAAAATTCTTGTTGAATATCTCACCCTTACTGGATCTCCTGTTTCTCGTTTTTTTAACCTTTCCTAAATTCTCCAGCCAGTCAAGATATAAGGTACTTGATTCTGATGCTTCTGAATTCTGAAATTCGGAAAGATTATCTATCAATTCCTGGTCCCAGTCAATCTTTCCCTTGGAAACGACAGGATGATAGTATTTAAGGTACCCCCATACTTTACACAGGCTTACAAGCTTTTCGTTTTCCGTAAGACGGTCTTGAGCCGAGGTAGTAGGTGAGAAACTAATAAGTGCTAAGACAAAAAGTAAAAAATTTTTCATGTAGTTCAGAAGTTGAAGGTTTGCCAATTTTCTTCTTAAATATTGCACAACCTACAAATAAATGCAGTATTACATTTATTTCTATTTTGTCCTTTACTAAATTACCAATTCTAATATTATAAAAAATGGTTGAACCAGACAGTAAAGTGAAGATAAAACACGCAAAATATTCTATTCAAAAGGGGGGTGGTTAATATCCCTTTCATCCTACCTCTCTCTGAGACAAAAATTAGCTGCATGAGACTCCTCCCAGAAATAATTTAGGAATCAAATCTCTCAATAAGTTTTAATTGACTGTCATTTAAAACCAAATGACAATATTTTAACTATTCTGATTTTCAGCAAGTTTACTTATCTTTCCTTTCTCTTTTTATACCATTAATTTCTTGTTTCTGTAAAAAAAGATAAAGCCATGAAAATTACACTGAGAAAAAAGAAACTTACAACCGGAAAGTACAGTCTGTACATCGAATATTACAAGGGTTCAAGTCAAAACGACCAGGGAAAAACAGAACATGCACGTCAATTTGAATACCTGAAAGAATACCTCATAATGGATCCTCAGACACCTCAGGATAGAAAAGCTAATGAGGAAGTGCAGACTAAAGCAGAACAAATACTGGCCATCCGTCGCGCTGAATATGCTCAAGGTAAATATGGTATTAAAGACAGGTCCAAAAATAAACTGCAATTTCTTACCTACTATGATAAATTGAAGGAAGAACGATATGAGACTAAAGGAAACTATGATAACTGGGATGCCGCTCAGAAGCATATAGAAAACTACTGCAAAAAAAGAAAAATCACTTTTGAAGATATAGATGAAGAATTTGTGCTAGGGTTTAAAAAGTATCTTGCAGTTAATGCCAGGACCAAATCAAGCACTCCCTTATCCCAAAACACCAGATTCACCTACTATAATAAATTTAAGGCATGCTTGAGAAAGGCCTTTGAAGAGGGTTATACCAGTAAAAATTATGCAACTACGGTTAAAGGTTTTGCCCAGGGAGAGACTTCTAGAGAATACTTAACCCACGAGGAACTCCAGGCAATGGTAAAAGCTGAATGTAAACATCCTATACTCAAATCTGCTTTTTTATTTAGTTGCCTTACAGGACTAAGATGGAGCGACATCAACAAGCTTACCTGGTCCGAAGTTCGAGAAGCTGGTGATGAGACACAACTGGTATTTAAGCAAAAGAAAACTGCAGGACAAGAATATCAATTTATTTCTCCTCAGGCACGGAACTTAATGGGAAAAAGAAACCAGGAAAAGGACCGTGTATTTCAGGGACTTAAATATGGAGCTCACTTTAATGCCGAAATCCTAAGATGGTGTATGAGGGCGGGTATCACGAAACACATAACTTTTCACAGTGCCAGACATACCCACGCGGTTCTCTTATTAGAAAATGGTGCTGATATATATACAGTGTCTAAAGTTTTAGGACACCGAGAAATTAGAACTACGCAGGTTTATGCCAAAATAGTAGATAAGAAAAAGAAGGAAGCTGCCTATTTGATCCCGGAGCTTGGAATAAATCATGAGTTTTGACCTGTTTATATACCTCGCTAGTATAGCCCTTATTTATGTATATGGGCGATTTGTGATTCACATGGCCATACCAATCTTTCACTATTTTCTAGTTGAACCTTTTGACTGGCAAAAGCAGGTAGAAAAACCCAGAATATTTCTGCACCTGACGGGACTTGGCTTTATGCATCTTATGGTCTACTCCAATTCATCACTAGAAAATAAAGGAATTCTAATTCAGGTAATAATATGGCTTACATTTATTCTTGGATTCCTTTTTTGTCAATTTACCTGGACTGAGAAATTTCAAAATACTTTTGTACCAAAGGTTACGAGGTCTACTGCCGAATCTTCTCAAAATTTTAATATTTATATATCTGATCTTCAGCTGATTCAACTTTACAATGAACTGGTAAGATTTGATCTGTTAAACCAGGATTTGACTGCCTTAGAGGATTTCAGAAATGTTTTGCTAAAGGATTGGAAGGAACACAATTCTAAACTTCACTTAAAAATGGACGGACCCAGTTGTCGCGAATTTTTTGAACAACTGGCTCAGACTTTTCCAAGTAACTCTCTTACCTTAATAGATTTTTTTGACCGCTCAAAATTAGTTGTCAGACGGGACGGAAAAGCCTTCAGGTATAACACTATTAAGAATGCTCCTACGCGTACACCGGTTTCAAAACACCATGATACGCTGATTAAAATTTTCAGTAAACTGAAGTGATTTTAAGGAAACAATAAATCTAAAATATTCTATAAAAAAGATGCTGCTAGTCATGGAAGAGCTATCCAACAACAGCTTTAAGCTTTTTCATAATTCTTTCAAATCTTGCCCCCTGATCTTCAAAATAAAGATTACCTATGACTGCTTCCTGTAGCCGATCACTTTGTAAGATTTGGCTGAAGGATTCAAAAAGATATTGTTTTACATCCTCATCAGGAGAATTTTTTATCTGCTCTCCAAAATTAGAAGTATAATTTAATAAGTAAACAATATCTTCAAAGTCATGACTCATCCTAGGATCCCGGCCTCCTCTGTCCGAAAATGCAGAAAATTTAGTAGCCAAAAAATAGGTGAAAGGTAGTATCCTGATCCTTTGTTCTTCAATCTGGAAAGGAATTGCTTTTTCAAAACCGGGTTCAAACCACGGATTAGCCGGAGCCCAACCTACTTCTTTGGTGGACATTACATCTACCTTTATATCACCTAATCGAAATCTACAAATAACATCATCTTCAGATGATTGAGAAAAACCACGATTCGATAAGGATTCTCGTAATTCTTCAAGTTCACCGATATTAACTATCCGGAAAGTAAGATCAATATCTTTCGTGGGCCGGACATCTTCGGCTGCCGGATCATCAATATATAAGCTTATCATAGCTCCCCCTACAAACACTACCTTGTCATTTAGGTCGCCCAAAGCAAGAGCTACACGTTTAGTAGCTTTTCTATTTATAATGGTATTTTTCAACTTAATCTTTTTTCGAGTTCTTCAAGTGCAATGTTTTTTTCTCTTACTTTACCTACGCGTATAGCGTCACAGAGCACCATGTACTCATAGAAAACCTGGTCTTTTAGACAAGCCTTCGGAACGTTCACATGAAGAGGTTCTATGGCCTGACCTCTGACTGAACCTTCAGAATACGGCCAAACATATGGTTCTTCTCCCTGAATAAGCTTATTTAATGGTGCTGCAGAGTGTGCGGTGGGTAATCCCCGCACCAGGGAACCAGGTTTTTGAGGATAAACATGAGGCAAACCATACCTAAGAAAATCAAGTAAAGCAGATTTCATCAACCGCTTTTTATCTTCAAATATTAATCCTGCTATTATGGATCGGTTTATGCTCTCACTGATCTCACTGGCGCTTATTCCCAGCTCATAAGCAAGATCTTTCATAAACCAATCGGTTCCCTGTTTTGTTGCAATTTTCAGCAACACCACAACGTCATGAGGCCTCATTCCACTATGCTTCTTCATAATGATCTAATTTCAGGCAAAGATAATAATAATTCTCAATTCGCGATTCGCGAATTGAGAATTGAGAATTATTATGATTTTATCTACAATCCAGAGAGCTCCAAATATGAACCCTAAAAATTATATGCATTTACATATAATATCACATAGATGCCCGAATTATACGCCAAAGCATATAATCATACAGTTACTCCTCTCCCTCATAAAAAGTCATACATAAATAAGGAATTTACATACCTCGAATGCATTGTACACCTTTCCTTTTTCTTCCCTCCTTAGCTTCGATTCAGAATTCGCAAACAACCGCATTTTCAAATTTAAACTTTACAACATGATGGAATTAAAAATTATGGAACAACTGGATCGTATCGAAAAGTTGTTAAGAGCAGGTAAGACAGTAATGTCTTTAGAGGAAGCAAGTGAATATTCCGGTATCTCCCGAAGCTATCTCTACAAGCTGACAGCCAAGGGTGAAATTCCCTTTTCCAAACCAAGAGGGAAAATGATCTACTTCTCCAAAGAAAAACTGGATGAATGGTTGCTTTCTAATTCTCGGAAATCAGGAAGAGAAATAAAGACTGAAGCTATTGATTATGCCTTCAGGAATAAGAAAAGCTTTTTGTAGAACCTCCTAAAGTATTGTGCTATGGATGGCAAACCTGAAAAGCTTTATGGGGTAAAGGAACAGAAGAAAAAAACGGTGTATGACTTTATCTTTGAATACACCAATGAAAAGTATGATATCAGATATGATGAACTGGGACATGACTTTCAAATCTCTTTAAAAGATCAAAATGAATGGGAAATTCTGGATGTGAACTCTTTCATGATCGAACTTGCACAATCTAATATAGAAGTTACTCCTGCAAAACTTGAAATTTTCCTCAGATCCAAATTCGTCCCGAAGTTTAATCCCATAGAAGAATACTTCCGATTGCTGCCGAAGTCATACAACGGAGATCCCATTAAAGAAATCGCATCATATCTTCCGCTTAAGGAACCAGATCTATTTCTCTATCATTTCAGGAAGTGGCTGGTTCGGACCGTGAGGTGTGGTATAGAAAAAGAGTACTTCAACAAGCAGTGTCTTGTTCTGGTACACTCTCAACAGAACTCCGGGAAATCCACCTGGTGTAGGTTCCTAAACCCTCCTGCTCTCTCCAGGTATTTTGCCGAAGACATGACCACTGATAAGGATGCAAGGATCCAACTGACCAGAAATTTTCTGATCAACCTTGATGAACTATCTATCCTGGCCAAAAAAGAAATAAATGCTCTAAAAGCCTATTTCTCCAAGACAATGATAAATGAAAGGTTGCCTTATGATCGGAAGAATTCTACCCTGCCCCGAACCTGTAGTTTTATTGGATCAACAAACCGGGCAACCTTTCTTAATGATGAGACAGGATCTGTCAGGTGGCTCTGCTTTGAACTCAAAGGAACAATTGATTTCTCTTATTCCCGGGAGGTTGATATAGACAAGGTCTGGGCCCAGGCATACTACCTGGCTTATATAGACGAACAATTCTGTTCTGAACTTACACTGGATGACATTCAGCAAAATGAAATCAGGAATAGAACATACCGGGAATCTAACATGGAAGAGGAAATGATCTCAAAATTTTATACTCACAGTTCAGATCCTGCCGATTTTAAAACAGCATCAGAACTTGTGATTGAGCTATCCCCTATTAACCCGCGTCTCAATATGTATAATATGGGAAGGGCTTTAAAATCTTTGGAATATGAAAGGGTGAAATCCGGCAGTACAAGAAGCTACGGCTATCTAATCAAACCGAAGTTTAAAGCTTCACCCATAGAACTTTTATAAAAACTAATTACCCAATTACCCCAACTCCTTAAACCCTCTGAAACTATAGGACTTCTGATGTGGTAATTAGATTTTTTAGAATCTACCCATGGGTAATTGGGTAGATAAGAATTACATCAAAAAAAGAAATAAACCCTTGTATTGCTGGGCTGGGTAGATGGGTAATTAAAAATAGAAAAACATGAATAAAAATTCTATCAACATATCGTGGAGTAGTGCCCGTCAAATTTGCATCGTAAAAACTCTTGCAAATTCAGGCCACTACCCCACCAGGAAATCGGAGAAAGAAGCTTGGTTTCTGAGTCCCCTACGGTCAGAGACCCAAGCATCTTTCAGCGTCTCTTTGACTAAGAACCTGTGGTATGACTACGGATTGGGTAAAGGTGGAAACATCATAGATCTGGTCATGGCCATAAACAATTGCTCTGCTTATGAAGCAGTACATCGCCTGCAGGAGAAGGTTCAGTTTTCTTTTTGCCCGGAAAAAATCATTCAGAAAAAAAATTCCGTTAAAATTAGGAATGTGAATGTGATAAAGCATATTGCTCTGGTCGAATATCTCAATTCAAGAAAAATTCCACTGGAGGTAGCTCACCGCTTTTGCCAGGAGGTATGGTTTAGTTTGAACAAGAAAATCTATTTTTCCATTGGTCTTCGTAATGATGCCGGGGGATTCGAACTCAGGAACAAATTCTTTAAATGCTCCACCTCACCTAAAACTATTTCCTCCTTCATTAGAGGTTTTGCAAGACTGATCATTACTGAAGGTATGTTTGATTTCCTTTCCCTTAAGAAATTGAATAATGAACTGTTCTCTTCCTCGGATATTATCGTACTAAATTCCCTGGGAAACATTGGACTTATTCCGGAAAAATGGAACTCCTATTCTGAAATATTTCTTCTCCTGGATAACGATCCAGCAGGAAGAACTGCTACCCAACAACTTCTGAAGAAGTTTTCTAATGCCATTGATGAAAGTCAATTCTACTTCGATTACAAGGACCTTAATAATATGCTGACTCATGAAAGAATGGAAAAATGAAAGGAAGAAAACTATAGTAATAGATGTTTCTAAACTGGATCCTGCTTCTGAAGGATTATCTATAGAAGAAATAGAGGCTTCTCTGGAAGAGCATCCTACTATTGAACCGAATTCTAATTCAAGATGTGTGCCTGTGGGCACAAAAATAATTGCTCCCGGTGGTCGCAATAAAAAAGAGATGTTTAAGGCAAAAAGGGAATTCGTGAAATTTAGATGTTCCGTCTACGAAAAGAAGCTGCTGTACATTAAAGCCAAAAGAAGCAGGCTTAGCGTTAGCGAATTTTGTCGCAGGTCAATATTTAACCTGGAGATTAAAGAAAGACTTTCTGATGATCATATCGAGATCCTGAAGACCCTTAGCAAATACCACAATAACTTCAAGTCCATAGGAAACATGTTCCGGAAAAAGGATCCACGACTTACTGCGGCAGTTTATGCTCTGGCAGATGAGATAAAACAACAATTTGAAAAGGTTCAGAAATGATTGGCAAAGGAAAATCCATCGCCCATACCCGCGCATCCATGGCTTATGGATGGAACCAGGAAAAGAATGCTGAAGTGGTATACCGGCAACATCTCGTAGGGGATAATCCAAAAGAGATAAGCCGGGAATTTCAGCTGATCCAGGAACAGAATGTCAATTGCAAAAAGAATACGCTGTCTTTTGTACTCAGCCCTGCAATTGAAGATGGAAAGAAACTTCACAAGGCTGAGCTTCAAAAAATATGTGCAGCTTTTATGGAAAAAATGAAGCTGGGGGAAAGACAGGCAATTGCTTTTGTACACAGGGACAAACAACACCTGCATATACATCTATACGTGAACAGGATCGACTTCAATGGGAATGCGTACAATGACAGTTTTATTGGAAAGCGCTGTCAACAGGCTGCGGAAAAAGTCGCAGAGCAATATCAGTTAACAACAGTAAGACACCTACAAATTGAGAAGGAATTTAACCTGAAAGACATACGGGCAGAAATCAAGCGACGGCATGACATCACCATGAAATATGTTAAACCTAAAAGTTTTGATCAGTACATCAAGGCCATGGAAACAAATAAAGTAAAGGTCATTCCCTGCATCAATAAAGCTAACAAGTTGCAGGGTTTCCGGTTTGAGTTTGATGGTTACAACCTCAAAGGAAGCGAAATCCACAGGTCAATGAGTGGCGGAAATATCGGAAAAGCCATGGCCGGCCAGGTCGGTGTAAAACCATTTCTAAAAGAAAATGAACAGTTGAAGATGGCCGGAAAAGCAGTACAGCTGTCAAATCGAATGATCGTGAGCATCACAAAACATGTTCTAAAACAAATTATTAGCCGGGGAATTGAATACTAAAAACATAGGCCTATGACTAAATTGGAGGAATTATCAGAAATGCTGGTTTCAGAAATTGAACAATTTGAAAAAACTGTAGAAAAGCTGCAGACAATTCAGGAGCAAAAAATTTTAATCGATAGCAGAGCCTTAGAAAAAACGATCTGGCTGCAGCAGGAAAGACTGGAAAAGGCTTTATCCTCGCACAATCAAGAAATGAAGAACCTTGGCCACTCCCTTGAAAAGGCAAAGGCATATCCAGTCTGGGCTTTGACCTTATTTGTTGCATCTTTAATTCTTAATGGGATATTGGCCTATATAATCATCGCTAAAGTGGTATAATTGTCCAATTAAAGCGGTACTTTCTTTTTAATTTCAAGAAGATAGACCCTAGTGCTATTGTTGAAAGATAATATTTTGACCAATTTTAGTAGCCATTATAAACGAAACCAAAAAATATTTAGAGCTACTTCATAGAACCATTCTAAAAATCAATTAATCTATTAATATCGTTTTATCATGTCCGCTGGAAATTTTATTCTTCACCTGGTCTTTTGGTTTTAATCTTCTACCGGTTCGAAATACATATAAGTCAATCAACAAATATTTCCAACAACTCAACCCGCTCCGAAGTTATTTCCACTTCCATATTTTTGGCGGGAATAAGGAAGGACTGACCCATGGCAATAGTTTCAGTATTACCCTCAATAGAAATTACAGCCTCCCCTCCGACACACATGTAAATCACAAAAGAGTCCAACCGAGAATAATCCTTTACCATGTGACCCTTTATCAAAATGAAATTAGTAGTAAAGTATTTACAGCTAACTATATTTGAAGTTTCGTTAAGACGTCTATCGACTAGCATTCTGAAATCTTCTTTTCTTTCAAGATCAATTACATTTAATGCAAGATCAGTATGCAATTCCCTGGAATTCCCTTCGGCATCCGTTCGATCCCAGTCATAGATGCGATATGTAATATCAGATGTTTGCTGGATTTCTGCGAGAAGGACACCGGATCCAATGGCATGTACCTTTCCGGTTTTTATAAAAAATGAATCTCCCTTTTTTACTTCCTCAAAATTTAGGAGTGAGACAATTTTCCCCGCCTCAAGACATTGTAAATATTCAGATTTAGAAATATTTTTTGAAAACCCTATGTTGATTTTTGATCCTTCGTCAGCCTGAACAACATACCACATTTCATTTTTTCCGAAGGAATCATGGCGCTCCCTGGCCACTTCATCGTGAGGATGCAGCTGAACAGATAAATCTTTATTGGCATCTATAAATTTTATAAGTAGGGGAAAACTTGTTCCAAATACCTCAAAATTTTTCTTGCCAACAAGATCATGTTGATATTCCTCAATTAGATCCGATAATGCTTTTCCTTTCAAAGGGCCATTTTCAACAATGGAAGTATTATCCTTTACACTCGATATTTCCCAGCTTTCTCCAATATTTTTTTGGGTTGTTTTTTTATTTAAAATTTCTTTTAACTTATTACCTCCCCATATTTTTTCTTTAAGTATAGGATGAAATTTTAATGGGTAATTTATCATGTTGTGGTAATCTATTTTAATTCGTTAGATAATTTAGAAAACTTAGAGCTATACCTTGATATTAGTTTCAGAGTTGTGGCATCGTGATCGTATATTGAATACCAACCCTGGAATTCATGTGGCGGATCTCCGATGAAATCATCTCCTGGTCGCCAAATGGCACCCGCCTTTCGCGGCCGACCTTCACCCCCCCAGGCCCAGAAATTCACTCCGGAAACCTGTGGAATACTTTTGGCGTAAGTAAAAAAGGTACTGAAAATAAAATCAAAATACCTGTTTCGATAGCTCACCGACGCATCAAAATGATGGCTGTTGGCATCCCTGGAGATACCAAATTCCTCCAGAACAATAGGTATATTTAGTTCATTGGCCACCTGAAAATGGTCCTGAATATAAGCACTAGCTTTCAAAATAGCATCGTCGAAAGTTTCCTCTGCTCTCTCCGGATCATACCAGCCCCAGTTCTGGATCCACACGTGAAATGTAGCATAATCGATATATGGTGAGTCATGATCCTTTCGGAAATTTGTCCCGTTTTGGGGAGAAGGTGTGTTCCCTTCGCTCCCAATGCTTACCAGATGCTGCCCATCGAGTTCCTTAATAAATTTCGCGGTATTGTGAAGCCAATTCCTATAAGCTTCTTCATAGGCTCCCCCCTGAGGTTCATTGGTAAGCTGCCAGGCCATAATCGTAGTGTCCTCTTTGTAGGCAACACCTGTAAGGCTGTTCTCTCTTTCTATAATTGTCCTAATAAAATTTCGAAACCATTCTTTAGCTGTTTCGTTGGTGTAGAACTGGGAAGCATAAGCCTGATAAGTACCCCAGTCTCCTCCTTCTGCAGGAGGGGGATATGGAATGGCTTCATTATCGTTGGCCCAGGAGACATATTGTGAAAAACCTCCAGACCAGGGCCAAAAGTTATTGAGGCAAACAACTGCCAGCATATTCCTCTTCTTCATTTCCGCCAACAAAAAATCCAGTCCTTGTAGAATATCTTCATTATAATTCCCGGGGAATTCCTGTACGGTGGGCTGCATACGCCAGGGGGTACCCTCTGCTCCTTCAGAGCCTGCCATTATTCTCAGGTTCTTCACCCCAAGATCCTCTAACCTGTCTAATTCGCGGACGAGCCTTTCTTTATCTTCATGGCCCAGGTTCATCCCGTACCAGAAATTGGTACCCAAAAAATGGTAAGGTTTCCCCTGATGAACAAAGCCACCATGCTCTACCTGCACAAATTTCTGACCTACTGCCTCTGTGGTTAACACACACAAAAACAATAAGTAATAAACAATCTCTCTTTTCATCTTTACGTTATTTAACCTGAAAGTTTACTTTTTCTGTTGTGTCACTGCTACCTCCCAGCCACAGCTCATATTCCCCCGGCTCCACTACTTCCTCCATATCGCGATTCCAGAATGCCAGGCTCCTTATATTAAGTTCAAAATGCACTACGGTTTCCTCCCCCGGTGCCAAGGTGATTCTTTTAAAATCCTTAAGTTCCTTCACCGGCCGGATCACACTGGCATACAGATCACGAGTGTACAACTGCACCACCTCTGTTGCCATTGCTTTACCCGTATTTTTTAGAGTCACTCCAACTTTTAGTATACCGTCCTTTTGCAGTACATCCTCAAGGAGCTCAATACGCCCATATTCAAAAGTGGTATAAGTGAGGCCGTGACCAAATGGAAAGAGGGGCTCATGTCCGCTATCAAGATAGAAGGACCTGTTCCCCAGGGAGGTCTGGGAAGCTTCTACAGGAATTTCATCTATTAGCATCTCATTGTCAGTGGCCGGCCTTCCTGTATTTTCATGGCTGTAATAAATGGGAATCTGCCCTACATTTTTGGGAAAAGTCATGGGTAATTTTCCAGAAGGGCTCGATTTTCCGAACAGCACATCGGCTATAGCAGGCCCTCCCATGGTACCTGGATGCCAGGCATATATTACCGCATCGGAAAGTTCCACCTCCTTTTCAATCTCAAGTGGCCTACCGGCCAGAAAAACCGAAACCAATGGCTTATTGAGTGCCGCAAGCTCTTTTAACATTTTAGATTGTGCTCCCTGGAGCCGAAGGTTGGATAAACTGTGTGCTTCCCCCGAAAGAATTGATTCCTCTCCCAAAAATACAACTATTGCATCAGCCGCTGCAGCAAGCTTCCTCATTTTCACAAAGCTGGTGGTATCTTTATCCCTCGAGAATTTCAGTCCTGGGTGATGAAGAATCTCCACCTGTTCGCCGTACATTGTTTTTAAGGCATCTAAAGGCGTTATGGTGTGGTCTTTCTCCCCATCGAATACCCATGTGCCAAGTTGTTCATGCGGGGCATCGGAAAGAGGTCCAAAAACAGCCAGAGTCTTTATGTTTTTCAAAGGGAGTGTCTCCTCCTGGTTTTTTAGAAGTACGAAGGATTCTTCTGCTGCCTTCTTAGCCAGGGCCAAGTGCTCTGTGTGGTAAAATTTACTATCCCTGTCCTCCTCTACGTAAGGGTTCTCAAACAAACCTAGTCGGAATTTAACCCTTAAAATATTGCTAACCGCATTATTAAGATCCTCCATGGAAAGGCTGCCCTGACGCACAAGCTTTTCCCCATGTTCTACAAAGGTGCCACTGACCATTTCCATGTCAATACCAGCCTCTATGGCCTGATTTGCAGCCTGTGAACGATTTTGACTATAACCGTGTACCACCATTTCATCTACCGAAGCCCAGTCGGAAACCACAAAACCGTCAAAGCCCCACTCGTCCCTGAGAATACTCTTCAAAAGATGCTTGTCACCCGTAGCCGGAATTCCGTCATTGGCATGAAAGGCCGACATTATGGTGGCCAGACCAGCCTCCTTTACAGCAGCTTCGAAGGGCTTTAAGTAAAGGTTCCTCATTTGCCTTTCGGGGATATATGTAGAATTATAATCTCTTCCTCCTTCCGCAGCACCATATCCCGCAAAATGCTTGGCAGAGGCGGCAAGGGAGGTAGGATTGGAAAGATCTTTCCCTTGGAAACCTTTTACCATAGCCACAGCCATTCGGGAGGCCAGAAACGGGTCCTCCCCGGGACTTTCAGCTACTCGACCCCAACGTGGGTCACGGGTGATATCTACCATGGGTGCAAAGGTCCAGCGTATTCCTACTTCCGATGCCTCCACTGCCGCCGTTCTTGCCGCTTCTTCCACGATATCAGGATCAAAACTTGCAGCCTGACCTAAAGGAATAGGAAATATAGTTTTGAAACCATGGATCACATCCCGGCCAATGATGATGGGAATTCCCATCCTAGACTCCTCCATGGCTATCTGCTGAGCCTTGTTGGCCACGGCAGGATCTGTTATGCTTAGAACAGAACCGGCCATTCCCCTCCGAATCAAGTCATAATTAACCTCCATATTATCGGCGGAAAGCTGGTTCATCTGCCCTAGTTTTTCCTGTATTGTCATCTCTTTAAGGAGCCAGTCAATCTGCTGCTCAATCTCCTCAGAGAAATGCTGTGCTGTCATAGGGGTGTAAATTTGTATAAGCAGAAAACAAAACAATATTTTTTTCATGCCAAATTTTTAAAAAAAGATGTAATACATTCCAAAGCAAGCTAGTACCAGTAAGAGGGCTTGAAACCTAAAATTCTTATACCAAACAGTTCCTTCCAATTCCTTGGTTTCGTCTTTCCAGATCTGTATCGTCCATGTGTTCTTTTCCACCTTTTCCAGTTCCGGAGGAGCCGTCATAAGACTTACCAGTACATTGACAATTAAACTAAGAAGCATTACTATAGGCGCCAGTAAAAGGAAGTGTAAACCTATTTCAATCTCCAGTACATACTTTGTAAACATAATTGCAGCTGCCATTACAAGTCCGGACATGAGTCCGCTAAAGGCTCCTACTGCATTGGAACGTTTCCAGAAGAGTCCAAGGAAAAAGGTCGCTACTACCGGGGGAGCGAGATAACTTACGATCTCCTGGTAATAAGCTATTAAAGAATCAAACTCCTCGATGAAGGGGGCCCAAACCACTGAAACTATTAATGCTACCACCGCTGTAATTTTACCCACCCTGACTTTTTCCTTACTAGAAGCATTTTTATTCCATTTGCTGTAAAAATCCATTGTAAAGAGAGTGGAGACTGAGCTTAAAGTCGCACTTAAAGTTGATGTTAGTGCTGAAATCATAGCTGAAAGAATAATTCCGATTAGCCCGATTGGAAGCAGTTCAACTATCAGTCGGGGATAAACTTCATCAGTATTCACACCGTAATCTGTCTTTAATGTGCTCCCACTAATAATACTATCGGGCAAGTTTTCTACTCCGAATAGATTTATACCTCTGGCTATCAGACCAGGCATTATAAAAATGAAAATTGTAAACAGATAGAGGAAACCTACCAACAGTACCCCTTTTCTACCATGATCAACAGACCGTGCAGAAAGCACCCTTTGAACCATCACCTGGTTGTTAGCCCAGAAATAAAAGCCAAGGATTGGAATCCCAACCCACATACCCAGCCAGGGCACAGTAGGATCATCCATGGGGCGAGTCAATTTGAGCCAAAAACCCTCGTTAAATCGGTCTATGAAGGTTTCCCATCCACCTATTTCATTCATAGCAAAAAAGGCCAATATGGTGGAACCAACAATTAGAACGCTTGCCTGTATTACATCGGCATTAATTGCAGAGGAGAGTCCCCCTATAATAGTATAACTTCCAGCTACAGCAGCCATTCCTATAATAATCCACATTACCTCTGCTTCTGGAAAGATCATCTTAATAATTAATGCCCCGGTATAAAGTGTTGCAGAAGCATCCAAAAAAACATTTCCTATAATCGTTATAAATGAAAAATAAGTTCTGGATTTTCCGTCGAATCGCTTCTCCAGAAATTCAGGCATTGTAAAAATTCCGGAACGGATGTAAAATGGCAGGAAAAAAAGAGCAAAGAAGACCATCACCAGGACCGAAATCCAGTTGTAATTAAAAACGGCGATGCCACTTATAAATCCTTCTCCCGAATGTCCCATTAACGTGGAACTAGAGACACTGGCAGCAAATAAAGAGAGGCCCACTACAGGCCATGTTAGATCGCGTCCTGCAAGGAAATAGGAATCCGAGTCTTTAGCTTTTCCGTGCTTTAACGCCCACCAGATAATAAAAACAATATATAAGACAAGAACGATTAAATCTATAGTGGATAATTGAGCCATTAAATTGATCTTTAATATTTATAGGTGGTATATAAAACCACACTTTTAGAAGGAATATTTATTGTGCTGGTTTTGTCTTTAAAGGTCAAATTTTCTTCGTGCGGAACCGGAAAATTATTGCTATCGACCGGCCTTAAATCTTCACTATATATGAATTTCCTGAAGACCTGATCCTGATATATTTCAGTATCAAGCTGAAACGTGGCATCACTGACACTATTATTTACAACAGCAAAAGTGATTTGCTCTTCCTCTGTACGACCCACGACCATCCTAACCCCTTGCATGTTTAAACCAGAATTCTTAACTATAATCATTTCTCCGGGAAAATAGCGCGTCATTATGGACCAGGTATAGAACCATGGTCGAATGTCTTCCTCTGCAGAATCTCCAGTAAGCTCTTTCCCTAGTATATTCCACATCCCCCATTTCTTTAGTTGAGTCTTATCACCAGTATCTCCATTGGTATGCATTGCATCATCCAAGCCCCAAGCTATCACTGCATCAAAGCCACTATTCATTGATTGCACCAACACATCGGCCATGTCTACACCATAATCAAAATCATATATTGACATCTGACTATCAGGGCTTGCAAATTCATCAGCTTCGTATCGCTCAATATTTTCTTCAACATATTTTTCAAAACCTATTTCTCCCAATATGAAAGGCTTTCTAGCCACACTGTCAGCAAAGGAAACCAAGGACCCATAGTGGGCTCCGAATTCACCTGACCTCACAAAATCCTTTGTAGGATAGTCGTGTACATCATAAGCTCCCAGTACGTCACTTAGCTGCAATACGGCTTCTCTTGCCCACTCCTCCCCTGTGTAAGCAGAGGCTTCATTATTGTAAGGCGTGGCATCGGGTCCGATAATTTCAATCTCCTCTTTCAGGCCTCTGGCGACAAAGGCACTGTCGAGCATCAAAATACCTTCCTTCCATTCTTCCCAGTTACCATCAACAGTAGACCAATATCCGTTAGGCTCGTTGACCAGGTTGTAGTAATCGATAGTGGTATAGCCTTTTTCTTTGATGAGAAACTCCACATGATCGGCAATTATAGAAATCCACCGGGGGTCATTTGTCCCGGTGAAAGCATCCTGCATGTTTAGATTTGTATCATGAACTTTATAGGGTTGTCCCCATTCTCCGAGAATTACTTTCACATTATTCTCCTGACAGTAATCAAGTAATTTGAAAAGGGCTTCCATTTCGGGATTGTCAAATTCGACTATGGGATTCCCGTCGTCATCCATCCCTTTTAAATATCTCCAGTTTGCCTGATCTAACACCCTTACAATTTGGGGCTTCATATAATCCAATCGATCAAATACTTGTTGCCACTTGTCTTCGGTCATCAAAAGCCCCCATTCAGCATCTGGTGAATCGGCATGTGGATAGGCAGACCACTCCACCCCGTTTCCAATGAACTCAGATGAAATGACATTGTCCATTTCAATTCTTACCAGTTCATTTTCCTTCTCCTGTGTATTCTGACAGGAGGTGAAAAACCCCGCCGCCAGTGAAAGAAATATGAAGAAGCTGATATTTTTATTTTTCATTTTTTAACAAATTTAAAAGTTCATCCAGGTCACAGGTAGCAAGCCCCACAAATCGATCTGCTGCTCCGTAATATACGTACAAGGTACCGTCGATTATCATATTCCCTGTAGGGAACACACAGCCTTTATAGAAACCGTCAATCTCATAATCGTGCTCCGGTTCCATCACCCAGTCATCAAGTCTGCATTTTACGATAGAGGGATCCTCCAGGTCAAGCAAAGCCACACCTACACGATAATATCCCTGCCCTCCATTTTCCACTCCGTGATAAATAATGAGCCATCCGTCTTTAGTTTTCAAAGGAGGGGTGCTACCTCCAATTTTCTCTTCCCAAGAATTTTTCTTCCCGGCCAAAAGCAGTGTACTAGGCTCATCCCAAACCATCAAATCATCTGAATACCGCAGCCAAATTGATGGATGCTCACATCCATATTCTTTTCCCACCCACTCCTTTGGCCGATGCAACATAGCATACCTTCCGTTAATTTTCTCTGGAAATAGGATAACATCTCTATCATCTAAATTGCTCTGGGTAATCCTGCCCAGCCTCCGGTAATTCTTAAAATCAGTGGTAAGAGCAAGACCGGAATTGGCTATATTATTTTTCAGTACCTCGGGCGCATCTGGACCACACTCTGGCAGATTGATTTCGTCATGACCAAATTTCCAGTACTGACCTGGAGGATAAGGCCTATAAGCATAAGTGATATAGTATTCATCTTCGAACTTTACGATTCTCGGGTCTTCTACAGCACCCATGTCAGGTCCGTCTACACTAGGAGAAAAAACGGGCTCTCGGTAAGCTCTCTGAAAATCCACTCCATTTTTACTAGTGGCCAGACCAAAGCGGATTACATGATCCTCATCATCCCCAGCGGCTCGATAAAGCATATAAAAGGTTCCATTTTCATACCATACTCCTGGATTACAAACTACCAGACTCTCCCAATAATTCTCCGGATTTGGTTTTAAAATTGGATTAGCCTCACTTTTTTTAAATTTAAATTTCACTGCCTTATTGCTTGCTGCTTGTTGCTGCATCTTATTCACGATTCTATGTTTATATTTAATTAAAATCTATCCCGTTGACCATTTCATACATCTCAGGAAGGTCACTGCTGAAAAGTATGTGGTCCATTGCAAAAAATTTCTGAAAATCAGGAGCTGAACTATGTCCTTCAAATGGAGCGAAAAAATGAAACCCTGTATTGGACGGATCATATTTGTTTCTCCACATCACAACCATAGATATTTTCTTTCCAGCTAAAGGAGTTCCAATTTCCCGGGTCCAATATTCTTCATAAGTTTCCCCGTCCGAACCTAAAATACCTTCAATTCCAGTTTCAGTAACTCCTGAAGGTTTGTTTTTCTCCTGTGAAAGAATAGCCAGATTCCTTAAGTTACTGCTAAAAGCAGCTGTATTAGTACCATGGTAACTGTCCATTCCTAAAAAATCTACATAATTATCACCCGGCCACCTGAATAGCAAGTTTTCCTTGCTACCAAGTTGATCAAGCTGGGGGGAAATAGCATAAATGAAGTTGTGAACTTCCTTTTCATTTTTTAGATAATCGATAGTAAACCTCCATAAATCAATGAATTCCTGTTGGGTTGTAGCACTTCTACCCCACCAGGACCAGGTTTGGTTATGTTCATGATAAGGGCGAAAAATAACAGGAATAGGCTTTCCATTATCATCTACCAAACTATGGGCCACTGCTGCCAATCTATCTAACCAATCAAGATATTTTTGATTAGTTGGACTTCCCTCAATCAATATTTCCTTAACCACATCATTTCTGGAGTTATCCCAGGAATCACCACCCGTTAAAGGATTGTTTAAATGTGCATTAGCCAAAATTACCTCTCCTCTTCTTCTGGATTCTTTTATGGTTCTCACCCGATGCTCATTTAATTCCGCAGTGGCATAGCGATCGTCCATCAATTCAGCGAAGTCCACACTAAATACTGCAGGGTAATCACCTACTACGTCCTTAATGTCAGATCGTCCGTGTTCGACATACCAGTTTCTTCCATAAAGTAAAGCGTCGTGATGCCCAAACATGACCCCCTGCTCCTGTATGCTCCATAAATTGGAATACAGAGCCTTGGTTTCCTCCGTTGCCTGTTTATCCACAAGTGAAAGGGCTGTATTTTCCCCTGGCTGAGGTTTTTCACCTCCGCCATCATGGTTATCATCTGTAGAACAACCCATGTTTAAAAAAAATATTAAGGATAAATATGCAGTAATCTTTTTCATATATAATTAATAAGTAAAATTTGTCAGTACGATCAGAGTTTCAGGGGTAATTTCCATCTCCAGGCTCTCAGCGGAATTAATCTTAAGACCTGTCTCATTGGGTAAGATCTTGTGATCCCCTTCAGTTATGATTAAGTCCTCCGAATAAATGAATTTTTTCATTCCTTCAAGGTTCGGCAAATTTTCAAAACTAACTTTGATATGCTTTTTTTCTTTGCCTACATTTACTATAGCGAGCATATGGCTTCCATCTTTTTCCAGGGAAATGGCTTTAACAGATTCATCTCCTTCCCGAACAGTCTCTATTATGCGAGACCCGGAAGGCATATATTTTGTCAGTAATGACCATGCGTAGAACCATGGTCGAACCGCTTCCTCTTCCGCACCAAAAAATTCCTCTCCGAGAATATTCCAGAAACCCCATACTTTTAGCTTATGTCTTTCTTCTTTTGAATGCATGGCATCGTCGAGCATCCAAACTACACACCCCGAGTAACCTTCATTCACCGTCTGGAAAAGCGCATCGGCCATATCCGTACCGTAGACATGATCATAAACAAACATTTGGGAATCCTCTACAGAAGCGTAGGGCTTAGCCTCTGCCCTGACAATATTTTCCTCATTCAGATGTTTATCTTCTTCCGCCACAAACTTGAATCCGATCTCACCCATAATTATAGGCACATCATCTGGAGCTTCTTCTTTATAAGCCCTGATTATCTCAGAATATTCGCCAGAATTTACGGTGGATTTGGAAGGATAAGTATGGATATCGTAAAGTCCCACCGCTTCCCCCAAATCTCTTTCGGTCCTACTAATCCAGTCCGTTTCATCAGTGTCCCAAATAGCGATATCCGGACCCATGATACTCACTTTATTTGTAAGGCCACGAGATTCCAGTTGTTCCTGAAAGTAGGCCGTAGCATCTCTCCATAGGGTGTAGCTCTCATCTGTCACTGACCAGAAGCCATTGGGCTCATTGATCATGTTGTAGTACTTAATACAAGAGAAACCCTTGTCGTTAACCAAAAAATCCAAATATTTCGCTGCATACTCCAGATGCCTTTCTGAAATAGTATCCGCTTTAGAATCCACCATTCTTCCTCCCCAATCTCCAAAGGTGACAGTAACATCTCTGGACTGGCAATACTCCAAAATGGGCAGCAGTTGCTCAAGACCCTTTTGAACGTTAAGAGTGTCCCCCTCCATGGCTGAGACCGTATTAATCATCACACGCATTACCTGGGGTCTCATAAAATCCAGACGGTCATAAATTTTCTTCCAGTCAGCCTCCGATATGGATAGATTCACTTTCCCATAGTCCAGTTGATAAGGGTCCCATTGGGCTCCATTTCCTAAGTAGGATTGGGTAATTATGCGGGCTCCATCAATAATAATATTGGCATCTACTACCGGTCTTGGAGAATCTTCGGGATCTGAAGTATCACCTGGTTTTATAACACAGGAGGAAAAAATAAAAAACATAATGATACCCAAGATCATCCTTGAACCTGTAACTTTTTGCAACATGATTTTCTGTTTTAGAGGTTACTCCTTCACTACATCTATCCAGTACCTACGCGGTTTTTTAACGAACTTGTCATAGTCAGAATAAATATTGTCCCAGTCATCAGTCCCATTTAAATTAAAGGCAAATGCATAATTCTCGATGGTTTTGGATAACCCGTTGCCCAGATCCTCTGTTCCCGGACCTTCAAAAGTACCAGTTGTGGTTCGACCATCTTCGAAGGTGAAGGTTATGGTTCCATTTGTGTAATTGCGGGACCATTCCGCCTGACCTTTAGGTATTTTTCTGTAAAAATGATTTACATCGGTTGTAGGTTCGGCCACAAAGGTAAAATCGGCATAGGTTTCGTCCTCCCCGGCATAATTAGTCACTGTTCCGTAGGTATTTCCTTCCTCAGTAATTCCCGAAAGCTCAAAAACAAGATAATTGTCAAGCTCCTTTTCGGGACCATTCTCCGGCCATACCCATGGTTTAGAGGTCAAAGACAACACGCCTCCACCTCCATATTCTGGACCCGTCCCCCCGTAGAGTACTAGATCCTGAATTTGATAAGTACCTAGAATAGTTTCCTGAAACGGATTTACCTTAATAGTATACTCCCTGGTTTTACCTGTTGGAGAAGTAACGACAAGGCTTGATGTATTGTTTTCATTTTCAAAATTAAGACTCTCACCTTCAACAACAGTGCTTTTCGCATTATAAGAAAGAACCAGTTGTTCAAGTGTAATACTACTTAAATCAGGGACAGCATCTGCATTGATAGAAACCTCTATTTCACCTGTGTTCTCATCAGTTCTGGTTATAACTGGTTGTCCTATCTGGTTTTCAAATTTTAATGAAAGAATACTTCTTTCATTATTCCAGTTTCCTTCCTCAATATCTTCCCATGGATCAGTTTGACAACCTGTCAACGCTAAACTGACAAAGGCTGTTATTACTATGGCTATTTTCTTCATCATCTTATTATTTAATATTATAAATTCGGATTAAGATCTATTTCGGTTTGGGGAATTGGATAGAAATTTGCCTCGGTTTCTGATAGACCTGAAGCTTCAGGAACTACTTCTGTGACTCTGTTGAATCTCCTCAAATCAAACAACCTGTTTCCTTCCCAGGAAAGTTCCCACTTCCTTTCATTCAGAATGGCTTCACGGAATTCGTTTACCCCCATTCCAGATGGCAAATCTTCCAGTCCAGCTCTATTGCGAATAAAATTAACATATGAATAAGCTTCGGAAGTTGGTCCGGCAGCTTCGGCATATACCAGGGCGATATCTGAAAAACGAAGTAGGAAAGGCTTAGTACTGGTTTTATCCCCAATAAAATCGGGATCAATATATTTCCGGGTAAAAGGATAAACAATAGCTCCCGGGTACGTCGCAACGACTTCCCCTGCTGCATTATAAACAGTATCTACAATTAATTCTGTTTTTCTTCTGTCGTTATCAGCAAAACTATTGTAGAACTCTGTAGTAGTCTGAAAGACACTCCAACCATCATGTGTAGGGACCAGACTGCCATCGGGGTTTTCTAAGTAAACAGTAGCCCCATCTATATAAGGGATAAACAACTTTGAGATTTTTGAATAATCCCCCTCAATTTCTCCAGATCGATCCATTGACAAAAGAAAAATATTCTCTCTACCTAATGGTTGGTCGACATCATAGATTTCAATCAGATCTTCCTCAAATCCGTACGCAGACTGACCTTCCAATACTTCCTTGGCACGTTGTGCAGCAAGATTATACATTTCGTCCACATCCTTATTCATTTCCGTGTAAAGAGAAACCCCATGTTCTTTTGAGGAGGCAATTTGTAGGTACACTTTGGAAAGTAGTGCCTGTGCAGCGACTTTATCCACTCTTCCCAACCTCTGCTCAAGCCCCATTAGACCTATCGCTTGTTGTAAATCTGATATGACAAGGTCATACACTTCATCGAGATTGGCAGAAAGAGGGCTGGTAGTGCGGTCGATACTCTCCACAAGCTCAGTTTGCATAGGTACGTTTCCATACGCCTTCACTAAGTTAAAATAACTCCAGGCTCGTAAAAAGTACGCTTCACCCATTAATCGATCTTTGATCCCCTGGTCGAAATCCCCGTTAGGAATATTCTTTATTACTGCGTTAGAACGATTGATTATGATATAGCTATACTTAAAATAGTTTGATAGAATCCCATTTGTACTAAAATTAGAGACTGTCCAATTGTGCAGGTCCTGAACATCTGCACCTTCATCTGATTTTGGAAAGGCTTCATCTGTTGGAAGATCTCCAAGATAAAAATAAGCCCTGGAGTATTCTAAGTATGTTAAAGCATCATATGCATAATTTACTGCAGCATCGGCATCTTCTGCCGTTTGGTAGAAATTGTCCTCAGAATAGAATCCATAAGGCTCTTCCTCCAATTCGCACGAGACAAGGCCGAGAGTAAAAAGAAAAAATAAATACTTATAAGTTGATTTCATCGTAATTTTTTTTAAAAAGTTAAATCCAGTCCTAAAGTCAATTGCCTCAGTCGAGGATATCCACCCCAATAAATCCCATCACCTCCTACTTCAGGATCATAACCACTGAAGTCAGTAAAAGTATATAAGTTGTTACCGTTAATATACACACGTGCCGAACTAGTGTTTTGTGTAGAAAGATTGAAGGTATAACCGACAGTTACATTTTGGACCCGCACAAAAGAACCATCTTCCAGCCACCAGTCAGATAGGTTAGTCAGACGTCCATCCCTGAGACTCGGATAAGCATTAGTTGGGTTATCAGGTGTCCATCGTAAAGGCTGATTGCTCGGCTGATTAAAGGCTTGTGTATTAAGAACATCCTGCCCAAAAGCACCGTTAAGAAACAGGTTAAAATCAAAATTGGCATAATTCAAATCAAATCCAAGACTGGCATGAAAATCAGGATTCGGATCTCCAATAATTGTACGGTCTTCAGTATTTATGATACCATCACCATTTATATCAACATATTTAAATTCTCCAGGCTGTGCCAGACTTCCATCCAAACCTGCTTCAATTCCTTCCTGCAAGTTTTGAATAATACCGTCTGTTTTGTAACCGTAAAAGATATTAATTGGCTGACCGACAGCAAGAAGGTTTGGATATTGACGGAATTGCTCTATACTATTTCCCCAATATTCGAACTGCATTCCAGTGTTTGGATCAATGGTTAAACCGGATTCAGCAGTATTTCCGAGACTAACCACTTCATTCTGGTTCCTTGAAAAAATTAAGGTTGTGTTGAGAGTCAAATTATCAGATTGAATTAACCCTGCGTCCAGACTTAGTTCAAAACCACGATTTTTAATTTCTCCATCGTTTACCCAAAGTCTGTCATACCCAGATGAAAGAGGCAAAATTCGCTCCCTAAGTAGATCCTTGGTATGCTTCTGATAGTAATCAACCGTAAGGTTCAATCGCTCTTCAAAGAAGGAAAGATCCGCTCCTAAATTCCATTGGGATGTAGTTTCCCATTTTAGATCAGGATTGGGAATACCTCCCCATAATGCTTCAATTCCTCCCTGACCCGCTCTTCCAACAATATACCCCGGACCAACGGCAGTAACCCAACTTCCGTTGTTATAATAATTACTAACACCATACCGGCTAAGGGTTTGGTAAGGACTTATCCCCTGATTTCCTGAAATTCCGTAGCTGGCCCGTAGCTTAAATTGATCAAGTTCATCAAAGTCAGCCATAAATTCTTCTTCGTGCACCTTCCAACTTAGTGCTCCCGAAGGAAAATAAGCCCACTTGTTATTTTCTCCAAATTTCGAAGATCCGTCTGCTCTGGCAGTAAAGGTTGCCAGGTACCTGTCATCATAACCATAGTTGATCCTAAAAATACCTGAAACCAACTCCGTTTCTACACGACCATTCTGAACTTGATTTAATTCTGGATTACCGGCCTCCATATTCTCATTCCCCAGTGTTTCATTCACGAAATCAAAAGCTCCAAGATTTGAGCTCCTTGAAGAATAATTTTCGTATGTAAAACCGGCTGTTATCCCTAAATTGTGCTTTCCGAACCAGTCATTATAATTAGCAAAGGTTTCCGAAACGTAATTATGATCTTCCCAATTACGGATCCATCCCGCTCCATCATTAAAATCTCCGGTTTCCGTATATACATCTGGAAAATATTGATCATTAATAGATTTGCCATGCTTATAATTAAGCCTGCTAGTAAGCTTTAAAGGGGCTATAATCCTCCATTCTAAAGCAGCTGAAGTAATTAAGTCTAACATTTCGGTCTCATCCAATCTGTTTTCTGAGATAGCCAAAGGATGTGAGTAATCATTAGTTCCTATAAGATTGTATTCACCTTGGGAGTTGTAGACTGGAAAAATAGGATTTCTCCAATACGCTAAACCTCCATTGTACTCCCTCATTCCTTTCGAGAGTATATTAGATACCCTGATAGATAAATTGTCTAGAAGATCATGCTTCACCCTTAAGTTATATCCATATTTGCTATAGTCATCATCGATGTAGACCCCCATATCGGTATAGTAATTTGCACTTAGATTGAAACTAGTCTTTTCAGTTCCACTATTAACACTAATAGTAGTATTGTTGGACATGGGGTTATCACGAAATACAATATCATCCCACTCTGTAAAATGAGGCCATTCCCCTGACTGAAGTTCCCAAATAGAGGGATAGTAAACTCCTGTGGAATTCTCAGCTCCTATATAAAGTGGCTCGAAACCACCATTCCTTCTTGATTCATTATTCAACTGAGCCATCAATAATGGATCTCGCCATAAATCAACCTTTGAAGTAAAAGCAGATACGGTAGATTGTTGCTGAATTCTCACCTGCGTTTTCCCTTCTTTGGCCATTTTAGTAGTTATAATGATTACTCCATTAGCACCCCTGGAACCATAAATTGCCGAAGCAGAAGCATCTTTCAAAACATCTACACTTTGGATGTCCGACGGGTTAATTTGTTTTAAATTCCCAGCATCCCCAAGTGGAAATCCATCCACCACAATTAAAGGTGCATTGGAACCACGCAAGGAGCTTCCCCCTCTAATACGAATCGTAGCCCCAGCTCCTGGATCCTGAGATGGAGTAGCGACCTGCAGACCTGCCACTCGCCCCTGAAGGACACGCTCTATCGAATTAGCAGGAATATCTTCAATTTCGCCCACATCAATTGTACTAACAGAGCCCGTTAGATCCTTTCTCCTGACTTCACCATAACCAACAACAACTACCTCAGACAACTCTTGCATGTTATTCATAAGAGTAACAGTCATTTGACCATCTCGAGGAATCGAAATCGTTTTAGTAATAAAACCTATACTAGAAAACACAAGTTCTCCATCAGGGTTTTCCACCTCTAATGTGAAGTTTCCATCAAAATCGGTCACTGCACCGTTATCTGGAGTATTCTTTTCAAAAATATTTACACCCGGCAATGGCATTCCATCCTCAGAGACCACGGTACCACTCACAGACATTTGCGCAAGTACCGGTAGGCTGAAGACAAAGAAGCCAAGTAAGAGTGCATATTTACTTAACACGTATTTCATTTGGCATTAATTTTAGAAGGTTTGTAATATCATATTTCACAAAGTAATAACATTTACTTCTACCCACTTTTGTAAATTATGCCTCATAATGATACTTTAATGAAAAAAATGAAGTTATTAAAGCCTATTTTACCTTGTGTTCTCTTCATTTTTATTTATTTACTTTATATTTGTAACCATAATCATTTAGTATATAGAGGGAAAACGCTAATCCTAATAAAACTATAAAATTTGTATTATTATGAATGAACACAAACGGATAATGCGGGAATTAGTGCCTATTTCTGAAGATGATTTTTTCATCGTCCTTAACCATCGTAATGCTAAATTTGACTTCCCTTTGCACTTTCACCCAGAACTGGAGTTGAACCTGGTGCTAAATTCCTCCGGTAAACGAATTATTGGAGATTCAATTTTGGAATATCAAGGTTCTGATCTGGTACTAGTTGGAGCCAATACTCCCCACACCTGGATAGGAACAGAAGGCGAAGCTCATGTTGTAACAATCCAGTTCCACCAGCATTTCTTAGCACCGGAATCTCTAAACCGAAAGCTAATGCTATCTATTAAAGAATTGCTGGAACGTTCAAAGCGAGGAATATTATTTTCAGAAGAAACTATTGAAAAATTGAAGCCAAGAATTCTTGAGTTATCAGAAACACAAGATTTTGATTCCCTTCTGAAGTTTTTATCCATTCTTTACGATTTGTCTATCGCAAGAAATACTAAGATGCTTGCCTCTCATTCTTATGTGGATTATTATCGTATTTCAAAAAGCAGAAGAATTGAAAAGGTGAATAATTTCGTCCAAGAAAATCTTAATCAAAAAATCAATCTTAAAGATGTAGCTAACCTGATAAATATGTCAGAAACCGCCTTTAGCCATTTTTTTAGAAAATCTACAAATACCTCCTTTACCGACTACGTTAATGACTTGCGCCTGGGTCATGCAGCGAGACTCCTTACCGAAACAGAACTGACTATAAATGAAATATGTTTCGATAGCGGATTTAATAATGTATCTAATTTTAACAGGACATTTAAAAGAAAAATTGGTTTTACTCCAACAGGATTTAGAGCACAACAAAAGCTTATTACCAAACATTAATAGCCGCAGTGAGATTTAAAAACTACTTTATTTCCTGATTTAGGCATCTATATCCAGCCCAACTGTTCCAGGTTGAGTATATCCACTCAAAAAAATCTACCTATATCATTCTTAAGCTATTCAATTCAAAATAGTATAAGTGTAGGTAGCAAACAATCCCTGGGAAAAGTCTCCGTCTCTTTCAACAGAGCTTTCCTCTTCTCTCGCTTGATCACCAAAAGAAAGAAATGACATAATTTACTCGTGTTACTGCATAGAAAATGCACAGAAATATAAGGAAAACCTTAAATTTTCATCCTCATAAACATGTAGTGATGATAGAGCAAATTACCTTCTCCCGTCAGGAACTTTATTCTCTAGTTTGGGAGCATCCTCTCTCCTATTTTACAAACAAGTATATGGTTTCATATCCGAGCTTTAAGAATATCTGCAAAGAAAATGATATTCCTTTACCTCCAGGAGGATACTGGTCAAAAAAGAAATTTGGAAAAGAAGGTTTACAGCCTGAATATTCTAAATTAAAAAACGAGAAAGATATCTTTCTTTACCTCCGCCCCGAGGGAGACAATCGTGATTTCGGCTACCTAACCAAAATGGATAAAAAAATCCTGGAGATTGAAGCAGATCCAAAGGTGAATTTGACTATTCCGGAAAAACTACCACCAAAAGTAGATCCGATTATAAAAGCAACAAAAAAATGGTTTAAGAAGGAAATTAAGATTCCCGAGAATCTGGATTACTATGATCGATATTCTCCAGGTCCAATTCGCTGTTGGGTGTCGGAAAAACAGTTGAAACGTTCTCTCATCATTCTTTCTGTTCTAGTAAAGAACATTAAGGCCCGGGGACATGATTTTACTTTTGGAAGATACCATTCCTTTGTCAAGTTGTACGGAATTGAATTTGAATTAAGTATTTCAGAAAAAAAGAAAAGAATTAAGATTCAAGGGAAGTATGGAAGTGACTATAAATCTGAACCTACCGGTATGCTTTCCATTCAGGCCGGAGAAAATTTTTACAGTAAAGCCTGGAATGACGCTAAGACAGTTAAACTTGATAGTAAACTTTCTACAATAATAGCATGGTTGGAAATTGAAGCTGAAGACGAGAGACAACGTGAAATTAAAAGAAAAATTCGAGAGGAAGAGCGAAAGAAGCAAGAAAGGATCGAAAGGGAAAAGCAGGAACTTTTTCAACAGGAATTGAAAGCTTTTAATGACCTCTACAAGAAGTCACAGCTATGGCACGAAGCTCAAAAATTGAGGAAATATCTAAGAAAATTCGAAGAGCAATTCGAAGTGGATGATCAATTGACCAAAGAAAATATCGAAATGCTTCACTTTGGTTTTCAAAAAGCTGATTGGTTGGATCCCTTTACCACAAGTGAAGATGATCTATTTTCTGATTTAGACCCTTATAACCTCCTGAAAAATTTAAATAAGTGAGCCCACGCGTTGTATATGCTATATGCATTTAGTGAGTGTAATTCTATACCTCACCCTGTGGGTGTACAAGCACCCTCATGACTAATTCATCTAACCTATGATAACTTCAATACCTGCCTTTTCAGCCTTATATTTAATCTTGGTTATAAGATCGTAATAACTCCAGTTTCGTAGTACGAATTCTTCTTCCTTAGCAATGCCAGCTTTGTCCTCCTGATTCATTAAAATTAAAGTTCCCGCTTGGTGCTTAATGCAGAAATCAATTAACCGCCTGCTGTAAACATGTACGCGATTGGATACATAATTACTTTCAGTATTGTGGAATCTATTCACCGCCTTAAGTTTTCTCTTTATTCCCTTTCCTGATTTAGAAAATGTTGCTCCTTTTTGTGCTCTTTTTTGGGCCGCTTGAATAGCTAATCTTCTGTACAAAAATTCTTCCCTGCTACCAATGGTAAGTCTTCCGGTTCCGGTTTTAACTACTATGGGATATTCGAGAGACATAGAAGCCTCTGCAACAACTTGAGGCTTAAGGGCATATTGCTCTTTTTTTATCTCAAATACAGGAAGCCAAAAAATCTTTCCATCCTTTAATTTTATGTGTGATGTACGAAGCTTAATTTCCCCTTTTACAGCTTGCTCTAAAAGGTGGCGTTTGTCTGTGTAATCTTTTCCAAGATAGGTTTTTAGAGGAAGGCTAAATAGCCGAAAACAAAAGGCTCTTTTTTCCTCGTCATACGAGAAGCCGCTTATTCCTTCCATATCAAATGGAAAAGCCATATCTCTCCTGAAGTTCTTCAAGGAACTTTCCCCACTCCAATATTTCATTTTGTCTTTATTGAAAGAGCTGTACAAAGACTGCTTCAGATTGGACAAAATGTTAGTGGGAATTTCACCTTTGAATCGGTTGGACACTGCTCGATAGGTAGTATGGATCCGGGAGCACTGCAAAATTCCTAATTCATCATTTTTTTCGTCTGCCAGTTTATATTGAACTCTTTCGGTTAAATAGAGAAAATCTTTGATCATTTCCTGAACGTACAAATGGGAAACCATCATGTTGGCTGCTCTAAAAGCCCTGTTCTGCCATTGGTAAAGTTTATCCAGTGCCTCCTTCCTTTCTGCCTGAGTTGGAAGGTCCACCAGTAGCTGTATTTTCCGGGTAAGTATAAGAGCCGATTTTTCCATTTTAAGCAGATTGTAATTGTTCCTGATGTTTTTCCTTCAGGAATTTGTAGGCAGCTATAAATATTTTGTGAACTTCCTTCTGGGAGAGGTTCAACTCAGTTGCAATAGCAGCAAATGAATAATTCTTCTCACTACGCAACTGCAACACTTTTTCCTGTTCCTCGGTCATGGACCCCTCAACTTTTAAGGTTGTAGCAGGTTGCTTTTTGGCTTCAAGTGCACTTCCCTGGTTTATGAAATTTTTGATCTCCTGGATTGCCTTCTTTACTTCTATACTGACTTCGGTGATGCTGATTCCCATAGCACCGGCAATAGCTTTATATTGAAAACTGTATTTCAGACAGAGTTCTATCAGGTGTTTCCTCTTATCACTCAATAGTGGCAATACGCTTTTGATCCTGTCAAAGGCCTTTTGATTTGCTTGCTGGTCTACCAGGTGCTCATCTTCTTTCTGTGGATCATAGCCGTGCATATATTTCTGATAATCCTCATAATTTTCCAGTCTGTTGATGTTTCTGTAAAAGTCATTTCTGGGGCGGCAGTAGTAGTAGGTGCATTCCCGTTTCATCACATAACGAAGGAAAAAGTAAATATGTTCCGGTCGTTCAATACTTTCCCTTTTCTCCCACAGTTTCAAGAAAGTATCCTGAAGGATGGTTTCAATGACAAATTCATCGCTAATCGTTTGCTTTCCCACCCAGAAGATCCTGCGATGATATTTGGCATAGATAAATTTCAAAGCATCAGGATGTCCTTGTTTTAATAATTGAAAATTATCATGTGACATAGGAGATATATTTGAACCTGAGCTCTCAGGTCGGGTTATATTATTAATTTATGGGTCAGACTTTAGTGCCTTTTCTACCTGCTCCAGTTTCTTCTTATATTCTGCAATTAATTCATCTCCGTATAGGGGAGTTCTATCTCCACTGAGACAATATCTTATGTAACGAGGAGTCACCTTATATTTACAGGCAAGCGCTTTTACTACCTCCGTGTTATAAGTTTTCTTCATAAATTACGTAAGTTTGCCTGTTCATTTATTTGTTCCTTTTCTGGGAACAAAACCAAATATAGTTGATAATTTTCAACTAATCAAAAACTTTTGAAGATAATTATCTTCTATATGAGAAATATTTTACAAGTTTTCACTGATATCGCCCAGAATGAAGGGATAACTATTACCAATTTAGAAAAGAAAATTGGTGCTAGTAAAGGTGTCCTTTCCCGTGCAATAAGTAAAGGCACAGATATTCAGGCAAAATGGCTAATTGCACTAGTTGACAATTATCCCCTATATAGTGCTGAGTGGATATTAACCGGTACTGGTCCAATGCTTCAAAGAGATTCCGCTGAATCTATTAGTAAAGAAACTGATCCAGATGTTCTTCGTGAAAAATTGGTTAATCTCCAAAATCAATTGGATGCGCTTGAGAAAGCAAACAATGCTTTGGAAGACGCCAATGAATCTCTAAAAGAAACTAAACTGATACTGCAAAAACGAATCTCGGAGCTCGAAACCAATTCAAAAAGATAAGTTTATAACTTAGAAAAAAGAGGGCTTAATACTTTTTCCCTCATGTGCTCCAGCTATTAGATTTCTTTTAGCAAAATTACGTCCTTCTTAATCAGATTTTTGAGCAGTCTTTGAATTCCCAAATTCATCTCCCTATTTTAGATCTTATCAGATCAGGTAATAAGTGGATATTCCGGTGATGCTGACCCCCCGTTCAGGCCATACTGACCCCTCTAGAGATTTTGGTCAAAAAGATAAGTTAATGACAATATTACAGTTTTTTTCTAAGACTTTCCCCCTTAAGTTCTATTC
>Ga0208014_1000188_pt1 | contig 35511 bp, 32 predicted proteins | sample 25_taG_FD_184099 | JGI IMG/M metagenome (GOLD analysis project Ga0208014, IMG submission 184099) | Marine viral communities from Cariaco Basin, Caribbean Sea - 25_WHOI_OMZ (SPAdes) (version 2) | ecosystem: Environmental > Aquatic > Marine > Oceanic | place: Caribbean Sea: Cariaco Basin...
GTATCCACTCGTGTTGGTTGAGATCTTGGTCGTGATCAACCAACAGGATACGCCACCCTTCCTACCTCCTCCCATACACCAGACTTGAGCTTAACTCCACCTCAAAACCGCACATCTTATGCGTATCGAGCGCTATATTTCTGCCAACCTTGGTGACCCTGATTTGACTCCTGCTCGCATCGCCCACTACAGCGGCATTTCATTACGTTATCTGCACAAACTATTTTCCGGTTCGGGCTATACCGTGCGTGAATGGGTAAAGGTGCAGCGCCTTGAAGCAGCCCATCGAGACCTGGAAGCGACGCCCACTGGTATTAATATCGGTGAGATCGCTTATCGCTGGGGGTTCTCCGATCAGGCCCAATTCTGTCGAGCCTTCAAGCAGCATTATGGCTACTCGGCCAGTGAACTGCGGTTTCAGGTAGTTTAGGTATTTCTAGAGCTTCTTTCCCCAAAAATAAACGTAAATCAGTGCGAGGCAATGTGATGACCAGACCCCAAGCAAACAGTCAGCGACAAATAGATAACGATCAAGTAATCGTCACCCGTTGGGACTTCCCGCCGGAAGCAGAAACCGGCTGGCATCGTCACGATCATGATTATGTGATTGTGCCAATTCATGACGGCAAGATGTTACTCGAAACGCCAGAAGGTAACCGTGAAGTGATGCTGCAAGCAGGGGTATGCTACAACCGTGTAGCAGGCACCGAACATAATGTCATCAATATTGGCGAGAACGCCTTTTCTTTTGTTGAAGTTGAACTGAAGTAACGCAGGCAGCCTCAAGTCAGCTAAAGGCTTGAGGCGCTTTCCTTTGCCTTTAGGTTTATCAAGCGCATTGTTCCCCTCCTGAAAGGAAAACCGTGTCCCTCGGGGTTAATGCATTGCGAACTTGCTGCCCCAGACCCGCACTGGCTGAGACGCCGTAGGGAGAAGCGTTTCTGCGAAAAAAGATCATGGGTTTCTTGAGTGATGAAAAGCGCAACTGCCATTAAGGAGCTATGCCGTCAGCATAGTTGCCCGTAAGCCAGTTACTATTGCTATCGATAAGCCCTGAAACGCCCTGTTGGGCTCCCCCCTCAAGATAGACCCTCTTCCACCCGTCTCGCCATTTTTGAGCAGCGAGTCACATTTTGGGAGTGGTATAAACTAAAGTCGGGGTTTCTGGCATGAGTGCGATAGCAGTACTCTATAGATATTAAATGCGAATAGTTGTTCGCTTTGCGAACTTTAAATATAAGTACTCTAACCCATGAAGAGTCCATTATGAAAAAAATTCTAAACGCTCTTTGCACTGCCACTTGCGGTGGTGCCGTTGCACTATCTCTCTCCGTTTCCACTGCTCAGGCACAGGATTGGCCTACTGATGATGTGCGCTTGGTGGTTCCCTATGCACCCGGTGGCACTACCGATGTGCTGTCGCGTCGTGTGGCCGACTTGCTACAGGAAGAACTCGATACCAATGTGGTGGTAGAAAACCGTCCAGGGGCTGGTTCTACTGTTGCTACTGGCCGTTTGGCTCGCGGTGGCCGTGATATCGATCACACCATATTAATGGCGTCACCTGGGCATACCATTGGCGCTGCTATTTATCCTGGTCTCACTTACGATCCGGTCGAGGACTTCGTATTCATTCAGAATATGATTGATATTCCTAACGTGATGGTGGTACCGGCTGACAGCCCTTACAACAGTGTGCTTGAGTTTGTTGAGGCAGCAAAAGAACAGAATATGACCTTTAGTCACAGTGGTGTGGGTAGTTCTATCCACATGTCTGGAGAGCTGTTTAAGACGCTGACTGAAACCAATATGACTGCGGTACCTTTTGCTGGCAGTGGTGCAGCCCTACCAGCCTTGCTGGGAGGTGATGTCGATGTCTCTTTCGAGAACATGCCGACTGTGTTCTCGCATATTCAATCCGGCGATTTGAGAGCGCTGGCGGTTACTTCAGCTGAGCGTTCTGAATTCCTACCAGATGTGCCAACCCTCAAAGAAATTGGTGAGTATAACCTCGACCAGTTTGTCACTACCGCTTGGTTTGGCCTGATTGCCCATCACTCTTTCCCCGAAGAAGCGACAGCTGCCATGCAAAAAGCGTTGCAAGAGGTGATGGAGCGCGAGGAGTTCACTAGCTTTGTCGAGCAGCTGGGTGCAGAGAAAGGCACTATCGCTGGTGATGATTTCAAAGCCTTCATTGCTGATGAAGTTGCTCGCTGGGACGCAGTAGCGACTGAAGCCGGTATTCGTCAAGAGTAAGTCATTGGCAAGTACCTAGTATGGCGAGGCGAGGGTTACGACCCTCGCCTCAATTGGTTTCCTTGTAGAGCTTTTTTACGTCTTTACGTCGAGAGAGTACCCCGATGACGAAGTTTCACTCTACCGGTGGCACGCTGATCAAGGATCCGTGGGATGTAGTCGCCGGGGTTATGCTGCTGGGCTTCTCCCTGCTGCTGCTTTTCTATCTGGTTCCCAATTACATTGGTCAACCTCCCATCATGCAGAATCCGATGATGTCGCCGCGCTGGTTGCCGAACATTGTGGGCTGGTTGCTGCTGGTGTTCTCGGTACTGATGATTATTCAAGGTGTGCTAGTTGCTGACGATGCCGAAGATAGCGGACGTCGTTTTGAGCGTGGTCCGTTATTGCGCTTTGCGCTGATGGCATTATCTCTGGTTGTCTACGCTGGCCTGTTTGAGATGTTAGGTGCGGTAATCAGTGGCATCCTCGCCACTTTGATACTTTTCATCGCCCACCCGGTGCGTACTTGGTGGGTTTATGGTCTAGCTATCGTTTTCCCGGCGGGCGTGACGCTACTGTTTACGGGGATTATGAACGTGCCGCTGCCGATGTGGCCGTTCTGAGCTCACTGCCACCTTTAAGATCTGGTGATTTATGGAAAACATTACAGAAGTACTGCAGCTGTTTCTAGCCACAGAGAACTTTGTGGCAATCGCTGTAGGGGTGGTGGTTGGCGTTACTGTCGGCTCTATCCCGGGTCTTACTGCCACGATGGCGGTGGCCTTGGCACTACCGTTTACTTTTTCTATGGAGCCGGTCGCGGCCATACTGTTGTTGGTAGGTATTTATAAGGGTGGTATGTATGGCGGCTCAATCACCGCTATTTTGATTCGTACGCCGGGTTCGCCAGCTTCAGCCTGTACGTTACTAGATGGCTATCCAATGGCGCAGCAAGGAGAAGCGAAAAAAGCGCTTAAGATGGCGCTCTATTCGTCGGTGATTGCAGATTTTATTTCTAATATTGCATTGATCTTTTTTGCTGCTTATTTAGCTAAGATTGCACTTAACTTCGGTGCGCCGGAATTCTTTTGGCTGATCTGCTTTTCTTTGACTATTATCATTTCGCTTGCCAGTGGCTCGATGATCAAGGGGCTGATTGCGGCTCTTTTGGGTATCCTGCTTTCGTTGGTAGGGCTCGATTCAGTGTTTGGTTCGCAGCGCTTGACCTTTGGCAACTACAACCTGATGGACAGTATCTCGTTCATTCCGCTATTGATCGGTCTGTTTGCGATACCTGAAATTATCGAATTTTATCGCAAAAAGGTGATACCTCACCTCCGTGCCAAAGCGAGTGGTGCTGGGGTGTCTTTCAGCGAGCTCAAGGGCAGCCTCAAAAGCATCGTTCGAGGTAGCTTGATAGGTGTCATTATCGGTGCTATCCCAGGTACTGGGGCAACTGCAGCGGCTTTCATCTCGTACAGTGATGCCAAGCGTCGTTCACCCCACCCAGAGCGTTTTGGAAAGGGAGAAGTAGAAGGGGTCGCTGCTTCCGAAGCAGGTAACAACGGCGTCGCTGGAGCTACGCTGATCCCACTGCTGTCATTGGGAATCCCCGGCGATGTGATCACCGCTATTATCTTAGGAGCCTTCATGGTTCATGGGCTGACCCCTGGCCCACTGCTGTTTCAGGAAAATCTGCCGCTCATCTATGCACTTTTCCTCGGTATCATGCTCAGTTCCGTGATCTTGTTATTTGTGGGGAATGCAGCAATCCGTTACTTCTCCCTGATCGCAGATATACCTAAATCGATTCTTTTTCCGATTGTGTTGATGTTCTGCGTATATGGGGCTTATGCGGTCAATAATGATACTTTCGATGTGTGGTTGATGTTGGCTTTTGGGGTTCTGGGTTATGTGTTTAATCGTACCGGTATCCCGGCTGCCCCCTTCCTAATAGGCTTCATTTTGGGGCCTATGTTCGAGGATAACCTGCGTCGCTCGCTGTTAATCGGTTCCAACGATCTGTCGATTTTCGTACGTGGTCCGATCACCTGGTTCTTCATCGCCCTAACCTTAGGCTCCATATTGCTGGCCCTTTATCGTTTTATTACCTCGCGGCAAAAAGCGAAACAGAGTGCGAGTGAACCTGGGGCGGGAGCGTGATGCTGTCGACCTTACGCTAAGTGGTGTTTTGCCTTAAGCCCGCGAAGTGGGCCTAAGGCGCAAGGAAATCGAGCCGGCCACCGTAGGGTGCCGGCTTTTTTTTACTAGTGGGGTGGAGCCAACCATGAGTTCCCGCATAAAGATGCCAGTTACAGACGTATGGTCTAGCCGTTTGCTAGCGGGTGTGGCAGTGCTAACTGTGGTGCATTTATTGAGTGGTGCAACGTGGGCCGCAAGCGTGGCTCAGCTACTACTGGCAGGTTTTCTAGTGCTAGGTTGGACCCGCTTTAGCTTGATGGCTCACATGCTAGCGTTGGCCTGTGTTGTAGTATCACTTTTTGCGATGTGGCGACTTCCTTATCCTGGGATAGTGCTTTATGAGGCGGCGAATGGTTTTGTCTTTCTGGCGGCGTTTATGGCGGCACTTGCGGTGCTGCGCTTGCCAGCTTATCGGTCGAGACTCATTCGTCGCTGTGGACAGAGCCTACTGTTGCAGCCTCCCACATGGCGTTATCCGATGCTCTCGTTGGGGTCTACCCTATTCGGTATCGTGCTCAACTTTGGCGTGTTGAACTTGTTCATGTCGATGATCGATAAGGCTAATACGCTCGGTTCGGCACAGGGGCGAGTGTGGCTGCAGGAGGTGCGTCGCCGACGCATGCTCTTGGCAACCTTGCGAGGCTTTACTTTGGCACCTTTGGTTTCCCCGTTAGGTATCGGTGTTGCGGTGGTTTTGGGTAATTTGGAATCGCTGACCTGGGGGCAGCTCTTTCCTTATGTGCTGGCCTCGGCAGTCACGCTATTTCTGCTGGGGTGGGCTTGTGATCAGATTGCTGGTCCTCGTCCGAGCGCCAGCGCAGCAGGGAATGAGAGGCCCTCATTGATACCGCTAGTAGCTTTTAGCCTGCTGCTGTTGGCTCTAGTCCTGCTGGTTTTTGCACTTGCCACCATACTATCGCTGCGATTGCCTCAGGCTGTTGTGATCGGTGTACCACTGGGAGCCTGGGTATGGTTGGCTTGGCAGTGCCGTGATATTGGGCATGCTGGCGTGTGGTCAGCCACTGCTTTGCTCACCCGTCGTCTGCCTGATGTGCTGGGAGGGATTGGTAATGAGGTCGTTGCGCTGGGTTCAGGTGCTTATCTTGGATATCTCAGCGTGGCGCTGCTTAATCCGGCCCAGCTGGATGGGGTGGCATCACTCCTTATCGCTGCTGGCAATTGGTTGCCAGCACTCGCGCTCTTACTGATCGTGGTGCTTGCCCAGATAGGCGTCAATCCCATTATCAGCGTGACCTTCTTAACCAGCATGGTCGCCCAGGTAGGGCTAGAGGGGGTGTCATTGCCGTTGTTGGCGTCGGCGATGCTGGTGGGGTGGTCATTGACGATGGTGTCGTCGCCGTTCACGGCGGCAATGATGATTATGTCGCGCTTCACAGGTATAACGGCGGGTCAAATTGGCCTGCGCTGGAACGGAGCATTTCTGGCGGCCTCGTTGATGATGGCCGCCGTACTTTTTCGATTAGCAAGCTGAGTTATTGCCTCACCCTACCGTGACACCACCGCAAACGAATAATGTTTGTCCCGTGATGAAACTGCTGCGTGGGTCGCAGAAGAAACTAACGGCTTGAGCAACATCATCAGGTTGCCCCATACGCTGGACAGGGATGTTCTCAATGATACGGCGCGCACGCTCTGAGTCGGGTGGGTTGTTCTCCCAGAACGCTGTCGTGGCAATAGGTCCTGGTGCCACACAGTTAACCGTAATGCCATCAGCAGCTAGTTCTAGCGCCCAAGTTCGGGCCATCGACTGTAATGCTCCTTTCGTCGCGCTATAAAGGGTGCGGGCCTCCTTGCCGAGCACCACGCGGCTGGCATTCATGACAATACGTCCCTGGCCATGCTGCCGCATATAGGGAAGAAGAGACTGGGTACATACCAACGCGGAGCGCACGTTGAGGTGCATCAAAGAATCGAAGTCCTCAATACGGGTGTCGTCGAGAAGCGCAGGACGCACTATGCCAACATTATTGACAAGACACGTCACTGGGTGGGCGTCAGCGATTTTTTCGAGCACTTGGCGGGTCGCATCAATATCACTCAGGTCGACTAGGTGTGCATCGGCCTTTAATGATTCTGCCTCTGGCGCCTCAATGTCGAGGACAATGGTGCGATAGCCATCTTGTTGCAAGCGCAACGCAATGGCTTGGCCGATGTTGCGGGCGCCGCCGGTGACGATAGCAAAGGGTTGTGGCATGGGTTACATCCTTCTAGTTAAAGGCGCGTAGGGCGGAATAGCGGACGAAGGGGATGAATGACCCGACGGCAGCGGGGAGGCCTACAGTCATCAGCAAACACCCGCTATTGAGCGTCGCGAATCATGTTGCGCGAGATGATTACCTGTTGGATTTGGGTGGTGCCTTCATAGAGTCTGAATAGGCGTACATCGCGATAGAACCGCTCAACGGCGTATTCGCTTATATAGCCAGCGCCGCCATGGATTTGTACACCGCGGTCGGCGACCCTGCTGCACATTTCGGTAGCGAACATCTTTGCGCAGGAGGCCTCGGTGCTAACGTTCAGGCCTTCATCGCGCTTGCGTGCGGCATCTAGAACCATGCAGCGAGCGGCATAAATCTCGGCCTTAGAGTCGGCCAGCATGCCTTGGATAAGCTGGAATTCGGCAATAGGCTTGCCAAATTGCTGGCGTTCCATTGCAAAACGTAGGGAGTCATCTAGAACACGCTCAGCGGCCCCTACGGCAATGGCGGCAATATGCAGGCGTCCCTTATCCAAAACTTTCATGGCGGTCTTAAACCCGACGCCTTCTTGTTCGCCAATCAGTGCGCTGACCGGTACGCGTACATTATCGAAGATTACATCAGCGGTGTGAGCGCCTTTTTGGCCCATCTTCTTATCGCGTTTACCAATGGTAATGCCGGGGGTGTCGGCTTCAACGATAAAGGCGCTAATGCTCTTGGCGCCTTTGACCTCCAGGTTAGTGCGTGCCATGACGGTAAAAATACCGGCATGCGGGGCGTTGGTGATGTAGCGTTTGGTACCGTTAATCAAGTAGTCGTCGCCATCTTTGATAGCGGTAGTGCGCAGCGAGGCGGCGTCAGAACCGGAGTCGGGTTCCGTTAAGCAGAAGGCACTCAGAATCTCGCCGCTGGCCAATCGGGGCAAGTAATTAGCTTTCTGCTCGTGGGTGCCGTCTAGCAGGATGCCGATTGAACCGATGCCGTTGTTAGTACCGATGAAGGAGCGGAAGGCGGGAGATGTCCTGCCCAGCTCGAAAGCAATATTGACTTCTTCCTCCATGGTCACACCAAGACCCCCATATTCTTCGGGAATAGTGAGGCCAAAGAGACCCATATCACGCATCTGTGAGGCAATGTCATCGGGAATTTCATCGCTTTCAGCTATTTCTTCCTCACGCGGAATTAACGCTTCTTTAACAAAGCTACGTATGGAGTCGAGCAGGAGCTGCATGGTTTCCTGGTCACGAATCATGTGTGCCTCTTAAATGTAAGGTAAGTAGATCGTTGGAGTCGTGGGTTCTAGGAGATCTGGGTCTGTATATCGTTGACCAACTGGACTAATTGAGGCCCGATAGACTCTTCCAGCTTTTCCCGTGATATCTGGAACTCAGGGCCACCACAGTTGAACGACAGAATTCCCAACTGCGGGTGATGGAGGGGCACCGCAACAGCATTCACCTTTCGTTGCCATTCTCCAATCGACAAGCAGTAGCCGTAATCGGCGTAGTCTCGAAAAGCACGTTCTAATGCTTTGCGAATAACAGGCCAGTCGCTGGGATAAGACTCCCGCAGATGATCCATTAGTGCGTCTGCCTCTTGTGGAGGTAGAGCTGCCAAATAGGCGCGTCCCGCCGAGCTTTGGTGGAGGGGAAGACGCGTACCGGTTTGGCGACGGATGGTGGAACGTAGAGAACTCTGAACCACATCTAGATAAACCATGTCTAGGCGGTCTCGGGCAGACATGGCCACTGTCGCACCGACTTCGTCGGCAAGATTTACCATCAAAGGTTGGGCAATCGCGCGAATCGGCAGGTTGGATAGCATGGCATAGCCAAAGGCCATTACGCCCACATCCAATTGATACTTCCCTCGTGATAGAGGGCGCAGATAGCCCAGCCGGGCGAGAGTATGCGTGAGCCGACTAACGGTGGGGCGTGGCAGCCCCGACTTCCTAGCCAGATCGAGGTTGCTTAGGGCACTCTCGCTTGGAGTGAAGCAGCGTAGTAGTTCAAGCCCTCTCGCCAACGCCGTTACGAACTGCCGGTCTTTCTCCTGCTCGCCCGCCGCATTCATCGGGTCTATAACGATCTGAAAATCGCCCTGATTGTCTGTTGTCTTCACCGATTTCTGCCTCGTTCGAGGTTTTTGGACAGATTGATTTTGCAGCTTGTTGTCGATAAATGTCAATCATGCAGTCTTAATGTCCGCTTGGCGGACATTTCGATGTTGCGATATAGAGCGTTTTAGAAATTGCGTATTGATTTTAAGTATTTGATAAATATTTATTTTTATTATGGTTTTTTTCGACAGATTGACAGTTATTCCAAAAGCTGTGTAAGTTTTATCTATTATTAAAACATTTGTCCGTTATGCGGACATGATCAGTGGCGAAATTTTACATGATAAACAAACAGTGCTCTTCCGAGGTCTATCTTGCCTCGCTTGATGATGGGGTGGCGGTGATTCGTATTGATCGGCCGCATGCCAAGAATGCTCTCAATGGAGCAGTGAGATATCAGTTAGCCGAGCTTTTTTCGTCTCTAACTCGGCAGGATGAGGTGAAAGTCATTGTGCTGACCGGGGGCGAGCAGGTGTTTGTTGCAGGTGCTGATGTAAAGGAGTTTGCTGAGGCTTCTCCGGCTGAAATGCATCTACGCCACAATGAGCGTTTCTGGGAGCCGGTGGCATGCTGCCCTAAGCCAGTGATCGCCGCAGTGAATGGGTTTGCTCTGGGTGGTGGCTGTGAGCTTGCCATGCACTGCGACATCATCATCGCGGGGGAGTCGGCACGGTTCGGGCAGCCGGAGGTCAAGCTGGGTCTAATGCCTGGCGCAGGTGGGACGCAACGGCTAGTACGAGCAGTAGGGAAATTTCAGGCCATGCGCATGCTGATGACCGGCTGCATAGTGCCAGCGGCAGAGGCGTTGGCCATGGGACTGGTTAGCGAAGTGGTTAGTGATGACCGGACACTGGAACGCGCCACAGTACTGGCACAAGAAATCGCGCATTTGCCTGCTCTAGCGCTAGAGCACATCAAAGAAACGGTGCTGATGGGGGCTGATCTGCCCTTAGAGAGCGCTTTGGTGCTTGAACGTAAAGCTTTTCAGCTGCTTTTTGACACTGTGGATCAGAAAGAGGGGGCTGCTGCCTTTATCGAGAAGCGCAAACCGAGCTACCGAGGAGAATCCTAATGGCGAGAAAAGTGAATCGGCTGGGGATTGTCGGCACAGGAGTGATGGGGGCTGGAATAGCCCAGATCGCTGCGCAGGCAGGGCTGGAGGTCGTGCTGTTTGATAGCCGCGATGGGGCAGCCCGTGCTGCACGTGATGGTCTGCAAAGAACGTTCGATAAATTGGTTAGCAAGGGCAAAGTATCGCGGGAGTCTGCTGGGGTCGCTTTGTCGCTTCTTTCCATCGCCGAATCGATGACGGCTTTTGCGGATTGCGATGTGGTTATTGAGGCAATCATCGAGGATCTGGGAATCAAGCAACGCTTATTTGGCGACCTCGAAGCGGTCGTTTCGCGAGATTGTATCCTCGCTACCAATACCTCTTCACTGTCGGTCACCGCTATTGCTGCGGAGCTAACTTATCCTGGTCGAATGGCCGGTTTTCACTTCTTCAATCCTGTTCCGCTGATGAAGGTCGTTGAGGTGATCGGGGGAGTCAATACCGATGAAGCTGTCGTTAATACACTGCTGGAGCTGGCAAGCCAACTTGGACATGCCGGTGTGCGTGCCCAGGACTCCCCTGGCTTTATTGTCAATCATGCTGGACGTGCCTACAGCACGGAAGGCCTTAAGATTTTAGAAGAGCAGGTGGCGCCGCCTGACGATATCGACCGGATTCTTCGCGAGGAGGCTGGTTTCCGAATGGGGCCACTCGAACTTTTTGATTTGACGGGCCTCGATGTTTCGCATCCTGCAATGGAGTCGATTTTCACGCAGTTCTATCACGACCCGCGTTATAGGCCTTCTTATATATCCCGGCAAATGCTGAAAGGGAATCGCCTGGGCCGCAAGACGGGGGTGGGCTTTTATCGCTATGAAGGTAGACAAAAAATCGCCGCGCTGGCGCCACAGCCTGTGCCTACGATCAGTGATTTTCCGTCATTCTGGGTGGGATGTGAGGATATCGACCTACGTGAGCAGGTCGTGTCACTGCTGGTGTCGCTTGGCGGGCGAGTGGAAAGGGCAGATTCACCATCGGAAGAAGCGCTCTGTTTACTACTGCCCTTTGGTGATGATGCGGTGAGTGCGAGTGCGTATTTCGGTGTCGACCCTGAACGCACACTCTGCCTCGACGCATTTATGGGGCTGGAGCGGCATCGCACACTGATGATGACACCCGTCACGCGACAGCAGATGTGCGACGCTGCTCACGCATTATTGGCCTCTGATGGAGCCGCAGTGACCGTGATTCGTGACAGCGTGGGGTTTGTCTCTCAACGTGTGCTGGCCGCCGTGGTTAATCTAGCCTGTGATATTGCTCAGCGTGGGATTGCCACGCCTACCGATATCGATAATGCCGTTAGATTGGGACTTAATTATCCCTATGGACCGTTGGCATGGGGAGATGCGTTAGGCCCGCAGAGGTTGCTTGCCATTCTTGAGCGTATCACTGCCTTAACGGGAGATCCTCGCTATAGGCCAAGCCCGTGGCTGCGGCGTCGAGCAACGCTGGGCCTATCACTGTTACATGAAGCACCGAGTGTTCGGTGATGTTGAGGTTGATTATGTTAGTTGAAACGAGGTGGGTGTCATGGGAGCACTGACGGGAATTCGTGTGCTTGACCTAAGCCGAGTACTGGCTGGCCCCTGGTGCAGCCAAGTATTGGCCGACCTTGGCGCGGATGTCGTCAAGGTAGAGCGCGTAGGGCGAGGCGATGACACGCGTGCTTGGGGCCCGCCATACATGAAAGATACTCAGGGTAACGAGACTCCGGAAACCTCGTATTACCAATCCTCCAATCGCAATAAGCGCTCGGTGGCTGTCGATATTACCACCACAAAAGGGCAGGAAGTTGTTCGTGCACTGGCGGCTGAGAGCGACGTGCTGGTCGAGAACTTCAAAGCGGGCTCCCTAAAGAAGTATGGGTTGGATTATGAATCACTCTCCAATCTCAATCCGAGGTTAATCTACTGCTCCATTACGGGGTTTGGCCAGACAGGGCCTCGTGCGCAGGAACCTGGCTATGATTTCATTATCCAGGGAATGGGTGGGCTCATGAGCATCACCGGGGAGCGTGATGGCGTTCAGGGGGGCGGCGCGCAAAAAGTGGGGGTGGCGGTCACCGATGTGATGACAGGGCTTTACTCGGTGATTGCCATTCAGGCGGCGCTACTGGCACGTGAAAAATCTGGTCGCGGCCAGCATTGCGACATGGCGCTGCTGGATGTGCAGGTGGCGGCATTAGGCAACCAGAGCCAGAACTATCTAAGCACAGGCGTTTCACCTGGGCGCTATGGTAATGCGCATGCCAACATTGTGCCTTACAACTCCTTTCGTGCCAGTGATAAGGACTTCATTATTGCGTGTGGCAACGATTCTCAGTTTGCCGCGCTGTCCAGCGCTATTGGGTTGCCAGAGCTTTCTGCTGATCCTCGCTTTTCAAAAAATGAAAGTCGGGTCAGAAACAGAGATGCGATCACCCAGATTCTCTCAGAGCATTTTAAACGCGATACAGCGGAAGCGTGGGTAAAAAAAATCAGCAACGTCAGGGTGCCGGTCGGGTTAATTAACGATATTGCCGACGCACTAGCAGAGCCCCAGGTGGATGCCCGTGGCATGCTAGTCAATATCCCCCATTCTCTGAATCCTGACTTCAAGATGGTAGGCAGCCCAATTCATCTTTCCGACACGCCCGTAGAGTACAGAAGGCCAGCACCACTGCTGGGGCAAGATACTAACGATGTGCTTACCGAGTATCTTGGTCTTTCGCCAGAACAGTTATCGCAGCTGAAGAATGACGGTGTACTGGGATAACCCATGTTTTCAAGTTGCCGGATACAGCTTGGTGGGTGATCTTTGCGAGGTTCTGCCAGTGCTCTAGGTTAGGCTGTAATGTTGAACACCAATTAAATATTATTATATGGGCGTGCATAATGAACGACACGATTAAACTATTGAAATCTCATCGCTCAATCAGAAAGTTTGAAGAGCGGGAAATTCCGCCGGAGTTATTGATAGAGCTGATTCGTACTGGGCAAGCAGCAGCAACCTCAAGCCATATACAGGCATATAGCATAATACATGTCACCGATAAGCATTTACGCGACCAGTTAGTCGAGCTGACAGGTGGGCAAAAATACGTAGCGAGAAGCAGTGATTTCCTAGTTTTTTGTGCCGATATGAAGCGCCCACTTGAAGCGGCGAAAAGCACAGGAGAAAACGTCGTTAGTGGTATGACCGAGCAGCTTTTGGTTGCTACGGTAGACGTTTCACTGGTAGCACAAAACATCGCGATTGCGGCGGAGTCAGAAGGGCTAGGAATTTGCTACATAGGAGGTATACGCAATAATCCACAAGCCGTGAGTGAACTGCTAAGTTTGCCACACCATGTATACCCTGTCTTTGGTATGTGTATTGGTTATCCTGCACAATATCCGGATATTAAGCCGCGGTTACCCGTTGAGGCTATCGTTAAAAAGAACAGATACAGTGATGATTCAGAGCATGTGAATGCTTTTAATCTCACCATGCATCACTATTACCAGACCCGCAAAGGAGGAAATAAAGTTTCAGACTGGTCGCAGAGTTTAGCCCCACGTTTTAATCAAAAGCTACGTTCGCATATGCAAGAGTTTCTTATTGATAAAGGTTTTGAGATGAAGTGAGGAATAGTTTTCAAATCTAATAGACCAGCTATCGTAACTCTTTTGAGTGGACGACGGATTGGTATAAATTTATATCCAGCTGTTTATGATGAGCCGTCTAGCTGAAGTGTTTGCTACAGGCGGCTTGCTTGGCTGGTTTAACGGATGCTCGCTGTTACGAAGCCGCGCTTATCAGGTTTTAGCCTTTTCCTTCCATCAGTGCCCCCTCGTTGAAATAACCTTACTAGCACATAGCCAATATAGTATGTTGTTCAAATAGCGCTTAATTGAGCGATTTTTAGACATTATGAAGACAGATTCAGCACTCAACGGCACGTTATTAAAGGCATAGCGACTGCCAGCAATGACGTAATGCGACGAAAGGAGATGAGCAGTGGGACAACCAAAAGTAACGGTCCTGCACGGACCTAATTTAAATCTTTTAGGCGTTCGCCAACCAGACATTTACGGTTATGAGACGCTAGACGATGTTAATAACACGTTGGCTGAAACTGCTGAGAAGCAGGGCTGGAATATAAGCTGTTTTCAAAGCAATCACGAGGGCGAATTAATTGATGCCATCCATGCGGCGCGTCTTGATGGCACGCTGGCTATTATCATCAACCCGGCCGCCTATACCCATACGTCTGTCGCTATCCTGGATGCGCTGAATGCCTTTGAAGGTAAGGTCATTGAGGTGCATATCTCAAATGTTCATAAACGCGAAAGCTTTCGTCATCACTCCTATGTCTCGCAGCGGGCAGATGGGGTCATTGCCGGGCTTGGGACAGAGGGTTACCAGGCCGCTTTAAACGCCATCATAAAATCCTGCGTTTAAACGGTACGCGAAGCAGTACGAGGGCAAAAAGCAGTACAAGACCATAAAGATACCTCCTTCATGAAGAGCTGCGTGATGCCTGTGATCTAGCGCTATACCTTGGTAGTAGCTTTCGCCAAGTAGCGCGTGTGGCTGCTTGGCTGAATGGCGAGTAATTAACTGAAATTATAGAGTTTTTTCCGATGCATACAAAAGGGGAGGCTTAGCCTCCCCTTTTGTATGCATGCTCAGTGGGGTTTGACGAGTGAATATGACGAGAGTAAATTGTTCGCAATACAAAACAAAGTTCGTTATTCGAACTTGTCGAGAGTCACTACCAGGAGGAGACCTATGGCTGAGTTCATGGGCTTGCATGACGCGGTAGCGCGCTACGTCGAAGATGGCGCCACCGTTGCCATGGAAGGTTTTACGCACCTTATTCCGTTTGCCGCGGGTCACGAAGTGATCCGTCAGAAAAAGCGCGACCTGACGCTGATCCGCATGACCCCCGATATCATCTATGACCAGTTGATCGGCGCGGGCTGTGCTAAAAAAGTGATCTTCTCCTGGGGTGGTAACCCCGGCGTGGGCTCGCTGCATCGACTGCGCGATGCGGTTGAGAAAGGCTGGCCGTGCAAAATTGAGATTCTTGAGCACAGCCATGCTGCGATGGCCTGCGCCTTTGAGGCCGGGGCTGCTGGCCTGCCAATGGCTGTGCTGCGTGGCTATGTCGGTAGTGAGCTGCCGAGCGTGAATGATCAAATCAAATTTATTGAGTGCCCGTTCACCGGCGAGCGCTTAGCCGCTGTGCCCTCGGTGCGCCCGGATGTCTCGATCATTCACGCCCAGCGGGCGGATCGCCAGGGCAATGTATTGGTAGAAGGTATTGTTGGCGTGCAGAAAGAGGCGGTGTTGGCTGCTAAGCACAGCATTGTCACCGTGGAAGAGATTGTCGATGACCTGAACGCTCATCCCAATGCTTGCGTGATTCCTGGCTGGGCGATTAGTGCCGTTGCCGTGGCAGAAAAGGGCGCGTTGCCTTCGTATACCCATGGCTACTACGGTCGCAGCAACCGCTTCTATAAAGAGTGGGATGCCATTGCACGTGACCGCGATACCTTTACGCAATGGATCGATAAGAATATCTACGGTGCAGAGGAGCAAGCCTAATGAGCCAGGAATACACCTCTTCTGAAATGATGACTGTAACCGCTGCCCGTGCGTTAGAAAACGGCATGACCTGTTTTGTCGGTATTGGCCTGCCTTCTGAAGCCGCCAACTTGGCACGCCTAACCCACGCACCTGAGGTCGTGCTGATTTATGAGTCCGGCACCCTGCAAACCAAGCCTGAGATTCTGCCGCTCTCTATTGGTGACGGTGAGCTGTGCGAGTCAGCGCTGACCACGGTGGCGGTGCCAGAAATGTTCCGCTATTGGCTGCAGGGCGGCAAAGTGAGCGTGGGCTTTTTGGGCACCGCACAAATCGACCGCTTTGCTAACCTCAATACCACGCTGATTGGTGATTACAAAGCCCCCAAGGTTCGTTTGCCAGGGGGCGGCGGTGCGCCGGAAATCGCCACCAACGCTGGTGAAGTGTTTATTACCCTGAAGCACTCTAAGCGTGCCTTTGTGAAAGATGTCGATTTCGTCACCACGCTAGGCTTTGGGCGTGACGGCAAGGGGCGCGATAACGTGCCCAATATTGGCAAAGGCCCTACCCGTGTCATTACTGACCTGTGCGTGATGAAGCCCGATCCGGAGACCAAAGAGCTGGTCGTCGTCTCGCTGCACCCTGGCGTTAGCCGTGAAGACGTCATTGATGCCACCGGCTGGGATATACGCTTTGCCGAACAGTTAGAGAGCACGCCGGAACCAAATCCCAACGAGCTTAAAATATTGCGCGAACTGAAAGCACGCACCGAGCGGGCCCACGCGGGTGAATAAGGAGCTTTGTATGAGTGATGTCTATTTATGCCACCCGCGCCGCACTGCCATTGGTCGATTCGCTGGCACCTTGGCCAGCGTGCGCCCCGATGATGTTGCCGCAACGATTTTTAAAGCTGTGTTGGCACAAGCACCGGATCTCGATCTGGCCGCCATTGATGAAGTGTTTATGGGCTGTGCCAATCAGGCGGGAGAGGACAACCGCAACGTGGCGCGCATGTCGTCGCTGCTGGCGGGCATCCCGACCTCGGTACCCGGCACGACCATGAACCGCCTGTGTGGCTCGGGAATGGACGCAGTGGGCACGGCATTTCGTGCGATTAAAGCAGGCGAAATGGAGCTGGCACTAGCCGGTGGCGTGGAGTCGATGTCGCGAGCGCCCTACGTGATGGGCAAGGCCGATAGCGCCTTTGCTCGCACTCAAAAGATCGAAGACACCACCATTGGCTGGCGCTTTATCAACCCGCTGATGAAGAAAGCGTTTGGGGTGGATTCGATGCCAGAAACCGCCGAGAACGTCGCCGAGCAGTTCGCTATCTCTCGTGAAGATCAGGATGCCTTTGCCCTGCGCTCCCAGCAGAAAGCCGCTGCTGCTCAAAAAGCGGGGCGCTTTGCCCAAGAGATCACTGCCATCGAAATTCCCCGCCGTAAGCAGGAACCGCTGGTCTTTGATCAGGATGAGCATCTGCGCGAAACCTCCCTGGAGAAGTTGGCCAGTTTACCCTCGCCCTTCCGTGAAGGCGGTAGCGTTACCGCTGGCAACGCCTCGGGAGTTAACGATGGCGCTGCCGCCATGCTGGTAGCCAGCGAAGCCGCGGTTAAGCAACACGGTCTTAAACCGATGGCGAAAATCATCGGCATGGCCACCGCTGGCGTTGAGCCGCGCATCATGGGCTATGGCCCGGTACCCGCTGTGCAAAAACTGCTCAAACGTACCGGTATCACCATGGACGATATCGATGTGTTTGAGTTCAACGAAGCGTTTGCCGCCCAGGCGCTGGCCTGTATGCGCGACTTGGGCCTTAACGACGACGACCCTCGCGTCAACCCCAACGGCGGCGCGATTGCCCTGGGTCACCCGCTGGGCATGTCCGGTGCGCGGCTGTTAATGACCGCTGCTCACGAGCTGCAAAACAGCGGCAAGCGCTATGCATTGTGCACCATGTGCGTAGGCGTGGGGCAGGGTATCGCCACGCTGATTGAACGCGTTTAACGGAGGTAGCATGGCCTTTCATACTATCAATGGCCGCAGTGTGGCTTATCGCCTGCTCGGCGCAGAAGTGAACCCGCTGGTCGTACTGGCGCATCCTTTGGGTATGAGCCAGGCAGTATGGGATGACGTGATTCCCGCACTGCTGCCTCGCTATCGGGTGCTGACCTGGGATCTCCCTGGCCACGGTGCCAGCCAGGCGGTCAGCGGTGTACAAATCACCCCAGCTGACCTAGCGACGGAGGCGTTGGCGCTGGTAGAACTTGCGGGCGCGCAGCGCTTTCACTTTGCCGGTACGTCCATTGGGGGTGTGGTGGGCCAGCGGTTGATTGCTGAGCATAGCGATCGGCTGCTCTCTGCCACGTTGACCAATACCGGCGCAGTGATCGGCAATCTTGATCTCTGGAACACCCGCGCAGGGCGGGTGCGCCAAGAAGGCTTGGCAGCGATGTCTGAAGAGATCGTGCCGCGCTGGTTTGCACCACAGGCGTTTGAAGCAAGCCCTGCGCTGAAAGCGGGCTGGTGCATACAGATGGGCCGTGGCGACGATGAATCTTACGCCCAGCTGTGCGAAATGCTTGGTCGTGATACGTTCTCTGGAAAGCTTTCTGGTAAGAGCGTCTCTCATAAGGTCAGGGTACAGCTGTTTGGCGGCAGTGAAGATATGGCCACGCCGCCCGCGACGCTGGAAGCTCTGGCTGCGGAACTTGGCGGCGCACCGTTGGAGATATTTGACGGTGTGGGTCATGTGCCGTCGGTAGAGGCGCCGGTGCTGTTTGCGCAAAAACTTATGGCTGTGCTTTTAACCGCCTCGAACCACAGTGTGGCGTAAGCCTTCGGACTGGAGGCTCGCAAGTAGGTATAGGCAGAGAGAAGCACTCCTATAACCACATACCCCTCATGCCCACCAACCGCTAGAGACACACTACGATGCTCTAGCGGTTGGTGGGCATGGCGTTAGCGCTTCTATAGATTCGACGATCTGTCGCGCTCGTTAGCTATTACGCGTCACCTTGGTGTACAGAAGAGGGATGACGGCATAATGGCTTTACATGGATATCCATATAAGGAAACAGCGGCAAACCGCTAATCAGATCGTGGAGTTCAGCATTGTCACTGACGTCGAAGATGCTGACGTTGGCGTAACTGCCAGCGATCCGCCATAGGTGGCGCCATTTGCCTTGCCGTTGTAGCTCCTGAGAATAGGCTTTCTCCTTTGCTTTGATGTCAGCCACTTGCTCGGCGGGCATATCCGACGGCAGTTTTACGACCATTTCTACATGAAACAACATTGCACTTCTCCATGGGTAGTTGTGCTACAGGTATTCGCGCTACAAAGTGTTTTTTCGGTTTAAATAGGCTTGTCGCCAGCGCACGATTTTAACCTCGGCAAATAGCCCCGCCTGGTGGAATGGGTCGGACTCGATGAAGCGCTCGGCCTCCTCACGGCTATCCAAGTCGACTAGGTAGATACCGCCAGACGCCGTTTCTCCGTCATCGGAAAGCTTGGCGCCACAGGCCAGCAAGGTCACTACGTTGGCATCCAGATACTCCAGATGGGCTTGGCGTACCTCCAGGCGTAGAGCCTGATAGTCGGGCTTGTCGAAGGTTTCGATCAAAAAAGGCATGGGGCAGTCCCGTAAGTCAAAAGTCGTTAAGCGTAGAGTAAGAGCCGTTAGGCGCCGAGGTAGCCCCAGATCAGCATCGCGCTGGCGTAGATGACCCCGAGGTAGATTAGGATCAGCACCATGTAGCCCATCACATCACGTAACTTTAAGCCGGAGATGGCTAGCACCGGCAGGATCCAGAACGGCTGAACCATGTTGCTCCATTGGTCACCAATTTGGACGGCAAGCGCCGTGGCTGCCTGGGAAGCACCAAGTTCTGTGGCGGCTTGAACCATAACGGGACCTTGGACAGCCCATTGACCGCCACCGGATGGTGCCAGCAGGTTGATGATGGCGCCGCTGATGAATGACCAAATAGGTAAGGTTTGCGCACTGGATATATCAACGAAGGTATTGGCGAACGAGACTACCAGCCCTGATCCCACGAGAATTCCCATGATCCCGGCGTAGAAAGGGTACTGCACGATGATGCCAGAGACGATACGAATCCCATCCGCCAAGGCGGCTAGGTAGTTGGCAGGTGAGGCAAATAGCAATATCCCCAAAAACAAGAAGGCGAAATTGACGGTATTGAGGTTCAGCGAACCGCCATCGAATGCATACAGCGCAATATACAGCATGCCTAGCGCGCCAATGCCAATGCCCACCGCTTTGCTGCGATTCAAGCGTTCGGCGATGGTGGCTTTTTTGTCGTTGGAAAGCGGAGCGACAGAGGGCTTGGCTACCGTGGTTGGATCAATTTCGACGATATCGTTGGCTTGCTTGGGGTGCAGCCAGGCATTGAAGAACGGAAGAGTGAGAAGAATAAGGGCGCTGGTGATCAAAAGAATGGGCGAGAAAATTGTTTCGCTCAGTGGGATTAATCCAATCGTATCCTGAAGAAAGTGTCCTTCGGTGGCGATCAGTAGCGGCACGCTGCCAGACAGGCCGATACCATAAAGAGCAAAGCCAGAATACGCCGCAGCGATCACTAATGGGTAATGTAAGCCCTTTACGTTAAGCGCCAATTTCTGGGCGACTATACCGCCGATGACCAAGCCGAAGCCCCAATTGAGCCAGCTACCGATACCTCCCACCAGAGTGGCAACAACAATCGCGACGAAGGGCGTTGTAACGCGTGCTGCGACGCGGTTGAGTACGCCGTCAACTAAGGGCGTTTTGGCCAGGATGTAGCCCGCTAGGAGGATGACCGTCATTTGCATGCTGAAGGCCAGCAAGTCCCAGAAACCATCGCCCCAATAACGCACTGCATTCAAGGGACTGGTGCCCTGCATTAGCACTGCCAGGAGCATTGTGAGCATGGTTAGAAGGATAGCGATGACGAGAGGATCGGGCATATAGCGGTTAACGAGCCGGGTGAAGAAATTTGCCAGCGCATTCATAGGGAGCCCTCTTATTGTCGGCGTGTCTGTCATTGGCTATTATGTACGCATAGCGTACATAAGTTCGTTTTTCGTGAGTGATCTTTGACCTAAGACCAACTTTATTCAATGCGACATTTGTCTAGCACTTGTATGGTCTCAAGCTAGGCGAAGGAGGAAATACTGATGCAGGACGGTTCATTGCAAGCTGCTGTGGTAGGTGCGGGAACCATGGGCACTACGCTGGCCAAGTTAATGGCGACGCATGGTGTCAAGGTCACTGTGGTTGATACTAACCCGAAGGTATTGGAAGCCAGTCGCTTGAGTGTGGGGGAGAGTGCCGAGATCATTCGCTTTACCACGGATTTGCAGGCGGCGAAGAGTGCTGATTTTGTCATCGAGAGCGTGACAGAAAACGTCGCGATTAAGCGAAAAGTCGTGGCGCAAATCGAGTCTGAAGTGGCCGATACTTGTATCATCGTGACCAATACATCGGGCATTCCGATTGATGACATCGGAAGTGCCATGCGAGTGCCGCAACGGTTCCTGGGGACGCACTTCTTCAACCCGGCGGATATCATACCCGCCGTGGAAGTGGTGCCAGGCAGCCATACCGAGGCGGCGGTAGTGGAAAAGGTGTGCGGTTGGCTAAAGCGTTGGGGAAAACGCCCCGCGGTACTGAATACCTGTGTACCTGGCTTTGTCGCTAACCGGATCCAGCATGCGGTGATGCGTGAATGCCTTTCCCTGTTGGAAAAAGGGGTAGTGGAGGCCGAAGCGCTGGATGATATCGTGCAGTACTCCATTGGCGTGCGTATGGCGTTGAATGGCCCCTTATGTCAGCGCGACCTTAACGGGTTGGACACCCACCTGAATATCGCCCATTACCTCTATGCGGATCTCGAAGCACGTCAGCAACCTGCCGCTCTGCTTGAAGAGTACGTTGCCCAGGGTCGCCTAGGTGCCAAGGCTGGACGAGGTTTCTACCAGTGGAGTGATGAGACGCGGACTCAGCACCAGGCCCGGGAGCGGGAAAACCTGCAACGTATCATTGAAATCGCGACCCAACATGCCGGTGGAGACAAGCCATGAATCAGCCTCGCTGGAAGAAACGTCCTGAAGGTAGCAATTGGGGCGAGTTTGGCCCTGACGATCAACTGGGGCGAGTCAATCTGATCAATACCGAACAGGTGCTCAAAGGTGTTAAGGAAGTCCACGAAGGGGTGACATTCTGCTTGTCGTTACCTCTGGATATCCCCGGTGGAAAGGTATTGAATCCCCGTCGCTCGCCTCCGAAGCTAACGCCGACAGCCTTGGGTGATGACCAGTACATCAACTTCCCTCTGGCGACTCATAGCCCCGCGCTGCATGACGTTATCAGTGATGATCAAGTTCAGCTATCGTTGCAGTACTCTACGCAGTGGGACTCCCTGGCTCATGTGGGCGCTTTGTTCGATGGCGATGGAGATGGCACGCCGGAACGCCGCTACTACAACGGCTACCTGGCCGAGCAGGATGTGCTCGACCTGAGCGGAGAGTCGGCCCAATGGCACGACTCCTATGCTAGACGCTTGGGAATCGAGACACTGGCGGCACATGGCATGCAGGGGCGAGCCGTATTGGTCGATTTGGTGAGAGTTTTCGGTGTAGGAAGAACGCTGGTAGGGCATCTGGAGTTGATGGATGCGCTGAAACAGCTAAACGTGGTGGTGGAGCGCGGCGATATGCTGGTATTGCGCACAGGGTTCGCCGAGGCGTTGTTGGATATGCAGGGTACGCCGCAGCCAGAGGTGCTGAAAAACACCGGGGCAGTGCTTGATGGCAGTGATTCAGCCTTGCTGGAGTGGATCACTGACAGCGGCATTGCGGCGATCTGTGCGGATAATTATGCGGTAGAAAACTTGGATCGTGAGTTGGCGCCAAGCTGTTGCTCTAAACTTCCATTGCATCACCACTGCCTGTTCAAACTCGGATTGCCGCTGGCCGAGTTATGGTATCTGAAAGATTTAGCGGAATGGTTGCATAGCCGCCAGCGCAACCGGTTCTTGCTGACGGCGCCACCGCTTCGGCTGCCAGGCGCCATTGGCTCGCCGGTGACGCCTGTGGCAACCGTATAGTGATAAGTTTGCCACGGCGCCGGAGAGCGTTAGAGATACCTTCGACAATGGGAGTGCTTACGCCTGGGTGATAAGCTCTTAGGTCTGATCAACTCGACCGTTAAGGCAAACTCACAGTGAGCAGAAAGATTTGGCTGTATGCGCTGGTTCTGGCCTCTTTAATCGTGCTGAGCCTTTTAGGGTTATGGTGGTTATGGCATTGGCAATACAGCCACGCCGAAGCGGATGCCCAGCGTCACGCGAATACGCGTCTAGCGCTCTACACCAGCAGTCTGCAAGGTGCGCTTGAGCGCTTTACCTACCTGCCTGACTTACTGGCCCAGCAGCCTTTAGTCCAGGCTGCCCTGCGCGAACCTAGTGAGCTATTGCTGTCGCCTGTTAATCAGCACTTGGCAGAGGTCGCTGAGCGTTCCGGCGCTGACGCCATCTTTCTGATGAATGAGCAAGGCGTCACCCTGGCCAGCAGCAACTATGCACTCGAGCAAAGTTTCATTGGCCACGATTATCACTTTCGCCCCTATTTTTACGATGCCATGCAGAGCGGTAGCGGTGAATTCTTTGCGATTGGTGATACAACTGGACAGCCGGGTTATTTCACCTCTTATGTCGTTACGCTTGGCGACGACACTGCCTCTGCGGGTGTCTTGGTGGTTAAGGTCTCACTGGAAGCGCTTCAAGAGGATTGGCGTCGAGCACAAGAGCACGTCATTTTGTCGGACGCCAATGGCGTTGTGATACTTTCTAGCCGCGAGCAGTGGCGGTTTCAGCACATAGATGGGCTTTCTGATGATGCTTTGGCGCAGATTAGCGCCCAACGTCAATTTCTCGATAAACCGCTTTCCCCACTCGGCCAGCGCCTGCATGACGATACGCTGGTAATAGGTAACCAAGCACAAGGAGGAGGCGAGCGTTTTCTGGTCGCTTCCCTGCCGCTTGCGACACTGGGTTGGTCGATGCATTATCTCAGCCCGGTGCGGCCACTTTATATCAGTGCTCGCAATGTACTTCTGGCGGGCTTAGTCACGCTTGCCGCTCTTTTGCTGTTTGGCTTGTGGTTGCGTGAACGCCAAAAACGCCAACACATGCGCGATGCTCAGGCGAAAATCATCCAGCAAACCAATATTCGCTTGGAAGAGCGTGTCCAGGAACGCACCCAGGCCTTAGAGGACGCGCAAGCTGAACTGGTCCAAGCGGGTAAGTTGGCCGCCTTGGGGACCATGGCGGCAGGCATTGCCCATGAGCTTAATCAACCTCTTTCAGGCATCCGTACTTATGCTGCTAACGGTGAGCGGTTGTTGGCGCTTGGTCGTCAGGAAATGGCCGGCGACAACTTCCAACGTATTCAGGTATTAAGCAAACGCCTCGCCCGGCTAATCGAGCAGCTAAAGCTGTTTGCTCGCAAGGGCGAGAGCCGGGAGAGGGTGGATCTTCCGGCCAGCCTGAACTTCGTACTAGAGCTACTCGAGGAGCGTTTTCAGCAGCAAAAAGTGCGCTTGGAGCGTGACGGCGATTGGCCGCAGTCACTCTGGGTACGTGGTGATGACGTTCGCCTTGAGCAGTTGCTCACCAACCTGCTGCGTAATGCGCTGGATGCGTTGAACGACATAGCCAATGGGGTCATTTGTCTGCATGTTGAGATCACTGCGGAGCAAGTGCGGTTGACGATCTATGACAATGGCCCAGGCTTGCCCCAAGAAGTGATCGAGCAGATGTTCGACCCATTCTTTACGACTAAACCGGTTGGGGAAGGCTTAGGGCTGGGGCTGTTTATTAGTTACGGTATTGCTCAGGATCTTGGCGGTAAACTCAGCGCTGGTAATCACCCCGCTGGGGGCGCTTGGTTTCGTCTGACACTACCGCATGCTGAGGAGACACCTTCATGACGCAAGCATCTTCTAGCACCTTAGCTCGACTATCGGCGGCTTCTCTGCCTGTCTGGCTTGTGGACGATGAAGCCGATGTGCGTGACTCTCTTAGCCAATGGTTGGAGGTGTCGGGACTAGAGGTTCGCACGTTTTCACGCGCCGGTAAGGTGCTGAATGCACTTCAAAACGGCCAGCCGTGCGGTGTCGTCGTCAGTGATATCAAGATGCCCGAGATGGATGGCTTGGCCTTGTTTGCCGCCGTGCAAGCACTCGATACGCCGCCTCCGGTGATTCTGATCACGGGCCACGGCGATGTCCCCATGGCGGTTACGGCGATTCAGCAGGGGGCTTGGGACTTTGTGCAAAAGCCCTTCGATCCTGAACGCCTTGAAGAGTGTGTACGAAGAGCACTAGAGCATCGGGCCCTGGCGCTGGAAAACCTACAGTTACAGCAGGCGTTACGACATAACTATTTAAGCACGCGCCTGCTCGGCGACTCTGCGCTGATGCAGCTACTAAGGCGCCAAGTGGAAAACTTAGCTGCTAGCCGCGCCAACGTGGTTATCAATGGTGAAACGGGCAGCGGCAAGGAAGTCGTGGCTCGTGCCTTGCACGACTTTGGCAGCGGTAGCCAAGGCGCTTTTGTGGCGTTGAACTGTGGCGCCATGAACAGTGAATTAATTGAATCAGAGCTATTCGGGCATGAAAAAGGCGCCTTTACCGGGGCAGGAGAGCGGCGTATAGGCCTGCTGGAAACCGCTAGCCACGGCACCCTCTTTTTGGATGAAATAGAGTCACTGCCACTGTCTGCCCAGGTTAAGCTGTTACGCGCACTGCAGGAAGGTGAAATTACCCGGCTAGGCAGCAACCAGGTTATCCACCTCCATCTTCGGGTCGTGGCGGCCAGTAAAGAGAACTTGCTGGAAATGGTCTCGCAAGGAGATTTTCGCGAGGATCTTTATTATCGCTTGGCGATTGCCGAGCTGGCGATTCCCCCCTTGCGTGAGCGCCGCGAAGATATTCCCTTGCTGTTTCGTCACTTCTGCCATCAAGCCGCTGATGTTCACGAAAGGCCGCTACGCGAACCCACCACAGAACTGCTGACTGCCCTCGGTAATCATCGGTGGCCTGGAAACCTCCGCGAACTACGCAATATTGCCACGCGCTTTATTCTTGGGCTGGATCTGCCCTGGCAGCGCTCGTCTATGCCGTCACACCAAGCGTCTGCACTCTCTGTGCGTATGGAAGTATTTGAGGCTACCGTCTTGAAAGAAGCGCTACAGCGCCATAATGGCAATATTCAAGCGGTACTCGACGAACTCGATCTGCCTCGCCGTACACTCAATCAGAAGATGCAGCGTCACCAGTTACGCCGCGAAGACTTTCTCGCGACCTAAACGGTTGATTCAAGAGTTAATGCGCTAGAGGTATCATCGGCCATTTTTTGCCGATGAGGGCGAAAACCATCGGCAAAAAATGGCCGATGGTTGCTCAGGCGTCTTCGCCTTTTGTCGTAGAAGTAAAATTATAATGTATTGATTTTTATATCTTTGTTTAAAGTTGGCTAGCTTCTCGCTCTATTGGGGAAGGAGTAGTGATTACTCCAACAATTCCAATAAGCTGGGAGCAACACCATGCTGAAACGCCAATTTCTTAAAACCGCTCTTTGTCTCGCTACCGCCGCTGCATTCGGCGTCAGTGCCTCCGCTGTGACCGCCCAGGAACCTACCGAGGGCGGACAATACATCATGGGCACTGCCACCACCGGTGGCACGTTCTATCCAGTAGGCGTCGCGCTTTCTACACTGATACGTGTCAAGCTCGAGCCTACCTACGGCATCTCCGTTTCTGCCATTAGCTCGGCGGGTTCAGCGGAAAACTTGCGCTTGATGGATGACGACCAGGCTCAATTCGGCATTCTGCAAGCGCTCTACGGCGCTTGGGCATGGTCCGGTGAGGGGCCAGTGCCCAAAGCCTATGACAACGTACGATCAGTTTCTATGCTGTGGCAGAACGTCGAACACTTTGTGATGCGTGATGCACTGGTCGATACTGGCACCATTGATGACTTGGCCCAGCTCTACGGGCGCGGTTTCTCCATTGGGGCGCGTAATTCCGGTACCGAAGGCTCTGGTCGGCAAATTCTTGCCGGTCTGGAGATTGATCCGGAGCAGATGGATATTGCCTACCTGGGCTACAGTGCCAGCGCTGACTCCATGCAGAACGGCAATATCGATGGTATGAACATACCGGCAGGCGTTCCGGCCTCTGCCGTGACCAGCGCCTATGCCAATATGGGCGATGACATTACCACGCTGAACGTGACCGCTGAGCAACTTGAGCGGATTAACAGCCAGTACCCAGTGTGGAGTGCTTTCGAAATTCCCGCCGACACTTACCCTGGTCAGGAAGCCCCGATCAATACCATTTCCCAGCCCAATATTTTGGTGGTTAACGCCGATGTTCCTGAGGAACATGTGTACCAGATCACCAAAGCCATGTTCGAGAACCTGCCGTTTCTAAACAACATTCACCCGGCGACGCGTGATATGGCTCTGGAAAAAGCGCTCGACGGTCTGCCGATACCACTGCATGCCGGTGCCGCGCGCTATTTCCGTGAACAAGGCATTGAAATTCCCGAGCATCTTCTCGAAGGCTGAAGGCCTATCACCCTGCATCTGCCTGGCATAAGCCGGGCGGATGGCCTCCCTATGCCTGACTTAGTTCCATGAGGTACACCATGAGTCATTCGACACCTGATACGGTGCGCGATGAATCCGCAAACAGCGCTTCAGAGCGCCTTGAGCACCCCTGGCTTGGGCGGATTCTGAGCTTGCTCGCCATCGTCGTTGCTTTCTCACATATCTATTTCAATACCCTGGGCACTGTCTCAGAAATTTGGGTTAGTGCATTACACTTCGGTATGTTCGGCCTGTTGTGCGCGCTTTCCGTGCCGATGTTCAAAGCGCGCTCGGCTAGCGGTCAGCGCCTATTACTCGCTGTTGATGTGTGTCTTGGGCTAGCCGCCCTAGGCTGTGCGTTCTATTTAATCGGTTTTGAGGATGCACTTTATGCCCGTGGGGTACGCTTTTCCCTGGCTGACTGGATCGTGTCGATTACCGCTTTGGCGTTGGTGCTAGAGTTTGCCCGCCGGACTACCGGCTGGTTTATTCCGCTGCTATGTATCATTGCACTGACATACGTTGCTTGGTGGGGGCGCTATGTCGGAGGGGTGTTCAATTTCCCCGGGCTGAACTGGGAAACCGTGCTGTTTCGCAGCTTCCTCGGCGGTGACGGCATGCTGGGCTCGATTGCCCGGATTTCCTGGTCTTATGTTTTCATGTTCATTCTCTTTGGTGCCTTCCTGGTACGTTCGGGGGCTGGGGAGTTCATCATTGAGCTGGCACGTTGTGCCGCGGGTCGCTTTGTTGGTGGCCCGGGGTTTGTAGCGGTATTCGCTTCAGGGCTTATGGGGTCGGTGTCTGGCTCCAGCGTAGCCAATACGGTCTCTACCGGTGTGATCACGATTCCCTTAATGCGTAAAGCGGGCTTTCCGCCGCGTTTTGCGGCCGGCGTTGAAGCTGCTGCTTCAACCGGAGGCCAGCTTATGCCTCCCGTTATGGGGGCGGGGGCTTTTATCATGGCCTCTTACACCCAGGTGTCATACCTCACCATCATCGGGGTCGCTGCACTTCCTGCGCTGCTGTACTTTCTCTCGGTGGCTATGTTCGTGCGTATCGAAGCCAAGCGTAGCGGTACTCATCAGGTAGAAATGGAGCAAGCTCCAAAGCTGATTGATGTTTTGAAAGGTGGTTGGCACTATCTGTTGCCGCTCGTGGTGCTGGTCGTCGCCCTTATCAATGGCTTCACCCCCACTTACGCTGCCGGTATCGCTATCGTGTCGGTGGTCGTTGCTTCCTGGCTATCACGTTCACCCATGAAGCTTCAGGCAATTATCGACGCTTTGGTACTGGGCACCCGCAACATGGTTTCCACCGCCATCCTGCTGCTGACAGTTGGCTTGATCGTCAACGTGGTGTCGACGACCGGCATTGGTAACATCTTTTCGTTGATGATCTCCGATTGGGCGGGCGGCAGTCTGTTGGTCACCATTGTGTTGATCGCGCTGGCCTCTCTGGTACTGGGAATGGGGTTGCCGGTGACGGCCGCTTATATCGTATTGGGCACACTATCGGCACCGGCGTTGTATGGTCTGATGGCACAAAGCCAGCTGTTAGAACTTATTATGGCCGGTGATTTGCCCGAGCAGGCACGAACGATCTTTATGCTTGCCACGCCAGATGCTTTAGAAGCGCTGAATGCCCCGATGGACGCTGCCAGTGCTCAACAACTACTGGCCTTGGTACCGGACGATTTCCGTTCACAACTTTACGAACAAGCGCTTTCGCCGCACACGATATCAATGATGTTAGTGGCAGCGCACATGGTGATTTTCTGGCTATCTCAGGACTCCAACGTGACTCCGCCGGTATGCCTTACCGCCTTCGCTGCGGCGGCGATTGCCAAAACGCCGCCTATGCGTACCGGTTTTACCGCTTGGAAAATCGCCAAGGGCCTCTACATCATTCCCTTGCTGTTTGTGTGGTCGCCAATGATCACCGGTACGCCGACCGAAATGTTGGTGGTGTTTGCCTTCGCGTTGTTCGGTATTTACGCCATTATCGCAGGACTGGAAGGCTATCTGGAAAGCGAGTTGCCCTGGTGGCTGCGCCTAGCCATGTTCCCGATTGGCGCCTTAATGCTGTGGCCCCATGGAAACTTACTGCTGGACTTCGTGGGCTTGGCACTGTTTTTAATAACGCTGGTGTGGAGTGCCAGACGTGACCGCCAGATGGCTCATACAATGGCCTGATATTAGGCGAGCTCTTATCAATAGCGCTCAAATAAATGCCGCCATCTTTTGATGGCGGCATTTCAATGTAACGTCTTAATCAAGGTGGGTGATGGGTTGTCGGTCGGGGTCAATATGCCAAGGTAAGCCGAGGCGTGTATTACGCTCTAACTCAGCAATGACCTGCGCGCCCAGCAGCAAAATGATGGCACCGACTTCCAGGCTGAGCAGCACAATCACCAGCGTTGCTAAGGACCCGTAAACAGCGTTGACGAACGAAAGGTGAGTGAAATAGTAGACCAGCAGCAGCCGCACGCCCTCCCACAGCAGTGCCGCGACGAAGCCGCCGATGATCGCTCGGCGTAACGCGATACGCACTACCGGCAGCACCTTGTAGATAGCGCTAAACAATAAGAAAACCCCAGCAAAACTGAATAAGTTCAGGACTGGTTCGGAAAACCCTGCAAACGGCAGTTGCCGCTCAAAAAGCGCCATCATCAGCGTATTGAGCGAGCTGGCCAGGGTGACGACCAGTGTTAAAGCCAGTAATCCCGCTCCGAGCACCAGCATAAAAGCGTAAGGCAACGTCACGGAAACCCACACACTGCGCTTGATGTGGGGGCTTTCCGGCGTATGGAAGATAATCGCCAGAGCATCTTCAAGCATGCGAAAGGCGAAGGAGCTGAAGAGCAGTAGAATAGGTAAGCTAAGAATGCCGATGACGTCGCGAGACTCCAGCAGGCTGCGGACAGCATCCATCAATACTTCGGCATGGGCCGGTGCTAGGTGGCGCGCTTGTACAGCAAGAACGCTGAGTAAATGTTGTTGATCCACCACTTGGGTCAATAGCACAACCAATACTGCAAATAGCGGCACGATAGAGAGCAGAATATTGTAGCCCACCCCACCGGCAAGCAGGATGCCGCGGTTCTTCAAGAAGTGACACACGACACGCCAGGCAAAATGAGCCAGCCGTGGCAGTAGTAGAAGTAAGGCATTGAGTGCTGTTTGGTTACGCCCCATCGTTTGCCATCCTCCTTGTGTGCCAACACTATGCCTTGGCGGTGTGACTGTTCAGCGACAGCAGGCACCAGTGAATAGACTGACGCACCGACCGGCAAAATGATAGGCAATGATCCGGGTTGCCCGACAGAAGCAGTTGCCGCATATCTGATTTATCGCATGAAAATGGTTGTGTCTCATCTAGTGAGATGAACTTGCGAATTTGTCTTGCTATGTTCTAGCGCATCTAGACAAACAACGATAACCATAATGCCGGTAAATGAAAACATCACCTCATCAGGCCCCGCTACGCTCGTTCATGCTATGCAGATACTGCAAGTTACCGCACGGGGCGGACATCGCGGTGCGAGTGTTGACGACTATCTGAATGAATTGAGCTTCAGTCGTCCTACGCTCTATCGGTTGTTAAAAGGTCTCAAGCAGCAAGGGTTTTTACGCTCTTCTCCTATTCGGGGGCGTTACCTGCTGGGTTATGAGCTGCTGGTGCTTGGTGCCCAGGCGGGCAATGGCGCTGGGTTGCGAGACTTGGCTCGACCGAGGTTGCTGGCGTTGGCACAACGCTGGGGAGACAGTTTCTATCTGTTCGCCCGCGATGGTATCTACGCGGTCTGCCTTGAAGTGCAGAACGGTGCTTATCCGGTGGGCAGTTTCGTTAGGGCGACGGGAGGGCGCTTACCGCTGGGTGTCGGCCAAGCGTCGATTGCTTTGCTCGCGTATCTCGGCGCGGAGGAGCGAAGCGAGATTCTCGACCACAACGCGACACGCTTGCGGGATGATTACGCGATTGCCACCGCCGATGTCGACGCCGAGATTAATCATCTACTAACACATGGCTACGCCCGTGGCGTGGAAGGCTCTCTGCTCCCCGAATACTGCGGCTTAGCCATTCCTATCCTCGACCATAGTGGTCACCCCTTGGGGGCCATGAGCTGCTCAATGCTCAAGTCTCGTATGACAGCGGCCCATCAACAGGAGGTGCTCCAGGGCATGCAAGAAGAAGTCGCCGCTATGGTTAACCAGGCCCACGGCCTACTGTATTTGGATTAAATCGTCATGCCACAACCCACGCATCCATCCCACCAGCGCCTGTGCGGCTGGAACGCCTGGCTCCCAGAGCGCCAGCCGAGCCCCGCCTTGCGTGGCCAAGCTGAGGCGGATGTCGTCATCATCGGGGCCGGTTACACCGGCTTCGCGGCAGCTACGGCCTGGCAGCAGGCGCGGCCTGAAGACCGCATCAAAATTCTTGAGGCCGACCAAGTAGGTGAAGGTAGCCCAGGGCGTAACTCTGGTTTCATGCTGGAAATCGCTTTAGCCAATGATGCTCGTCCCGAAGAACTTGAGCGCATGGGGACACTGAACGCGTTAAGCCGACAAACCATGGCGCTACTGCGCGAGCGGGTCGAACGGCTGGGAATTGACTGCCAACTTGAACGTAGCGGCACTTATCGCGCTGCCCGCAGTGCGATAGGCCAGCGCGCCTTGACCCAGTATGAAGCTTTTCTTAACGCTGCAGGCCTTTCTTACCAGACCTTGGGCGCTAGCCAACTGGCTGAGCGAATTGGCACGCGCTACTACACACAGGGTATTTATTCACCAGACTGTTATCTGGTGCAGCCTGCAGCATTGATTGTTGGTTTAGCGGATTCATTAGAAGCCGGAATCGAACTGCATGAGCACTCGCCCGCGACTCAAATCAAGCCTGATGGCAAAAAGTGGCGTGTCACCACACCCGAAGGCGAAGTAACGGCTGGGCAGGTAATCCTCGCCAATAACGCGTTTTCTAGAGCCTTGGGTGCAGACCCTTCGCGGCTAACCGCTATTTATACCTATGCCGCGATTACCGAACCCTTACCTGAGCCTGAACGACAACGCATTGCTGCGACGACCTGGGGGCTGTTACCCGCGCATCGTCTGGGTTGTACGCTGCGCACCACCGCCGATGGGCGCTTGATGATTCGTTCGCGTTACAGCTATGAGCGCGAAGCCGATAACGCCCGTATTGAGGCTGAACTGAAAGCGAGCCTTGAGGCGCGCTATCCCGAACTCACCCCAGTGCGCTTCGATAAGGTTTGGGGAGGGACCACCGGGCTGACCTATAACGGCGCGCCACTGTGGGGGGAGATCCAGCCCGGTTTGTATGTGTCAGCGGGGTGCAATGGCGGCGGTATCGTCAAGGGTACCTTCCTTGGTGATGCCTTGGCACGCCATGCCATGGGGCAGCCGGTCGAAAATATTGCGTCGTTATTCGGCAAGGCAAGTTGGATGCCACCCGATCCCCTGCGTCGGTTGGGTTTCTACCTGACCAGTGAAATGGAGCGCCGTAAGGCAAAGCAAGAAACTTGATCCCCACTCACCATTATAAAAAGAGAGATGACAATGGATCCTCAAGATCATATTGGGCTGCTGTCCATCATGCCGGCGGCGTTGGCTATTGTGCTGGCATTTATTACCCGCAACACCGTTTTCTCGCTGGCAGTCGCCTGTTTCGTTGGGGTAATTACCCTGGGCAATGGCTTGATGGGCTTTCCCACGCTGTTAAAGGAAACCCTGGGCACCACCAGTTTCTCCTGGATACTGCTGTTGGAGCTTTTCATTGGCACAGTGATCGCGTTCTTCCAACGCACAGGGGCGATTCAGAACTTTACCGCCTGGGTGGAACGCCGTGCTTTGTCACGGGTACGGGTTCAGTTGATTGCCTGGGTGATGGGCATGTTCGTTTTCTTCAGCGACTATTTCAGTCCCTTGTTTGTCGGTAGCACCATGCGCGGCCTGACGGATCGCTATCGGGTATCGCGGGAAAAGCTGGCGTATATCGCGGACTCCACTTCCGCCCCGGTGAGTGTGATGGTTCCGATTACCGGCTGGGCGGTGTTTATTTCTGGCTTGCTGATTGGCATGGGACCCATCGAAAATGCTGCTCAGGCGATGGGCGTGTTTCTACATGCGGTTCCCTTTAACCTCTATGCATGGCTCTCGGTGCTGGTCGTGGGGCTGGTCATTGTCGGTGTTATTCCACTGTTTGGACCGATGCGTGAAGCCGAGCGTCGCGCTCAGGAAGAGGGCAAAGTACTGCGTGATGGGGCTGAGCCGCTGGTGGGCGAGGAGCTGACAGAAATTCCGCCTTATGACGGTGCGCGTACCAACCTATTCTGGAATTTTTTCGCCCCGGTGCTGGTGGTGATCAGCGTTGCTGTCGGCACCTTTATCGTGATGGACTCGGCCAAGACCATGGAAGCATTTCTGGCGGCTTCTGTGTTTCTCGGTATCGTTATGCGCCTTCAGGGCATTCCCTTCAACGACATTATGAAAACCTCGATGGCCGGGATGAAGGGAGTAATGCCAGCCATTATTATTCTGGCGTTAGCTTATTCGCTGAATCAGCTTTCCAAAGACATGGGCACGGCCAGCTATATCGTTGAAGCCACCGGTGGCTGGCTGACACCGGCATTACTACCAGCGATGACATTTCTGATCGCTGCCGTTATCGCCTTCTCAACCGGCACCTCTTGGGGCACCTTCGCTATCATGATGCCGCTGGCTGTGCCGCTGGCATTCAACTTCAGCAGCGATATGCTGACACCGTTGGTGTATGCCACAGTGGCGGCGGTAGCGGGGGGCGGGGTGTTTGGCGATCACTGCTCGCCGTTGTCGGATACCTCGGTGCTTGCCTCCACAGGGGCTGCTTCTGACCATATCGACCATATCAAGACGCAAATTCCCTTTGCGCTTGCCGTTGCGACACTCTCCTTGGCTGCTTACCTGTTGCTCGGCCTCACGCTGTAAGCGATAAGCCCTGCGGTAGGCCGCCTGAGGCCATTATCGCAGGGCTTAAATAGGGAGCTGAGATGGCTAGATTAGCCAATGCAAACATTGCCTTGCGGGTCTTCAAACACCGGTATTGCGTCAAGGTTATCAAAAGCACCTGCTAAGCAGTTGCCTGTTTTAATATCGAATGCTGCGCCATGGGCACTGCATAGTAAGCGGTGCCCATCTGACGAAATGATGCTGTCCGACCGGTAATTTAATGGTAAGTATTGGTGGGGGCAGGCATTAACGTAGCAATAAATGACACCATTTATGCGCGTTACAATCATCGGGAAAGGTGTGTCGTTACTAATAACTTCTTGGCCGCAGAAATTGAGTGCAACACCTGAGCATTTCGCTAAGGTGTTGTCCCATGTCTTACCTCGAACTCAGCATTGAAGAACGTGCCAGCATCCAAGTGGGTCAAGCCCAAGGGATGAGCCTTCGGCATATTGCCCAGCTCTTAGGGCGAGCTCCTTCAACCATCTCTCGTGAAATACGCCGTAACCAAATAGCCCAGAACGGTTACTGTGCCCGGCACGCTCAACGTCAGCGAGAAAAACGTCGAGCTGCCTGTCGCCCGACACAGAAGCTTGTGCCGGGCACGGAGCGTTTTGACCTCATCGTTTATATGTTGCGACAACGTTTGTCTCCTGAACAAATTAGCGGCAAGCTCAAAATGATGAAACTACCTGATTTGCGCGATGCCTACGTCTGCCGAGAAACCATCTACACGGCCATTTATGCCTTGCCTGTTGGCCACCTTCGCAAGGAACTGATTCACTGCTTGCGACAAGGTAAAACCACACGCAAGCCTCGCCGTGGCGAAGTGGATCGACGTGGACAGATCCCTGACATGGTCAGCATTCACTTACGTCCGCCCGAGGTCAGTAAGCGTGAAATGCCCGGCCACTGGGAGGGCGATCTGATAAAAGGTAAGAATAACGCGTCTGCGGTAGGCACCTTGGTAGAACTTAGTAGTGGCTATCTGATACTCGCAAAAATGGATGACGCCACCGCCACATCCGCCGTCGCAGGCTTTAGTGCTGCCCTGAACCGAATGCCGACCACCGCTCGAAAAAGCATGACTTATGATCAGGGGCGTGAAATGGCACACCATGCAAAAATTACTCAAGAAACCGGTGTTGCGATTTACTTTTGCGATCCCCATAGCCCCTGGCAGCGGGGGCCAATGAGAATATCAATGGCCTAATCCGTCAATATTTACCGAAAGGAACGGATCTTTCAGTGCATAGCCAGGAAGAGCTAGACGCCATTGCCTTTGAGCTAAATATGCGACCTCGAAAACGCTTTGGGTTTAAATGTCCGATAGAAGTGATGAGCGAGCTGATGACCAAGTACCATGAAAGCCCATCAACCATCCAGTGAGTGTGTTGCACTCAGAGTCTGCATCCGCC
>Ga0208014_1000189_pt1 | contig 35423 bp, 33 predicted proteins | sample 25_taG_FD_184099 | JGI IMG/M metagenome (GOLD analysis project Ga0208014, IMG submission 184099) | Marine viral communities from Cariaco Basin, Caribbean Sea - 25_WHOI_OMZ (SPAdes) (version 2) | ecosystem: Environmental > Aquatic > Marine > Oceanic | place: Caribbean Sea: Cariaco Basin...
GTATCCGACGAGGTTTTAAAATTGTAGTGCGGTTTTAATTCCTCTTTCAGCTCTTTGTAATTGTAAATTTCCCCGTTAAAACTCAAATAATATCTACCGGAATTATCAGTAAAAGGTTCATTGGCATCGGGGGAAAGATCAATAATGGAAAGCCGGTTGTGGCCTATGGCTGCAAAACCGGGATCGAAGTATGTGCCGGTGTGATCAGGGCCACGGTGATGTTGTGCCTGCAGCATTTTTTGAAGTTCTGCTTCAGAAGGGTTTGGGCCAATGATTCCTGCAATTCCGCACATTTTTTATTGTATAATATATATTGAATATTGTGTAGTGATTCAAATCTATGGTAAAGCACCAAATTTCAAGTACCAAATTTCAATTTTGTATTGTATTTAGTATAACAACAAGAAATATACAGAACCGTTTTTGGTTTTGCTCCTCACTCTAAAGGGAACCCAAAAACGGGTTCAGAAAATTCAGAACAATAAACTAAAAACAACTAACCAATAGTAAACGCTAAACAGTCTACGGAAAAATCTGATAATTGTTTATTGTTCCCTGATCATTGTCAAAAGCTTCCCGGCTTTCTCCCAATCCGCAGGCGTATCAATATTCACATGCGGATCTCCGGTAGTGTCAATGAAACCTATCTTATTTCCGTAAAGGGAATTTTGTTTCTGAAGAACCTCTGTTTTTGTTATATAAATTGCACCATCGCGATGATAGGCCTTAGGAAGGTCCTGCCTTCGGGAAATAATCTCTTTCTCTCCGGTAGCAATTGCTAATTGTCCATTGTTTTGTTCAAAGATCCAGTGCGGATTGAATTCTGCAGGCACTTCCCGAACAGAGATCAGGGAATCGAATTTCCCTTTAGAAAATTGCTCTATGGCTGCATCTATCAATCCATTTCTACGAAAGGGAGAAGTCACCTGCAGCAGGCAAACTGCATCAAAATTTTGCCCTTTTTGAGCAAAATAATTCAGCGCATGCTTTACCACATCCAAGGTTGGAGTATCGTCTGCCGCAAGTGCTGTAGGTCTTCGAAAAGGAACTTCGAGGCCTATTTCTTCAGCAACTGCAATGATCTTAGGATCATCGGAGCTCAGGATCACCTTAGACAGCAATTCTGAATTCTTAGCTGACACAAAAGTGTATTGCAGCAAGGGTTTGCCTTCAAGAATTTTGATGTTCTTGCCAGGAATTCCTTTACTGCCGCCGCGGGCGGGAATGAGTCCAAGGATTTTCATTATACTGTTTTCTGTTTTCGGTTTTTTTGTTCTCTGTTTTTAAACTTTGTCTATGAAAAGAACAGATGAACAAATAAAAGCAAAAGATTCTAAAGGAAATAATTACTATTTTACTAACAAAAGAAGATGGGCAAAATTGACAAATTTGAAGACTTAGAAGTGTGGCAACTGGCACGTGAATTATGTGCTGACCTGGAGGAATTGTTTATAGCAACACCTTTAGGCAAAAGATATTCCCTAAAGAATCAGATGGATCGCAGCTCGGGATCTGTAATGGACAATATTGCAGAAGGTTTTGGAAGAGGAGGAAATCTCGAATTTCGAAATTTCCTGGGTTTTTCTAAAGGCTCTTGTTCAGAATTTAAGTCCCAACTGTACAGAGCAAAGGACAAAAAATTAATTTCTAACGAACAATTTGAAGCTCTTGCTGAAAAATGCGAAAAGGAAAATGCAAAATTAGGTTCCTTTATTGGTTATTTGAGCAAAACTGAATTCAAAGGGACAAAATTTAAAAAATAATAGCTTCAAACGGTAAACAGTAAACAGCAAACAATAAATGGTTTAATAAGTAATCGTCTTCGAATACGTCAATTCCACCGTAGCAAGGATCTCCGCTATTTTTTCTCCCGCATTCCCATCTCCATAAAGTTTTGAAGAAGGGTAATGTTCTCTTACAAGAGCATTTTCCGTTGCCTTCAGGATTTGCTCCCTATTGTAATCTACATCTGTAACATTTTGTGCCCGGCTCCTCCTGTGTTGACGGTTTCCAATATTTACAACAGGTACTCCAAGATAGGCACATTCACGTAATCCTGCACTGGAATTTCCTATTAAAGCTTTTGCATTTTTTACAAGCTTAAGGAAGTCGATAGGATTCATATTCTTGAAAAAGTGAATATTTCCTGGTTTTTCCAGTTCACGGAAAGATCGGATCCCGTTTGATGTGCCGTCAGATCCTGCATCTACATTAGGCCAGAACCAGAAAGTGGGATAATCAAGAACTTTAATGGCGTGTAGTGTTTCCAGCACATGCTTTTTAGCTTGTTTATACTCTGTGGTTACAGGGTGCTGCATCACTACAATATAGCCCTCCTGCCAGTTTAATTCCATCCCGACTCCGCCATATTTTGCAATAGGATCAAAATTAAGGCTGGGATTTTCACTAACCATTTTCGCAAGATCAATCGAAGGGCATCCGGTATTAATTACTTTCTCAGGTTCTTCTCCTAGTTTTATTACACGTTCCCGTGCGTCATGGGTGCAGACGAGATGTAGATCGGCCAGTTTTGTATTAGCATGTCTCACTTTTTCATCAATACTGCCCGTAACTTCCCCACCCTGGATATGCACCAACGGAATGTTTTGATAAGAGGCAGCAATAGAAGTAGCTATGGTTTCAAAACGATCTGCAATGGTGATGACGGCGTCTGGTTGTAAATTGTAGAATACATTAGTAAGCTCCATTACTCCCAAACCGGTCGTTTTTGCCATAGTCGTAGGGTTTTCTCCCTCCAGCACCATAAAAACTTTTGCAGCGATGGTAAAGTCATCTTTTTCAATAAAATCCACAGCATTTCCATAACGGTCCAGTAAAGCCGAACCTGCAATCACCAGTTGTAATTCCAGGTCGGGATGGTTTTTAATAGCGGTGAGGGCTGTTTTTATTCTGCTATAGGATGGGCGGGCTGTGACTACGACGCAGATCTTTCTTTTAGGCATTCCTGTTGTCAGTTGTGGGTTGTGAGTTCTCAGGCTAAAGTAATAAAAATGTTGTTCAGGAAGGTCATTAGGATTGAAGCGAAGTAACCTGCCTCAGGTTAGTCACGAACATAACTGTAGTATTGTAGTTTCGCAGGAAAAGGTTAACCGTTTTTGGTTTTACCCCTCACCCTAAATGGAGCCCAAAAACGGAATCAGGAACTTACACTACCGACTCCCGACCACCGTCTAAAGACTTTTCCAGAAACAACAAACTACTCAAGGTCCTCCTCCTGTAAGAACTCCCACTGCACCAAATTTCTGCTCAAATTTCTCCCGATCACCTCCCTAAAATTTGAAGCGTCGATTCCAAAACCTTTTGGCTTTTTAGACTCCAGATCTTCAAAGGTTAGGATATGACCTGCGGGGAGATCTTTGTTTACAGCAAGGGATTTTTCGAAGATGTTTTTTAAATCCTTAAAAGCCGTATTGTCAGATTTATCCACCGGGTGCTGTTGTGCCAGAGAAATGTTTTTAACTGCCGAAACTAATTGCCCGATTTCCTCTATTTCCAATGAAGAACTTACATCGGGACCAAACATTTTCTGGTTGAACACCGCATGAAACTCGAGGATATCAGCTCCCAATGCGGCGGCGGCGATGCAGGTTTCTATCTTTGCGGAATGGTCGGAATATCCTACCGGGACTCTGTATCGCTCCTTTAACTGCTGAATCACATTAAGTCCGTAATTTTCAGGATGGGTAGGGTAGGAGGTAGTGCACTGGAGAATTGAAAAATGCACATTCAGGTCTTTAAGGAAAGCCGTTGTCTTATCCAACTCTGCAAAAGAACTCATCCCTGAAGAAAGAATTATTGGTTTTTTTGTAGCAGCAATTTTCTGCAGCAGCAGAAAATTATTTACTTCACCCGATCCAATTTTATAGCATTTCACATTCAGCTCCTCAAGAAGGTCCACTGCTGCATTGCTGAAAGGCGATGCCATAAACTCTAAACCCACCTCCTCGCAATGGGCTTTAAGTTCCTGCCATTGATCAGGGGAAAATTCCATACGTTTCCAGTAATCAAACCTGGTTTTATCCTGAGTGGAGAACTTAATTCTAAAGGGTTCATACAGGCTGCTCTCGGCTTCGGCAATATGTACCTGGAATTTAACGGCATTGACCCCCGTTTTTGCCAAGGCATCTATATAGGAATGGGCAATCCCCAAACTGCCTTCATGGGCTTGCCCGACCTCCGCTATTAAAAACATAATTTATTTTTTATTGACATCTTTATATTTGATTTAGAAAATTGAGGGGCGGGCCTGGGCTATAAAACATAATTCGGGTTATGTATACCTGCTAAAATAGGAAATTTTGATTGGAAAACGTCATTGCCAGCCCGCCTGATGGTAGGCAGGCGCAGCGAAGCAATCCGCCGTAGGTTACTGCAATACTTATCGGGACCTCCCGGTCAATCCCTCATAATATTGAATATTCTCCTTCACCACCACCTCAGATGAAAACTTCTCCAAAACCCGTTCCCTCGCAGCCTTCCCCATCTGCTGTGCCAGCGAGGGATCATTCAAAAGGCTCAAAACTTTTCGCGAATAGGTTTCATGATCTTTTGGATCTACAGTATAACCCGTTTCTCCGTCAATCATCACCTCTTTTGCCCAACCAATATCTGAAGTTACCAAAGCTTTTTCCATAGCCATGGCTTCAATCCAGGTCATGGGCAGGGCTTCTGCGAAGGAGGGTAGAACCACCAGTTGTGCTTTAGCGATCTCCTCCAGAATATTGTCGTAGGGTAAATTTCCCAGAAATTCTACCTTTTTTGCCGCTGCCGGACTAAATTGTTCCTCCATTAATTCTCTTGTAGACCTTCCTGTGCTGATATCCCGCACATCCTTCCCTGCCAGTCGGAACTTTGCTGCAGGTATTTGCTCTATAATTCTATTAAATATTTCGGGCAGCTCCAGCACCCCTTTTTTTCTAATGAGACTTCCAAAGTATAGAACAGTAACAGCCTGCATCTTCTCCTGCTGTGGTAAAAAACGTTTTACATCTATGGAATTAGGAATTACTTTTATTTCTTTTTTCAGCTTAAAGATCTTCCGGGTTTCTTCTGCGGTAAAATCGCTGACAGATAATAAGTAATCCGCTCCCTGAAGAGCCAATTTTTCAAACCAGAAATTCTTTTGCTTCTGTGGCCGGTTCTCCAGTTTACAGAAGTATGCATCACTGCCATTCATTCTTATTACCAAAGGGCAGCGCAATTTCATAAAAGCGGTAATTCCTGTCCAGTCCGGTGCTTCTATGGCGTCTATTTTGTCTACCGCAATATGTTTGTTGAGGTAATTCTGAAGGAATTTCCGGTGCAGGTACCAGCCAAGAATTTTGAAGCTTCTATATTTTATAAAATGAAATCTTATTCCGTTTTCGGTAAAGATGTCATCCTCCTGCTGGTCAAATATGAAAATAGAAATTTTCACTCCTTTGTCTACAAGGGCAGTCGCCATATTCTTTACGCTTGTACCGAGTCCTGCGGCAGGACCGGAACGGGGATGAGGGTATTCCGGAGTTAAAAATCCTATGTGCATTATTAATTCATTGTTAAGTTTTCACGGCAAGCAAAGTCAAGCATCTTGTCCGTCAGTTAATCACAACCATGTTCAGAGGAAGCCACGACGGATTACCATGCTCGTCCTCCGGACGCACTCGCAATGACGGTACCCATTGGAACTGTTATTGCGAGCGCAGCGAAGCAATCCGTTACTAGTTACCGCCATTCCTCATTTAATTTCCCGGTGAAGGAAGTCTGTTATCAATATTTGTGTAAATTCTTTGGCTCCGCTTAAATTTAAATGTCCACAGTCAGCGAATAAATTTTCTTTCCTGTCAAAAATGTCAATATAATTATAAATTTCCGGTAGCTTATTCTGGAGTTTCATAGCATAATTTCTGTTTTCAACTTGCTGGCAATAGGGAGCAAAAAAATAGTGAAGTTTTGTTCCATTTCCCGAAACCATTTCTTCCATATTGGACAGGACCCTGTTGGTATCAGCTATTTTGGCAGGCAGGGAGCCGTAGAGTTGTTTTCCTGTACCCGTTAAAGGGTAAAATCCATTTTCATAATTCTTTCCTGAGTCATTATGGATGGTTTGATTTACAATTTCCCTAAAACCTACAATTTTTTCGTATTTGAGATATGCATAGAATGGAAAATTTAAGATATATGAACCATCGTCTTCAATCTCCAATTCTTCACGGATAGCAGGATGACTTCTAAAAGGTATTAATGTGGCTTTAAAAGCAGGAGTAAGGTCAGCACTCCTCTCATTATAGGAATAATCTACCTGAAGAAAAACATGATCTACAACTACCCCTTTTTCAAGTAAAAGCTTTAGCAGGACATACGAGTCCTTGAGAGAACTACCGGCGATACCTAAATTAATACAGGATTTTCCTGTGATTTGTTCAATAATATCACAATCAATAGAATTTTCGGTACGGGAAGATCCCAAAAAAACATACTCATAATGATCTCCTTCTTTAATCGACAACACCTTTTGAAGTTTATTACGAACAATACCTTTTTCAAAAATATGATCGTAAACCTGCTCTAACAAAACCATCCCGATAACAAATACCCCAAGAATCTTTAAAATGTAGAGGATAAAACCTTTCATTAGAACTGAAAATAAATAAATTCCTGATAGTCAGAATACACCCCTAATGTAAGTAACGCGATTATAACAGCAGTTATCTTCAGCCATTTAAATTTTCCTCTAAAAGGATGTTCATAGTTCCGGTGAAACCATTCCACGCCTGTAAAAATAGCCAGAAGAAGTAGTAATTCAATACTGAACCTTTCTACGGGAAGATATTCAACATCAAACTTAGGTGAAACAAAAATCCTTTTGATGTACTCAAGTGCAGCAGAAACACTTTCAGATCTAAAGAATATCCAGGTAAAAGTTACGAGAGAAAAAGTTCCCAGTATTTTTAAAAAATCTCTCAAAGAAGGAAAAACCTTATTATCCCCTGCCGTTTGCAAATACTTCCTGTTTGTGTTTGTAATTAAAAGAGGTATAAATAGAACGGCATGGATTGCCCCCCAAATAATGAAGGTCCAGTTTGCCCCATGCCAGAAACCGCTTAAAAGGAAAACAATTGTTACATTTCTAATTCGGTACCATTGGCTTCCCCGTGATCCACCCAGAGGGATATAAACATAGTCCCTAAACCAGGTAGAAAGTGAGATGTGCCATCTCCTCCAGAATTCTCCAATATTCCTTGAAAAATATGGATAGTTAAAATTTCTCATTAGGTCAAACCCGAACAACTTTGCAACACCTATAGCCATATCTGTATACCCTGAAAAATCTGCGTAGATCTGAAAGGAGAAAAAAACAGCTCCTAAAATCAGTGTTCCCGAATTATAGGTTTCATAATTATTGAAAATAGAATCTGCGTAAATAGCGCAAGTATCTGCAATCACCATTTTTTTGAAAAACCCCCATAAAATGAGGTTGATCCCCTGAATTGCCTGCTCCGGATTAAAAGTTTTCTTCCTGCTAAACTGGGGTAAAAGATTTGCTGCCCTTTCTATAGGCCCTGCCACCAATTGAGGAAAGAACGAGACAAAGGCGGCAAAATTGATCAGGTTTTTAGAAGCTTTTATTTTTTCTCTATAGATATCAATGGTATAACTTAAGGTCTGGAAGGTATAGAAGGAAATTCCTATAGGGAGGATAATATTAAGGCTGGAAATATTAAAATTTACTCCCAAACCTTCCCAGGCTTCTATCCAACTTTCCAGGAAGAAGTTGTAATACTTAAAAAATCCAAGAATCCCAAGATTAAGGAAAAGGCTTAGAATTAGAAGTTTTTTTCTAACTCCTCTTTTCTTTTTCTTTTCGAGAGCTAAGCCTATGAAAAAATCGGCAAGAGTACTAAAAGCTAAAAGACAAAGGAATCTACAGTCCCACCATCCGTAAAAGATATAGCTGGAAACAAGGATAAGCATGTTCTGTATTCTTCTTGATCCCTGAAGGGACCAATAAAGAATAAAGGTTACAGGAAGGAAAACAAGAAAAGCAAGAGAATTAAAGAGCAAAGTCCGGGTTCTGTTTAATTATTTCACGACTATGTTCTCAATTTCTTTCCATATCCTTTCAGAAGCTTCATGGGGTGGATGTACATTTATTTTCTGAAACCACTTTTTAGTTTCCTCAAGATCTTCCGTAGTTGCCGAAAGTGCATATTTTAATTTTTCAGGAATCTCATCTTTGGAATTGAGCCAGAAAACGGCCTTTTTGGAAGGCATAGATCTAAAATGGATAAAGTCATAGACCTTGTCCACAAACCAGCTTTCATCTTTCTTCTCCTCAGCATCGTAGTTCAGAAAAAGGCAGGGTTTATCAAAAGCCACATAATCAAAGACCATGGAGGATCCCAGATTTATCACTGCTTTGGTGTGGAGGATTGTATTTATTTGCAATTCAAGATCCTCTTTGCTAGGCAGAATGCTGTTCCACCCGTCTCCGTGAGCTTTCCACCTGGGGTCCAGGGGAAATATCAGGTCTTCGTATTCCTTCAGTACCCGATCATATCGAGCTGAATGATCTACCGGATTTTTTCTAAAAATGATCCCCAGGTTATAATTTCGCCTGTTCAACATTTCAACAGCCCTGGCAACACCCTTCAGATAATCTGGGTCATCTGGGCTGGTGGTGACATCATCTCCACTGAAACAAATATATTCTTTGTCTTTATCGAGTCCATTTTCTCTGAAGAAATCTTCTCTGGTTTTAGTGAGTTCAGTATCAGAATGAGGTTCAAACTGTGGGCTGCCGGTAATGCGGATTTGATCCTGCCGTATAAAGGGGTAGTACTTGAGTAATTCCCTTTGCATATGTTCACTCCATACGAAATAATGATCGGGTTTGACTACCATGGTTGCTTTTGGCAGATTGTCCCAGGAAAAAATGAAGGTGCCGGTTTTAATACCGAGGTCTTTAGCTGCGGTTAAAGGAGCAATGGCTATAACGGGACGCTGATTCGTGCAAAAAATGAAATCCGGCTTTTCCCTTTTTAGAACTTCCTTACAATTCCGGTAATAATTCCCCTTTCTTTCAGAAGCTTCCATTCCTTTTCGTAAACGTTGTAGCCCATTTTCGCTGCCATTGTAAAAAGTATAGTGTGAAACCAGCAGGTTTTTGATCTTCTCCTTAAAGCTCTTCCCGGGAGAATGGAACTTGTAGGTCTGATAGACAGGATCATTAAATTTTTTTGTGAAGTGATCCAGCTCTGCCGTGATCTTCGCCCGCTTAAAAATATCTGTCTTCGGGCGGGGACGGCCCTCCAGCTTTATTTCTTTATACCCCAATTCCTGTAGATCAAAAGGTGTAGCATTCCAGAATATCACCTCCCATCCCATTTTCTTTCCAACCTCCGCAAAAGAGGTAAAAGCAAAATTTTTAAGGCCAATACCATCGGGGAGAAGGATGAAGATCTTTTTTGGCTTCAAGTGAGGTTGTTTGGAGTCAAATATAGTAAAAACAGTTTTCTGTTTACAGTTCTCACTTTTCTGTTGTACTTTGCTGACAGGTTTGTATAAATCCAACAGCTCAAATAGAATAAATTCTCTTCCCTTTGGGAATGGAGACTGACAACTTCTAAGAATTAGGCTTGAATATGTTTTTATGTAAGGATCTATTAAAAATGCTCAGCTTTAGTTCGTGAAATATTAAGATCAGATAAATGATATTAAAGGGTTTTGTCCTTGCTATCCTGTTTCTTGAAGGGGTTTGGCTGATTAATACCGGCTATTGAAATTACTGATCAATTTAAACGGGTGACTTTAAACGGAATTGAAATTGTAGCTGTTCGTATAAATTAGTAATTCATACAAGTAGAACCTTGTTTATCCTCAACTTAAATTACTATTTTCGGAGCTTTAAAAAAGGCATTAGCCATAATGCCAGTATAAATGTATAGAGGCCCCATAACCAGGAAAGATTTTGAAAGACAGAACCGATGATAAATGGCTTTATGAAATAACTCCAGATCGAAAGTTGCTCGATTTAAAGTTAAAGGAGGTTTGGCGATATAGAGACTTATTATTTTTATTTGTAAAACGGGATATAGTTACTGTTTATAAACAGACGGTTTTAGGTCCATTATGGTATTTTATTCAACCCTTGTTTACTGCGGTAGTTTTTACTCTGGTTTTTAATAATATTGCTAAAATTCCCACAGGGAATATTCCTCCATTCTTATTTAATCTCACGGGTATAACTGCATGGAATTATTTTAGTCAAAGCCTCACTCAAACATCCAATTCCTTTACTGCCAATGCGGGAATATTTGGGAAAGTTTATTTCCCGAGGGTAATTATGCCTATAAAAACCATTATCTCGGGCTTGTTCAAATTTGGAATTCAATTATTAATTCTACTCATCTTTTATACTTATTTTATTTTTCAGGGTTACAACTTACTGCCAAATTCTCATCTCCTCCTGTTTCCTGTTTATGTATTGATGATGGCATTACTGGGTTTGGGAGCGGGAATGATAATTTCAGCTTTTACGACAAAGTATAGGGATCTAACTGTTATGGTAGGATTTGCAACGTCTTTATTAATGTATATTTCAGCCGTGCCTTATCCTTTAAGTGAGGTTTCAGAAAAAATCCCCCAACTGTCTTGGGTGGTAAAGTATAATCCCATAGCCCATATTATTGAAGGATTCAGGTATATGATACTGGACACCGGAATTTTCTCCTGGAGTGGATTCTTTTATACCGGAATAATCTCAGTAGTGTTGTTTTTTTGTGGTTTGGTTGTTTTTAATAAAACGGAAAAGAATTTTATCGATACGGTTTAAAAAAAGCCTTTCGTACCTCTATTTTTAAATTTTAGAGATAAATTAAGAAATTATCTTATTCTACCCGGAAAGCATCAAAGCGAACACATCTAATATTTTTTTAAATTATCGGTTACAACTACAATGGGTTACTTTAAAAATATAATTTTAATGCATGTGCTAAAGATTGCGAACAAATATGGCCGGGGTTTTGCTTTAAAAAACAGAATCCTTTCCAGTCAAAGAATCTTAGAAAAAAATTTCCCTATAAACCAAAATTTTAGTTTTATTCAGATTGGAGCAAACGATGGCAAAAGTTTTGATTTCTTATTTGATTTTGTGACTTCTCGTCAGTCTACGGGAATTGTTGTTGAGCCGGTTAAAGGATATTATAATGAGTTAGTTCTTAATTATAAAGCTTTTCCCGGAATTATAAAAATTAATAAAGCCGTTCATTCTCATGAAAAATTAATCAGTATTCATAAAATACGAGAATCTAAAAGGTATAAATATCCGGAATGGATAAAGGGTATTGCATCATTTGATAGAAATCACCATAAAAAAACGAATATCCTAACAGAAGACATGGAAGTAGAAACTGTCTGTGCAGATACATTAATGAATCTTTTAAGTTTCTATCCAAGTAAGAAAATTCATTATCTACAAATTGACACTGAAGGATATGACCTGGAAATTCTAAAAATGGTAGATTTTAAAATTCTTAGGCCGCTGTTAATTAAGTTTGAACATGTTAACTTAAAGAGAGCAGACCGGGTAATTTCAAGAAAACTTTTAAGTGATGAAGGATATTCAGTTTTTAAAGAAGGTAGTGATACATTAGGATTGGATTTACACCGAATTAAGTTAATATGAGTATACCAAAGCTTATTCACTATTGTTGGTTTGGCAAAAAGGAAAAACCAAAACTGGTAGTGGATTGCATTGCCAGCTGGAAAAACCATTTACCTGACTATAGGTTTATTGAGTGGAACGAAGAAAATACAGCTTTAAACCATCCTTTTGTAAAAAAAACCTATAAACAAAAAAAATGGGCCTTTGTTTCTGATTTTGTAAGATTAAAGGTATTACATGAAAATGGAGGAATTTATTTAGATACCGATATGTTAATTTTAAAGAGCTTAGACGATTTTTTGGAAAATGAGAGCTTTTTTGGGGCAGAAAATGAAGAATTTATTAGTGCAGGCATTATTGGCGCATCAAAGAACCACCCTTTCATACATGCGTGTTTACTAGAATATGAACATATGAGGATTAAAAATGAGACAAGCTGGTCTGGAATTTCTATCCCTAAAATAATAACTCATGTTTTCCAAAAGGAATATAAGTTTGAAGGATCTTTTAAAAAAAAGACTGAGCTATTCAATATTAAAATTTACCCATCATCTTATTTTTATCCATTGAGCTTACAAAACCGAAAAGAAATTAAAAACTATCGCTCTTATTTAACAGGTAGTAGTTATGCAGTACATTTATGGAATTCATCCTGGATCGAGCCTAATGAATTTGAATATTTAAGAAATAAGCAATATTCTAAAGGGCTAGATAAGGTGTTGAAGAATATTATTTCTAATCGTTGGATTAGTTATTTTTATATAAAGAAAATTTTGAGTTCCCTGAAAGAATCTGTGGTTACACCAAAAAAGGAAAAACTACCATAGATATTTGCCTTTTTCCTTAATGCCGTTTATGTTTCCTAAAATAGTAGAGCTGAAAAAGGCGCTAAAACTTTGAGACCTATAATTTATAACTTGAACCCTGGAAAAGTTAATGAGTGTAATTTTAAAAGCAGATAACATCTCAAAACAATATCGTTTGGGAACGGTAGGTACTGGCACTCTAAGTCATGACCTCAACCGTTGGTGGCATATGGTGCGTGGAAAAGAAGATCCCTACTTAAAAGTGGGTGCAGTAAACGACCGCAGTTCCAAGGCGACTGAAGATTATATTTGGGCGCTGAGGGATATTTCCTTTGAAGTTAAAACCGGTGAGGTGTTGGGAATTATTGGTAAAAACGGAGCAGGGAAATCTACTTTACTTAAAATTTTATCCAGAGTCACTTCTCCAACAACGGGAAGTATAAAAACAAAAGGACGTATTGCTTCCTTGCTGGAAATAGGTACAGGTTTTCACCCTGAGCTAAGTGGAAGAGAAAATATTTTTATGAATGGGGCGGTACTGGGGATGACAAAAACAGAAATTAAAAACAAACTAGATGATATCATAGATTTTTCGGGTTGTGAAATGTATATAGACACTCCCGTGAAACGGTATAGCAGCGGGATGACGGTGCGCCTCGGTTTTGCTGTTGCTGCGCACTTAGAGCCAGAAATCCTGGTTGTAGATGAGGTGCTGGCAGTTGGAGATGCCGAGTTTCAGAAAAAAGCCATTGGGAAGATGCAGGAGCTTTCTCATGGTGAAGGAAGAACAGTTTTGTTTGTAAGTCATAATATGGCGAGTGTGAATAATTTATGTAGCCGAGCAATTGTACTTGAAAATGGAAAAACTGCATATAATGGAGGAGTTGAGAATTCCATCCAGTATTACCTTGACAACAATAATTCCTCAAAATTTAAATCCCTTAGTGAGAGAACGGATAGAAGAGGAAGTCGAGCAATTAAATTTACAGATATAAAGCTTTTAAACAAGGAAGGGAATAGGAGTACAACCTTTTACACAAGAGAGCAGGTAGTAATTAGTTTGAAATTTGAACCTCAGAAAAATTTGAACTTAGAGAAGTTAATATTGAGTTTAATAATTTATGGTGTCAATGGCCAAATCGTGGCGTCCTATCCTTCGGACGAATTTTTTTTTAATTTCGATTTAAGTAAAAAAAGGATTTTTTTAGAAATAACTAATCTTGATTTGAGACCAGGAAGTTATAATATCAGTTTGTTATCTTTTGACAGATACACAGATTCTGAGCGATATATAGATACAATAGATAACATTATAGGTTTTCAAGTATTGCCTATTCAACTTAGCAAAAATGGTAGGTTGTTACGTAACGGAAATGGCGCCTTTTTAAATGGAAAATATTTTCAATAATGGTGAATAGAATTTTAAAATTATTTGGGCTTAAACTTAGCCGACTTTCCAAAGATCAAAAAGTAAGAATACAGCCTGAACCAAAAAAAACATTTCATAACAGTTTGGTGGATACTTTGGTGCCGGAATGTGTCAAATTAGGAGAAAACTTTGTATCGGCGCCAAATTCTGTTGTTTTGGCTCATGACGCTTCTACTTATCTGCATTGTGGTAAACATCGAGTAGAGAAGACTACCATAGGGAATAATGTTTTCTTAGGAGCAGGTGCGATAATTTTACCAGGGGTAAATTTAGGCGATAATGTGATAGTCGGGGCTGGAGCAGTTGTAACAAAAAGTTTTCCAGATAACATGGTAATAGCAGGTAATCCAGCAAAAATTATTTGTACTACTCAAGATTATATTCAGAAATGTGAGGAAAGGAAAGTTTTAATCGAAACACCCACATGTTTTAACTCAAGTTGGCCTCATATTTCTAAAGAATGTATTAAGGAATTTCAAATTCGGGTAAAAAGTGAAAAATTGAATTTTGAGATGTGAAATTTTAATGAGTTCTTACTGAAGAAAAAAATGAAAATTCTAATTCTAGGAATTGGTCAATCCAACTTTTTGAATCAATTATATAGTGAAATTCTTAGGAATAATGACAAATTTCAATTTTACATAAATAATTACTTCGATGTATCAGGTGGAAAAGTTGAAGTTGGACCTTTGCCTTATGAAAAAACCTACAACTTTAAATCAGAAGTTATTACAAAATATGATCTGAGAAAGGCATTTTTTAAGTTTTTACAGACAAAATTTTCATGGAAAATTATTTTTTTTGAAATAAGTCAAAATAAGTCTTACCGTCAAATCAAAAGGATACTTTTCGATTTTGCAAGAGCTAAACATATAGCTGAAAAATTTATTAACCCTCTTGATTTTGATATAATTCATTTTCATTTTTGCGTACCTGAAAACCTTAAGGAAATTTATTTCCTAAATTCTAGAATCAAAACTGTTTGTACATTTTGGGGTTCGGACTTAATGCGTTTAACCGGAGTTTCAAATGTTTTTTATATGAAAAAGGCATTGGAACTTACTGATGCTATCACCGTGCAAACACCGGAATTGGCCGAAATTCTTTATGCCAAGTATGGCAGAAAGTTCAATTCAAAATTAACTATTCTGCGATTTACTTTAGGAATTAATATATTCAAGGAAATAGATGCACATAGAAATAATATTTCTTTAATAAATGAATTCAAAAACAAATATTCAATTCCCCTGAATAAAACTGTTGTAGCATTAGGACATAATGCATTTCCGGAAAATAATCATTTATTAATGATTGAACAGATTAAAAGACTAAGTGATGAACAAGCTGACAAATTTGTTTTCTTACTGCATTTAGGATATGGAGGGAATGAAAGTTATTCTTGTTCTTTAAAAAAAATTGCTGAAATTACGCAGACTTTGCACATCATTGTAATAAATGACTTTTTTAACGAGAAAGAAATAGCATTATTCCGTTTGAGTACAGATATATTAATCCAAATGCCAGTTTCTGATGCATTGAGTGCGGCGATGACGGAGGTTCTTTATGCAGGAAATACAGTTATTACTGGTGCTTGGTTACCATATGGATTTCTGAGAAGAAATGGAATACATTTTTTGGAAATTGATAGTTTTAATGAACTTCCACAGGCATTGTTAAATTCTTCAATTCAGACAGTAAGGGTAAAAAATGGAGGTAATACAATTTCAATTAAACAATTATTGTTTCCGGAAATAACTACTCCTCCATGGATTCAATTGTTCAAAAACCTAGTTCACAAAGGGGACTCTTTTATTTAGCTCTTTGTCTCTTTAAAAAAACCTTCTTTATTTTTAAAACTGAAGTTAAATTATAACGTGCAACCCTTGGTTTCCATCATCATTCCAACTTATAATCGTGCCCACCTCATCGGCGAAACAATTGATTCAATTCTGCACCAAACCTATGAAAATTGGGAGTGTATAGTAGTGGATGATGGCTCTAATGATGCTACTGCGGAATTGCTCGAATTTTACTGTTCAAAAGACTTTAGGATCCATTATTTTAATCGACCAGAAGATCGAATAAAAGGAGCAAATGCCTGCAGGAATTATGGATTCGAGTTAAGCAAAGGAGATTATATTAATTGGTTTGACAGTGATGATATTATGCATCCCGAAAAGCTGAAAATTCAGTTAGAAAATTTAATTAAATCTGGGCTTAACTATTCAGTTTGTCAGACCCTGGTTTTTAATGAGAAGATGTCAAATATTCTTGGTTTAAGGCATAATCAAATTATTTCTCCAAAACCTTTCAATGATTATTTAATGTTAAAAGTTGTGTGGATGACACCATCAGCTTTATGGAGGAGAGTTTTTTTATTAACTCAAAAAAGCTTGTTTGACGAAAAGTTGCAGGCTGCCCAGGAATGGGAATTTCATTGTAGGATTTTGGGTAATTGTGGTATTTACCAGGTTACCGAAGAACCTCTGGTTTATATAAGGCAACATTTGGCGAGTTTAACTTACAATAAAAATAATGGATTAAGAACCTGGAATTATTTTTTAGCCAGATTAAAAGTTTATAAAAATTCAAGTGTAGCTCTAGACGGATCCTGTACAAGATATTTACAGGATTATTTGCTTAAACATTTTAAATACTTTATTAGATCTAAGTCCTTTAAATATTCAATCAATTCTTTATATTATTATGTCTATACAGAAAAAAATTTCGACTTAGGGATTAAGCTGTATGCCACTTTATCGGTATTTAGTTATTTCTTATTTGATAAAGGATATTTCTTTCTTAATAAAGTTCAATATTCGAGATGAAAGGTTTGGTTTCCATCATAATTCCCACTTACAATAGAGCCCATCTAATAGAGGAAACCTTGATGAGTATAATTAATCAAACATATTCTAATTGGGAGTGTTTAATAATAGATGATGGGAGTCAAGATAATACCCGATCTGTAATCCAAAAATATGTCAAAATAGATTCTCGGTTTAAATATTTTAACAGACCCCAGAATAAAAAAAAAGGTCCTTCTAGCTGCAGAAACTATGGTTTTGACAAAAGCGTGGGAGAATTCATCAACTGGTTTGATGATGATGACATTATGCTCCCAAAGTTTTTAGAGTCAAAAATCAAGCTTTTTCGAAACAATGTAGATGCGGTAATTTGTAAATTGCAGCATTATAATTTTAAAGAAAATATTCCCCTTAATGAGACGAACATTTCTTCAAATAATCTTATTTCAGATTATCTTCAGGGAAGAGTTCTCTTTTTTGTATCCGGACCAATGTGGAAAAGAGAATTCCTATTAAAACAGAATTCATTATTTGATGAGAATATTTGGAACCTGGATGACTGGGATTTTAATTTAAGAATGTTGTATGCTACCCCTAATTACATTCTGCTGAATAAAGCTTTAGCAAAATATAGGGTTCACAGTAAATCCCTCTCTCAAAAAATTTTCCAATTGGATTCCGGCGAAATAAAGAGTGAGTTGAGGGCAAGGACTAAACATTTTTGGATGCTAAAGTCCAAAAAAGAATTAAATCTTGATTCTTTTAAAAATATTACTATAAACAGAAATAGAAGGTTTCTTATAGAGGCACTAACTTTAAGAGACCACAGTAGTCTTTTTTTATATAAGAATTTGCTGACCCTGTATATATTATCTTATGATTTCAGAAATATATTTCAAGCTACAATAGGATATTTAAGTTACAGACTAACAGGAAAAGGATATCGCTTTTTTAAGTAAATAGACTGAGATAGATGGCAAAGAAGAGGAAAGTTTTGATTATCACCCCTGGCTTAAATTATCTTGGCGGGACAGAACTGGAAACACTTATAACTGCTAAAGTTTTTAAAGAAAATAATGTGGCAGAGGAAATAATAATATTTTCTCCGGTGCAGGCTTCCCAAGACATTATTGAAATCTATAAAGAAAAAGGTGTTAATTACTGGAATTATCCGAAATTCTTTAATAATTCGATTATAAAAAGATTAGATGGTAAGGTAAAACAAGTTTTCAAGTTATTTAAATGGGATTTTAGTCCACTGCAGTTTATATTTTGGAGGATGATAAAAGTATTTTACAGTTTTAGGTTCCATTATATAGTTACAGACAGTGTTCAGTTTTATTATGCACCTTTTCTAATGAATTTTAAACTGGAAAAAAATATAATAAGATTTACAAGTTGTTATTTTTATAGAGAATGGAGCCATTTACAGAAAAGTTTACTGCAAAAAAGCAAAGTGATTAATGTAACAGCTCACAGTCAAAAAGCCTATTTACTTGAAAAACATGGTTTAAAAAATCTACAGGTCAATGATGTTTTTCTGTGGAATGAGAATAATCTACTTAATTTAAAGACAAGAAATATTTTTAAGAATACCTTTGGAATGCTTAGCAGAATATCGAGAGAAAAAAGACTAGAAGAAGGGATTTTTTTAATTGCAAAACTTAAAGGTCTAGGAGTAAATGCAAATCTTTTTATTCAGGGACCACCAAAAGACATTGATTATCTTGAATATTTGCAAAAATTAATTTCTAACCTTAACCTGGAGTCAGAAATTATAATTGATACAAACCCTTTACAGCCTTCGGCAATTCCAACCTTTTTTAAAAAGATAAAGTACTTTTTAATTACTTCTATTTATGAAGGTGGTCCCAACACAGGTTTAGAATCTATGGCGGCGGGAGTCCCTGTTTTGAGTTATAAGATTGGGGCTATGCCGGAGAGATTAGAACCTTTTAAGGACCAATTAATTGCAGAGGATCTGCAAGAACTACTAGCAAGGGCATTAGGTCTTATAAACCTGGATGAAGGAGAGTATATTAATCTATCCAAGAAGTTAAGGAAACGCTATCTTGCTAATTATTCAAATAAATCTATTTTATCAAGCACCCTTAAATTTATTTTAAAAATAATAAAATAGGTGATTTTAAAGCTTTATGATGGTAAGCATTATTATTCCTTGTTATAACCAAGGGCGCTTTTTACCGGATTGTTTGGAGTCAGTTTTTGAGCAAAAATACCAGGATTGGGAATGTTTAATTATTGATGATGGAAGCACAGACGGAACTGCAGCTATTGCTGAAGAATGGATAAAGAAGGGCACTAGGTTTATATATTTCAAACAAGAAAACGCTGGTGTAAGTGCTGCACGTAACTTTGGGCTTTCAAAAGCTAAGGGGGAATGGATTCAATTTTTGGACGCAGATGATTATCTAGCCCCATCAAAACTTAGTAAATCTCTTCAGGTCTGTGAGAACCTGAAGACGGTAAATTTTATAGCGACAAATTTCAGGCACTTTACTACAGATGTTAACAGGACCACTCCGCCATTTTGTAACCTGCAAAAAGAATATTTAACCTTTGAAAAAATGCTTTATGAATGGAATTCCACATTTTCCTTACCACCTCATACCATATTGTTGAAAAAAGAATTAATTGGAGACACTCTTTTTCCGGTTGATCTTACAGCACAGGAAGACTGGTTTTTTTGGGTAGCGATTTTTAAAAAACATTGTGTCCCCTGTTTTATTAATGAACCGCTTGCCCTTTATAGATCACATTCTAATAGTCGGATCAAAAGCAGAGGTATTACAGAGGATCAATTAAGGGTTTATAATTTATTTTCCCATGTTCTTACACAGCAAGAACACAACAAGCTTTCCCAGGTTTTAATTGCACGATATTTAAAAAGGAATGTTTTATTAAGTAATCTAATAAGAGAAGCTAAGAATTCAAATTCTTTCCAAACCGGAATGATGATCAAAAAAGTATTACGCTTTTTCGGAGTTCTTGAACCTGGTCGAAAGTTATTCCAGTATATGAAGGTGTTTAAAAAATCCAAAATCTGATTTGTTAGCTATTGTTATTCCATACTATAAAAGGGCATTTTTTAAATATACTTTGCAATCCTTAGTGAATCAAACTGATAAACGCTTTAATGTTTATATTGGTGATGATGGAAGTCCTGAAGACCCTATAGATTTGATTGAGGAGTTTAGTTCCAAATTCAACTTAACATATAGAAAGTTTGAGGAAAATTTGGGGAGTAAAAGCTTGGTTAAGCAATGGGAGAGATGTATTGATTTAATAAGAAATGAAGAGTGGATAACAATATTGGGGGATGACGATGTATATGAAAATGATGTAGTTGAGAAATTTTATAACAACCTGGAAGAAATAAGAAAGGAAAATACTACTGTAGTCCGGTTTGCAACCTATGTTATTAATGAAAATAATGAAATAATAAGTAAATTATTTCAACACCCTGTTAAAGAAAAAGCTGTAGACTTTTTAATAAGGAAATTTAAAGGAGGGACACGAAGTACTTTAAGTGAATACTTTTTTAAAACGGCTATTGTAAAAAAAATAAGATTTAAAGAATTTCCGCTGGCCTGGTCAAGTGATACACTTGCAGTAGTAGAATTTTCAGGGAATAATGATATATACACTATAAATAATGCGGTAGTACATTTTAGAATAAGCGATAAAAATATTACTGGACAGGAGGATTCTGTTGAAAAAAATGAGGCATGGTTCCAGTTCTATTATTATTTGCTATTGCACAATGGTAAGCAATATCCGGAGAAATTGATCCATATGCTATTCGACAAACTTGAGAAGGTTCAACTTAACAATAAAAAGACACCTCTGCGTTGGTTTAAAATGATGCGATTATATTTTTTGTTGGATCAGTATCCTCGTTTATTATTAATTCCTGGGAAAATTAAAAAAAGCATTAGATGAAATTTCTGGTAATAACACAAGATTTAAGGATCTCTGGAACAAGCCAAGGAATTATTGAAAGATCATTTTTAACTAAACTGCGGAAAGTATATCCAGAATCTGTTATAGATGTCCTTTATCTTTCAAACTCCACAACAAATGATGATTTGGATAAGTTACCAGTGAATTCTATTATAAAAAAAGTAATTAATTCCACAATTCCTTTTCACGTAAAATGGATTAATCGCTTGACGACAAGAATATTCGATTACTTGTATTCAGAAAATTATGTTCATGGAAAATATGCTAAACACATAAAAGAAATAGATTATACAGATTATGAAAACATTTTTGTAAGAAGCGCTGGAATTAAACACGAGACGATTTTGGCCATGCATAATCTTCCTGCTTTGTCAAAATCCATCATTAATTTTCATGATCCTTTTCCTTATACCTGGTATAAAGGAACATCTTCAAAAATCCATAAAAACGAATATTTAAGGCTAAGAAAAACAATAGAAGTCGTACAGGAAGCAAAGGCATGTTGTGCATCAGCATACTTTATGGCAAAAGATTTACAGTCTTTGTATGCTTCTGATAAATATTTTTATAATCTACCACATCACTTTGAGGCTAATGCGTTTAATTTCGACATAACGAATAGAATTAGAAAAAAAGAAAGAAAACTTCAGATTTCATATCATGGGGCTCTAATGCTTGGTAGAAATTTAAGAAATGTCCTAAGAGCCTATACTATTTTGATGGAAGAAAATTCTGAAATTAAAAAAAACACAGAATTTATTTTAAGATTAAGAGGGGAAAAAATTAAAGAGTTAAAACAAGAATTCAGCTTTAATCATAATATTAAGTTTCTCGAAACCCTGGACTTTTCTAATTCTTCTTATGAACAAATGCATGAAAGTGACATTAATGTTATCTTAGAAAATGGCCCCTATTATTCTAATATTTTGCCTGGAAAAGTTCCTTTTTTGGCTTCCATCGGTAAACCGGTTTTTATTGCTTCGCCTCAAAGAAGTGAACTTCGAAGAATTTTGAAAAAAGATAGCATATATATTGCTGATATGAACAAAGTGGAAGAAATCAAATTGAAATTGAAGAATTTGATATTGAACACTATGAAGAACAGTGAACCGGTGTATCCTTTTGGAGATTATTTTAGTGATGCAGAGTTTAAAAAGAGGGTAGATGAAATTTTACAAGAATAAACTAAAACATGTCATTAGATATGAAACAAAAAATCAGGGAATTAATTTACAAAAGGTATCCTATAAGTTTCTCCAAGTCAGGTGACGATATTCAGTTACATAAATTGATTAAACACAGCTCTCCGGGCGCCTACGTAGACATAGGTTGTTGGCATCCTATTAAAGCCTCAAATACCTATTTTTTTTATTTAAGAGGCTGGAAAGGAATTTGTATTGATCCTAATCCGGAATTAAAATCAAAATTTCAAAAGTACAGGAAGAAGGATTTATTTATAAATGCTGCAATTAGTAATAAAGATCAATATCTAAAGTACTATTCCCTGAAGAAACCTTATGAATCAATGAATACAGTGAATTCTGATTTCTTAAAATATCACCATCTGGAGGGTGAAATTGAAAGTACTTTTGAAATACCATCTTTAAGCTTAAAAAATGTTTTAGACCAAAAATTGCTAAAAAGCGATAGATTGGATTTTTTTGACATTGATGTTGAAGGATTTGATGTAGAAGTCTTAAAGTCAAATGATTGGATTAAATACAGGCCAAAAGTAATCATGATTGAATCCCGGCTCAATATTAAAGAAGATATTTATTCTGATATAGTTACATATTTAAGCAATAAAGGATACAGATTTATTGGTAAAACAATAATTCAAGGAGATTTGGGTAATTTATTTCTAATTGATGAAAATAGGAGCTAAATGCGAATCGGCCAAAATCCCAGTAAAGAACAAACAGTTCCAGAACAAGATCATTTTCATCAGGTAATTTTACCAGTGTATATACCTTCACTGGATGGTTATTATGAAGGCAGTTTTAAAGTGCTGGAGTTGTGTCTGGAGTCACTTTTTAAAACCTGTCATTCCCTTACTTTTATTACCGTGGTGAATAACGGGAGTTGTAAGGAAGTACAGAACTATCTGGAGAAATTATTTAGAGACGGTAGAATTCACGAGCTTCTTATTACTACTAATATTGGTAAGTTAAATGCAATACTAAAAGGGGTGTGTGGCCATCGTTTTTCTATGGTAACAATTGCCGATGCCGATACATTGTTTTTAACAGGCTGGCAGACGGCTAGCTACGATATCTTTCAGAACTTCCCAAAGGCAGGGGTAGTAGGGCTTACTCCTCAATTCAAAATGTTTCATGCAAATAGTGCAAATGTCCTTTTTGAAAAGTTTTTTTCTAAACAACTAAAATTCGAACCTGTTAAAGATCCTAAAGCTTTACAACATTTTTATAAAAGCATTGGTTGGAGTAACAATTACAACAAAAATCACTTAAAACAAGCTTTGACCCTAAGCACTAAAGAAGGAAGTGCACTGGTTGGTGCAGGTCATTATGTGGCAACCTATAAAGGATTATTATTTAATGAAATCCCGGCTTTTTTAAATGCGAAATTAGGCAGAAATACTGAACGTTATTTGGATAATTTACCCTTAAAATATGGCTTGTGGCGGCTTACCACTACCCGTAACTATGCTTATCATATAGGAAATACGGTGGAGGAATGGATGGAATGTCGCGTGGCTGAACTTATTCCCGAAGAAAAAAATTTTGAGAGACTTCCGGCTTTCACTATACCTAAGAAAGTGATTCTTTTGGAATTCTTTATTAAGCACAAAGTTTTTAATAAATTCATTAAAAACAGGAATTTTAATCAAATGTTCTGGAAATATAAAGGATTGCCACCAGAAATGGTTAAAAGTTACCATAAGTTATGGGAATGAAAGAAAGATTAAACAGAACGATTTCCAAATTGAACGCTTTCTGACAAATAATATAAGCTTAAAAATTTAACTGGAATAATACTGAGATAGGAAAACAATACCAGGAAAATAGGATGATAAAATTAGCAGTCTTGTTACCAACATATAATGCAGCGTCGTACATAAGGGATAGCATTGACTCTATTTTAAATCAAACTTTTGAAGATTTTCATTTATTTATATATGATGATTGTTCAACGGACGATACAGAAAATATTGTTAGCGCCTATAATGATAAGAGAATATTCTATAGGAAAAATCAGAGAAATCTTGGCATTGCCAAAACACTTAATAAAGGTTTTGATGATCTCCTACATAATTACCAATATATTGCAAGAATGGATGCCGATGACTGGAGTTATCCCGAAAGATTTGAAAGCCAGTTAAAGATGTTTGAACAGGATGCAGATCTTATTATGTGTGGGACGCAGGGCTATTGGTTAACAGATTTTGAAAAGAATTTTCCATCTTTTATATGGGAATATCCAGTTAATTACAATACGTTAAAAATAAACCTTCTTTTCTCAGGATCATTTGGACATTCGTCTGTAATTTTTAATTCAAATTTTTTAATTCAGAATAATATCAGATATAATACCGCATTTAAGACCTGTGAAGACTGGGAATTATGGACAAGAATAATGGAAATTGGAAAGGCAGTAAATTCTCCGGACTTTTTGATGAAATATAGAATGCTGCCCTTAAGTAGCCACCGTAACCCTGAAAATAGAGCAATTCATTTAAAGGAGAGGAGTTCTATAATCGCCAGGCAATGGTCAAATTTTGGACATTTTGTAGATATTAATGATTTATTCTGTTTCTATTATAATCGCAAGACCCTCAAAACTTCTGAATTTAAAAGAATATTGAAGTTATTTATTTCGTTATTTAATGAAGTTCACACGTCAGAACTTTTTAAATTAAATAAAAAAGATCAGGTTTATTTTCGATACAGGTTTGCGAGAAATATTTTGCGATATTGGAAATATTCGGGTATTTCTCGATTCTCGTTTAAGATTTGGTGGTTAATAATTTCCAAAGTAAAATTTATGAATAAATTCAGGTTAATCAGAAGTATTATTAGGTAATTCAATGAAGGCATCCATTCTAATAGTCTCTAGAAACCGCAAAAACGAGCTGAGAAAAACTCTTCTCATATTAAAGAACTATATTAATCTGGATTGTTGTGAAATCTTGGTATTTCTTGATGGTTGTACAGATGATTCCTGGAGTTTAAAAAAAGTATTTCCATGGGTGAACTGGCTAGGTTCACAAGAAACCTTAGGTGCATCCAAAGCAAGGAATATACTTTTTAAAAATGCTAAAGGAAAAATTTTTATCGGTTTCGATGATGATGCCCATCCTTTACATTCAGATTTTATAGAGATTTCTCAAGCTTTGTTCGATGAAAATCCCGGAATAGGAATCATAGCTTATAAAGAAGTTAAAGGTGTTTTTGATTCCTATGAAACTATTCCCAAAGATGATCTTTTAGAAAAAAAGGATTTTTATGTTAATGATTTTTTAGGATGTGGTTTTGCCATAAAAAAGAATGTTTATAATAAAACCCGGGGTTTCCCACTTTGGATTGATATTTATGGAGAGGAAATGTGTGTCGCCCTGGAAACGCTGGAGTTAGGGTATGATATTTTGTACACTCATAAAGTAATGGTAAATCATCGAGTTGATATGAAACTTCGGAAAAGTGAAGGTGCAAATTATTATAGGTTTGGGAAACAACTTAAGAACACTTCATTCTTTTACCTGGTCTATTATCCATTCCCAATGGTGTTACAAAAACTTGGAAAGTTGTATTTTCATAACTTTAAAAAATATGGCCTGAAGAACAATATTTTTTTCAAAGAATACATCTCTGCTTTTTGGCAAATGTGTAAAAATATGAGGATGGTAATGAAGTATCGAAGACCAATTTCAAAAAAAACATTAGATATTTTTAATAACCTTCCAAAGCCGTACTATTAAGGCAGTAGAAAATTTAAGATGGATTGGGAGAGTTAGGTGCCGGGATAACTGGATGTAAGACAAGAATTTTTTATTGCACAACAACTTTTTATTTTGCACTTTCTTAATTGAATAGAGGTGTTAGTTTTCCATCTGAAAGATTTAAGTGGTAATGAGAGATTCAGGTTGAAATAATTTGGAACTCAATTTTGAAATGACTGCGTATGTTGTTCATTAGTGATGAATAAATTACATTTGGAGCCAAATCTATTCAATGATATTCCTTATTCATCAGAATGGCCATCGAGTAGTCAAAGTTTTAAAGAGTGAAGTTGAAATTAAAATTTCAGCCACCCTTTGCACAGCGGCTGTTTGGGAATTGGCAGAAAAGTTTCCGAATGAACTTTTGGGTTGGTGTGAAGAATCATTTTTAAAGCATCTTGATCTAGAGAAGTGGAAGGACATTTTTCACCATGATCTTATTATGGCTTCCTATGCTGTTGAGACTACTTTTTTACCCGAGAGTATTGGATATGTAGAGCAATTGCCTTTTACCAACCTTAAAAGGGAGGTGCTTTATGGTACCTGGAGGATGAGTAGGGATGTTGGTGGGGTACAAACTGAGGTACTTCTCCGTTTTAAACCATTAATGGGAAAACTTAGGAATTTTGAATATCTTCTGAATTCGGTGGCAAAATTGGGGCAACAGAACTCCCTCTTCTGCTACAGTGCACCAGGACTAGTCAGTTCGAAATCTGCAGCTAATATTCGTCATACTGCCTCCAATAAGCAACTCTTTTCTTTTGTTTTCCAACATTATAACAGTATATGGTTATTGATCCTGACCTGGTGTCTCCTCAAATTTGAAAATAAAATTCCTCTGTTGCACGGATTGAAAGGTTTAAAACGGCAAAAATTTTTTAAAAGAACAATTGACCTCTCCCGAATAAGTGCAAAATCTAACTGGTTTAGTCATACTTCAGGAATAATTGATGTGATAATTCCTACTATGGGACGGCCACGACATCTTCATGAAGTGTTAAAAGATTTTTCCAAACAAACTCACCTTCCTCAAAAGTTGATTATCGTAGAGCAAAATGCTTTGGTTGACTCGGTTTCTGAATTGGATTATCTTAAAGAAAAGCCATGGCCTTTTGAAATTGTCCATCATTTCATTCACAGGACAGGAGCCTGTAATGCCCGGAACATAGCATTAAAAGAGATTAAGTCTGAATGGGTTTTTTTTGCAGATGATGATATTAGGCTTATGCCTGATGCTTTAGAAAATGCCTTTATTGAAATCAATAGATATAAAATTAATGCCTTAAGCATGAACTGTGTTCAGGAGGGTGAAAAAACAGTTTTTAACAAAATAAAACAATGGGGAAGTTTCGGTTCAGGTACAAGTATTGTCAAATCTTCATTTGCTAAAAATTGTTTCTTTTCACCAGTTTATGAACACGGTTATGGTGAGGATTTAGATTTTGGAATGCAACTGCGCAATCTGGGATGTGATATTGTATATCATCCCGGAATCACTATTCATCACCTCAAGGCTCCCAGTGGTGGCTTTCGTGACAAACCCATTATGGAATGGGAGAAAGGAAATCCAAAACCAAAACCATCCCCCACTCTAATGGCTTATGCGCTAAAATATTATTCAAAAGAACAGTTAGCGGGTTTCAAGACTTCCCTGCTTCTTAAATATTATAATAAGCAATCGGTCAGGAACCCTTTTAAGTATAACAGGGAAATGAGAGAGAGCTGGAAGAAGAGTAAAACATGGGCAAAGAAGTTATTGCTGCTGGAAAGTAACCTTAAAGAGAGAACAGTATGAAATCTGGGTTGATTATTTGTACTTATCAACGACCGGAGGCGATAATGAAATTGTTGCGGTCTATAAAGGATCAAACTGTTTATCCAAATCAAATCCTGGTGGTAGATGGTTCACTGGATGATCAAACTGAAAGGGTATTGCAGCAGCAGGAATTTTCTAAGCTGGAGTATTTTAAGGTGGGTAAAGAGGATCGAGGATTAACGCGACAGCGAAATTTTGGTATCTCCAAATTAGATCTACAAATTGAAATAGTCTTTTTCCTGGATGATGATGTGATCATAAGCCCAAATTACTTTGAGGAGATCCTGGGTACTTACCAAAGTTTTCCCCAGGCACTCGGAGTTTCAGGATATACTGTAAACGAAACTAAATGGAAAGGAGTGGAGGAGAATTACATACCGACTTTTGGAGAATTTATGTTTGACGGGTGGGTGCGAAAAGAAGGCAGCAGGTTTTTATTACGTCGTAAATTTGGACTGCAACCCGATGTACCTCCCGGTTATATGCCCGAATTTTCTCATGGCTATTCTGCCGGCTTTCTACCTCCCTCGGGAAAGACTTATGAAGTAGAAATGCTAATGGGAGGTATTGCTTCTTACCGAAAACAGGTTTTTTCAGAATTCCGGTTTTCACCTTTCTTTGAAGGATACGGTCTTTATGAAGACGCCGATTTTTCTCTTAGGGTCTCCAGGAAAGGAAAATTATATGTAAATACAGCAGCAAAACTGGAGCATTATCACGATGAAGCGGGTAGGCCTGACAAATTCAGGTATGGGAAAATGGTTCTTAGAAATGGCTGGTATGTATGGAGGCTCAGGCATGCAAAGCCTTCCTCAAAAGCCATACTGAAGTGGCACGGCACCTCTTTTTTGCTTACTTTGGTGCGCCTTGGGAACGTTTTTAATACCTCGAAAAAAAAAGAAGCTTTGACAGAAAGTCTCGGCAGGATAGCAGGATGGTGGAGTTTATTGCTGGAGCGGCCGGGTACAAAATTTAAAAATTCCGTAGAATAGGCATGGATTTAAAATCACTCTTCAGATCACGGAATTATCAGCATTTCTTTCACAGGATAAAACCCTTTCCTGCTTCAGTAAAAAAAGAACCGCTTGACTACTCAGGTTTTGAGGATCTAAATGACCTAATTGAATATCTTGAGATAAAAAATTATAAAAAGATCGTGGTTGTGGCCAGTGGCCCTTCTGCCTCGAAAATAAACTATGACCAGGAGAACCTCTATTTTGCCTGTAATGATTCTCTAAGACTGGTGCAGGATCTTCCTCATGTGTATATGCTTTACGACATGTTTTACCTTACCAGGTATTTAAAGACCTATGGAGGTGAGAGTGGCTGGAAAGGGAGTATCTTCTGGTATAACTACAACAACCCTCACTCCCACAAGATCTACAGGCTTACCCGTAAATATTTAAATTACTATTCCAGGAAAAAAAGGGAGTTTTTAATTACCAATAAGGCCGGGGAGGATTTACAACCTGTTTATGACCAGGTGGAATCGCTACTGCAGGAAGTTTTTGATTACAGGCACTACAGGGTAAATTCAGGTTTTAATACCCTTGTGTTTGCTGCTTTAATGGCACATCTTGAAAATAAACCCCTGGAAGTATATGGTCTTGACATGGGCATTGGTGGGAATAAATATTTTAATAAAGATTCTCCCCTGGGGCGCAGTGTGAAGTCCCAAAAGAACAGGGAACTGGTAGAAGTGTTTCTTAGTAAACTTTATAGGAGTAAGGTGGAGACAAGGAATTTCTCTAATTTTCAGGGGAATGTTGAGGATTAAGCTTTGAATCCGGGAAGAAGATGAAGAGGGGAGGATATTTTTTTCTGGGGCTTACAGGAATTTTGCTGGTAATCATTTTAATAATGAACTACAGGTATCCTTTTATGGTGGCCCGGGGAGGGAACTGGTCTGTAGGTTATCAGGAAGCCTCTCAGATCTCCGGTTTAAATATTAAGCCCATTAATATAATTACCCACCAGGAGGTGAACAGGCTAATCAAAGAAGAAACAGCCTATATAGCCGATCCTTTTTTTATAAGAGAGCAGGACACATTTTACCTTTATGTCGAGATCAAAGGGATAGACAATGCAAATATTGCTCTTTTCACTTCTGAAGATGGAGTAGATTATAGCTATAAAGGAATTGTTCTGGATGAAATTTTTCACCTTTCTTATCCTCAGGTCTTCCGTCATGAAGAGAATTATTACATGTTGCCGGAAACCAAAGGCTCAAACCAGGTTCTTCTCTATAAAGCTGAAAATTTTCCCTACTCCTGGAAAGTTGAGGATACCTTGATTAAGGACCGGGCGTTAAAGGATACTTCCATTCTTTTAAGTAATGAACTAAACCTCCTGGTGGCAGTAGATGACGATCTAAAGCAGGTAATGTTTAAGGCAGACTCCCTTTTTGGAAAATGGAAGGAAGTAAAGCAATTTGAACCTCGCTGGGGGAATGAAAGCAGGCCGGGCGGAAGATTTGTTTCAATTGATAAAGACTGGTATCTTCCTCTTCAAAACCATGCAGAAGGCTATGGGACCGGAATCTCTTTATATAAACTGCTTATTACTGCGAAAGAATATAAATTTGAATTGTCAGATAAACTGCTCCTGAAACCCCAAAAAGAAATTAATTGGTTTAAGAGAGGAATGCACCACCTGGATGTGCAGCAAATGCCTGAAGGGGGGTATTATATAGTTTATGATGGTGATATGAGCATTGGAGATGACAGGGAACTTCAGTGGAAAAGATCTGTAAAATGGAACCTTGTGGATCTATACAATTACTTGCAGTTTTAATTGGAAAAATTCTTAATTGGAACTAAGGTTATGAAACAGAAGAAGAGGCCAACAGTAAATCAATTACAGCGGGAATTTTATGATTCCAAGAAGAAAAATTTACCCACCCGGCTGTGGTCTTACCTGAGGAATGGAGCTCTTAACCGTATCAAGAAGAAGGTTGGTATTGAAGCCGATATTTATAAGCTGCATAAATCCTGGTTTGGAGATCTCTCCCAAAAGAAAGTACTGGACCTGGGGTGTTATGCCGGGAATTCCCTTAGTTTTTACCTGGCTGAAAATTCGAAAAGTTATCTGGCCATAGATCTTAGCCCAAAAGGTATCGGGAACCTGGACAGGCGCCTTAAGAATATTCCAGGCGCCCGGGCAGAAGTAATGGATTTTCTTTCTGAAGCTTTTGAAGAAAAGGATTTTGATCTTATTTATGCTTATGGTGTGTTGCACCATTTTAAAGATGTAGATCAACTTATCCTGAAGCTAAAGGAAAAGCTCAATCAGGACGGAATAATTGTAAGTCATGATCCACTGGAAACAAGTGTGCCTATTAAGACAATCCGCAGGATTTATCGTCCTTTCCAAAGTGACAGGGCGTGGGAATGGCCTTTTAATAGAAAAACTTATTATAGTTTTGCAAAAGAATTTAAGATTGTCGAAAGAAGGGCGGTTCTGGGAAAGACCAAGTGGACGACGCTGCTGAATATCCTGCCGATGTCTGAGAAGAAGAAAGTAGAGAAGGCTACCAAATGGCACCGGGAAGATTGGGAGCGTTCGGCAAGAGATGATGAATATATGTTCAGCTGTATGCATTTGAGCATGCTGATGCAAAAAAGGATTAGATGAGGTTTGCGATCTTTTCTCATGTGGAACATATTGAGCGGGAGGGGAGATATTATGCTTACGCCCCTTACGTACGGGAGATGAACATCTGGCTGAAATATGTGCAAAAGGTGGAGGTGGTAGCCCCCCGCACTTCTAAGGGGCAGCTTACAGGGAAAGAATCATACAGGCATAAAAATATCACCTTTACAAGGATACCTTCCTTTCATTTCCTGAGCCTGAGAGCTGCTGTAAAGGCTGTAGTAAAGATCCCTTACATCTTTTTCAAAATATACGCCGCAATGAAACGGGCAGATCATCTGCATTTGCGCTGCCCCGGGAATATTGGTCTTCTTGCGTGTATTTGCCAGATCTTTTTTCCATCAAAATCAAAATCTGCCAAGTATGCCGGAAATTGGGATCCGGAGGCAAAACAACCTTTTAGCTACAGGCTTCAAAAATGGCTTTTAAGCAATACATTTTTGACAAAAAATATGCAGGTACTGGTTTATGGAGAATGGCCGGGACAGTCAAAGAACATTGTCTCTTTTTTTACAGCTTCCTTTTCTGAGAACAAAAAAGCTGAGGTGCCAAAAAAGGCATTTTCGGAACCTTTTATTTTTCTGTTTGTGGGAAATCTTGTGGAGGGAAAGCGGCCACTGGAGGCGATTAAATTCGTTGAGAAACTTAATTTCAAATTGAGAGAAGGCAAGGCTCAGGAGATCTGCGCCAGCTATATTCCATTGAAGTTGGAACTATATGGTGATGGCCCGGAAAGAGAGAAGCTGGAAGCCTATGTAAGGGAAAATGATTTAGAGAACATCACAATTTTCAGAGGGAACAGGCCCTTAAAAGAATTAAAAGAAGCTTATAAAAAAAGCCATTTTGTGATCCTTCCTTCAAAGTCTGAAGGCTGGCCTAAAGCTATTGCCGAGGGTATGTTCTTTGGCTGTTTTCCCGTCGCTACACCGGTTAGCTGTGTGCCGTGGATGCTTGGAAACAGCTCCAGAGGAATGCTTATTTCCGGGAATACTCTTAGTGGGAGCCGTGTGGAGAGTGGAGAGTGGAGAGAGGAAAGTGAGAATCAAGAGCCAGGAGTCAGGAGCCAGGACGGGAAAATGGAGTGGACTGCGGATGTTAAGAAGTTAATGAACTTATTGGAAGATCCTGAGGAAATGAAAAGAAGGTCTGAGGCAGCGAAAAATTGGAGTCAGCAGTATACGTTGGAAAGGTTTGAAGTTGCTATTCAGAAGTTGCTACAAAAACAAAAAATAGATTAGACGAGGTTCAACGTTTACCGTTCAAGGTTTGATCTAATTCTGTATAGAAAGAAAATTTTTAATCGGCCTATCGAAAATTTTGCGTAAAAATCGAAATGAGTGAGTCGTAAAATTTTAGGCTGTTTGAGCCAAAACGGATTTTGAAATTTTCTAAACTGCCTCTGGCGAGTTCCTAAAATTTAGGCTCCGAATGAGAATTTTAGCAATATTTTCGTAAGCCTAGATTTTTTGGTTCTTTTTCATCAATGGAAAAAGAACAGAAGACAAATTTAATTTCAGACTCAATAACCAATACAATAAACAGTAAAAGAATAAACCGGGAAAGATAAAGGTGTATAAAGCGGCAATAGTATAATTTAGCACTTCGACCATCCTCTCCTTCCAGTTGGGGAGCTCAGTGTGACATTCAAGAATAAATAAAAAAGGTTAACAGAAGGTGCGAGTACTACAACTTATCGACAGCTTACGCCCCGGCGGTGCAGAGCGCATGTCTGTAAATTATGCCAATGCCCTGGTAAAAGAAATCGATGCCTCTTTTCTCTGTAGTACCCGTATTGAAGGTCTATTAAAAAAGCAACTGGCACCCGAAGTTGGTTACCTGTTCCTGAATAAGAAGAAGATTTTAGATTTGAAGGCAGTTTGGAGATTGAGAAAATTTGTAAAAGAAAATAAAATTGATCTCATACAGGCCCATGGTAGCTCATGGTTCATGGGGATACTTCTAAAAATATCTCTTCCGAAATTAAAGCTGGTGTGGCATGATCACTATGGAGCAAGGGCAGAGAAAGATCTGAGACCGGGGTTATTGTCCGTATTTTCCGGGTATTTCGACGGAATTATTAGTGTGAACCTACAACTTAAAGATTGGGCAGTGAAAAACCTTCATTGTAGTAAAGTTGAATTTATACCTAATTTTGCCTCCTTTGGAGGAAGAGAGCCTAAAGATAATAATCTCCAAATTAGAGAAGGTTTTAAAATAATTCACCTGGCTAATTTGAAACCACCAAAAGACCATCTGAATCTTTTTAAGGCTTTCGGAAAGTTATCACAGGTCAATACATCTGTAAGCCTTCATTTAATAGGGAAAGAGGAGGATAATTTTTATTCCCTGGAATTAAGAAATTTTATTAAGGAACATGGTCTTGAAGATAAAATCTATTTTTACGGTGAAAGGGAAGAGATTATGAATGTTTTGCAACAGGCCGATCTCGGGGTGCTATCTTCTTCCTCGGAAGGCTTACCCGTTGCCCTCCTGGAGTATGGTTTTGCAGGTTTACCTGTGGTTTGTACAAAAGTGGGAGAATGTGAGACTGTAGTCGGAACAGCGGGGGTGTTAGTTCCCCCGAATGATCCGGAAGCCCTATTTTTGGCTCTTAAATCATATGTGGAAAATGAAGTTGAAAGAAGGAAAGATTCCGTAGCTTTCCAAAAAAGGGTTTTTGAAACTTATTCAGAAGAGCAGGTGATAAAACAGCTTTTAAGCTTTATTAGGGATTTGGGATCAGATCATTCGGAATGAAAAATAGGTTGCAGGTTAAAGAGACAAAGTGAGATATAAGAGATCATCCAGAATTGTGCAAAACCTTTTACAGGTGGAGTATATCAAATTGGTGTTGCTTCATTTGGCAATAGCTTTTGCTATTTATTTATACGAGCCTCTCTCTATGCTCTATTCATTATCGGTTTTTGCTTACTTTATCTTTACTATCCTACAAAAAAAGAATAAGAATAACGAAGCATTAATGGCTGCTGCTTATATTGCCGGCGTTGAGATATTCTGGAGAATGACGGGCGGGGTCGTTTTTTATGAAACCGGTAAATATGCAGTTATTGTTTTTCTGCTAATAGGAATGCTTTTTAAAGGAACTTCGGCAAAGACTACTCCTTTTTGGCTCTATCTATTGATTCTGGTGCCCGGTATTGTGATTGCTTCTATGAACCCAGACTATGATGAGGTATTTCGGAAAGCTGTTGCATTTAACTTAAGTGGGCCGGTATGCCTTGGGGTTTCTGCCCTATATTGTTATTATAAGAAAATTTCCAAAAAAGATTTCCAAAAAGTGCTTTTAATGTTGCTGCTGCCTATAATAACAAACATGTTCTATTTGTTTTTCTATACTCCAAGTCTGCAGGAAATGGTTATAAATATTGGAGCTAACTATGCAGCCACTGGAGGCTATGGACCCAACCAGATAGCCACTATTATGGGAATGGGAAGTTTGTTGTTGGTCATTCGACTGTTCGATGTAAAAGGTAAATGGGTCAATCTCATTGACCTTGGTTTATTAGGTATGATGAGCTATAGAGCAATAATTACTTTTTCTAGAGGAGGAATTGTAACTGCATTGATATGTGCAGCGGCTTTTATATTTCTGCTATACTACAAAAAGGGGCGTAGGGAGCAGAAACAACTACAAATCAAAATTTTATTTTTAGTAGGAGTTCTTTTTGCTTCATGGGCTTTCTCGGCGGCTGGAAGTTCAGGTTTAATCGTAAATCGATGGACCGGGAAAGATGCAAGGGGTCGAGAGAAAGAAGATTTGACTACGGGAAGAGTAGATCTTTTGTCGACTGAACTTGAAGCTTTTTATCATAATCCGGTAGTCGGCGTTGGAGTGGGAAAAGCCAAATCTTATAGAGAAAAAGAACTGGGAGAAGAAATTGCTACGCATAGTGAAGTGAGCAGACTTCTTTCAGAACACGGACTTTTAGGTCTCCTGGGGGTTACAATCTTAGTTGTTGTACCTATGCTCTTCTGGCTGAAATTTAAAAACAATTACTTCTTTCTTTGTTTTATGTTGTTCTGGTTCCTCACAGTGAATCATTCTGCCATGAGAATTGCCCTTCCAGCATTTGTATACGGGCTGGCATTGCTGTATATAGTTGAAGATAAGAGAGCTGTAGGGAGAAATGCAATAAAAGAAAGAAAACCGGGCCCAATTTTGAGTTCTCAGTTTTGAGTTCTCAGTTGCTAAAAACTGAGCGAAGCGAAGTTTTCGTAATTTAGTTTAAGATTGTAAAACCGACAACCGACAACCGACAACCGACAACCGACAACCGACAACCG